>Ga0172380_10001473_pt1 | contig 40363 bp, 30 predicted proteins | sample Leawe162metaG_FD_119747 | JGI IMG/M metagenome (GOLD analysis project Ga0172380, IMG submission 119747) | Leachate microbial communities from a municipal landfill in Southern Ontario, Canada - Leachate well 162 metaG | ecosystem: Engineered > Solid waste > Landfill > Unclassified | place...
CGGCAGTGGTTCATGGCAAGCTGGTAGAGCCAGGCCCCGAACTTGCTTTCGTCCTTGAGCTTGTCTATCTGCCGGAACACGGTGACGAAGATATCCTGGGTGAGATCCTTGGCCTCGTCCTCCTGCTTGACGTAGCCAAGAGCCAGGTTGTAAATCTTCCTCTGGTAGAGCGTCACCAGCCGGTTGAAAGCCTGCTGGTCCCCCTGGCGGAAGGCGCGGACAAGTTCGGTTGCTTCTTGGTATGGCATCGTGATCCGCTTGCCCCAAGGGCCAGGGCAAATTTTTGCTGTTATAATTAAAGACAACTGCCTGGCTAAAAAGTTCCAGGTAAAGTGGGGAATGCGCTCCGGCGTCTTTTCCCCAAATGGGGCGCGGCGAAGAGAGGCTCTTTTCAAATTAAGCCATTATAACAAAATAAACCTGCCATTTAAATGGCAAGAATGGCATAAGGATCCGTACAGGCTGACTACGCTGCTGTCAACGGAGAGGGAAGGGGAAAAAATGATTGTTCCGTCTCCATTGACACTGCTGCAACTTCCAAACAAAAAAGGTCAAAAGAACAACAGGACCGCGTGGGGATTCGTGGTACATTGCCTTGCGGCCATGGTTGAAAGAATCCCCCTCATTGGGTATCTTGCTTTTTTGGGTAGCCGAATTCCGTGTTCTCTTTTTATTGAGATTATGCATGATAGAAAAAATTGTAACTGATCTGAAAAATATCTTTGTCTTTAAGGAGACCACCCGGGTCGGGGATATCGTCCTGATTGTGGCGGAACGGATTATGTACGCCTTGGTCACCGGAATCGAACGGGATTATGCCAAAAAAGAGGAATGGTGGCAGGTGAGCTTGCAACTGTTGACCATTCCTCCGCAGAAGACGGTATGGACCCTGCGGACGCCGCAGTTCACCGGTCAGGAGATATTCACCATGGGGGGGGAGGAGCGGTTTATCAAGGCCATTGACTTTGGCGGGGGCGACGAAACGGCAGAGAAGAAAAGCGATGGGCAGACCGGGGCCGGGAAAAAGAAAGTTCCTTTTCTCAAGGTGATCAAATAGGAGACAGGCGGGTCAGGCGCTCTTGCTGCAACCGTTCATGCCAAAGAAGTTTTCAACCCTCTTCATCATCTGCTTGTAACACTGGGGGCAATAGCCGTGCGAAAGCCGTACCCCGGACCTGGCAGCCTGTTTAGCCCAGCCTGTGTGATTTTTTGTTTTGTGACAGACGCAGCAGATTACTTGCATGATTTGACTCCTCGTTGCCATTTAATCAATAGATCGGGATAGTTTTTGGAAAACTTAAGCGCTGTTACGGAATATTTGCATGTTATTGCCAACGGCTTGATGGAAAAATGGGGAGAAGCATGACGCAGCCAGGAGGGGAAAGAGGGATCATCGCCCGTATCCGTCAGGCGGCGGGGAGCTCCGGAGATCTCGTGGTCGGGATAGGCGATGACTGCGCGGCATACAAACCGTCTCCGGGCCGGCTCAACCTGGTTACCACCGATACCATGGTGGCCGGGGTTCATTTTGATTCGGCTTGGCATCCTCCCCTTGAATTGGGCAGAAAGGCGGCCTCGGTCAATATCAGCGATATTGCGGCCATGGGCGGGGTGCCCCGCTTCGCCCTGCTTTCCCTGGCCTTGACTCCTGGATTCGGGAGTGAGTGGCTGGATGCGTTCATGGCCGGTTTTCTCGCCGTGCTTTCCGAGCACGGGGTTGTGCTGATCGGCGGGGATACGGTGCAGAGCGCGCATGAGAGCGTGCTTTCCGTCACGGTGCTCGGGGAGATGGCCGAGGGCGAGTTGATTACCAGAAAGGGAGCCAGGCCCGGCGATGTGGTCCTGGTCAGCGGCGTTCTGGGCGAGGCGGCTGCCGGGCTGGCCCTGTGCCGGATGGGGCTGGCACGGGATCCCGGCTGGCAGCCCTTGGTCGGAGCGCATCTGGACCCTGTTCCCCAGGTACCCCTGGGCCGGGTGCTGGCCGTGAGCGGCTTGGTTCATGCCATGCAGGATCTCTCCGATGGCCTGGCCACCGATCTGGCCCATATCTGCGCGGAGAGCGGGGTGGGGGCGGAGGTGGCGGCGGAAAAGGTTCCCCTGTCGCCCTTGTTGCGCAAGGCGGCGGAAATTTGCGGCCAGCCCCCCCTTGATTGGGCGCTTGCCGGGGGGGAGGACTATCAATTGCTCTTTACCGTAGGAGAGCAGGAAGTGGCGCGGCTCTGTGCCCTGGTCAGGGAGAAAATCGGCAGGGAACTCTTTGCCGTAGGCCGTATTGTCGAAGGAGGCGGGGTTTTTCTTGTAGAGGCAGGGCAGCGCCGGGAGATCAGCTATCGAGGCTATGAACATTTCAGATAACAGGCTGGAGGCTCCGCCCCTCCCGGAAGCATTCAGCATGCGGATCACCGTTGCGCCCGAGGATGCGGGCACGGTGTGTGCATTGATCGCAGCCCGTGCCGGGCTTGCCAAGAGCCGGGTCAAAGACGCCATGTGCAAGGGGGCGGTCTGGCTGACCGGGAAAAGGGGCGGGCGGAAACGGTTGCGCAAGGCAACCGCGCAACCGGGGCCAGGCGATATCCTGGACCTGTTTTATGACGTGCGGCTTCTGGCGATAAAACCCCCGGTGGCCCAATGTCTGCACGATGCCGGCCAGTACAGCGTCTGGCTGAAACCAGCCGGGCTCCTCGCCCAGGGCACGGATTACGGCGATCACTGCTCGCTGGTCCGTCAGGTCGAGGTTCATTTCCGGATGAAGCGGCCGGTCCTGCCCGTGCACCGGCTCGACAGGGAGGCGGCCGGGTTGATGATTCTCGCCCACACCAAGACTGCGGCAGCCAAGCTTTCCAAATTGTTGCAGGACAATGGTATCGACAAGCAGTATCGGGTCACCGGGCTCGGCCGTCTCAGCCCGGAGGAGGGGGTGATCGAATTGCCTCTGGACAACAAACCCGCCCTCACCCGATATATCCTTACTGCCTATGATCCGGCCAGCGACACCTCGGTGGCCGAAGTCACCCTCAAGACCGGACGTCTGCATCAGATCCGCCGCCACTTTGCCCTGCTCGGCCATCCCGTTCTCGGCGATCCGCGATACGGCCAGGGGAACAAGAACAGCACCGGCATGGAGCTTGTTGCCCATCGGCTCGTCTTTCGCTGCCCCATTACCCGAAAAGAGGTGCGCATCAGCCTCGATGCGCAGGAAGGAGAGGTTATTTCCTAGTTTTTTGGCCGAGGGGCTTGAGCGAGGCAGGGCCGCCCATGAGCCGCATCTGCTGCTGGATGTGCCAGGCCCGTTGGCTGATGTAGCCGGAGGGCCTGGCCGCGCTTGAGCGCAGGGGGCTGGGGAGGATTGCCGCCAGGATGGCGGCTTCCGCGCTGTTCAGCTTGGCGGCGGATTTGTGGAAGTAGGCCCGGCTGGCAGCCTCGACCCCGAAGATGCCTGGGCCGAACTCCGCCACGTTGAGGTAGACCTCGAGAATGCGTCGTTTGGGCCACAGGCCCTCGAGCAGCAAGGTGAAGTAGACCTCCATTCCTTTACGAACAAAGCTCCTTCCCGGCCAGAGGAAGAGGTTCTTGGCAACCTGCTGGGAGATGGTGCTTGCCCCGTGCACCCGTTTCCGGCGCTGGTTGTGTTCCCAGGCCTTTTCGATGGCGTCAAAGTCAAAACCCATGTGGCTGAAAAATTTCTGGTCTTCCGAGGCGATCACCGCCAAGGGCGCGTAAGGGGAAATATCCTTCAGCCCGACCCATCGGTAGCGGAAACGGTACTCCTTGTCGTCCTGCCATAGGGAGGCGATCTGCCGTTGGATCATCAGGGAGCTGCATGGCAGCGGCGCCCAGCGGAAGAGGATGGTAATGGCCATGGTTCCCGCGAGACAGATGGCGAACCACCGGAGAACCAGACGGGAAAACGAACGGAGCTTGGAGAAAACGGTCCTCCGGCGCGGCATGGCAGGATTGGTGGTATCGTTTTTTTTGCGGAAGATGCGCATAGTGGGGAGGCCGAGGATTACGTCTGCTCGTGGCGCAAAGGCAATGGCAACCGGCTGGTGATTTTTTTCTCCGTCATGCAGGGAAAAAACAGGATGACCGCCTATATAGCCGATTTGTTCGGCTACGGCAAGGGAAATGGATTGCCGGGAGCTTCCCCCTTGCCGCACTCGGTTTTTGTTCCTCAGACGTTGCTCTCCGGCGCATCCACGGCGGCTGGAGGCGCGGTGATGCTGCTGATAATCTCCTCCTCGGTCTTTGAAAAGCCGCTCACCATGGACATGACCACTGCCGCCAGATAGGGGATCGACTGGACCAGCAGGACCATGATCCAGACCAGCAGATCCGCGGTTTCCGACCCTTGCGCCCTCACGACGCAGAAGGCTGCGAGCCAGAGGGCGATCATGATCAGCCCCTCTTCCCTGGCCGATTGGAGAGCCTGCAACAGGGCATGGCTCTTGGCCCGTTTCGGGGTTCTGAAAAACGGGATGTCCTTGGTGAAAAAACCAAGCAGAATCGCCCGGGAAATGGTGTGGGACAACGAAAGGCCGGCCAGGGCCGAGGCCAGGGTCTGCCCGGCCGTGGCGCCGACCCTGGTCCGGTAAAGGTAAATCATCTTGCCCACCTTGAAGACAAAGAGGGTGAGCGGCATGACCGAGAGGATCACCAAGGGCGGGTCAACCTTGAGCGGAAAATAGACCATGCCGGTGGACCATCCCAGGGCGGCCACGGTGAAGAGCATGTTGAGGCTGTCCGCCAGCCAGGGGATCCAGCCGGCGACAAAATGGTACCGTTGCCCCTTGGTCAGGGCGGTCTGCCTGCCAAAGAGCAGGGCTTTGGCGTGCCGCCGCAGGATCTGCACCGCCCCGTAGGCCCAGCGGAAGCGCTGTTTCTTGAAATCGATGAAGGTGTCCGGCATCAACCCCCGGCCATAGGTCTTGGAGATGTAGGTGGCTTCATAGCCCCGCTCAAAGATCTTCAACCCCAGTTCCGCATCCTCGGTGATGCACCATTCCGCCCAACCGCCCACCTCTTCCAGGACGGATTTGCGGACCATGGTCATGGTGCCGTGCTGGATGATGGCGTTGCGTTCGTTGCGGGTCAGCATGCCGATATAGAAAAAGCCCTTGTATTCGGCATAGCACATGGCCTTGAAGAGGTTTTCCCCGTCGTCCCGGTAATCCTGGGGCGCTTGGGCGATGGCCAGGGAGGGCTTGGCAAACTGGGGGGCCATGTCCCTGAGCCAGTCCGGGGTTACCATGTAATCGCTGTCGATGACCGCCAGGATCTCGGCTTCGGGCGCGGTATTTCGCAAGGCGAAGTTCAGCGCCCCTGCCTTGAATCCGGCAAGCGGGGCCACATGGAAGAAACGGAACTGGGGCCCGAGTTTTTGGCAGTGGGCTTCCACCGGTTGCCAGACCGCCGGATCCTTGGTGTTGTTGTCGATAACCAGAACCTCGTAGCGGGGATAGTCCAGCCGGGCCAGGGCGTTGAGGGTCTCGATCAGCATCTCGGGCGGTTCGTTGTAGGCCGGCACTTGGACGGAGACCATGGGCAGTTGGTCATCTTCCAGGTGTTGCGGGGTAAACGGACGGCGCCATTGGGAGAGCCAGGTTGCCTCCGCCCATTCATGGGCCTCGGCCAGAAGAACCACCACGACCCCGATCATGCCGATTACCATGAGCACGCCGATGAGGATGGTGGTGGGGTTCAGGTATTGTCTGGTGTAGGTGTACACGATCCACACCGCCCCGGTCGAAGCGGTGAAGGCGATGGTGGCAAGAAAGCTGCGGCCCCGGGTGCGCAGGGTTTTGCTGTCGATCAGGAGAAAGGCGAAGGTGATGATGGCGATGATCGCCGAGATCCCGGCCAGCAACCGCCATTCCGGAATCCTGACTATGGGTTCGGTGAAGGGGAATTTGGGTTGACGGTTGACATCGTAAACGCCCCAGTACGCGCCCACCGAGCCCTCACTCCCTTGTTTCCAGGGCTGGTCAAAGGCCTCCATGATATAGTAGGTGTATTTTTCCTGTTCGGCCTTGGCCAGAAAACGGCGGAGAAAGATGGCTTCGTTGGCCGGGGACGCCACGGCCAGCTGACGGGTTCTACCGTTGCTGGGCCAGCCCACCTCGCCGATCACCACCTGTTTGTCCGGGAATTTTTGCTTCAGCATGTTCATGTGCTTGACGATGTAGTCAATGGCTTCGGTCATCTCCACGCCTTCCCAATAGGGCAGCATGTGGGTGGCGATGTAGTCCACGTGTTCGCCGAGCTCCGGATATTTCATCCAGATATGCCACGGTTCCGCCGTGCTCACCGGAACCCCGACGGCCTCCTGCACCCGGTCGAGATAGGCCATGAGCTGTTCCGCGGTCAGGTCGCCCCGGAGCAGCGATTCGTTGCCGACGATGATCCGGATTACATTCTTGCGATTTTCCTTGGCGACCCTGATGGCGGTCTCGATTTCCATCTCGTTTCTTTCAAGATCGCTGGTCAGCCAGGCGCCGAGGGTCACGTTGAGCCCGTGTTTCCTGGCCAGCCTGGGGATCTCCGCCAAAGAGCCTTCCTGGGTATAGGTCCGGACCGCGTGGGTTTTCTTGGCCAGCAGGGCCAGGTCCGCGTCGATTTCCTCTTCGGTGGGCAGGACATGGTCGATGGCGCTCTGCCACTCGCGAAACGGCGAAAAGGAAAAACCCTGGATGCGGTTGGGCCAGCGGGGTTCCTGCTCCGGCTGGTTGACAAAGGCCCAGATGCTGCTGGAGATAACCGCGATCGCGATGGCAATGAGAAGGTTCGCCCTGGTCATATGGCTCTCTTGTTTTGGAAACGTTTCTGTAGGCGCACGGGCTGCGGGCGGGAAAAAAACAGCGGCAAGGAAGGCCTGTGCCGCGGCCCGGCGTCTTGTTTGGTCTGTGAGAAGATGTGCGGGGTTGAACCCATTTTTTTGAATACGCGTATGGGGGGAAAGTGCTGGAAATTACACCATGAATAGAACCAGTATATACGTCTGATGGGGGTTGCTTGTCAATCCTGTTCGTGGGCCGGGAATTTTTTTTCGGAAATGCGGAAGCTGTCGCCGCGAATACTGCTGCTGCCCGCGACGAAATGGACATGAAGGTCCGGATTGTTTCGTAACATTTCCCCGATATGGTATGATGCCAAGGTTTCCCCCTGATTGTCCCTGCTTCTGGAGAGATGCGCCCCATGTCCTTTCAGCTTGAAACCTCCTTTACTCCCGCCGGAGACCAGCCCGCGGCCATCGATCTCCTTTGCCGGGGGCTTTCGGAAGGGTTGCCGCATCAGGTTCTCCTCGGGGTCACCGGTTCGGGAAAAACCTTCACCGTGGCGCAGGTCATCGCCCAGACAGGCCGTCCGGCCCTGGTCATGGCCCCCAACAAGACCCTGGCGGCCCAGCTCTATTCGGAGTTCAAGGAGCTGTTTCCCAATAACGCGGTGGAGTATTTCGTCAGTTACTACGACTACTACCAGCCCGAGGCGTACATCCCCTCGTCGGACACCTATATCGAAAAGGACTCCGCCATCAACGAGGCCATCGACAAGATGCGCCACTCCGCCACCCGGGCGCTCCTTACCCGGCGGGATGTGATCATCGTCGCTTCGGTTTCCTGCATCTACGGCCTGGGCTCCCCGGAGGAGTACCAGAACATGCATCTTTTTCTTAAAGAAGGGGAGGAGTATCCCCTGGAGGAGATGCGGCGTAGGTTGGTCCACATGCTCTACGAGCGCAACGATCTCTCCTTTCACCGCGGCACCTTCCGGGTGCGGGGGGATGTGCTGGAGATCTTCCCTGCCTACGAAGAGGATCGCGCCGTGCGGGTGGAGTTTTTCGGCGACACCATCGAGGCGGTCAGCATCATCGATCCCCTGCGGGGCAAGGTGCTGGAGCGCTTCTCCGAGCTGGCCGTTTTTCCGGGCAGCCATTTCGTCACCTCCAAGGATCGTCTGCAACGGGCCACGGCCACCATCAAGGAGGAGTTGCGGGAACGGCTTGCTTTTTTTTATGAAAACAACAGGCTGGTCGAGGCCCAGCGCCTTGAGCAGCGCACCATGTTCGACCTGGAGATGCTCCAGGAGCTGGGCTACTGCCACGGGATCGAGAATTACAGCCGCCATTTCACCGGCTTGGCGCCCGGCGATCCGCCTCCCACCCTGTTGGATTATTTCCCCCCGGATTTTGTCCTGTTTGCCGACGAATCCCATGTGACCATCCCCCAGGTGCGCGGCATGTACCGGGGGGACCGTTCCCGCAAGGAAACCCTGACCGAGTTCGGCTTCCGCCTTCCCTCCGCCCTGGACAACCGGCCCCTGATGTTCGATGAATTCGCGGCCCGCATACCCCAGGCGGTCTATGTTTCGGCCACCCCCGGTGATTTCGAGCTGGAAAAGGCGGCAGGCAGGGTGGTGGAGCAGCTGATCCGGCCCACCGGGCTTCTGGACCCGCGGATACTGGTCCGGCCCGCAACCAATCAGGTGGATGATCTGCTGGAAGAGGTCCGGTTGCGGGAGGAGCTTGGCGAGCGGGTGTTGATCACCACCCTGACCAAGCGGATGGCCGAGGATCTTACCGAGTATTACGAAAAACTCGGGGTGCGGGTGCGGTATCTCCATTCCGACATCAAAACCATGGAGCGCATGGAATTGATCCGCGATCTGCGCCTCGGGGAGTATCAGGTGCTGGTGGGGATCAATCTTCTCCGCGAGGGGCTGGATATCCCCGAGGTCTCGCTGGTGGCGGTGCTGGACGCGGACAAGGAGGGATTCCTGCGCAGCGGTCGTTCGCTGATCCAGACCTGCGGTCGGGCGGCCCGGAATGTGAAAGGCATGGTGATCCTTTACGGCGACCGGATCACCGATTCCATGCGCCAAACTATTGAGGAGACCGAGCGGCGGCGGGCCATTCAGGCGGCTTACAATGAAGCCCACGGTATTACTCCGGAGAGCGTCCAGTCGCGGATCAAGGATCTCATGGACACGGTGTATGAAAAGGATTATGTGACCGTTCCGGTGGCAACCGGCGAGGCAGAACAGCAGTATGCAACCCTGGCGGAATTGCGCCGGGAGATGAAGGCGCTGGAAAAGGAGATGCTTGCCGCGGCCAAGGAGCTGGCCTTTGAAGATGCGGCCGCCCTGCGCGACCAGCTCAAGAAACTGAAGGAAATGGAACTTGCATGGCTCTGAAAAGCGGTTTTTTATATAAAATATCGTTGGCCATTGTGCCGCACCTCTATGCCGCCTTAAGTTGGGCGCTTTTTACCACCTGCGGGATCCGGGTGCATGGGGGTGAAAACTTGGCACGGTGCGAGGCGCAGGCAAAGCCCTTTGTCGGGGTGTTCTGGCATTACAGCGTGTTTACCGCGGTTGAACTCATCCGCGGCCGTGGCCGGGGGTGGGGCGCCATGGTCAGCGCCAGTCAGGATGGTGAATTTGTTGCCCGGATTCTTGCCCGTCAGGGGGTGGTCGCGGTGCGCGGCTCCCGGAACCGGGGCGGTCTTTCCGCGCTCAAGGGGCTGATTGCTTTGCTGCGCCAGGGCTATAACGCGGCCATCGTTGCTGATGGCTCCCAGGGGCCAGCCAGGGTAATGCAGGCCGGCGCCATCCTGCTTGCAGGCAAAAACGGGGCGCCCATCCTGCCCATGGCGGTGGCGGCGGACCGGTACTGGGCTTTTCGCAGCTGGGATCGCACCCTGTTGCCCAAACCGTTTGCCCGGCTTGACCTCTGGTACGGCGAACCCCTGATTGTGCCGGAAAAAGCCGATGCGGAGGCAATCGAGCAATGCCGCCTGGAGATGGAGCATCGGCTCAATGCTCTGTATGCCAAGGCGTGGAGCACGTTCGGCAAGGATGGTCATGACGGGGCGTAGGCTCGATTGGAGTGGGGAGATTGCATGGCGATACAGCATACTCTGAAGAACAAAAGCGTCCTGGCCGGTTTTTTTCTCCTGGTGGTAACGGTCATCGGCACCTCGGGCTATTATCTGCTCGGGTATCTGGAGCATGGGAGCCCCTTGTGGACGCTGGGCGATTGTCTCTATATGACGATCATCACCCTCACCACCGTGGGTTTCGGAGAGATCCTCGACCTGGCCAACGTGACAGGGGCCAGGCTGTTCACGGTTGTTATCCTCTTGAGCGGTCTGGGGCTTGCCGCCTACTTCGTTTCGACCCTTACCGCCTTCCTGGTCGAAGGCGAACTCACCAATGTGTTCTGGAGAAAAAAGATGGCGCAGCGGATTCGTGAACTTTCCGGTCATATCATTGTTTGCGGGGTGGGCCGCATCGGCGGCGCCATCATGGAAGAGCTGCTCCGGACCCATACGGATTTTGTGGTCATCGATCCGGATGAACAGCGGATCCGGAAACTGCAGGAACAATTCGGCGATTTTCCCGCGGTGGTGGGCGACGCGACCCATGCCGGGTATCTGGAGGAAGCCATGGTGGCCGTGGCCAAGGGCGTGATCTCCACCATCAGCGACGACAAGGACAACCTCTGCGTGGTGGTGACCTGCCGCCAGCTCAACCCCAAGCTGCGGATTATTTCGAGCTGCAAGGATGCCGAATTCGCCGGCAAGCTCGAACTGATCGGGGCCGAGGTGGTGATGCCCAACGCCATCGGCGGGCTCCGGATCGCTTCCCAGATGCTGCGCCCCCAGGTGGTAGGCTATCTCGATCTCATGCTGCGGGACAAGAACTGTCCGGTCCGCATAGCGGATGTCACCCTTTCCGAGCGGTCGGACCTGATCGGTCAGCCGTTGAGCGCGATCAATTTTGATGATTTCGGGCCGTTGCTGGTCATGGCCATTATCCGCAAGGACAATCCGCAGCCCCTGTACAATCCGCAACGGTCGGTAGGGTTGCAGGAGGGGGACACCCTGGTGGTGCAGACGGACCTCGATTCCCTGGAGCGGTTCCGGCGGTTGCATGGTTGAGTGAAACGGCCTTGCGGCATGGCGTTGTTTGCTGCGTGAAGAATAAAAAAGAAGGGGTGGAGGACATGTGTCCCCCACCCCTTCTTTTTGTTTGAGAAATAAAGCCCCTGAAGGCTTATTTTTCGCTTAGGCCAGCTGGCTCATGATGGTCTCGGTTACCGCCTTGATGGAGGTTGATCCATCCACGGAGATGACCTTGGCGCCACCACCCTTCTTGAAGTAGTTGACCGCGGCCATGGTGCCGGTCTTCTCATCGTAGTAGATGTCGTGCCGCTTGCTGATGGCGTCTTCATCCTGATCATCGGCCCGGGCGCTCAAGTCGCCGCCGCACACTCGGCAGACCAGCTTGCCGTCTTTTTCCACGGGCTTGATGGCCTCAAAGGCGATGTGGTTGGGGTGGTTGTTGTCATTGGCGCAGAGACGGCGGCCCATGATTCTGTCTTTGGCGATCTGGCGGTCCAGCATGATCTCCACCACATAACTCAAGGGCATATCCGCCTCTTTCAGTGCCTTGTCAAGCGCTTCGGCCTGGGCCAGGGAGCGGGGAAAGCCGTCCAGGAGCCAGCCCTTGGCCTTGGATTTTTTCAGGGTCTCGAGAACCATGGGGATGGTGATCTCGTCGGGAACCAGATCGCCGCGCTCGATGAATGCCTTGGCCTTCATGCCCAGCTCGGTGCCGCCCTTGATGTGCTCGCGGAAGATGGCGCCTGATTCAATATGGTCGATGTTGTACTTGTCCTTGACAATGGCGCCCTGGGTGCCCTTGCCGCTTCCATTTGGCCCGAAAGCCAGAATGTTTACCGCCATGACGATTCTCCTTTATCAATACAGTGTATGTTGGCGGGAACGCCGGATGCGGCCCCGCTCCAAGGACATGAATGAGTATTCACTCAAGGAAGAAATAGGTGATGACTATATACCAAAAAAATGATTGGGGCCAGAAAAAATATTTTCTCGGGGAAGATCAGGGCGAAGCGATAGTTGCCGACGGCAAAGGGTGTTGCGGGGCAAGGCTCTGCAAGGTTCGACGGGCAAGCCTTGCAGAGGGAAATCCAGGTCTCCGGCAGGTTCAGCTTGCGTTGTGCAAGGCGCAGAATTCTTTGATCAACAGTTTGCGGGCGACCAATTCCATCTTGAAATAAAAAGGGCTTTGCATGAGGATCCGGATGGCTTTTTGCTGGGTCATGGCATTCTCCTTCCCTGGGAATGTTTTTTGCGGCACCCGCTTTCTCTTTTGCTTATCTCATCGGAGGATTTTCGGGAAAACTTGATTGAGGAAATGAAGGGGCTGGACGGTCCGTGGAGAAAAAAATGCCATTTTCTTTGCTTGTCGTTTCTTACCCGTTGATACCATTGGAAAAATACAGCATACTGTATTCGTGGTAGTATTGTGTATAGGCGAGGGGCGTCATCGCTGCCAGGCCGGAAAATCTTCGAGGAGTGCATGCAAAAAATATTTTTTGCCGTTTTCATGCTGGTTCTGATTCTCTGCATCGGCACCTCCGGGTACATGCTGATCGAAAACGGCTCTTTTCTCGACAGCCTGTACATGTCGGTTATCACCATCACCACGGTGGGGTATGGGGAGATCATCCCCTTAAGCCCTGCGGGCCGGTATTTCACCATCTGTCTTATTCTGGTCGGGGTCGGTTTTGTCCTCTATCTGGTGGGTGAGGTCACGGAGTCCATGGTTGAAGGGGGATTGCGCAAAATCATGGGGAGGAACAACATGGAAAAGCGGGTGGCGGCCTTGAAAGACCACTATATTGTCTGCGGCTTCGGCCGGATCGGCAAGGTGATCTGCAAGAATTTCAAAGAAAGCAAGCTCCCCTTTGTCATTGTGGAAAGCGACCCCCAGGAGGTGCAGAAGATCGATGAACTCGGTTATCTGGCCCTGCTTGGCAGCGCCTCCAGCGACGAGATGCTCCTTAAAGCCGGGATCAAACAGGCCAAGGGATTGATTGCCGTGGTCTCCTCCGATGCGGAAAACGTCTATATCATTCTTTCCGCCAAGGGGCTCAATCCCAATCTCTTCATCATGGCCCGTTCCAGCGGGGCGGAAGGCTCGGAGACCAAGCTGCTGCGGGCCGGCGCCGACAAGGTGATTTCTCCGTATTTCATCGGGGCCTGCCGCATGGCCCAGTTGGTCGTGCGGCCTACGGTGGTGGATTTCCTCGATCTCACCGTGCATGGCGGCGAGCTGGGGTTGCGCCTTGAGGAGCTGCGGGTTTCCGAGCGTTCTTCCCTTGCCGGCAAGAGGCTGATGGATTCAGGGCTTCGCAAGGAGTATGATCTCATCGTCGTCGCCATCAAGCGGGAACAGGGGGAGATGCAGTTCAACCCCAAGCCGCAAACCCTCATCCTTCCGGGAGATATTCTGGTCGTGCTTGGCGAGCATGAGCATATTACGGCCCTTGAAAAGGAGCTGTGACGCAGGTAATTGTGATATAGTGTAAGCGTCGGCAACATGGCAGGGTTTGAAGATTTTTTCCAACTGGCCGATAGGATAAGGGAAAGGGGCTTTTCAGCCCGTTTTTTCATTCTTTCGTAGGTGGCTGTGCAATGGCAAGTGAAAAACTTTTCAAAGGCGGGGTGGAGATCCAGAATGGCGCGTTTATTCTGCGGGTTACCAAGGACCGTCTTCAGGCTGTTGTCACCCCAAAGGACGCCAAGGCCGGAGTCCAGCTGGATAACGATCTGCTCCAGAAGGAGCTTGCCGAGAACGGGATTGTCGGCGGGGTGTTGCCAACCCCGGAGTCGGCTGGAGGAGGATCGTTTCTCGTGGCCCAAGGGGCTGCTCCGGTGCCCGGCGACAACGCCAGGGTGAAAATGCATGTCAAGCCCGCCATCCCAGGCCCGCAGAGAATGGACCCGGATAAGGATCAGGTGGATTACCGGGAGCTTGGCAGCATCGTCAATGTCGCCAAGGACAGGCTGCTGCTGGAGAAAGTCGCGCCCAGTCTGGGCAAGGCCGGCCAGGATGTCTTCGGGGTCGGCATTCCGGCCAAGCCGGGAAAAGACAGCAAGCTCAAGTATGGCAAGGGGGTAACCCTTTCCCCTGACGAGTCGAAGATCTTTGCCGCCCTTGACGGCAAGTTCGTCATGGCCGAGGGCAAGCCCACGGTATTCGGCGAACATTCCATTACCGGCGACGTGGACATGAAGGTGGGCAACATCGTCTTCGGCGGCGCCAAACTGACGATCAGCGGCGAGGTTCTTCCCGGCTTCAGCGTCAAATGCCGGGGTGATGTCTGGATCGGGCAGGGGATCAACAATTCTTCCATCATGGCCGGTGGCGCCCTGACCGTTATCGGCGGAGTTGTTGGCGAAGAGGCGAGATTGCGGGCCAAGGGCGACATCACCGTTGATTTCGTGGAGAATGGCCCCAAGCTCGAAACAGCGAGCTATCTCCGGGTCAATGACGTGCTTTTGCAGGCGCATGCCAGTGTCGGCAAGGATGTGATCGCCACCCAGGGGAACGGCACGATCATCGGCGGCAAGATTATTGCCGCGGGTTCCGTGCATGTCAAGGAGCTGGGGTGTGAAGCCGAGGTGGTCACCGAGATCTGTGTCGGGCTTGTTCCTTCATTGCAGATGAAGAAACAGAAGATTGACGAGGAATTGGTCCTGTGGTCGGACCGGCTGAACGAGGTCATCAAGAACATCAGCGCCCTTGAGAAGATCAAGAAGGAGCTGGCCGGAAAATTTCCCGAGGAAAAAAGTATCCTGCTGGGCAAGTGCAAGGCCTTCATGCCCAAGGCCATGGAGAAGGTCAATCTCCTGACCGAGGAAAACAAGGAATTGGAGCTGGAGCTGGAGCAGATGGTGAATGAGGTGGTGTATGTCTATGGCCACCTCTTTCCCGGCGTGGTGGTAAAGATTGGCAGTCTGGTCCGGACCATCACCCTGGAGGAAGAGCAATCGGTTATTTATTTCGACCCGATAAGCCACCAGATCCTGGTGCGGAAGATGAGCCGCGACGAGCGGGATGCCATGCCGGTCTGATCACGATTTCCCGCTGCACAGGGGTCAATTCGTGGTGTTGATTGCCTGGCCGCGGGAGGTGAAAGAGATCCCTTGCTGTGATTCCGCTCCGATCATGATGGCCTCGATGATCACCGGGTTGACAGCCTTTTTAGCGTTCCATTCAACCACGAAATTGGCTCCAGAGCCGCCACTCTTGTCTTTCTGCGGAACAACATACCGGATCGATTCCCAAGGCCCGAGGGAGACTGGCTTTTCCAGATATTGCCGGATGCGTTTTCCCTCGGTGTCGTAATAGTCCGCGGACGTTATGGTGACGGGGTGTTTGGCGTCGATATTTCTGATGCTCAGGGTAATGGTCAACAAAAAGGGCTGCTCTCTGTTCCCGATGTAGATATGGGAGTAGGCCGGGACATACACGGTTTGGCCCTGTGAGAGGCTCATGGAATCATCGGCCCGGGCGGTTTTGGACGAGACAAGCAAGAGCGCAATCAGGACCAGTCCAGCGAGGCAGCGGATCTTTTTCATAGAAATTCCTCCATGACGGTGTGTGGCGGCAGCTGTTTTTCGAGGGTGTCCGCCATGTTTTTGAATGCAAGCCGTTCCTGTTTATTCCCCACCACCGCGATCAGGTCTTCCTCTGCAAAACAATAATCCGCTTTCGGGTTGGAGTGAAATTCTTTTTTGTGCATCACCCCCACCACCGAGGCGCCTGTGCGGGTGCGGACAGCTGCGTCCTTGATGCTTGTCCCGATCAGGGGGCTTTTCGGGCCGATTTCCACCCAGGAGATTTCCAGCAGGTTCTTGATGGTGTTCAGTCTGGTCAGGAGGTGGTAGTTTTGCTGGGAATACATGGGCGCGTATAACTGTTGCCGGATTTCGTCGGTGTATTGCTGGATAACCGGCACGGGAATCTCCAGATGCAGAAGCGCCTGTCTCGCGATCTCAAGCCCCGCTTCCATCTCGGGAAGCACAACCATATACACCCCGTTTGCATAGAGCTTGCGTGTCTGCGCCACCCCTTCGGCCCTGGCCACGATATGCAGATTGGGGTTCAACCGATGGGCCTGCCGGACGATGGCCTGGCTGACCACCACCGAAGGCGTGGTGATCAGGAGAAGTCTGGCTGTGCTCACATGTGAGGCTTCGATTGCCGTGGGCTGGCTCATGTCGCCGAATATCACCGGGAAATTAGCCTCCTTGCATTCAAGCATCCGCTGATGGTTCAACTCGACGAGGACACAGGGGACGGAAAGTTCGCTCAGAATCCGGGCGATGTGTTGTCCGACCCTGCCGCCGCCGGCGATGACCACATGGTCCGTGAGCCCATGGCTGGGGAGGTTTTCCGTTTGCAGGGGTTCGGGGCGGGAAAACCGCATTTTCAAGGCATACAGGGGAGTTGTCAGGGCCGAGGCAAGAGGGGTCGTCACCATGCTGAGCACCGATACGGCCAGAATCAGGGAATAGAGATCCTGATCGATGGCCTGTGCCTCAAGGCCGACCCTGGCTAGGACAAAGGAAAACTCCCCTACCTGAAAAAGTCCGAACCCCACGGCCAGGGGCACAATGTTGCCATAGCCGAAAAGCCTGGCCAGGATAAAGAAGATCGTGCCCTTGGCAAGCCCGATCGCCAGGAGGAGGAAAAGGATTTGGTCCCAGTGACCAAAGAGGAAGGCCGGGTTAAGGAGCATGCCCACCGAGGTGAAAAACAGCAACCCGAAGATGTCCCTGAGGGGAATGATATCGCTCAACGCCTGGTGGCCGTAATCGGACTCGCTGAGCACCATGCCGGCGACAAACGCGCCGAAGGCGAAGGAGAGCCCGAAGAGATGGGTGGCGTAGCCGATCCCTAATCCGATTGCCGTGGTGGAGAGGATGAAGAGTTCCCTGGAGTTCCACTGGGCCACCGTGGCCAACAGCCAGGGAAGGATTTTCGTGCCCAGATAGAGCATGACCACGAGGAAAATGATCGACTTGCCCACTGCCACGGCCAGCAGGGGCAACCCTGCCTCGGGATTGCCCAGCTGCGGCAGGATGATCATCATCGGGATGACGGCCAGATCCTGGACGATGAGAATGCCGATCATCACCCGGCTGGAGAGGGTGCCCATGAGCCCCTTGCCGGTCAGGGTCTTGAGGGTCACCATGGTGCTGGACAGGGAGATCAGGGCGCCGAACCAGAGGGCCTGGGCCGGAGGGTAGCCGAAATATCTGCCCAGGGCAAAACCGAAGACGATGCTGAGCAGGATCTGGATCGGGGTGCCGATCAGGGCGATGTTGCGGACGGGTTTGAGTTCGCTGAGGGAAAATTCGAGGCCAAGGGCAAAGAGCAGCAGAGCCACCCCGATCTCGGCCAGCAATTCGATTTCGTGGATGCCGCCGACGGTGATTCCTCCGGTGTATGGGCCCACGGCAATACCGGCGAGGATGTAACCCAGGATCAGCGGCTGCTTGAGCCGTTGGGCGATGAGCGCCCCGATCAGGGCGGCAACCACGATGATGATGATATCGGCGGCGATCCCCATGCAAACTCCCTATATTTTCAACTACCCCGCAGGCAGCAGTGCCAGCATCTCCCGCACCGCCTGATCAAGCCCCACCAGAATAGCCCTGGCCATGACCGCATGGCCGATGCTCAGCTCCTCGATGGTTCCCAAGGCAGCCACCCGCCGGGTGTTCAGATAGTTGAGGCCGTGCCCGGCATTCACCCGCAGGCCCATTTCGTACGCCTCTTCCGCCGCCGTGGCGATAAGGGAAAATTCCTTGTCCCGCATCGCTTCCGTGGTTGCATCGCAATAACGGCCGGTATGGATTTCGACAAAGGTTGCCCCTACCTCGTGGGCCGCGTTGATCTGCCGGGTATCCGGGTCGATGAACAGGCTCACCGGGATGCCTGCCTTGCGCATTCGTCCGATGACCTCCTGGAGTTTCTTTTTCTGCCCGGCCACATTGAGCCCGCCTTCGGTGGTCAGCTCCTTGCGTTTTTCCGGAACCAGGGTGATCATGTCCGGCTTGATCTCCAGAGCAATTTTGATGATCTCCTCGGTGGCCCCCATCTCCAGGTTGAGTTTGGTTTTCACCGTCTGCCGGAGCAGCCGCACGTCGCGGTCCTGGATATGCCGGCGGTCTTCCCGGAGATGGACCACAATCCCCTGGGCTCCGGCCAGTTCGCAGATGGATGCGGCCAGAACCGGATCCGGCTCGGTGATTCCCCGGGCCTGACGCAGGGTGGCGACATGATCGACATTGATGGCAAGAGTGACCATTTTTCCTCTCCTTTCTTCGGTTAACAGTTGGCTTAAAAGTTGTTTTTCCCGTTCGGCCATGGCTTGCGCCTCACCGCGGGAGCGTTCGTGGTCAAACCCCAGCAGGTGCAGCAGGCCGTGGATCAGAAGGATCGTCACCCGCTGGTGCAGGGTCACCCCGTCGGTGGCTGCTTCACGGGCCGCGGTGTCCAGCGAGATGATCACATCGCCCAAGAGTTCCTCGGGCAGATGTTCCCCCCCCCCTTCCTGCATGGCAAAGGCCAGGACGTTGGTCGGCCCCTTTTTGTTGCGATACTGTTCGTTCAGTTCCGCCATCTCCGGATCGTTCAGGAGCAGGATGCTCAGCTCGCCCCGCGCTCGACCGCAGAGGGAGAGCAGCCGTTCGGCCCGCTGCCGGAGCTGTTGCAGGCTGATGGCAGGTGGCGTGGCCGTCTGGCAGGTGATGAGTACGGGCATATGGCTTCTCAATGTTTCCTGGCGGTTGTCCGGCGGGGCGGCGGAAGGGTTTCCTTGTCGGCGTAAGCGCGGATGATCTCCTGCACCAGCCGGTGGCGGACCACGTCCACCTCGGTGAACTGATTGAAGGCGATCCCCTTGATGTCCTTCAGAATCCTGGCGGCCTCGATGAGTCCGGACTGTCTGCGGTCCGGCAGGTCGATCTGGGTGATGTCCCCGGTGATCACCGCCTGGGAGTTGAATCCCAGCCGGGTCAGAAACATCTTCATTTGCTCGTGCGTGGTGTTCTGGGCCTCGTCCAGGATGACAAAGGCGTTGCTCAGCGTTCGGCCGCGCATGAAGGCCAGGGGTGCGATCTCGATCAACCCTTCCTCGATGAGATCCGCAACCTTGCCCCGTCCCAGCATGGCGTTCAGGGCATCGTGCAAGGGGCGCAGATAGGGGTTGACCTTTTGGGCCAGATCGCCGGGGAGAAAGCCCAGCCGCTCACCCGCCTCCACCGCTGGTCGTGCCAGGATGATGGAACGGACCTGCTTACCGACAAAGGCGGAAACCGCCATGGCCACGGCCAAATAGGTTTTGCCGGTGCCTGCCGGGCCGATGCCGAAGACAATGTCGTTGGTCCGGATGTTGTCGATGTAGAGTTTCTGGTTGATGCTCTTGGGGGAGACCACCTTCTGCTCGGCGGTGATATACACCTTGTCGAGGAAGATATCCTTGAGGTTCGCCTTGGGCGAGGCCTGGAGAATGCGCAGGGCATAGGCGACATCCGAGGGATACACCGGGTAGCCCGCGCGGACCAGTCCGTGGAGCTTGTCGATGGCGGAAACCGCCAGGTCCACCTCATGTTTCGGTCCGCTGACGGTGAGCTGGCTGCCCCGCACCCGGATGGAGACCCCGGTCCCTTCTTCGAGAACAGTGAGGTTCTTGTTCAGGTCGCCGTAAAGCAGCAGGGCGGTGGTGTTGTCATCCAGGGTGATGTCGCGTTTGATCAACGGCGGGCTCCGCCCTTGGAGCGTTTGCCCAGCTCCTGGCCGATCATTTGCTGAAGATCCTTGATGTTGCGTTCTTTCAGGCGTCGGCCGTTGACGAAGATAGTCGGGGTGCCTCGAACTCCGGCAAGCTGTGCGTCGGCCATGTCGCGTTCAAGGATCTGCTGGTTGGCCGGCGCCTTGTAATCCCTGTTGAATCGTTCCAGGTCAAGGCCAAGCTTCTTGGCAAGCTCTGTGTATTTTGCCTCGGAAAGATTCTTCTGGTTTTCAAACAGCAGATCATGATACTGCCAAAACTTGCCCTGGCGGTGGGCGGCCAGGGAGGCAAGGGCGGCGGACTGGGCCTGTTTGTGCATGGTCAGGGGGAACTGCTTGAAAACGACCTTGACGTCTTTTGGGTATTTGGCCAGCACCTCTTCAAACAGGCCGCCCACCGTGCCGCAATAGGGGCATTCAAAATCGCTGAACGCGACAACGACCACCGGCCCGTTTTCCGGTCCGAGAAATGGGGCGCCCTGGATGTTGATGGGCACGGAGAAATCCAGGGTAACGGTCTGGACGGTTTTGTTTTTGCTGCTGGCCAGATGGATCCGGTCGGGGATGTTGGCCGCTTGCAGTCCGGAGGAGGCGATGCGGTCCATGGCCGGGTCAACAGCAATGGTCTCTTCCAGCGCGCCTTTGTCGGAATAGACAAGGAGTTTTCCTCCTTCGGCCAGAACAAAGGTCCATTTTCCATCCAGCGAAGCGGCAATGTCCAGGGGGGCGGTCGGGGTTTTAATGGTGTTGCCCACCTCAACGTCCACGCCGGCCTGGCATGGCGCCGTCAGGATCAGGGTCGCGAAAATCATTGGAAAACAGCCCAGAAAACGTCGCGCTGTCAAAGCCATGGTCGGTATCTCCTTTTTGTAATCCCAATAGGGGCAGCCGATACATCCAGCCTGCAATCTTTTTAAATGGAAATTCTGTCCGGGGGATACATTATAATGCCCGGAGAAATTACGCAAGGATCAGCAGGGGGAAGGGAGGAATTTTTCAGCGCGGCATTTTTTAGAGAAGTTCCGCCAGGAGAACGGCCAGATGGCGAACCTCCGGCCGTGACCGGGCATGGGTCAGACCCTGCCGGATATGGATGAGGCAACCCGAGCAGGTGGTGGTCACCAGATCGGGCGCTGCCTGTTCCAGGCGGTTGAGCAACCGGTCTCTGATTTTTCCCGCCAGCTCCGGCTGGGCCAGATGAAAGAGGCCCCCCTGGCCGCAGCATTGCGGGCCGTCGGCGAGTTCGGCAAGACGCAAGCCGGGGATGGTCCGGAGGATTTCCCTGGGTGGGTTGGTGATTTTGGCGTGAAACCGCAGATGGCAAGGGTCGTGGTAGACCACGGTGCGTATCTTGGGTGAAGCGGCAAAGGCGAAAGCCGGATCATCCTGCATCCCCTGCGCCACAAAGGTGGAGAACTCAAGGAGGCGATCGGCAAAGGCTTGAGCCTTTGCCCGCCATTCCGGTTCATCCGCAAGGAGTTCAGGGTAGCGGCGCAACTGGCTGTAGCAGGAGGCGCAGGAGGTCAGGATGGGCAGGGTGTTTCCGGAAAAGGCCAGGATATTCTGTCTGGCAACCCGCTTGGCCGTGCTGATGTCGCCGGCGCTTTCCGCCGCCAGTCCGCAACAGCACTGCTGTTTTGGCATAAGCGGGGAACTGCCGGTGAAGGCTGCGGCTACCCGCTTTGTTGCCTCGCCGATTTCCCGGTGCAGATGGGTGGCGTAGCAACCCGGGAAAAAGGCCAATGAAGGATGTTCGGATTTTTTCCCCGGCGTTTCCGGCAAGGGTGGGCTGGCTATCCCCTCCACAGGCAACCCGAACCGCAGCCGCAACCCGCTGTCCGCGGGCAGCCGCTCCAGCAGGGGTCGGCCCAGGCTGGAGATCGTCGCCAGCAGGGTCGGGTTGCCCAGGGCTTTTCGGGTGATGGCCCTGAGCAAGACCTGGCAGCCCGCTGTTTTTTCCAGCCGTTCCCGGGCGGCAATAAAGCGACCGGGCGGGTCAAGCCCCCGGGAGCACACGGCCCGGCAGGCGCCGCAGAGCAGGCATTGCGAAAGAATCTCCGCATAGGCCTCCGAGGCCTGGGCCGGATCGAGCCGCGCCAGCAGATGCAGCCTGCCTCGGGCCGAGAGCGATTCGCGGCCCGAGGCCTGAAAAACCGGGCAGACCATGGTGCAGGCCCCGCATTTTGCGCACTGGAGCGGAGTTATCGCTGCCACAACAGGTAGGCCTTGATGAACGGATCAAGGTTGCCGTCCAGCGTGCTGTCCACGTTGCCCACTTCAAAATTGGTGCGGTGGTCCTTGATCAGCCGGTACGGCTGCATCACATAGGAGCGGATCTGGCTGCCCCAGGCGATTTCCTTTTTCTCGCCGGCGATATCCTGGTGCTGTTCCTTCTGCGCCTCGCGCCCCTTTTCGTACAGCCGGGCCTTGAGCATCTTCATGGCCGTGTCCTTGTTGCGGTGCTGGCTGCGTTCGTTCTGGCATTGGACCACGATGCCGGTGGGCAGATGGGTGATGCGGATGGCCGAGCTGGTCTTGTTGACATGCTGGCCGCCTGCCCCGCTGGCCCGGTAGGTGTCGATGCGCAGATCCTTGTCGTTGATGTCCACCTGGATGTCGTCGTCCAGCTCCGGAAAGATGAAGACCGAGGCAAAGGAGGTATGCCGTCGGCCGCTGGCGTCAAAGGGTGAGATCCGCACCAGCCGGTGGATGCCCATCTCCGAGCGCAGCAAGCCATAGGCGTTGTGCCCGGTGATCATGATGGTCGCGCTCTTCACCCCGGCCTCGTCGCCGGGTTGCAGGTCGAGCATCTCGGTGGGGAATTTTTTGGCCTCACACCAGCGCAGGTACATGCGCAGGAGGATGCTTACCCAGTCCTGGGCCTCGGTGCCGCCCGCGCCCGCGTGGATGGTGAGCATGGCATTGCTGGCGTCGTGCTCGCCGGTGAACATGCACTCAAGCTCAACGGTTCCGACCCGCTCAAGCAGCGCGTCCAATGACTGGTCAACCTCGTCGAGGGTCGCCTCGTCGCCTTCGGACATGCCCATTTCGAGCAGGAGTTCCGCCTCTTCCAGTTCGGTCTGGCAGGTGTCCCATTCGTCAACAATATTCTGGATCGCGCCCTGCTCCCGCTGCACCTTCTGGGCGTTTTCCTGGTTGTCCCAGAAAGCCGGGGCCAGGGTCATCTGCTCCAGTTCCTGCAACCGTTCCCTTTTGTGATCTACCTCAAAGATGCTCCTTCAGGGAGATGAGGCGCCCCTTGAGATCTTGGATTTTTTGCTTCAGTTCCGCAGACATGGTGTGTTCTCCTGATGGTGTAAAGTTGGTGTATCGTGTTCGCGTTATTTGTTGTTTTTTGCGCTCAGGGCATAACATCGCCACATCCCAATCAGAGTCAGGATGAGGCAAGCCCACGGGAAAAGATATCCCCAGCGGACAAAGCAGGTCAAGCCGTTGACCAGGGCCACCGGTTGACTGCGGGTGTACTCGGTAAACAGGGGAGAGGCGCCCTCGATCCGGCCCATGGGGTCGATGAAGGCGCTGATTCCGGTGTTGGCCGCCCGCACCAGGGTTTTTCTGGTTTCCACCGCCCGGAACACCCCCATGGCCAGATGTTGCATCGGGGCGCTCGACCTGCCGAACCAGGCATCGTTGGTGAGGGTGACCAGCAGGTTCGCCCCGGCCTCCGCTTGTTTCCGGGAAATCTCCGGAAAGATGCTTTCAAAGCAGATCAATACCCCGATCCGGCTGTTCTGGCAAGATAATGGTGTGCTGGTTTGGCCGGGGGCAAAGTCGCCCAGGGTTTCCACCAGCGGCGAGGCAAAACCCAGTATCCCGCGCAAGGGGATATACTCGCCGAAGGGGACCAGATGCTGCTTGTCGTAGCGGCCGGTGATCCGGCCGTCCGGGGAAAGCAGGAAGGCGCTGTTCGCATAGTTGAGCGGCCCGGCGGCCGAGGTCTTTTCCCGGTGGGGCGCGCCGGTGAGCAGATATGTTTGATACGGCCTGGTGAGTTCGCTGTGCAGCCGGAGAAAAAGCGGGTGCTCGTAAGGGTAAAACGGCAGGGCTGTTTCCGGCCAGACGATGAGTTGCGGTTTTTTTGCGGCGAAAATCTCCTGGCTCAACCGGAGGTAGGTGTCAATGGTTTCCCGCTGAAAGGCAGGCTGCCATTTTTGATCCTGGGGGATATTGCCTTGGGCCGCGGCCACCTCCATCTGTTCCGCCTGGGCAAGGGCTGCCGGCAGGGTCTGCATCCGCCAGAGGCTGTAGCCCGAGGCTATCAGCAACAGGCCCATCGCTGCGGCGATGAGCGCGGGAGGGCTTGTCGGCTTGCGCCGCACAAGCGAGGCAACAAGGGTAAAGACCAGCACGTTTGTCAGCACCATGAGAAAGGTAAGGCCGTGGTGCCCTGCCAGGTCGGCAACCTGGATGATCAAGGGCAGATTGTATTGGGTGTAGGCCAAGTCAAGCCAGGGAAAGCCGGTGAGCAGCATCCCCCGAATCAGGTCGAGCGCTACCCAGCAGGCCGGGGCGAAAACGAGCAGGGAAAGGCGTCCCCCTGTTTTGGCGCAGAAAAAGGCGAATGCGGCAAGATAGCAGCTCATGTACAGGGCAAGAAAGACCAGGGCCAGCACTGCGATGGGCAGGGGTACCTGGCCATAGGTGGCCAGGACAATGACGATCCAGTACAAAAGGGGCAGGTAGTAGGCCAGACCGCAGATGAGGCCGAGCAAGGCGGCTCTGCGCGGGGGCTGGTTGGCAAGGCTCCGGAAAAGAGGAACCAGGGCCAGCCAGGCAAGCTGGGGCAGGGCAAGGTTCCCCGGCGAGGCGAGAAAGAGCAACGCGCTGGACAGCAAAGCCAGCAGGGCATCTCTGCCGAAATGGCCAGGACTTTCGGAACGCGGGAGCAGGTTAGGCATCAGTCGAGTTTGTTCTGGATTTTAACGGTGTGGATGCGCCGCCGGTCGGCGGAGACCACCTCGAAGACCAGATCGTTGATGAGCATGGTGGCGCCCACCGGCGGTACCCGGTCCAGCTGGTGGATGATCAGCCCGCCCACGGATTCGTAAGGGCCTTCCGGCAGGGTAATGCCGAAGAAATCCTCCACCTCCTCGAGGTTGACCTTGGCGTCGGTGAGGAGCATGTGTTTGTTCACCACCTTCCAACGTTTTTCCGCCTTGTCGTACTCGTCGCGGATCTCGCCGACGATTTCCTCCAGCACGTCCTCCAGGGTAACCAGGCCGCGGACGCTGCCGAACTCATCTGTGACGATGGCCAGATGGCCTTTCTGGCTCTGGAAATCCTTGAGCAGGTTGACGATTTTGCGGGTGTCGAGGACGAAAAAGGCCGGCTTGACCAGCTCCGAAGCCGCCGGCATGGTGGCGGCCTTGAGGCAGAAGGGCAGCAGATCCTTGGCATGGAGGATGCCGATGATATTGTCCGGGGAGTCCTGGTAGATGGGGATTCTGGTATACCCCTCGTCGGTGATCAGCTGGATAAGCTCGGCGGCCGACACCTTTGCCTCGGCGCTGACCATGTCGCTTCTGGGGGTCATGATCTCACGGACCAGGGTATCCCTGAATTCCAGGATGGAGCTGATCATTTCCCCTTCCTCGCGGGAGATCAGCCCCTGTTCTTCACCGTCGTCGAGGAGTTCCTGTATTTCCTGTTCAATGTCTTCGGTGGTGTCGGGGGAGCGGTTGATGCCGAAAAAATTGAGAATGCGCTTGAAAAGTGAGTCGCCGGTGTCCGGGGCGGATGTGTCCATGTGGGGGCAGGAGTCCTATGGGGTATGACGACGAATCCGGCATGCCGTTGATGGCAAATCCGGCAGTGTCGCCCGGTGGAAAAATGCTTACGAAATCGCTCGTAACACGCATTGGCTAAAGGAAATAGCCGGGGGTGTCAAGAAAAAAAATTGACGTTTATCTTTAAAATCGGTATAAGGGCCACACTTTGATCCCATGGAATGCATGCTTTCCATGGCGAAGAATTCAAAAACAGGTTCACTATACCATAGAACACCATGCTGTTTCAATAGATGCGCTTCACATGATGGAGGGCTTTTACTCCGGGGGGAGATTGAGGCAGTCGCAACAAGGCCCAGCAGCCTTGCCGGTGCTTTTCTCCATGTTACGAAACCATCGGAATTCATCCTTTTCATTTGCCTTGAAAATTAGTAAAAACTAAAAAATGGAAACGACGGAAACGGCGGAGTGATCGTTCTCTTTTTTCCTTTTTGTTTTATGGGGATATGGTGAACGGTGCAGCCTGCCCCGCAACCGATATCGAGGGTTCGCTTGAAAGACAAGGTTTTGATTGCAAATCGGGGTGAGATTGCCCTGCGGATCATGGAGGCCTGCAAGGATCTGGGCCTGGATTATACCGTGATCTACACTGCGGCGGATGAGGAATCCGAACATGTGCGCCGCACCCTGGACAGCCAGAGCAATGTCCGCCGGGCTTGGCGTGTGTCGGCCTATACCGATCCCAACGATATTCTTTCCGTGGCGGATCATACCAATTGCACCGCCATCCATCCCGGTTACGGTTTCTTCTCCGAGGATTTTCGCTTCGCCCGGCGGGTCACGATCCGCAACCGGCCCCTGACCTTCATCGGCCCGAAATGGGAAGTGGTCAAGGATCTGGGCGACAAGATCAATACCAAGCGGGTTGCCAACCGGCTTGGCATCCCGACCATCCCCGGCACCGACGGCCCCATCTATAACGAGATGGAGGCCGAGGATATCGCCCTCCATCTGCTCGAAATCCAGGATGGCCAGAAGATCAAGAATCCCTCCATCCTGGTCAAGGCCGCGGCCGGCGGCGGCGGCATGGGCATCGAAGAGGTCTACCAGATCGAACATTTCCGCCGCATCTACCGCCAGGTCCAGAACTATGCCAAGCGGCAGTTCGGCGACGGCGGGGTGCTCATCGAGCAGCGGATCCGCGATTTCAACCATCTTGAGGTGCAGCTGGTCTGCAGCCGGCACGGCGAGCGGGTCCATTTCGGCACCCGGAACTGCACCATCCAGAGCACCGGCCGCCAGAAGCGGCTTGAGGCAGCGCCCGGATTCGACAATTCCTGTTTCAGCTACGATTTCAACGGCCAAGAGGTGCTGGACAAGGTGGTTGAATATTCGCTCAAGCTCGCCGCCCACGTCCGCTACGATAACGTCGGCACCTGGGAGTGGATCGTAACGAGGGACGGGCAGCCCTACCTTCTCGAGGTCAACACCCGGATCCAGGTGGAAAACGATGTCTCCGCCCGGGTCAGCTACATCAATAACAAACATCCCAACCTCATCCGCGAGCAGATCCGTCTGGCGTTAGGCGACAAGATGGGGTACAGCCAGAGCGATATCGCCTCCCGTGGCGCGAGCATCGAGTTTAGGATCGTTGCGGAAGACACCGCCCGCGGCTTTGCGCCCTGGATCGGGACGATCTCCAAGTTCTCTTACCCGCAGTACGATTGGTCCGCGGTCTACAGCCATGTGCCCACCGACCGCTCCTACGCGATCCCCAGCGAGTATGACCCCAACCTGGCCCTGGCCTTGGTCTGGGGCGACACCATGGAGGAAGCCAAGGAACGGGGGCGGAAATTTCTGTCCGAGGTGGTCATCGAAGGCAGCAACGTCGCAGGTGGGCAGATCATGACCAACCTTCCTTATCTTCAGGAAAACATAGCCCGACTGCTCACTTTCTGATGAGCTGGCAGCGCTACGGCGCCTAAACGGCACAGGTAATTATTTTATGGAAGATTTACGAAAGCGGCTGCTCAAGGTGGAAGAACGCACCAGCTATCTGAGTCAGATCAAGGATGGCGTTGAATGGGGCAATCTCTCCGGCCTGCGTGAAAAATTTGTCACCCTGCGGGACAAGTTCTACGAATACACGGAAGACCAATTGTCCGAGGAGCTCAGGGCCTTGGAAGAGTCCCTCTCCTTTCTGGAGGCCCGCTGCGAAGAGACCATGACCTCCATGGATCGGGTGCGCATTGTCCGCAATCCCCACCGGTTTTCCCTGAAGGACATCCTTGAGAACGTCTACGAGGATTACACCGAGCTTGGCGGTGCCGAGGAGGTCAGTATCGATCCCTCCATGGTCGCGGCCAGGGCGAGCATCATGCGGCGGGTGAAAAACAAGGCGATCATGCAGCAGGTCATGGTCATCGGCCATGAGAAGGGGCATGGCGAGGAGTACCGCAACGGCGGCTGCAGCAAGCCCTGGGGCAATGAAAAGGCCCTGCGCTACATGAAGGTTGCCGAAACCGAAGGCATCCCCATCCATTTCTATATCTTCACCCCCGGTTCTTTTCCGGTGGAGGATTATCCCGGCGCGGGCCAGCAGATCGCCCGGAACCTCTACGCCATGGCCAAGCTGCGGGTGCCGATGATTTCGGTCACCTCGGAAGGCGGCTCCGGCGGGGCCGAGGCCGTGGGCATGGCCGATGTCCGGTTGATGTTTTCCCATGGCTACTACTCGGTTATCTCGCCGGAAGGCGCGGCCGCCATCGAGGGCAAGATCCGCGAGGGCGAGAAGATGCCCAAGGAGCTGGTGGAGGCCTGCGCCGAGCGGCTGCACATCACGGCGGAAGAAAACCTCAAGCTCGGCACCATCGACCGCATTGTCCATGAGCCGCCCCTGGGCGCCAAACGGGATGATTTCGGCTTTTTCCGGCAGCTCAAGAGCGAGATCATCCGGGCCACCGACGAGGTGGTGCTGAAAACCAAGAGCCTCAGGGCTTTCCGCGCCTATGAATTGACGATGAAGAAGGCGGAGGAGCAGGTCGTTGAAGAACCGCATATCGAGATCTCCTGGGATCTCAACGAGGATGAAGTCAAGCGGCTGCTCAGTTACCGTTCCAAGAAATACCGGGCTATGTCACGTCAGGCATACAGCGAAGAGGCGTCCGCCTGTTCCGCTTTCTGCCAGAAGGCAAAAAAAAGTATCGCCAAACTGTACTACAGCTTCCGCTATGATCTGCTGAAGACGCAGCAAAAGCAGGTAAAAAAGGTTTTTCAGGATGTGTCCGGCGAAGGTTCGGTGCTGCTCAAACAGGTTTCCTCCCCGATCACCGCGGCCTATGATTTTATTTCTAAAAAACCCGGGGCACGTCCGGGCAAGCCTCCTGTCTCCTCGAGCGGCGCCGGGGAAGACCCTATCGAGTTCGGGGATGTCTATACCAGCCCGTTGGCCAACGAGGACCGCACCGTAACCTGCCCCAATGCCGAGAAACAGGGGTGCAAGGATCTCTGGGTGCCCGACCTCTACGGTGAATTCGGCGGGGTGTGCGAAAATTGCGGCCACCATTTTCCCTTGGAATATCAGTGGTATCTCAAGCACCTTTTTGATCCGGATTCCATTCGGGAGTTCAACTCCGGGGTATGCGCGGGCAATCCCCTGGCCTATCCGGGCTTTGAAAAGAAATTGCAGTCCGCCATTGCCAAAACCGGGCGGCGCAGCGGCATCATCACCTTCGACGCCAGGGTCATGGGCGTTGATCTGGTGGTGGCCATGCTGTACAGCGATTTCAGAAACGGCACGGTCGGCTCGGCCGAGGGCGAGAAATTCGTCCGGGCCTGTGAATCGGCCAAGTTGAAACGGCGGCCCTTGCTGTCCTATGTGCACACCACCGGCGGGATCCGCATCCACGAGGGAACCCTGGGCGTGGTCCAGATGCCCAAGTGCACCATGGCGGTGCGGGAATACATCGACTCCGGCGGCCTGTACATCGTGGTCTACGACAACAATTCCTATGCCGGGCCGGTGGCGAGTTTCTTGGGCTGTTCGCCGTATCAGTTTGCCATCCGCTCAAGCCGGGTGGGTTTTGCCGGGCCTCGGGTCATCCGCGACACCACCGGAGAGGATATCCCGCCCGATTACCATAACGCCCGCAATGCGTTGCAACGCGGCCATATCCAGGGCATCTGGGACCGCCGGGAGTTCCGGCGTAACCTGCATAAATCCCTGTTGACCATGGGTGGCGGCAATCTTTACTATAGATGAGCTGACGGCTGATTGCTGACAGCTGATAGCTAACTGCTAATTCACAACGGTTTGCGATGACTGACGAAATAGATTTCGATGCAATAATTGGCAAGTATCGTTCCGATCCCTTTGACTATCTGGACGTGCGGACCATCCACACCGGTCAGGTCCGGTTCCGGGTGAAGGAAGATTCCGAGGTGGAAGGGCCATCCGGTGAATGGCACCATGTCCGGGGCACGCTGCTCTATGAACTGCTGCGCGAGGGGAACCAGAAGAAGATTTTCTCCACGGGCAACGGGGTGGTTTCCTTTATCCGCAGCGACCTGGAAGGCCAGTTCGTCGAGGCAGGGGAGAAGATCCTCACCATCCGCCATCCGCTGAAAAAACGCGAAATCATCGAGAACATCCTGCGGCAGGTGTTGGAGCCCTTCAACGCGCCCGAGCGGGCCAAGTATTTCTTTTCCCTCGATCTGCAGGCCAAGATCGACAAGCATGGCCAGCGGGGGGTTTCCATCAAGCCCGGCGACGAGATCCTCACCATGTCCTTGATGAAACGCGATACTCCGGTCTACTATGCCGGAGAGCCGGGGATCATCCATTCCGTGTATTTCCAGCCCGGGGTCAGCGTGTCCCAAGGCGAGCCTCTGCTGGGCATCTGTTCCCAAGAAAAGCTGCCCATGATCCAGAAGATCATCACCCGCGTCAAGGCGGAATGGGAGTAATTGCTCAGCAGCACCGCATCTGCTTTGTCATCGGTCTGCTCGTGTGCACTAGCACACTTCGCAGGCCTCTTCCGCGCATCTGCGGCACTGCTGAGCAATTACTGTTTCAGTGATGGTTCGGTCTGTATTTTGATGTTAGCTAGATACTAATGGTCGAGCCTCTTTCCTTTCAATCCATCCGGCAACTCATCTCCGCCGAGGAGATCCCTTCTCGCTTGCTCCGCTATCCCGCCGAAGTCGTCCAGGCCGTCTACCGGTATGGCGCTCCGGTGGGCAGTGTCATTCACCATCTGCCCCAGGCCGAACGGCTGATGCCCCTTGCCCGGCAACGGATCAACGAATTCGAGGCCAGCGGCCAATCCTGCCCCAGCGGCATGGTCTTTTTCGCCGATGAACTCACCGACGGCCGTGGCCGGTTCCAACGCTCCTGGCACGCTCCCCCCGGAGGCCTCTGGTTGACCCTGGTCATGGCCAATACCCTGTTGCCCGAGACTATGCGTCTCTATCCCCTCGCCGCCGGCATGGCCTGCTGCGAGGCGGTGCGCAGTTACGGCATCGATGCGCGTCTCAAGTGGGTCAATGACGTGCATGTGGCCGGACGAAAGATCTGCGGGGTGCTCTGCGAATCCTTTACCAGCGCCACGCATGCGGAAGAATATGTGCTGATCGGGGCGGGGCTCAACATTAACAACCTGACTTTTCCCGCCGAGTTGGGCGCAACGGCTGTTTCCATGAAGGAGATCCTCGGGCGCGACATCGACCTGGCCGGTTTTGCCGCCCGGCTGCTGTCTAAGTTTTCCTGGAGTTTCGGCCTGCTCTGCCATGACGAGGCGCAACGGCTGGCTGCGGATGACGGTTCCGGCGTGCAACTGCCGGACAGTCTGCTGCTTGGTGCCTGGCGGGAGCTGAGCGACACCGTGGGGCGCAGGGTATGGTTCGGCTTTGATGTCCAGCGAGAGCCCCAGTATCGGGCGCAGGTGTTGGGCCTTGCCCCGGACGGAGGCATCGTTCTCCGGCATCTGGAGAGCGGGGCCGAGATTGTCGAGCATTCCGGAGAATTGTTGTATATTGATTAATGTCCTCTCCAACCACCCCAGTCTCCGTCATCATCCCCACCCATAACCGGGCCGTTTTTCTGGCCCAGGCCATCGATTCGGTTCTCTCCCAAACCTACGCCAATTTCGAACTCATTGTGGTGGACGACGGTTCCACCGACGATACCCCGGCGCTGCTCGCCTCCTACGACAAACCGCTTACCAGCCTGCGCCAGGAAAACCGTGGCCCGGCAGCGGCCCGGAATGCCGGGATCAAAGCGGCCCGCCATTCCCTTCTCGCCTTCCTCGATTCCGACGACCAGTTCGCCAAAAACAAGCTGGCCCTCCAGGTTGCCGCCATGGAGGCGCAGCCGGAGTTGCTCATCTCCCACACCCAGGAAACCTGGTTTCGCAACGGCCGACATCTCAACCAGAAAAAACGGCACGCCAAGGAAGGCGGCGATATCTTTGCCCGCAGCCTGGATCTCTGCGTGGTGGGCATGTCCACGGTCATGGCCCGGCGGGAGTTGTTCGACCGGGTAGGCCTGTTCGACGAATCCTTTCCCTGTTGCGAGGATTACGAACTCTGGCTCCGGGCCAGTGCGGCCCATTCCTTTCTTCTGGTGAATACGCCCTTGACCGTCAAGCATGGCGGCAGAGAGGATCAGGTTTCCGTCCAATTCAAGACCGGCATGGACCGCTTCCGCATCCGGGCCATGGAAAAGCTTCTTGCCAACACCACTCTTACCCCTGCGCAGTCCCGTATTGCCCGCGAGGAACTGGTCCGTAAGGCCACACTCTACGGGAACGGCTGTCTCAAGCATGGCCGTCTCGAAGAAGGCCGACGCGCTCTCGCGCTTGCCCGTTGTCACGTCGTATCCTTTTAACCGGGCCTGTACTTTTTCCATATTGACATTGGCTTGTGATTTTTCCTATCCTGAATTTGGGTGGGTGCTTATACCTATTTTCCGGATTCCCCAGGCCGAACTTATTTTCCGATGCGTATGCTATTCCCCATGCCGGGGATTTGGTTCCTACGAAACCGTCAGCAAAAGAGAGGTGCGTGGTATGCTGCAAAACATGAAGATCGGACAAAGACTGAATGTGGCATTTGGCGCTGTGCTGTTGTTGCTGGCGGCGGTGGCCGTGGTGGGCTATCTCAATGTTACCAGACTGGATGGGCTGATTATGGTGGTGGTGCATGACAAGTTCCAGAAGGTGGAACTGCTCAATGACATGAATGAAGATGTCAACGTTCTATCCAGGGCCGTGCGCAACATGGTCATCCAGCCGGATGCCGAAACCATGAAAAAGGAAAACGCCCGCATCACGGAGATGCAGGAGAAGATCACCAAGGATATTGGCCAGTTGCAGGAGTTTGTGCATTCTGATGCCGAAAAGAGCTATCTCAACACCGTGATCGAGGCCAGAAAGGCCCACAAGGAGCAGCTTTCTATCACGATGGAGATGTTGCACCAGGGAAGGGTAAAGGACGCCGCCACCGCGTTGTTCGGCAGATTCAGGGAGGCGCAGACCGCCTATTTCAAGGCGCTTGAGGAAATGGGGCATTACCAGGTCAAGGAGATGGAGCGGGCTGGCACGGATGCGGATGAACTGGCAGGCTTCACCCGGTGGCTCATCCTGAGCATGGGGATCATTGCCCTCCTGCTGGGCGGTGTGCTTGCCTGGTTTATTACCCGTTCCATCGCTCGCCCAATAGCGGCCTGCGTGGAGGCCGCCCACCGGATCGCCGCAGGTAATACCGACATTACACTGAACATCACGGCCAAGGACGAGATCGGGGTGCTCCAGACCGCCATGGCCCAAATGGTGGAGGCTATTAAGGGGATGGTCAATGAGGTAGCCCTGGTCTCCCAAGCAGCCATGGAAGGGAGACTCTCCACCCGAGCCGATGCGGCCAAGCACCAGGGGGATTTCAAAAAAATTATCCACGGGGTGAACAACACCATGTCCAGGCTGGTGGGACTGCTCGATACAATGCCGGCCCCGGCCATGATCATTGATAATGATTTTGGCATTCTCTATATGAACGAACTCGGGGCCAAGGCCGGCGGCAAGACCCCTGCCCAGCTCATCGACAGCAAGTGCTACGATTATTTCAAGACTTCCGACTGCAAAACCGACCGCTGCGCCTGCGGTCAGGCCATGCGTAGCGGCCAGGTCTCCAACGGTGAAACCGATGCCCATCCTGCTGCTGGCGTGGATTTGGATATCACCTACAGCGGGACTCCGCTTCGCGATGAGGCGGGCAAGATCATCGGCGCCTTCGAGGTGGTGAGCGACCAGACCGCAGTCAAAAAGGCCGCTCGTCATGCCCAGAAGGTTGCGGAGTACCAGAACATCGAAACCGAAAAGGTCGTCTCCTGCATGAGCAAACTCGCCAAGGGCGATACCTCTTGTGCCATTATTCCAGCCTTGGGTGATGCCGATACCGACGAAACCCGCAAGACTTTCCAAGCCATTGCCGATGCCTTCAATGCCTGCACTGCGGTGATTGGCGCTCTGGCCGCCGATGTGGGGATGCTTTCCAAGGCAGCGATGGAAGGAAAATTGAGCACTCGCGCCGACGCCGCTAAACACCAAGGGGATTTTAAGAAGATCGTGGAAGGGGTCAACAATACCATGTCCAGGCTGGTGGGGTTGCTGGATACCATGCCCACCCCGGCCATGATCATCGACAATGATTTCAATGTGCAGTACATGAACGAACTGGGCGCCAAGGTCGGCGGAAAGAGCGCGGCTCAGTTGGTCGGCACTAGATGTTACGACCATTTCAAGACCTCCGATTGCAAGACCGATCGTTGCGCCTGCGGTCAGGCCATACGAAGCGGGCAAAATGCCGCCAGTGAAACCGATGCCCATCCTGGGAACCTGGATCTGGATATCAGTTATAGCGCCACACCACTTCGCGATGAAGTTGGTAACATCATCGGCGCCTTTGAGGTGGTGAGCGACCAGACCGCTATCAAGCAGGCGGCCAGGGTTGCAAAAAAAATCGCCAATTACCAGGATATCGAGACCCAGAAGCTGGTGGAATGCCTCACCAAGCTTGCTGAGGGCAATATCACCCTTGGTATTGAAACCGAACCAGCCGATACCGATACCGAGCCGGTAAAACAGGTCTATGACGGTATCGGTTCGGCGGTTGGTACTCTTATTACCGCCTTGCACGAGATTACCGCAACAGCCCGCGAGATTGCCGGCGGCAATCTGTTGGTCAACATGAAGAAGCGGAGCGAGCAGGATGAACTGATCCAGGCCTTGCAGGACATGGTCGAAAAACTCAAGGACATCATCACCGATGTGCGCGGCGCAGCGGATCAGGTTGCCAGCGGCAGTCAGGAACTGAGCAGCAGTTCACAACAGGTTTCCCAGGGAGCCAGCGAACAGGCAGCCTCGGTGGAAGAGATTTCTTCTTCCATGGAGGAGCTTGCCAGCACCGTGGCCCAGACCGCCGATCATGCCCGGCAGACCGCAGCCATTTCTACCAAGGCAGCCGCCGATGCTGTGGATGGCGGCAAGGCAGTGGGAGAAACGGTGGCGGCCATGCAGCTCATTGCCACCAAGATCGAACTGATCGAGGAGATCGCCCGCCAGACCAACCTGCTGGCCTTGAACGCCGCCATCGAAGCGGCTCGGGCCGGGGAGCACGGCAAGGGCTTTGCCGTGGTGGCTGCCGAGGTGCGCAAGCTCGCCGAACGTAGTCAGGTGTCGGCCCAGGAGATCAAAGGGGTTGCCGGAGCCAGCGTGGAAACCGCTTCCAACGCGGGCAAGCTCATCAACGATATTGTCCCGCAGATCCAAAAAACCGCGGAGTTGGTCCATGAGATTGATGCGGCCAGCAACGAGCAGGCCCGTGGCATTGACGAGAACGCCCGCGCCATTCAACAATTTGACCAGGTTATCCAGGCCAACAGCGCAGCCGCCGAGGAGATGGCCTCCACCAGCGAAGAGTTGACCGCCCAGGCCGCTCATCTGCAGGACACCATCGCTTTTTTCAAAGTGGAGGGGGAAAATGGACTCCGGACTCAGAGGCGGGTGCTGTCTCCGCCAGCCCCGACCGGCCAGACAGGGAAAAAGTCTTCCGGTGGCAAGGGCAAGGCCGGCAAAGGGGTGAAGCTGGCTCTTCCGCCAGCCTTCGGTGAGGGCGATTTCGAGCGGTATTAAGAAGTTCTGCTTTTCAAGAAGAGCGAGAGTTGAAAGAGGGGGGCACCCTAGAGTGCTGCCCCTCTTTTTTTTTGACTTTCTTTTTTTTGCAGGCCTATAATTATCAATAATAGATTCAATAATATTTAGTTTTCCTTATATCCTGTGTTGTTCAGTTCGTTGTCTGTTGTGTTGTTTGTTCGCAGGAATAGTTGCTGCCGTTGCTGAAACGTTTTTTCTCTCTCTAACCCTTGAAAAAAAGAGGAATGTGCGATGAAAAAAAGAATCGTTGCAGGTGTGTTCGGGATTGCCGTGCTGTTGACTGCCGGAGGCGTTCTTGCCGCGGAAAAAGCGCCTCAGAAGGTTATTGATCTCGCCAACACCCAGTTGGTGAAGCTCGGGACGGATCCTGCAATCGTTCAGGCGGTAAAGGCGGAAAACAGCAAGGGCAAGACCCTGGAGCAGATCAAGGATCAGGATAAGAAATGGCAGGCTACGCCAGGGGTCGTCGATTATATGAAGGCCCTGATGGACAATCCTTGTGGCAAGCGTCTCAAGGAGATTCAGAAGTCCGCTCCCTATTACGCCGAACTTTTCGTGATGGACAATCTGGGCGCCAATGCCTGCATGAGCGATAAAACCTCCGACTACTGGCAAGGCGACGAGCCCAAGTTCACCGAATCCTACAAGGGCGGGAAAGGCGCTGTCCACATCAGTGACGTGAAGTTTGACGACAGCTCTCAGACCTACACTGTTCAGGTCTCCGTGCCTGTTAAGGATGGCGCCGCCGTGATCGGCGCGATGACCATCGGCATCGACGTGGATAAAATGAAATAATAGGCCCGCAGGGTAAGATGTTGCTCCTCCGTTGCTAATTAATTCTTGTGAGGTTTCTTGAATGATACGCTTGTCTGATATGAAGGTCGCTTCCAAGCTTACCCTGTGTTTCACGGCAATGATCCTGTTCATGGTTGTTATCGGAGCAAGCGGCTATGTCGGTCTGAGCCGTCTTGAGGAAAATCTTCTTGATATTTCAGAAAAAAAGATGCCTGCCATCAACTACCTGCTCTCGGCCGACCGGGATCTGCAGCAGCTTCTCGTTGCCGAACGCTCGATGATCTTTGCCAGCACGGAAACGGACGTTTTCAAAGAGATGGTCAAGGATTACGAGGAAAACTTGGGCCAGGTAGTGCAGCGGATGGGCAAGTACAAAGCGCTTGCCGAGACATCCCAGGAAAAAGAAATGCTGGCCAAATACGAAAAGGCCTTTGTCGAGTGGCAGGGGTTGTCGCGCCAGGTGGTCAATGGCAGGGTGGAGGACACCCGGGAGGGGCGCAGCCTTGCCCTTGACCTTACTCTGAGTTCGGCAAACGAAAAATTCGAGGAAATGCGGGGCATCATCGACAAGCTGCAGGAACTCAATGAGGCATATATTGCCAAGGCGCAGGCGGAAGCGGCCACCACCTATAAGGGGGCGATGATCATACTGGCGGCGGTGATCGGCGGCGGCGCCCTCATCGCAATCGTCCTCGCCCTGGTGGTCAGCAGGAATATCACCCTTCCCCTCGGCAGGGCCGTGGAAGTGAACGAACACCTTGCCCGTGGGGATGTGGAGATGAGCATCGAGGCCGACCGTAAGGACGAGATCGGCAAGATGCTCCACGCCATGCACGGGGTGGTGGAGAGCTTCAAAAGTACCGCCAAGGTTGCGGAGCGGATTGCCCTGGGAGATCTTGAGGTCAACATCCAGGTGCTTTCCGACAAGGATGTGCTGGGGAAATCCCTGGTGAACATGGTGGCAAACCTGAAGGAGACCGCCGGCATGGCGGAGCGGATTTCCCAGGGCGATCTTGATCTCCAGGTGCAGGTGCTTTCCGACAGGGATGTGCTGGGCAAGGCTCTGGACAAGATGGTGACGAATCTCAAGGAAACCGCCAAGATGGCGGAGCAGATCGCCTTGGGGGATCTGGATGTGGCGGTGCGGGTGCTCTCCGACAAGGATGTGTTGGGCGGCTCCCTTGCGAAAATGGTGGAAAACTTGAGGCAGACAGCGGCCAAGGCGGAGCAGATCGCCGATGGCGACCTGCGCGGGGATGTGAAACTTCTTTCCGATAAGGACAGTCTTGGCAAGTCGCTGTCCATCATGATTACCAAGCTGCGTCAGGTAATCGGCGAGGTGCGGGCGGCGGCGGACCAGGTGGCCTCCGGCAGTCAGGAGCTGAGCAGCAGTTCGGAACAGGTCTCCCAGGGGGCCAGTGAGCAGGCGGCCTCGGTGGAGGAGATTTCTTCCTCCATGGAGGAGCTGTCCTCCACCGTGGCCCAGACCGCCGATCATGCCCGGCAGACCGCTTCCATCGCCACCAAGGCCGCGGCCGATGCCGTGGCCGGCGGCAAGGCAGTTGGTGAAACCGTTGCCGCCATGCAGCATATCGCCGAAAAGATCGAACTCATCGAGGAGATTGCCCGGCAGACCAACCTGCTGGCCTTGAACGCCGCCATCGAGGCGGCAAGGGCCGGGGAGCACGGCAAGGGCTTTGCCGTGGTGGCCGCCGAGGTGCGCAAGCTTGCCGAACGCAGCCAGGTTTCGGCCCAGGAGATCAAGGGGGTGGCCTCGGCAAGCGTGGAAACCGCGTCCGGCGCCGGTAAGCTCATCAATGATATCGTGCCGCAGATCCAGAAAACAGCGGAACTGGTCCATGAGATCGATGCCGCCAGCAACGAACAGGCCCGCGGCATCGACGAGAATGCCCGAGCCATCCAGCAGTTTGATCAGGTGATCCAGGCCAACAGCGCCGCCGCCCAGGAGATGGCCTCCACCAGTGAGGAACTGACCGGTCAGGCTGCGCAGATGCAGGATGCCATCGCTTTTTTCAAGGTGGATGTGGAAAGCAGGCCCAGGCCCCAGGGGCGGCTTTTGCCCCTGTCCGCCCCTGCCGGCCCGGCAGGGAAAAAACTCGTCCCCAAGGGTAAAGGGGTGAAGCTGTCCTTGCCGGGCGCCGGTGAAGGGGATTTTGAGCGGTATTGATCCCCGACGTTTCCCCGCTCTGTTTAAAAAACGCCCTCATTCCGAGGGCGTTTTTCGTGTTGTGTTAGGACTTTTGCTGATTCAAGGCAGCCGGATGCTTCTTTTTTTATTCTTTGACGTGTTTTATTTCCCATGCGTATAATTATTTTACATGGGCAGTTGTACGGATACTCCCCATAGGGGACCGAACGGATAAGGAGCGGAGCATGCTGAGAGAAAAAATCCGAAACATGGGGATCGCGGCAAAGCTGAACATGGCCATCGTGGCTGCGGTGCTGCTGCTCATGCTCGGGATGACCGTGGCGGTGAATTCGGCTGTGCGTTACGCTCTGAAGGAGCAGGGTGACGCCTTTGTCGGCACCCTGAAGGAGCAGCAGAAAAACCAAGAGGAATTGCTGCGGAAGGATCTGGTTCTGAAGGGGAAGTCCTTTGTCGAGATGCTGGCCAGGGTCGGGCAGGATCTTATCCTGAACTATGAGTACGCCTTTCTTGAGAAGATCGTCCAGAGCGCGGCCAATGATCCGGATATCGCCTTTGCCGTGTTTTACGACCGGGACGGCAAGGCCGTCACCACCTCAAGCGTCAGGCCGGAGGCTTTTCCCGCCCAGAATATCGTGAACAAGGAGATTCTGGCCGGCGAGCAGAAGGTCGGTTCCGTGGTCATCGGCTTGAATTTCGCCGCAGTTGAGAAAAACATCGAGAAAACCCTTGCCCAGGGCAACGAGGTGATCAATGCGGCCCAGCAGAGGCAAAAGGATGCTCTGCTGCGGATTGCCATGAGTATCGTCGGCTTCGCCGTCGTGGTGGTGCTGCTCATCGGCGGCATCGTCTATTTCACTGTCCACGCGATGCTCAAACCCCTGCGTGATGCGGTCGGGAAAGTGTTGCGGTTGGCTCAGGGCGATCTGAATGCCGAGATCGTCAGCACGAGCGGGGATGAAATCGGCCAGATGTGTGGGGCCATGGGGCGGATGATCGAAAATCTCAGGTCCACGGCGGCAATGGCCGGGCAGATAGCCTTGGGTAATTTGGATGTAAAGGTAAATATCCTTTCCGACAAGGATGTGATGGGTATTTCCTTGGCCAAAATGGTGGAAAATCTGAAGGTCAAGGCAGAACAGATTGAAAAAGGAGATCTCGGCTCCAAGGTGGAGCTCCTTTCCGAGAATGATATGTTTGGCCAGGCCCTGGCCGCCTTGTTTCAGAGGTTGCGACAGATTATCAAGGAGGTGCAGGTTGCCGCCGATCAGGTTGTCTCCGGTAGCCAGGAGTTGAGTAGCAGTTCCCAACAGGTTTCGCAAGGGACCAATCAACAGGCTGCGGCAGTGGAGGAGATTTCCGCCTCCATGGAAGAGTTGGCCAGCACCGTGGCCCAGACGGCGGATCATGCTCGCCAGACCGCGGCCATAGCCACCAAGGCTTCCGCCGATGCGGTGGCGGGCGGGAAGGTCGTGGCGGAAACCGTATCCGCCATGCAGCATATCGCGGAAAAGATCGGCTTTATTGAAGAGATCGCCAGACAGACCAATCTGCTGGCCTTGAATGCCGCCATCGAGGCGGCCCGGGCCGGGGAGCACGGCAAAGGCTTTGCCGTGGTTTCCGCGGAGGTAAGAAAGCTTGCCGAGCGAAGTCAATCCTCGGCCCAGGAGATCAAGGGGGTTGCCAATGCCAGTGTGGAAACGGCTGGAAACGCGGGCAGGCTTATCAACGAAATAGTGCCCCAGATTCAGAAAACCGCGGAGCTGGTCCAGGAGATC
>Ga0172380_10001474_pt1 | contig 40358 bp, 27 predicted proteins | sample Leawe162metaG_FD_119747 | JGI IMG/M metagenome (GOLD analysis project Ga0172380, IMG submission 119747) | Leachate microbial communities from a municipal landfill in Southern Ontario, Canada - Leachate well 162 metaG | ecosystem: Engineered > Solid waste > Landfill > Unclassified | place...
CATTTATAATTCAGAAGCAGATTCAGTCTAAACTGAAAGCCGTTTTCAAACTTCTTCGGTAACCACCGAACTTGAGGAAACAATCCATTCCTTCGGTAACCTTTTATCTTGAGGCAATGCGATCATGCGCCCGGCGACCTGATTTTTTATTTTATTGGGTTAAAACCAAGCGGCGCGCTATCTGCTGGAGCGTTCCCGGCAACTCAGCGGCCCTGCCGCTGCCTTCGCGCCTCGAACAGGCAAATGCCTGCGCTTACCGAGACGTTCAGACTTTCCACGCTACCCTGCATCGGAATGCGCGCCAGCTCGTCGCAGGTTTCGCGCGTCAGGCGGCGCAGCCCTTCGCCTTCCGCGCCCAGCACCCAGGCCAGCGCGCCGGTGTGCTTGAAGCCGTATAAATCCCGCTCCGCATCACCCGCCGCGCCGACTACCCAGATATTGCGCTCCTGCAATTCGCGCAATGTACGAGAGAGGTTGGTGACGGTAATGTACGGCACGGTTTCCGCCGCCCCGCAGGCCACTTTCTCCACCGTCGCGGTAATGCCGACCGCGCGATCCTTGGGCGCGATCACCGCATGCACGCCAAACGCGTCGGCGCTGCGCAGGCACGCACCGAGATTATGCGGATCCTGCACGCCGTCCAGCACCAGCAGCAACGGCGGCTCGTCCAGCGTGTCCAGCACGTCGTCCAGATGCTGTACACGATGCGACGCATCCACCCTTGCAGCCACGCCCTGATGGCGCGTGCCGCCCGCCATGCCGTCGAGACGCTTGGCATCTACCGGGATAACTCGCACGCCATTGGTTTCGGCAAGCTTGATTAAATCGCGCATTCGCGGGTCATTGCGTTGCGCTTGCAGATAAATTTCCAGCACGCCATCCGGGTTCTGGCGGATGCGCGAGGTGACTGCATGAAAACCGTAGATCAGACGCAGATCAGCCATGGCGCTTCTTGCTCTTTGCCGGTTTCTTTGGCGATTTGGACGCCCGCTCGCGGTCGGGTTTTTCGCGGCCAGGGGTTTCGCGATCGGGCTTCTCGATAATGCCATCCAGCACAAAATCGATCTTGGTGCTTTCCATGTCCACCTTGACCACGCGCACCTGCACGCGGTCGCCGAGACGATAGCGCTGGCCGGTGCGTTCGCCGAGCAACTGGTGCCTGGCGGCATCGAACTGGTAATAGTCCTTGCCCAGTTCGGAGATATGCACCAACCCCTCGACATACAGGTCATCCAGCGAAATGAACATGCCGAAATTGGTGACCGACGAAACCGTGCCGGTGAACACGCTGCCGAGATGGTCGCGCATGTAGAAGCATTTCAGCCATGCCTCGACATCGCGCGTGGCATCATCGGCTCGACGTTCGGTCATCGAACAGTGCGCGCCCAGTTCGGCCCATTTCTGCGCGGGCTTGTATTGCTTGCCGTGCAGCACCGCCTTGATGGCGCGATGCACCAGCAGGTCTGGGTAACGGCGGATCGGCGAAGTGAAATGGGTATAGGCCTCGTAACCCAGACCAAAGTGGCCGACATTTTCCGGCTCGTATTTGGCTTGGCGCAACGAGCGCAGCATCACGGTTTGCAGCAACCCGTGGTCGGGGCGACCCTTGATGCTTTTCAGCAATTTGGCATAGTCACCGGCCTGCGGCTCGTCGCCGCCGCCCAGTTGCAGGCCGAACTCCCCGAGGAACTCGCGCAACGCTCCCAATTTTTCCGGCGTCGGCCCCTCGTGGATGCGGTACAGCACGGTATGCTGGTGCTCGTGCAGGTAGCCGGCCGCGCACACGTTGGCCGCCAGCATGCATTCTTCGATCAGCTTGTGCGCGTCGTTGCGCACCACCGGCACGATGCGTTCGATCTTGCCCTGCTCGGTGAAAATCATCTGCGTCTCGATCGTCTCAAAGTCGATCGCGCCACGCTTCTCGCGTGCTTTTAACAGCTTCTGGAACAACTCGTGAAGGTGTTGCAAATGCGGCACGATAGCCGCGTTTTGCTGCCCCAGTTCGCCATCCGGCTGCGCCAGCATTTCGGCAACCTGCGTGTAGGTCAGACGCGCCTTGGAATGCATCACCGACGGATAAAAACGGTACTTGCCGATGTCACCCTTGCTGTTGATGCGCATGTCGCACACCATGCACAAGCGATCCACCTGCGGGTTCAGCGAACACAGGCCGTTGGACAATTCTTCCGGCAGCATCGGGATCACGCGGCGCGGGAAATACACCGAGTTGCCGCGCAGAATCGCCTCGCGATCCAGCGCGTCGCCGGTCTGCACATAGTGGCTGACATCTGCAATCGCCACCACCAGCCGGTAGCCACCCTTCTCCGGCGCGCAATACACCGCATCGTCGAAATCGCGCGCGGTTTCGCCGTCTATCGTCACCAGCGGCAAGTTGCGGATGTCTTCACGCCCCTCCCAATCCTTGGCGCTGACTACAGGGGCAATCTGTTTGGCCTGTTTTTCCACATCTCTGGGGAACTCGTGCGGCAGATCATGCTTGCGCAGCGCGATCTCGATTTCCATGCCGGGGTCGGCATAATTGCCCAACACCTCGACAATGCGCCCGATCGGCTGGGCATGTTTGTCGGGGTGTTGCAGAATTTCCAGCACCACCACCTGCCCGGCTTTTGCGCCGCCGGATTCGCCGGGTGCAACCAGAATGTCCTGGCTGATGCGCCGGTTTTCCGCCACGATAAAGCGGATGCCGTGCTCCTCATACAAACGTCCGACCACGCGGTTATTGGCACGCTCCAGCACCTCGACGATCTTGGCCTCGGGCCGACCGCGCCGGTCTATACCACTCTGCCGCACCATCACCACATCGCCGTGCAGCACCTTGTGCATTTCCTTCTCGCTGAGAAACATGTCGGGGCTACCGTCTTCTGGAACCAGAAAGCCGAAACCATCCTGATGCCCCTGCACCTTGCCCTTGACCAGATCGAGCTTTTCCATCACACAGATGGCACGCTTGCGGTTGCGCATGATCTGCCCGTCGCGTTCCATCGCCCTGATGCGGCGCGCAAACAGCTCCTCTTCATGCGCTTCGATATGCAGCAAATGCAGCAACTCCTCGTCGATCACCGGCCCGCCCTGCTCGGCCAGAATCTGCAAAATAAATTCGCGGCTCGGCAGCGGATGCTCGTATTGCTCGCGTTCCCGCTCCAGATAGGGGTCTTGCAGACGTAAATTACTTTTCTTTTTCATTGACAATAAATCCTTTAACAATTAAATTGCGCGCCTTCAGCAAATCTAAGCCCAGATGGCGGAATTGGTAGACGCGCACGGTTCAGGTCCGTGTGCCGCAAGGTGTGGAGGTTCGAGTCCTCTTCTGGGCACCATGGTAGCGTTTCAATTAGAATCATATAGTCTTATTCAAATCGCTGCAAGCCAATAAAAACGGCACATATAAGCTGTTTTTAGTGTCAGTCAGTGTCAAATGATATCTTGCCAGCTCAAAGGTTTTCAGGAACAATAACCGGAACACTTTCCGATTGTTCCTTAACCATGCCTAAGATTGTTCCAGCCCTTACGGATACTAGCATACGGCAAGCAAAGCCCACGGATAAACCGCGCCGCCTATTTGACGGCAAGCAAGTTGGACTGCACATCCTAATTCAACCATCCGGTGCAAAACTCTGGAGGTTGCGTTACACGTTCGAAGGCGAAGAAAAACGGATTGCTTTGGGCAAGTATCCTGAAGTTAGCCTAGAAGAGGTGAGGAACACTGCAGGCGCTTTTCGGGAACAAATTCGCTTAGGCATCGACCCTGCCGCTCCCGTATCAGTCAACACATTTGCCGCAATATCTGAGAAATTCGTTGAATGGAAAACAACAGAGCACCAGCGGGAGCCAGCAACCATCAGAAAATATAACGAATGCTTACGAAACGACTTATTGCCAGCTCTAGGGAATAAAGACATAAAAGACATTCACACAAGAGAAGTGGTGACCCTGTTGGAGTCAATCAACAAACGATCAAATTCGCTTGCAAGCAAGAATCAAAAACTCGTCAGCATGATTATTAAGTTTGCTATTCAACGTGGATACAGAGAACCATATACAAATCTCGACCTGGCCGGACTCATCAAACAAAAAAAACCGCCGGTCAAAAAAACGCTGGCAGACATTAAAGATACTTTTCTAAAGATTGACACATATTCGGAAATCGTCATGCGATTCGCCATGAAACTGCAATTTCTTTGCTTTCTACGCTCTTCGGAAACAGTAGGAGCAGAGTGGAGAGAAATCGACTTTGAGAAAAAAGAATGGCATGTTCCAGCGGAAAGAATGAAGATGAGGCGCCCGCATGTAGTACCTTTATCAAGACAGGCAATCAACCTATTGAAAGATCTAAAAAAGACTATAGGTGAAGATGAAAAATACCTTTTCCCAAGCGGGGACAAAAAAGGCAATCACCTTGTAAGAGATGCATTATCAAAGGCTTTTCGGTCGACCAACCTTGGCGTTGTACCCCATGGAACACGCACGGTAGCGGCTACTTGGTTGAGAAACGCAGGATATGCCCCACACCTTGTTGAAACGCAATTGTCGCACGCCGAATCTAACGCTGTTGCAGCAGCTTATCAAAGCGAGCCGCACCTACTTTACTTGAAAGAACGCCACCAGATGATGCAGGCGTGGGCGGATTATTTATTTTCAAAAACTTCCTCTCGACAGCCTACCGCTTAATAAAAAACCCCGCTTAAACTCATTGGCCAGTCATATTTTTGAGTCAAAAAGCGCCGTAATCAACTCACTCAACAGCTACAGGACAACATACTCACTCTTGGTGTGGGTGCAGAGTTGTTCTAATCTTAATAGCGCTTTTATTACAATGCGTTACAAAGCAATCAACAATCAACTCAAGCACCTAAATTCCCCCTGTTTTCAGGGCATCAGAGCTAGAAAAGTGGCTTGTTACGGGGAAAATTTGAATGAGTTGCCTGTTGATATGCTCACACACTTGCCCTTAAATGTCATCATCGCCAGGTTGGAATATCTCACCCTCAAAATGCCACGCGTAGCGATTTAAACGACCCCAACCCATCAGACGCACTAACCTACCAATTCCCCTCCCTTGAAACCGGAGGTCGTCCTCGCCGTGGCATATTCGGGTTTAATGGCTTTTCCATCCTGCTTTTACCAAAGGTACGGAAATTCCCAGAATCCGTAATGCCTGACTCGACGTCTAGCGCATTACACTTTTTAGTAATGTAGGAAGCGACTTTTTCGATCAGGTTAACACGCAGTCGAAAGTCATCACGGTGGATCATGCCTATACCAAGATTTCCTTCGCTCTCCAACTTTACCTTGTCATAATTGCTGATGTAACACTGCCCACAACCATTGGTGATCGTATCCCATAAATCACAAATAGCCATGCCGGTGCTAATATCATCTCTACGCTCTGCGCCGTTGTATAGAGCAAGTAAATGATAGTGGTATCCACCTTCACGCTCGCCATATTCAAGACCCCAAGCATAACCAAGCAAACCCGCAAAAACTTCAGTATGACTTCGCCTGTCTTCAAGTAGTAGTTTGCGATGAAATTGAGCAGTCTCAAGAGATACAGTTTTGGCAACTTCTTTCCTGTAACGTAAATCAATCCGCACTACCAGTATTCTTGAGTGATGGTCAAAAAGCCGATCAATCAGCCTCGTCAATTCAGCTAAATTACGCCTGGCACGATAGCGGAGTTCATGATCCGACATTCGATGGTCGTAGGCAGTAGTGTCATACTGGAAGGCGTTATCGACAAACGATTGTTGGTTGGTGTACATGTCTGTGCTCCTCTTTTAATGTAGATTGAACTGATGCATCGACGCTGGTCAATGCAAAGCATTAGCACAAAAAACATTTTTTTATAGAGGGCCTGCTGTATCAGCAAACAAGCAATCAACAACATGTAGGAAGCAAGTGCATTGAATTCACAAGACTTACACCTGTGCTTATTCACCATTCTCTAATGCATTTATGTTTTTGCTATATACAGGCAGTTGCACATTAATCATCTAGTATTACTTTTACTGAAGAGTATATTGGTGAATAGTTGCCACTATAAACAGTCAATTAGCTACTTTAAGTATTGCGTATATATAGGTAACCGTTGCTCTTTCAGAATCTTTCAGAATCAAAACCAGAATACTTTCAAACCAATATTCGATGGCGTTCCGCCAGAAAGAATAGAGCTTCGTGCATTGATGCTTTTAATAACCACATATTGAAAGTCGGGCTCGACTATTTTTCCAGGATTATGAGAATTTGATTGTCTGACGAGTGGCTGCTGGCAGGCGGTTTGTCCCGTTGCTCGGTATCCATGATTGCAATTGCGGCGAATTTTAGTCTCGCCCTCAGTATAATCGGCGCTTTTCCTGGTGCATCTCCATGTGGTTCAAAAATATCTTCATTTATCGCCTGCCAACCGACTGCGCCATCACTGCCGCATCGCTTCAGGAGGCGCTGACACTCAAGCCACTACAGCCATGCAGCGGCCTGGACAAGCAAAGCCGGGGATGGGTTTCATGCCGTGGCGATAACCGTCTTGTCCATGTTGCCAACCAACAAATTCTGTTTGCACTGGGTGTAGAGCAAAAACTGTTACCGGCCACCATCATCAACCGGTTTGCCAAAGAGCGTATTGCCGACATCGAGGCGCAACAAGGGTACAAGGTTGGCCGCAAAGAGAAGAAGGACATCAAGGAATCTATCATCGAAGAACTTCTACCCAGGGCATTCGCCATGCAACGCACCACCTTCGCATGGATAGATACTGCAAACGGTCGCCTGATCATTGAAGCCGCCTCTTCGGCTAGGGCCGATGAATTGCTGGAACAATTGGGCAAGACGGTGGACGATTTGCCGGTCAAGCTGTCGCACACCGAAATATCCCCAGTTGCCGCCATGACAAATTGGCTTGCCAGCGAAACTGCACCGGCTGCTTTCACCATAGATAGCGAGCTGGAACTACGCGCTACGGGCGAGAGCAAGGCAACGGTTCGCTATGCCAACCATGCGCTGGAAGGTAAAGAGATACTTGCCCACATCGCGGCAGGCAAGCGCGCCACCCGGCTGGGGCTGACTTGGAATGACCGCATATCCTTTGTCCTGACCGAGCAACTGCAAATCAAGCGGCTCGAATTTCTGGATATCATCAAGGAAGAATCAACCGCACTGACCGAAACCGACGAAGAACTATTTGAGCTAGACTTCACCCTGATGACAGGTGAGTTGGCCAGGATGCTGACCGATTTGACTGAAGCCCTGGGTGGTGAAGCTGCGAATAAGGTTTGATTTCATCTCAATGGGCATCCACGGAAATTGATCGAGGTCGCGGATCTCGGTGCGTCGATAATCTCTGTATTAGAAATGGGATCGGTGGACGCTACTTCACATTAGAATACGCTTCAATGTAGAGTAGTCGGTGGCTCGTCGCCTTCCTTCTTGGGTAGCAGGTGTGCGAATCTGCCCCTAGTTTCCGTGAAATAACAAAACTCCACCACCCCGATTGTCCGTTTCTTCTTGGAAATTCCCTTGGGTTTGATTTGCTGGAGTGCGGCCCACACTCCCCACCTTGTTTCCAGCGTGATGGAGCACACATCAACCGCGTAGGGCGATGCGAAAATGCTGCCATACCTGTCTAAAACTTCGCCCATTTGCTGCATCTTGTCTTTTCTGAGCGACCATGCTTCCATTATCGTGAATACGAAATCTGCATCCAATGCTATCGCCGCTGATTGAATCACCCGTGCAGAATGGTCTTTGCCTTCCCCGCTATTAGCTTCAATTATCACGGGAACAACTTGCATGGCGGCCAGATTGCCAACGAATGCAATCGGCTGGAGTTTTTCTCCAGCCTCCAAAAGCCCACGCGCTTTGCCTATCAACGGTGTGATAATTTCCATGTACGCTTGCGGCGGAGTGCTAATGGGTGGTTCAGTCATTTTTGTCATGTTGCTATGGGTAATTCATTCCAGTCAGTTGTGTAATTCGGAGACATTTTATCTCGGCGCATTGCCCAGCCATGGCCGAGTCCAGATGCTGCAATGGTCAAACTGCCTTTCCCCATTTTTCGGTTAATCGAGTCCATGACGTGCATGAGGTTGTCTGATTTTGCTTGTTTGTCGGTATCATCAAACAGAGTAGGCTGAATCGACCCCTTTGGTTGCAACCCCATCAGCATCACTCCACTTTTTTTGTAGTCGAGTCCGCTCCGGTAAATCGCCTTCAGCCCCGCGAGGGCTGCTTTGACCAGCCTGGTCGTGTCATCACTTGGTTGGCTCAAAGGTACAATCTTGGACTGCTGGTACTGCGGTTCGTTTTCCTTGAACGGGTTGGTGTGCAGATAAACACACACGCTGGCAGCTACAGAGCCATCTTGCCGGAGTTTTCCCGCCGCAGTGGTGGCAAAGTAGGCAACAGACTCCGAAAGGTCTTCCAGTGCCGTTACCGTCGTTCCAAACGAGCGTGACACCATAATCTGCTGCCGGGGTGCGCCCGCGTCTTCCAGCTCGATACAGGGGACGTTGTTGAGTTCCTGCTGGGTGCGCACCAGCACCACGGAAAACTGGGAGCTGATACGCTCAGGGCTGGCGGTTTTCAGGTCTTCCACAGTCTTGATATTCATGGTCAAAAGTTTTTCGGCAATCTTCCTGCCAACTCCCCACACATCGCCCACCGGGATGCTGGCAAACAGCTTGCTGCGCTCGGCATCACTCAGCCGCCCGAAGTCACACACACCGTCGCTTCCCGCGAAGCCTTTTTTGGCACAGTGGTTGGCCAGCTTGGCGAGGGTTTTGGTATCGGCAATACCGACGCAGACAGGTATGCCGACATTCCGTTTGACCGTCTGGCGAATCTTCTGCCCGTAGTTCACCAGCGAATCAGACGGGAATCCAGAAAGGTCGAGGAAGCACTCGTCGATACTGTAGATTTCCTGCTTGGGCGAGAACGTGGAGAGAATGGACATGACACGCGCCGACATGTCGCCATACAACGTGTAATTGCTCGACAGGGCAATGATGCCGTGCTTTTTGGCAAGCCGCTCAAACTTGAACCACGGCTCGGCCATGTTGACACCCAGTGCCCTCGCTTCAGCCGAACGGGATACGGCAACGCCATCGTTATTGGACAGTACGACCACTGGTTTTCCCTCCAGCTTGGGGTTGAACACCCGTTCGCAAGAGACATAGAAGTTGTTGCAATCAACGAGGGCAATGGGCATAGAGCACCCCTTAACCGAACCGCTTTATGGTGGCGGTCACTACCCCCCACACCTGAAGCTCCGAGCCTTCCTTGAACTCGGTTTCTTTGTAATCAGGGTTCTCGGGTTGGAGAATGATTTTCCCCTCACGCTCGATGAGTCGCCTCACGATCAACTCGCCATCAACCACAGCAATGATGATGTTGCCAGAGATTGGGTTCAAGGATTTGTCCACAACGAGCAGGTCACCATCAGAGATACCTGCGCCCACCATGCTGTCGCCTTTGGCTCGAACGAAAAAGGTGGCTTCCCTGTTCTGAACCAGGAGCGCATCAAGGCTCAATCTACCCTCAAGGTAATCGTCAGCGGGTGATGCAAATCCGGTAGTCATTTTATTGGCCCATCAAGAGTAGCGTGATACAGGTTTATTGCACCGCTACTCATTTGCCACCCCATGCGGCACATGCCCGGTTGCGACATGCTGGCGCGCAGATTCGCAATGTTTCTGCTGATCGTCGAAGAAAATATCTGCCCCGAATGCTTTAAGGAATTTGCCTTTGTCTTTTCCACCGAGAAATAGAGCCTCGTCGATACGGATGTTCCATGCGCGCAATGTGCGGATAACCCGTTCGTGAGCGGGTGCGCCGCGTGCCGTGATGAGCGCGGTACGAATCGGCGCAGTTTCAGCCGGGTACTCCAATTGAATCCGGTGCAGCATGGCGAGGAAATTCTTGAATGGCCCACCGGGAAGAGGCTCTCTGGCAGAGGTTGCCTCGTTGTCTTGGAACGCATTTAACCCGGATTCCTTGTATATCCGCTCCGACTCATCGGAAAACAGCACCGCATCACCATCGAACGCGATGCGCAACTGCGCCGGGTTGGTCGTAGCTGTTAATAGAGGCGAAGCTGAAGGCAAAATCGTCGCGGCGGCAAAGCCTGCTTCCAGTGCCTTGCGCACATCATCGGGTTCGGCAGAAAGAAATAAATGCGCGCCGAATGCTGAAATGTAAGGGTGAGTGCTCCCGCCCCTTGTAAAAGCAGCACGCCCTATGTCGAGCTGGTGATGCTGGATTGAATTGAATATTCGCAGCCCTGTATCCGCGCTGTTGCGCGATAGCAGAATCACTTCCACGCGAGGGTTGGCCGGATCGCGCTCGTTGAGCGCCAGAAGTTTCTTCACCAGGCTGAACGCCACTCCCGGATCAAGCGGCACATCCTCGCGCTCAACCTGGTGGCGACAATACGCGTCCACCCCCTCTTTTTCGAACAACGCATGACTCTCATCCAGATTGAATAAGGCGCGCGATGAAATGGCGACAACCAATTTTTCTACAGTCATATTCTGTGCCGAAATCATCCCAAAGCCCTCGCAAAACAGGCTTCTGCTTGAGCGGAAAGCACTATTTGCAGGCTGAGTTGCGCGCGGGTCATGCCGACGAATAGCTTGCGGCGTTCCTGGTCGGTCAGTTCTGCTAAATCCACTTCGCTCAAAATAACGGCGGGGGCGCCTTCCCGCAGCAACACCTGACCGGCTTTGACTTCCATCAGCAGCATATTCCCGTTTGAGCTGAGCACAACGATATCGACCTCGCCGTGTCGATCTACCCCCTTGTGAACACTGTGCCAGTGTACTTCGTGAAAAATCTCGAGCCCATCCGGCAAGCCAAGACGCAATGGTTCCAGAACATTGAGCTCACGAAATAGCCCCCCATCTTCGCGAAGGCTAGGGAGCTGTGAGGGGGTGAGAGTAGCCATTGTGATTTTGATACCAATTTATGCGAAAGAAACCGGCCAGCATTATTTTCGGCAGCGCCCTGTGCATTATAGGGCTGCAAACTTAGGTTGAGTTAGCGGCAAGAGGGTAATGCTGTCAACTTGTAGCGTGCAACAAGCGGAGCGCAGCCCGCGCATTTAACCCAAGCCTGGCCATTAATGAGTTGAAAAACAATACGAGTTTGGCTTCTCAAGCTCATTTGCCGGCGCGCGCAACGTGCAGCGCGTTGAAACCGGCCAAGCGCTGCCAGTCGGTGGGTGTGGGGCTTGTTATTCCCCAGGTTAAAAAAATCTCCATGATAGAATGCCCGCAGATACACAACAGAAAGGACGAAGCCATGCAAAAGCGCATGACCATTTCGATTGACGAAACCGTTTACGAAGGCTTGCTTCGGGTTGTCGGGCGTCGCAAAGTCAGCCGTTTTCTTGAAGACTTGGCGCGCCCTTTAGTGATAAGCGACGACTTGGTTGCAGGTTATCAAGCCATGGCAACAGATACAGAGCGTGAAAAAGAAGCCCTGGAATGGAGCAATGCCATGATTGGGGATGTCACCCATGCAGCGAGGTGAAATCTGGTGGGTTGATTTTGAACCCGCGCTGGGTGGAGAAATCACCAAAACACGCCCGGCACTGATCGTCAGCAACGACATCGCCAACAGCAACTTGAACCGAGTTCAAGTCATCCCTCTCACCAGCAATACCGGCAGACTGTACCCCAGCGAAGCGCTGGTTTCCGTGGCCGGAAAATCCAGCAAAGCCATGGCAGACCAAATTACCACCGCAGCCAAAGAACGCCTGAAAAGTAAACTCGGCTCGATTTCCCATAGCGAAATGCAGGAAGTAGAAAAGGTAATCCGAATCCAGCTTGGGATGAGATTCTGATTTTCACGCCGCTGAAAAAACGAGAATCGAAAAGCATTCATTTGGCACAATAAAGATTGCGCCCTACGCGAACTGATAGGGAATCAAGGGTGGAAATACAGGGCTGGGTCTTTTCCAGATACTTGGGCAAATTCAACTGAAGCTGGAGCGCTCAAAAGCAAGCGGCCTCTGCCAACTATGGAAATAATCGACAACATAAATCACCTGCTTGGGGACAACCTGAAGCAGACCCTCAAGCCCGGCTCTAAGCTGAAAATCGCGGCATCATGTTTTTCGATTTATGCTTTCGAGGCGTTGAAGAAGGAACTTGAAAGCATCGAGTCGTTGGAGTTCATTTTTACTTCGCCGACCTTCATGCCAGACGTAGTTGCCGACAAACTCAATAAAGAACATCGCCAGTACCATATTCCAAAGACTGAACGCGAACGCAGCTTTTACGGCAGCGAGTTTGAAATTCAACTCAAAAACAAACTCACCCAGCGAGCGATTGCGAAGGAATGCGCTGACTGGGTGCGGCGTAAAGCCAGCTTCCGTTCTAATCGTGGCACAGCCCCCATGCAGCAATTTGCCGGTGTTCAAACATCGGATGCAGCGGCCATTTATATGCCGCTCCACGGGTTCACCGCCGTCGATCTTGGCTATCAGCGCGGAGATGCAGTATCGAATATCGTCAACAAATTTGAAGAGCCTGCCCACACTGGCGTATTCCTTAACCTGTTCGATCAAATATGGAACGATCAGGAAAAGCTGGAAGATGTTACATCCAGAATCTGCGACCACATCGCTTCGGTGTATCAGGAAAATTCGCCGGAGCGCATCTACTTCCTGATGCTCTACAACATTTTCAACGAGTTTCTGGAAGACCTGAACGAAGACGACTTACCCAATGACCGCACCGGCTATCAGGACAGCCTGATTTGGCAGAAGCTATTCAACTTCCAGAGGGATGCGGCCACCGGCATCATCAACAAGCTGGAGACGTTCAACGGCTGTATTCTGGCTGACAGCGTGGGACTCGGGAAAACTTTCTCAGCGCTGGCAGTGATTAAATATTACGAGCTGCGCAACCGTTCAGTTCTGGTTCTCTGCCCCAAAAAGCTGGCAGACAACTGGTTGAACTACAACCGCAATCTCACTACCAACATTTTTGCCAAAGACCGTTTTAATTACGACGTGCTTTGTCATACCGACTTGCAGCGCACCAGCGGCGAGTCATTCGGCACACCACTGAATCGGATCAACTGGGGAAACTATGACCTGGTCGTCATCGACGAATCGCACAACTTCCGCAACAACGACGCCTTCAAAGACCGCGAGACACGTTATCAAAAGCTGATGAATTCCGTCATCAAGCAGGGCGTGAAAACCAAAGTCCTGATGCTTTCGGCCACCCCGGTCAACAACCGCTTCAATGACCTGCGCAACCAGCTTGCACTTGCCTATGAAGGCGATTCGGATAGCCTCAACAAGAAATTGCGGACACAGAAAGACATTGACGAGATTTTCCGCCGGGCGCAACGCGCCTTCAATAATTGGTCAACGCTGCCACCCGAAGAACGAACCGCCAATGCCATCCTGAGCGCACTGGATTTCGATTTTTTCGAGCTGCTTGATAGCGTCACCATTGCCCGATCCCGCAAGCACATTGAAACTTTTTACGATACCAAAGACATCGGCAAGTTTCCACAACGTCTCAAGCCGCTGTCATTTCATTGCCAGCTCACATACCGCACTGATGTTATCGGCTTCAACGAAATCTTCAACCAGCTTTCTTTGTTGAAGTTGTCCGTGTATGCGCCTATCAGCTACATCTTGGCTAGCCGCCTCGCCAAATATGAAGAGCTTTACGATACGGAAGTTGAAGGTGGGGGCGGCAAGTTAAAGCAGGCCGACCGTGAGCGCAGCCTCCAGGCGTTGATGACGATCAACCTGCTCAAGCGCCTTGAAAGTTCAGTCCAATCTTTCCGGCTAACCCTGCAAAAACTGAAAGACAATCATTCGGCCACGCTTGAGAAAATCAGGGTGTTCGAGCAGACCGGAAAAGATGCCACCTTCGCCGATGCCGCTGTCGCCTTTGAAAATGCCGAGCCGGATGACGACGAGATACCCGACATCGACGATGACAAAATCGGGGGCAAGGTGCAGATCAGCTTGACTGATATGGACTTGCCATCGTGGAAGCACGATTTATCAGCCGACCTTGTTGTGATTGACGCACTCCTCACCGAGATGTTGAAAATCACTCCGGCTGACGATGCCAAGCTTCAGCACCTCAAAGCACAGATCAATAGCAAGTTGGACTCGCCGATCAATCCGGGCAACAGGAAGGTGTTGATCTTCACCGCCTTTGCCGACACGGCGAGTTATCTCTACGAGCACCTGGCGGAAAGTTTGTGGCAATCCCATCAAGTCCATACCGGCAAAGTCACTGGCACTGATACTCCAATATCCACACTCAAGGCTAATGCTAAAAAGAGCTACGACTTCCAATCGCTGCTGACACTCTTTTCGCCACGCTCAAAGGAAAAGGCGCTCACCCTTCCCAATGAGCCGAGAGAAATCGACATCCTCATTGGCACCGACTGTATTTCCGAAGGCCAAAACCTTCAGGATTGCGATTACGTCATCAACTATGACATTCACTGGAACCCGGTGCGCATTATCCAGCGCTTCGGGCGCATAGACCGTATCGGTTCACAAAACGCCAGCATCCAGTTGGTGAACTACTGGCCGGACATTACCCTCGACGAATACATCAACCTCAAGGAGCGCGTCGAAAACCGCATGGTCATTGCCGATGTGACCGCGACCGCCGATGACAACGTTCTAAACACCCAATCCAACGACGTGTCCTACCGCAAGGAACAATTGCGCCGCCTGCAAGAAGAAGTGATCGAGATGGAAGACCTCAAAACAGGCGTCTCCATTACCGACCTTGGCCTCAATGACTTCCGCATGGACTTGTTGAATTACATCAAAGCCAATGGCGACCTGGCCAATATGCCTACCGGCATGAATGCCGTGGTGCCAGCCGATCCGGCACGGGGCTTGCCGCCGGGTGCCATGTTCACGCTGCGCAACCGCAACAATGGGGTCAACATCAACCAGCACAACCGCCTGCACCCCTATTACCTGATCTACATCGGCCAAAATGGCGAGGTCGTCGCCGACCACACCGAAGTCAAACGCCTACTCGACTTGGTGCGTAGCGCCTGCAAAGGCCAAAGCCAGCCGCTACCAGAAGTTTGTCGCTTATTCAGCCAGGCCACCGACGACGGGCGCAAGATGAATGTTTATTCCAACCTGCTCGATCAGGCCATACGCTCCATGGTGGACATGAAGGAAGACAAGGACATCGACAGCCTGTTTAGTGGCGGGCGTACCACGGCGCTGGTCAACACCATCGCGGGGCTGGATGATTTTGAGCTGATCGCTTTTCTGGTTATTCAGGCTACAGAATGATATTTGCCTATCCCAAACAGGCAGAGTTCAACCGTGTGCTACCCAAGAGCAAGATATACGAGCACGGCAAACCTAGCCGTGCCGTGCGAGATTGTTTTGTTTCACAGATCAACCAGATCGTGTGGCAATACAAGCTCGCCCCTGAAACCATTAATCTGCCGTCGCGCCCCGGTGTGCCGGAAATAGAAATTTTTTCGATTGAGCTGAAAACTGCCGAGGTCAGCGAAGACGTGCTGCGCTGTATTGATAAGGCAATCCCGCTGCCAATCTTCTACAATCTCAGCTTCGATGGCCGTATCAAAACCGTGGCCGCCTATAAGCGCCCCAGTGATGCCGATGCCAGCCACTGGGTGGTGGATGGCTATTTTGCCAGCCCGTGGTTGCCAGCGCAGGGCGAACGCTCGGCGCTGCCAGTTGCGCTGGACATGGCCGGGCTATATGAGCAGATGCTGCGCCGCCTGATGCCGTTTCCAGCACGCTCAGGGGAAACGCTGAAAGATCAAGTGGAGCGGCTATCGCAACTCCGCAGCAAACAGACTGAATATGCCAAGCTGGAAGCTCGCTTGCATAAAGAAAAACAGTTCAACCGGAAAGTTGAATTGAATAGCCAACTGCGAACCATTAAAACCAGCATTGAAACCTTAGCGCGTTAGACGTACAGATTACGAGAGATGACCATGGAAAAGCTCAAGCTGCACAGCCCCGACCTCACACAAGAAAATATCGCCAAGCTGGCCGAGATTTTTCCCAACTGCGTGACTGAATCGAAGAGTGAAGACGGCGCAGTGAAACGCGCCATCGACTTCGACCAATTACATCAGGAACTATCCACCGCCATCGTTGAAGGCCCCCAAGAACGTTACCAGCTCAACTGGCCGGGCAAGCGCGAGGCGCTGCTGACGGCCAACGCCCCCATCGCCAAGACCCTGCGTCCCTGCCGTGAGGAGAGCGTGAATTTTGATACCACGCAGAACCTGTTTATCGAGGGCGACAACCTGGATGCGCTCAAGTTGTTGAGGGAGACTTACCTGAACAAGGTGAAGATGATTTACATCGATCCGCCGTATAACACGGGGAAAGATTTTATTTATGAAGATGATTTTGCCGAGAAAACAGAGGAGTTCCTGACAAGATCAAACCAGAAGAATGCGGAAGGAGGTCGTCTGGTAGCGAACACTGAAGCCAATGGGCGATTCCATTCAGATTGGCTTTCGATGATGTATCCGCGATTAAAACTGGCGCGTAATCTTTTGCGTGATGATGGGATAGTTTTTATTTCAATTGATGATAATGAAGTAAATGGGATCAGGTACGTACTTGATGAAATTTTTGGTAGAGATAACTTTATCGGCCAAATGGTTTGGAAGAAAAAATATATTGGTGGAAAGCACGCAAAGCATCTGGTTGATTTGCACGAATATATTCTTGTGTATGCAAAAAATACTTGGTTTTTGCCTGAAATATTAATGGATAGGCCAGAAAAAGAAGTGGGCAAGTTTGAGCTGCAAGATGAATATTTAGAGGAAAGAGGTCGATTCTATATTCGACCTTTAAAATCAAACTTGGGAAGAAGAGATACGCTTATATATCCCATTGAGCTACCTGATGGAAACTCAATAGAAACTCAATGGATGGTAGCAGAGGATACTTTTTTTGAATTGGTTAAAAATGGTCGCATAGTATTTAAGGAAAAAAAGGATGGCACATTTAATGTTTACCGAAAATACTATCAATACGATGGTGATGGAAAAGTAAAAGTTCCGACCTTGATTGAGGATGTTAGCAATGCCGACGGCAAAGTTGATATAAAAATACTCTTTGATGTAAAAGAAGGGAGAGAAATTCCATTTGACAACCCTAAGCCCGTCGGTCTTCTGCGCCATTTGCTTGAGCCAACCACAAATGGTGAAGATATTATCCTTGATTTCTTTTCCGGATCAGCAACAACTGCCCACGCTGTTATGGCTCTCAATGTAAAAGATAGTTGCCGTCGCAAGTTCATAATGGTGCAACTGCCAGAATTCTGTGATGAAAAAAGTGAAGCCTATAAAGCTGGCTACAAAACCATCGCCGAGATAGGTAAAGAGCGCATCCGCCGAGCGGGCAAAAAAATCAAAGCCGAAAATACTCTCACCGCACCAGACTTGGACATCGGTTTCCGTGTCCTGAAGGTGGACAGCTCCAACATGAAGGACGTGTACTACGCTCCCGATGCGGTGAAACAAGTCGATCTTCCTGGGCAGGTCAATAACATCCGCGAAGAGCGCACCCCCGAGGATTTGTTGTTCCAGGTATTGCTCGATTGGGGCGTGGATTTGACGCTGCCAATTACCCAGGAGGCCATCAACGGTAAGCAAGTATTTTTCGTGGACGGCGATGCGCTGGCGGCTTGCTTCGAGTCGGGCATCAACGAGGAATTCGTCAAAACCCTCGCCGCCCGTCACCCCCTGCGCGCAGTGTTTCGCGACGCCGGTTTCGGCAGCGACAGCGTGAAGATCAATATCGAGCAAATCTTCAAGCTCATCTCGCCCACCACTGAAGTAAAATCTATTTAGGCGGCTGCGACGATGAAGCTCAAGTTCAAGAAACAGCAATACCAAACCAACGCCGTGGATTCGGTCGTGGATTGCTTTGCCGGTCAACCGCCAGGCTCTTTGTTTAAGTACAAGATTGATCCCGGTCGCGTGGAAGCGGGTGTGCCGCAACAGCGATCCTTTAACGAAGAAGATGCTTTTAGAAATGAGGACATCAAGCTAACGCCATCTTTGTTGCTGGAAAACATTCACAAGGTTCAGCAGCGCCAAAACTTGCCGCTCTCCGCAGCAATGGTCAGCAACAAGGTTTGCCCGATCAATCTTGATATTGAGATGGAAACCGGCACTGGCAAGACCTATTGCTACATCAAAACGATGTTCGAGCTAAACCTGCGCTATGGCTGGAGCAAGTTCATCGTGGTGGTTCCCAGCATAGCTATTCGTGAAGGCGTGTTCAAATCCCTTGAGATTACCGCCGAGCATTTTCTGGAAGAGTACAAAAAACGCGCCAGCTTCTTCATATACAACTCCAAAGACTTGCACAATCTGGAAAGTTTTTCTTCAGATGCGGGCATCAATGTCATGGTGATCAATGTCCAGGCTTTTGCAGCTCGGGGCGCTGAGAACCGGCGCATTTATGATGAGCTGGACGATTTTCAGTCCCGCCGCCCGATTGACGTTATCAAGAAAAATCGACCGATTTTAATCCTTGATGAACCGCAGAAGATGGAGGGTGCGCAAACCTTAAAATCGCTGGAAGAGTTCGATGCCTTGATGGTTCTTCGGTATTCCGCAACGCACAAAACCACTCACAATAAGATTCACCGGCTGGATGCGCTTGATGCCTATAACCAGAAGCTGGTGAAGAAAATCGCGGTGCGCGGCATTTCCGTGAAGGGATTGACTGGCACGAATGCATATCTGTACCTGGAGTCCATTGAGATTTCTTCCAGCAAGCCGCCGGTTGCCCGTATCGAACTTGAGATTAAGCAAAACAGCGGCATCAAGCGCGTGGTGCGCAAGCTGGGCAAGAACGATAACCTTTTCGATATTTCCGAAGGGCTAGACCAGTACACGGGCTTCGTCATCGCCGACATCAATGCGCACACGGATACCGTTCATTTTACTAACGGGCTGGAGCTGCTAGCAGGGGAAGCCACGGGCGATGTGAATGAGGCGGCATTACGGCGCATCCAGATACGTGAAGCCGTGAAAGCACACTTTGAAAAAGAACAGGCGCTCTTCCACCAAGGCATCAAGGTGTTGTCGCTATTTTTTATCGACGAGGTCGCCAAGTACCGGCGCTACGATGAAAACGGTGAAAATCCGGGTGAATATGCGCAGATATTTGAAGAGGAATACAACCAGCACCTCTTTGAAGTGCAGACGCTCGAAGACACCCCTTACAACCGCTACATCAAGGGGATTCAGACATCAAGGACGCATGAAGGCTATTTCTCAATCGACAAGAAGAGCAAGCGCCTAGTCAACCCGACAACGGGCGCAAGATCGACTGAAACGGATGACGTTGACGCTTACGACCTGATACTTCGGAAGAAGGAGCAGCTTCTCAAGTTTGAAGAGCCGGTGCGCTTTATCTTTTCGCACTCCGCGTTGCGCGAAGGGTGGGACAACCCAAATGTGTTCGTGATCTGCACGCTCAAGCATAGCGACAACACGATTTCCCGCCGTCAGGAGGTGGGCCGTGGCTTGCGCATATCGGTCAACCAGAACGGCGACCGCATGGATAACCCGGCGACGGTACACCAGATCAATGTGCTGACCGTGGTTGCCAGCGAGAGCTACAAGGACTTTGTCACTGCTTTACAACGCGACATCAGCGAATCGCTTTCAGAGCGGCCACGGGTAGCAGACAAGGCTTATTTCACAGGCAAGGTTATAAAAACCGAGGCAGGCGAGCTTGTTGTTACAGAAGATCAAGCAACGGACATTGAGTTTTATCTGATCCAGAACGGCTACGTTGATAAGAAGCGCAATATCACCGACAAGTACCATGATGCAAAAAAAGCGGGGACTCTGGCAACACTTCCAGATGAGCTGAAGCAGTATGCCGATCAGGTGCTGGTGCTGATTGACAGCGTATTTAGCGATGTGCAATTGCCGCTTCCTGAAAATGGTCGTGGAGCGAAGCCTAATCTTCTAAATGAAAACTTCAAAAAGAAGGAGTTCAAGGCGCTGTGGAGCCGCATCAACCGCAAGGCTGCATACGGTGTTCAATTCGACAGCTCAGAACTCATCGACAAGTGTGTCAAAGCGCTGGAGGCAGAACTGCGCGTCACGCCATTGCAGTACACCATTCATAGTGGCGAGCAGGCTGATGTGGCGACCTATGCCGAACTGAAGCAGGGGGAAGCTTTCAAGCTGACCACGACCGAAACGGACAAGTACACCAACTCGATCCATTCTGCCGTGAAGTACGATCTGTTGGGAAAAATAGCCGAGGCCGTACAACTGACAAGAGCTACCGTGGCATCCATTCTGAGCGGCGTTAATGTTGCCGTATTTGCACAGTTCAAGACCAACCCGGAGAGCTTTATTGCACAGGCGAGCCGGTTAATCAACGAACAGAAAGCAACAGTCATCATTGAACATCTGGTCTATGACCCCATTGCCGAAACCCACGACATTGACATCTTTACTCAAGGCCAAAGCAAGCAGGATTTCAGTAAGGCAGGTTCGCCCCTGAAGCGCCATATCTATGACTATGTGATTACCGATTCCAATATTGAACGCGAGTTCGTCAAGGAGCTGGACACCAGTGCCGAGGTGGTCGTTTATGCCAAGCTGCCAAAGGGATTTTTTATACCTACTCCGGTAGGCAACTACAACCCAGACTGGGCCATCGCTTTCCATGAAGGCGCTGTCAAACACATTTATTTTATTGCCGAGACAAAAGGCACCATGTCTACCATGGAATTGCGAAAAATCGAAGAATGCAGAATCGAATGTGCGCGCAAGTTCTTTACCAAAATCACTTCCGATCAAGTGAAATACGACGTGGTGGATAGTTACGGAAAGTTGATGGCGTTGGTAAAGTAAATTGTGAAGCACATTACTTGTGCGGGGCGCAGTCTGGAAGGCGGCCAAAGCTGCCATGCGTTCTGAGTTTTCAGTGCGCCCTTAACCTGTCCCTCGCCACCCCTTCTAGGGATGTTTACTCTCAGAGGTTCGACGTATTGCGTTGCGCCTCACTTTCCAGAACGCCTACAAGTTGAGTTAATCTCGGCACTACGATTGTTCCATATCGATTAACTTGCTTTTGAATATGCGGTGCCATGAACTTGTCGGCTCTGAACACTCGTACATACGGTGCGTACATTGCGTGAAGCGCATCGACTGGCTGGCTATCGCTTGGTTCTTCCTTCCGTGAACCAGCAACGTTTTCCCACGCCGACGAATATAGAGCGCGAACTGTAGCTGAAATGCCGGGGCAATATCTATCAACATCTTCTGGGGTAATGGCACCAAGGATAATATTTCGTGCACTTGCAGCATTCTGCACTAGGGTGACCAATTGTCGCCCCTGCATCTCCATCCATCGGCAAGATATTTCACCGAATCTTCTTGTCGGATCTGAGTCCAATCCGTTTTCTCTTAAAGCTGAAGCCCGCTGGATTGAGATTTCGACTAGCTTTCGAATGTATTCTCCCAATTCCCGACCGGGCTTTCGAACTATTTCTGCGATGGGGCTGGACATAGCATGATTTGTTGCAAACCATTTCATCATCCACCGAGGATCGCGCAAGCTTCCCATTAATGCCTCTGTGAAATCTTTCTCGGTCGCAAGTCCCAGGCCGTATCTCGCCATCATCTCCGCGTACTCTGCCTTCATTGGATACTGTTTGATGATCTCCTCGGCGAGCGTGCTGGGATTCTGTTTTTCTAACTGACTCTTGAGTACGTTGCGTGGTTTGCCATTCTTTATTAGCTTCCGTAGGCCATGTCATTTGTTGTTGCCAGTTCGTGTGCCATGATTGATTTCCTTTTTAGTAATGAATAAAGCCCCGGAACGGAGCGCGTCGGGGCGATGGGATGAAACTAAACGAAAGTGAAACTGCTTGGTGCAGATGGATGAATCTATGCTGATAGCGGTTTGTTTGCCAAAACCAGCGCGTCGTCGATGGCTATTTTTACAACCCTAGCTTCTTCTTCCGTCATGAACTGGGTAAAGAATGCCGCGATATGAGAAGCCAGCCATGTTCGGGCATTGTCGGGTGAAGGCTCATCGCCATGTTCGAGGATGTATTCGCCGAACCACTTGCCGAAACTGCTGCTGACCTCGTAATCGAACACGCCCGGATAATTCCCGTCACACGCGGCTGCCGCTGCCTCGCATAACGTGACCGTCAAGGGAACATGGCCGACCAACGCATCCACCAACTCGATGCAGCCTTTGCCCCATGTTTCGATCAATACGTCATAGTTGGGTTTGACGTTGTGATCCGGCCTCGCGTCGTGAAGACCTTCCATGAAGAATGCTGCGGTTATGAGGTGGTTCCTCATGTTGACCTCCTTGTAATTGATATTGGCTGAAGCTTCAGAGTCGATGCTGATAGAAATAGCCATTTTTTCCCCTGCCATACAACTTGACCATCATCCGCCGGTGATGGCGTTTCTGGCTGGAATAGATTGGGTACTTGAATGGCCGGTAAACATCATTGATTCCAGCGCGACGGTTGATTCGCTGGTCGAGTGTGCCTGACGCGATTGATGCAAGCCACGAGAGTCGTGCGGCGGTGTTGTTGACCATTCTCATGCCATCGAAATGAAAACGGCGTGGCGCGCGAGACAGGTAATCGCGGATTTCGTTTTGCTCCAGGTTCATGAGGCCACCTGCACTTCCACGTCCTCCTCATCCCGACCCTCCGGCTTGTACTTCAGTTGATTCGTGGTGCAGGCATTGATATCCAGGTCGGTTCGCTTGCCGCGATACACCGGCTGATAAAGGCTCCCGCCCTTGTAGGCGTACAGATATTCCACCTCCACGATGTCCCCGGCAGTAGGGACAGCATGGTTGGGCGGAACCGTCACGTTGCCGGTCGGAATCATCATCTTGCCTTCGACCGCATTGGGGTGGTCGCTGGAATCGAGCAACCCGATCCTGACGCTGCGCTTGCCGGAATTGACCTCCAGCACGAAACAGCTTGCCGACTCGGTGAATTTGTACTTCAGCCAGTCGCCGCCGGAGTTGGGCCGGCCTTCCCTGACAGGACAATCCAGGCGCTTGAATACCACGCCTTCGCCGTGCGCTGCCTTGACCTTGTTCCACAGGGCACGTTTTTCGTCTGTGTTGACGGCAGCGGGGGCGGTTTTGATGGACTCACATTGGAACAGAACAATTTGAGCCAGCTTCATCCGCTTCGACCACGGGCTCGCGTGCAGGCTGGCGCCCCGGTGAAAGTGCAGATCAAAAACGTAGAGGATGTCTCCGATAATTTCACCGTCAATGCGGATAGCGCCACTGTTGGCCGCAATGCATTGCAGTTCGGCAGCGATAGGTTCCGGCAAGGGGACGATCAAACCTTTGCGGTTGATTCCGATTACCCCATTACCATCGGCATGAGCGGCGCGCCGCTCCCCGTCCATTTTTTCTTGTGCGGCCCAGGCATCATCCTCAATCAGGCGCATGGCTTCATCATCGGTGATGGGGTTGAGCAACTGCGGGATGAAGTCTGTTTTAAGACCGGCATTTTCTGTGCCCTGATAAGCGGTGCCGGACACGTCGTGTGTGTAGCCCTTCGATGTTTTCTCCTTGATCAGTTTGTCGTATATCTTTTTTGCCTGCACAAAATCTACCGGGGCGGATGTCTTGGTGCCGGCAGTCAGCGATGCGCCACGGCGACCATACCGGAAATTGACGACGTTGCCGCCCGCGACCTCGATGATTTCTGCGTGATATTCCTTGTCGCTGCTCCCTTCGGAATAGTACAAGCTGGTTTTTGCGATTGCGTTCATAGTTTTCTCCTGAATAGAAAAGCCCACGCCGCCAGAGGCGGAACGTGGGCTCGGGTTTTAATGCTCGAAGAATGATTATGCGGGCGATGCCAGATACCAGCGTCAACGACGCCTGTTGAAGGTGTAGCCGCAACTCTCGCATTCGTAGTTATCCAGGATGTTGTCATCCACGGATTTGCCGATGCGAGAACCCATGACGCCGCCAGCCGCGCCACCGATCAGGCCACCCATCAAGGCCCCGGCGATACCGCCGACGATGGCGCCAGCAGGGCCAGCGGCCGATCCCATGGCGGCTCCTCTGGCTGCGCCAGCGACGGTGCCGATTGCACCTCCGGCTTTGCTGCCATAATTTTTGGTGTGAATAACGGAAGATGAACATTGCGGGCATTGAATAGCCATAGTGAAACTCCTTGTTAAGTAAGTTTTAGAGCAAGAAAAGCCATCGCCCGTCCGGATGGACAGAGCGACGGCAAGAAAGGGACGAACTAAGGAGGACAGCCTGTTTGGCTGGCTTTTATTGAACTTCGATGATTTCCAGGAACGAGATGCAGTCGATTATTGAAGGGGGAGCGGCTGAAAGATGGAAGCTATTTTTCAGTATCGGACGTGCGCGAATAAGATCAGGAAAAGCTATACTGTAGAGGGTCTACACTACATATATATGTAACTGTAATCTTTTCAGAATGCTTTCAAATCAAAGCGTATGCATGTTGCCACGATCCAGAGTTTGCTGAGCGCAGGAAGATAACGTAGCAATGGGCTGATTATCTCGAATCTCAAGACGTGTGCAGAGGTGATACAAATAAGAGCGTAAACAGGGATACATATGCAAAATTTTGGTGAAATGATTAACCACGGCGCTGTGATTAACGAAAGCATCAAAAAATACTTAAAATTGGAGAAATGGACTCCAGCGATGGGAGCGTTGCTTATTTGTGGGATCAAGGCACCGGATCATTGCAATGAAATTCCTCATGATGGGGTGGGGCTTGATGGTTTATCCCTTGATGCAAGCAACAGCCGTTTTCATGATGCACGACGTATTTTGGAAGAATTGGGTTGCTACAATGAGGAAGACGAACCTCTGCTGCTCGAATTTTCTCCCATTGAATTCTTTATATGGTGCGACCAAGAAAACATTAAAACAGACTGGCTTCGCTTGTTTCTAAAGATTTCGGGATGTAGCGCCCCAGCGGATATCGACCTGACACCCTCTCATTTTGCTCTGTTAAGCGCTCCATCGACAACTGCACAGACCGTCTCTGAGAGGAAGGACAGCAAAGCCATTGACCCGGCGCCTGGAAAACAACCCAGGACGTGCGTAGGCAAGTTGGCTATCAAAGCAGCTTGGGAAATCCAGAATGAAACTGGACGAAAAGCAACATCCCATGAGGTTATAAAGAGATTGCAGGGATGGGCAGAAACAGGTGACGATGGATGTTTGGTTGGAAAGATTCCATCGGGTGTGACGTGGATGCCCCTGCGCAAAAATAAGTCGAAGCCATATGACATAGAAGCCTGTGGAAAGGCACTTAAAGCGTGGCATGCGAGCCTAACGTTAAAACGCATGTGAGTCGGAATGTGAGCCAGAAAGTCAAAAATATTGAAACTGAGCTACACTTATCCGCAGCCGTCGTCCAATGGCGGTTAAAGTGCTTGAGTAAAATTGAACGCGCATGGCTGGGTAATTAAGTTAGGTAAACCCCCGGCTCTGCCGGGGGACTCGGTAAGGTTTGACCGTTCCGGCGGTCAAAGGAGCAACGTAAAGGTATAGCGACATCATTCCCTCCCACTTGCAGGGGGAGGGTTAGGGTGGGGGTAGAAATTCAAATCTGTATGAAGTCCGCCGTTTGTACCCCCATCCCAACCTTCCCCCTGGCAAGGGGAAGGAGTGAAAAGCCAGCCGCCTTGGGCGGCTCACGGTTTTATTGGCCCCTTTGAGGGGCTCAACCAATAAGCCCCCGGCTTTGCCGGGGGTAATTTAACTTTAAACGCGCACTAACAGCCGCGCCTAGGTGAATCTGGGAGAAACTGCGGACACTAGGAAAAACACCCAAATAGTACGCGTAAATTGCGCTCCATACCGCAAAGCATCTCGCATAGCGGATCAACATGGAGCAAATAATGTCATCACCGTACATCAATACAGTCCATCGGTTTGCAGACAACTCTCAGTGTCTCATGCATCCCGCACTCAGAAATTTCGATTCTCTACCCGATTCGGCGTTTGTTTCGCTGCCAGTGGTCTGCGGACTCTACGGCTGCGCGCCCGCAACTGCGTGGCGAAGGGTTAGGTCAGGTCAGATTGTCGCACCGCACCGCTTCGGATCTCGCAGCACGCGATGGAACGTGGGCGAACTCCGTAGAGCATTGAGCTTGGGGAGAGAATCATGATGGGCAAACCTTGTGCCACTTATATAGCTGACGTTGTAACAGCTCAACCTGGTAGATTTTATATGCCGGATCGAAGCTTGCAAACTACATGCGCAGCATCAGTTGATTCGAAAAATACACTCTGGCTTTTGCCGGGCTGGCTTCCAATCGGAGAGCTGGCCGTGCTGGCTGGTGCACCTGGTAACGGAAAAGGGCAGATCACCGCTGCTATTGCGGCACGGATGTCTAAAGGCTACGATCATCCATCATGGCCAGGTGAAAAAAGCCCGGGGTGGTGCAAGGTGATAATTTGGAGCTCTGAAGACGATTTTCAACGCGTGATTCGTCCTCGCTTGGAGGCATCTGGCGCAAGACTCGAATATATTATTAACATAGACGGCATAAAACGATTTGGTCCGGCTCGCCAGTTTTCGTTTGCCAATGATGAAGATGTCAGCAGTTTGATTGAATTTGCCGAGCAAGAAAAAGACGTGGGCTTGATTATAATTGACCCGGCCTCACTCGCTGTTGATGGCGACTTTAGCAACAATACGAAAGTTGGGGAAGCTTTCATCAAGTTGGGCACTATCGCAAAGCGATTGGATTGCGCGATTCTTGTGGTTACCCATGACGTTAAAAACGCCAAAGGGAAGTCGCCCCTCTCGCGCGTAGCAGGGCCGAGAGCAGTCACAGGGGTTCCTCGATCCGTGATGTTGGTAACAAAAATTATGGATGGCTCCTCTGGCTGTGGTGGGACGCATATCCTAGTCCGAGCAAAATCATCTCTCGACGAACCTGGACAAGGATACGAGTTTTGTTTTCATGGGGTCGAAGTCTCTGGGCAAGACCATCCAATTAAAACATCACGGGTGGTCTTTGGAAGGTATCATCCAGAATCAGCCGAAGAAATTCTTGCGTGGGCGGAAAGCGCCAAAGCAGAAGATAAACTCAGCTCACTTGATGCGGCAATCAACTTTTTGAAAAATACTCTTCGAAGTGGCTCCCAGCCTTATCCGGAAATAAAAAAGCTGGCGGATGCAGCAGGGATTTCAAAGGCAACCTTAGATCGCGCCAAGAAGCACTTGTGTATCAGCACGAAGAAACAGGAGGGGGCGGGTCAGTTTAGTCCTTTCGTTTGGAGTCTCCCTCATGACGAACAAGACAATCCCTGATGACCTAGATTCGTTGGGTATCACTGCAGCGAATCATATTCCGCTTCTTCAATAGGAAAAACCTGCACGTCTGGCTCCGCCCGATATCTGTATCCATCGGGTAGAGCCAGCCCTACAATTTGCCTGCACTGCCCCCGGTATCTTCCTCGGTATTGCTTGGTGCCCTAGAAACAGTTTTTCCCAAACGCGACAGATGTTCGAGTGACACTATGCGCCGTTTCAGAGCAACGATTTTTGCGCGGTTCTGCACAGGCTGTTGTTTTTTACCCTTATTCGGTGTCTCGCCCAAAGTGGGCGTGTGTTATAGGAACACCAACAGGAACACAAAAACATGCTCCTGTTAATTATCGTGCATTTTCATGGCGTTACAATAGAGTTCTGGTTTTCTTCTGGCACCATGAAACATCTCAAGAACCGCATCAATGCTCAATTTGTAGCTGATGCGGTTTTTTGTTACCCGTAAAGTTACCCTCATATTTTTCAGCTTACTGCGACCTAAACGGGCTGGATTCTACACCAGAGACACCACATGCCACGGCTGCATTTTTCCTTCATCGTTATTTAGGGCGAAACTGCTGAGCTGGTGCGGGAAAGCAGCTGGCTTCGCACAACGTGGTACCGCTGTTATTTCACTAATGCACCTGGCAGCAGTGTTGCCGCTGATAATGAATCTCGCCATCGCCATCCACCCATTAAATGCGGTAGTGCCGACCGAGGTACGGTAGCGATTCCCCAGGCACTAGCTCCTTGCCCGGTGGATACGGCAGCAGATTACATTTCTGTGCATGGCGAGTCTTCTCGTAAATCCACAACTTGCGTGATTTCGACCACCAGGCGGTTTTTCTCCTGTGATGTCCCCTCGGTGGCCATTACAACGACGAATCGATTCTGTTCCACCGTAATGGTGAGCGTCTTGCGCCTGGAAAAAACAACCGCGTAATACTGTTCCATATCAGTTGGCATATAGAATGCGCTTTCAGCCTGTTGCGTGCTGAGCCGGCCCGTGTCACTGGCGATTGCTCAGGCGGCTATCGCCACGTGGCCGGTTATTGGCCTCGGCAGTCGTTCACAATTGGTCTGATGCGGTTGTCTGTGGACGTCTGGTTACTGATTCAGAACTGGTACGCCCCAAGCTTTATAGGTATCAATAATAAGGCGTTTATAATCCTGCGGTGGCTTATAACCACGGCGTTACTTCAATGGAGACATCAGATCGTTGCATGGCCGATTGAGGGCACTGATGAAAAGCTTGGGTTGAAAGAAATAAGAAATAAACTTATCCATGGCGTCCATGGCAAGATTAACTTTCAAGCCCTTGCAGTTGCGAGTTGGCATTTCTCTATTTTTATCGAGCGGCTCATATTTGTTATGGTGGAAGCAGAAGTGCCGAAGGGTATTTGCAGGAATTCATTGCTATTGACGCGGAATGATTGGTATGGTCGCGACTATTGGACATCCCTCCAAAAGCCTACCCTGAAGAATATTCTTCCAGCTTGAGCAATTTTTGGGCAGAAAGTACACGCTCAGTGTCTGCGCTTACCGACAACACCGTAGAAGACGTACACGCCAGATTTGCCGATTTTCATTTTGTGGAAAGAAACGCCGCGAGTTCGCTGACTGGAGCGCCAGCAGCACAAGGTAATCGTGACCGAGCAAACACCACCATTCAATCAGCTTGAGGAATGTGCCATGCATAAAATCGTCCAGGACTATTACGGCAAACAGCTTCAAAATTCAGGCGATTTGAAAACCTCTGCCTGTTGCGATGCGTCAAACGTGCCGGGCTGGCTCAAGCCGCTATTGGCGCGCATTCACCCCGAAGTGATGTCGCGCTATTACGGCTGCGGGCTGGTTTGCCCGCCGCTGCTGGAAGGTTGTCGCATTCTGGACTTGGGGAGCGGTTCTGGCAGGGATGTCTATGCGCTGGCTCAACTGGCGGGCGCGCGCGGCCAAGTGGTCGGCGTGGACATGACGGAAGAACAGCTTGCGGTTGCAGAAAATTATCGAGCCCATCACATTGATGCGTTTGGTTTTGATAACGTCATGTTCAAACAGGGCTATATTGAGAAACTCGATGAGCTCGGACTGGAGTCAAATAGTTTCGATGTCATCGTGTCGAACTGCGTGATTAACCTTTCGCCCGACAAGGATGCGGTATTGCGCGAGGTGCATCGTCTGCTCAAGCCGGGCGGGGAATTCTATTTCTCCGATGTCTATGCCGACCGGCGGGTGCCGGATACGGTGCGTAATGATCCTGTGCTGTACGGCGAATGCCTGGGTGGTGCGCTGTACTGGAACGATTTTTTGCGGCTGGCGCATCGCCATGGGTTTGCCGATCCGCGCCTGCTCGAAAGCCGACCGCTGGACATAACCGATCCGAAGCTCAAGCCACGCGTGGGCAATTTGCGTTTTTACTCGGCCACCTATCGGCTGTTCAAACTGAACGGGCTGGAATCCGCCTGCGAGGATTATGGGCAAGCCGTAATTTATCGCGGCACGATCCCCGATCACGCGCATCGTTTTGTCCTCGACTGCCATCACGATATTGAGGTCGGGCGCATTTTCCCGGTATGCGGCAACACATGGCGCATGTTGCACGACACGCGCTTTCGGCAACACTTCGAGTTCATCGGCGACTTCAGCCAGCACTACGGAATTTTTCCCGGTTGCGGCAGTGATATACCGTTTGTACAAGATGAAAATTCAGCCACTTCCGGCTGTTGCTGAATAGGGCGAGAACGTAATGAAGAGCTGATATTTCGAAGTTCACTTTAACCCGATAATACCCTTGTAAGCCTTGATTCACTTAGGGATGCGGAAATCACAAACGTACCGTTTGGCCATGAATCTCACGATGATGTAGGTCGGGATTCACCCCGACGGGGTTGGGTTATGCGGCGCTCTGTCGGGATGATTCGATCTACGCCCCCCGGGTTCATAAAAGGTATTTTTACAATTTCTGTATCCATTAAGTCGCAATGGGTAGCTGTTCATAACAGGGCAGGAACGAAAATAGTTGAGAGGCTCCCTTGAAAGAATCTTTGCACAATAGCGAACATTTGTTGAAAACGCTCACCGATTTCATGCCCGGTATGGTTGGGTATTGGACAAAGGATCTGCGCTCCGTATTTGCCAACCGCGAATACTTGAAATGGCTCGGCAAGAGCCTGGAGGAGATGGAAGGTATCCATATTCAGGATTTGCTGGGCGAGGAGCTCTTCGGCAAGAGCGAGCCTTACATACGCGCCGCGCTGGCGGGTGAAGTGCAGAAATTTGAGTGGACCTTGGCACGGCATGATGGGGAGACGCCTGAGGGGGAGACGAGAGATACTTTGGTTTATTACATCCCTTGTTTCGATAATGGCGATGTGGCGGGCTTCTTCGCTCTGACCATGGATATTACCGAGCGAAAACATCTGGAGCAGGCACTGGTGTCGGTGGCGGAAGAGCACCAGCGTTCAATCGGGCAGGAGTTGCATGACAATCTCGGGCAGCAGATTGCGGCAATTGGCTATCAGGCCAAGGCGCTGGAGAAAATAATATCCGCATCAGGAAATGCGGATGCGGCAGGAATTGCAGCTTCCATTGCGGCGCAGGCCCAGAATGCCGTAATGCAATGCAAGTGTTTGGCGCAGGGCCTGCTCACGTTTAATCTGGAGGACAATGGCCTGGTTGCCGCACTGCAGGAATTTACGGCGGGAATCGCAATCACGTATGGGGTCACTTGCGATTTTGTATGCGATAGCGAAGTCGCCATAGACGACGCCAATCTCGCGCTCAACCTTTATCGGATTGCGCAGGAAGCCAGCCATAATGCAATCCGTCATGGGCATGCGCAGCATTTGGTAATTTCGTTGGCCTCCGAAAATGGGGCTCTCCGTTTCTCGGTAGCCGACGACGGCTGCGGTTTTGCCGACACCGATACAAAGCATGGAACGGCATTGGGAATGGGCATTAAAATCATGCAATACCGCGCCAGGCAACTCGGTGCGACCCTGGAGTTTTTGTCGCGAGCCGAAGGCGGTACGGAAGTGCGTGTAGAAATGAACAAGACCCAACCATGTTGAAAATACAAGTGATGCTGGTGGACGACCATGCCATGTTGCGACATGGCATGGCAATGCTCATCAATGCCGAGCCGGATATGGAAGTGTGTGCCGAGGCCGAGGGCGGCGGTGAAGCGATGGACAGGCTTGAGTCGGATCAGCACCCCGACATCGCCCTGGTGGATTTATCCCTCAAGACGCTCTCCGGCTTCGAACTGATAAAAAGCATACATATCCTGATCCCCGCGCTGCCCGTGCTGGTCGTTTCCATGCATGACGAAACGGTTTATGCCGAGCGCGCGTTGCGCTCCGGCGCGCGCGGCTACGTGATGAAGCAGGAGCCGGGCGAGGTGCTGATAGCCGCCATCCGCGAGGTGTTGAAGGGGAATTATTACCTCAGCGAGCCCATGCACACCAAGCTGCTGAACCGGTTTGTCACCGGAAATGCGGGAGCCGAGCTATCGATCAATAGCCTGACCCCCAGCGAGTTTGAAGTGCTGCACCTGATCGGCTCCGGGCACAGCAGCAAGGAAATTGCCAAATTGCTCAACCGCAGCATCAAAACCATCGAAGTACATCGCGCCAACATTCGCGCCAAACTGCAATTGAAAGACGGCGCCGACTTGATACGCTATGCCACCCACTGGATCACGGCGGAGCATTAGGAGGGCGCATCAAGAGTGCCACCATAACACCCCCTTGTTTTTAATATAAAAACACCAGCTAAGGGAAACCCTTAGATTGAAACAAGGGTTTCTCCAATACCCTGCCTGAGTTGATGCAGTTAGGATGCCGCCACTTATTTTCAGTAGGTGTTGTCATGGTCAAAGTCAGTCAAGCAAAAGTTGTCAAACCTGCCGTCAGCAAAATCAAGAAGACAGCCAAGCCGCGCGCTAATTCGAAGGCTATCAAACCTGCTGCCAGCAAAAGCAAGAAGACACCTGGGCCATCCGTCAAATCAAAAGTTGCCAAACCTGCCATCAGTAAAATAAAAAAAGTACCTGAGACACCTGTCAATCAGAAGGTTGCCAAACCTGTTTTTCCTGTTTTTAATAAAACCAAAAAAACACCTGAGACACAGGTCAATTCTTCAGCCGAGGAGCGCAATTTTATCGCGGAAAAGATCGGCAAAAAACCCGGCAAGCCGGGCAAGGCCGCAACAAAAAAAATTGCAGCGCCCGCTCCGGTTGCCGCCGTGGAACGCAACTTCATTGTCGGGATAGGCGCTTCGGCGGGCGGCTTGGAAGCGCTCTCGGATTTGATCCGCGCGTTGCCCGACGATCTGGGCGTACCCTACATCGTCGTGCAGCATTTGTCCCCCACCTACCGCAGCATGATGGTTCCGCTGCTGGCGCGCGAGACGGACATGCTGGTCAAGGATGTCGAGGACGGCGAAACTCCGATGCCCAACGTCATTTATGTCACCCCCGCCAACTGGAACATCATCTTGAAAGACGGGATCATGCGCCTGCTGGTTCCGGGCAAGACCGTGTTGCCCAAACCTTCGGCCACCGTGTTGTTCAATTCCATGGCTGAAGATAAAGGGGAAGATGCCATCGGCGTGATTCTGTCCGGTACCGGCTCGGATGGCTCGGCGGGCATCTCGGCAATCAAGGCGGTCGGCGGCTTCACCTTTGCCCAGGACCCCGAAGCGGCGAAGTATAGCGGCATGCCGCAGGCGGCGATCAGCACCGGCTGTGTCGAATGGGTGCTGACCTGCAAAGGAATCGCTGAAGAAATCACCGCCATCGCGCGCGCGCACGGCTTGATCGACCGCACGCCGAAGCTGGAAAACTCACCCGCGACCATGAAGGGCCTGCTGCAAATGGTTTACAAGCAGTCCAAGATTGATTTCTCCGGCTACAAGGAAGCGACGCTGTCGCGCCGCGTGGAGCGGCGCATGGCGGCGAACCGGTTGAATAATCTGGCCGCTTATTTCGACTTTTGCAGCAAAAACCCGGATGAGCTGAACAAACTCAGCAGGGACATCCTGATTTCCGTTACGGCTTTTTTTCGTGACCGCAACAGCTTCGAGGGGCTGCGCAAAATCCTGGCGGAAATTGTTGCCGACAAGCAACCGGGGGATGAAATCCGCATCTGGGTTCCGGCCTGCGCGACGGGCGAAGAGGCTTATTCCATCGGCATCCTGCTGGCGGATATATTGGGCGGCAATATAGGCGATTACCGCATTCAAATTTTTGCCACCGACATCGATATGGAAGCGATGGCGGTCGCCCGCAAGGGCATTTATACCGAAACTTCGCTGGCCGAAGTCGGCCAGGAAACCATCACGCGCTACTTCAGCAAAAAATCTGACCTCTATGAGATTGCGCGCCCGATTCGCGACATGGTGGTGTTTGCCCGGCAGGATCTGGTGCTCGACCCTCCGTTCCTGCGCCTGGACTTGATCAGTTGCCGCAATCTGCTGATCTATTTTCAGCCCCTGTTGCAAACGCGGGTGCTGTCCATTTTCCACTTTGCACTCAGGCCGTCTGCCCATTTGTTTCTGGGAAAATCCGAGAGTATCGTGCATCAGGACAACATGTTTGCTCCAGTCAGCAAGGAGGCGCGCATATTCAAGCGCGTCGCCTCGAAGGACCAGGTTATTCCCATCCCGCTGTATTCCAGCAAGGAAGCCGGGGTCAAAGCGCCGATCACCATCGCGGAACGCGGCTCGCGCAAGCAGGAAAACAAGCTACAGAAAGCACTCTCGGAAATTTACGCGCCACCCAGTGTGCTGATCAACAGGAGCATGGATGTGTTGGAGGTGCATGGCGATGTGCAAAACTATTTGCACTTCCCCGCAGGCAAGCTGGAAATGAACCTGGCGCAACTGTTGCGCCGCGAATGGCGCACAGAAGTGCAAACCCTGGTGCACCATGCCGATCTCAAGAACGTAAACGCGACGGGCAGGATAAGGCCGATCAAGAACAGGGCTGGCCACAGCATCAAGATCGAAGTGCATCCGGTTGTGTCGCGCGATGACCAGAAGCAGTTTTTGGTCAGTTTCATATCGCTGGCCACGCTGATGGATGGCTCGCAAGTGACAGATCAGCCGCCGGTCAATAACAGCGAGATTGAGGATGAGCTGATCGCCACCCGCGAGCATTTGCAAACCGTCATCGAAGAACTGGAAACTTCCAACGAAGAATTGCAGGCGTTGAACGAAGAAATGCAGGCGGCCAATGAGGAGCTGCAATCTTCCAACGAAGAGCTGGAAGCTTCCAATGAAGAGCTCCAGTCCACCAACGAGGAACTGACCACCGTCAACCAGGAATTGATCGTCAAGGGAGGCGAGCTCAGCCTGGTGAATACCGAGCTGGAAAACCTACAAAACAGCACCGGGTTTTCACTCATTCTGCTGGATCAGGAATTGCGTTTGCAGCGCTACAACAAGGAAGCCGCCAGCGTGTTCGGCTTCAGCGTGCATACTCTTGGCAAGACGATAAGCGGCCTCGTGCTTCCGGTTACCGAGGTTCTCAAGACCGCGCAACTGGCGATGTCGGATGGCATCAAGCGGCGGCAGCAAACCAGCTTCGGCGGCAAACACTACAACGTGTTGTGTTTCCCTTACACCTCGCGCGACCAATCGCTGGGCGGAGTAATTATCACGTTCATCGACGAAACCGAACTGATTGCCGCGCAACACGAAATCCAGTTGAGCCAGGAACGCATGGTCGCGATGATGCAGAATTCGCCCATGCAAATCAGCGTCAAAAATACGGCTGGCCAGTACCAGTTCGTGAACAAGGCTTTTGGAAACATGTTTGGCCTGGAGCAGCGCAATGTCATCGGCAAATCTGATACGCAGGTATTTCCCGAGCCTGTTTCAGCACTCTTTGAGAAACTGCACTTCGATGTGCTGCATAAAAAAATGCTGGTGGAAGCGGAAGAACGCATCGACATCGACGGCCGGCAACACTGGTTCTCATTCATCTGCTATCCGCTCTATGACGAGCACGGCTCGGTCATGGCAGTATGCAGCCAGAGCACGGATATCACCGAGCGCCTGCAAGCCAACGAGAAGCTGCTCAAGCTTTCCCGTGCCGTGGAGAGCAGCCCTGCCAGCGTAGTTATCACTAATATTGATGGTGAGATCGAATACGTCAACCGCAGATTCGTCGATGTGACCGGATACACTGCGGGTGAAGCTATCGGCCAGAACCCAAGAATACTCAAGTCAGGTATACAGCCGCCGGAATTCTACGAAAAGATGTGGGCAAGCATATTGGCTGGCAAGGTATGGCATGGAGAGCTAAGCAACAAGAAAAAGAGTGGCGAAATATATCAGGAGGCCGTCTCCATCTCGCCGATTCACAATGAACATGGAGTGCTTACCCACTTTGTGGCCGTAAAGGAGGATATTACCAAGCGTAAACAGATTGAGCTGGAACTGCAAAAAGCCATGGATTCTGCTGATGCCGCCAATCGTGCCAAGGGGGATTTTCTCGCCAACATGAGTCACGAAATCCGCACCCCGATGAATGCCATTATCGGATTGAGCCATTTGTGTATGCAGACAGAGCTTTCGTTGAAACAAAGGGACTACCTGCAAAAAGTCCATGGTTCCGCCAAGTCGTTGCTCGGCATCATCAACGATATTCTGGAGTTCTCTAAAATTGAAGCGGGCAAGATGGATGTGGAGCATGTGCCTTTCGAGCTGGAGGATGTGATGCGCAACCTCGCAACGGTTGTTTCGACCAAGGTGGAGGAGAAGAAGCTCGAGTTTCTGATTGGAACGTCGCCGAATATTTTTCCTCACCTGATCGGTGATTCGATGCGCCTCGGGCAGGTGTTAATCAATCTGACAAGCAACGCGATCAAGTTTACCGATAAAGGGGAGGTGCTGGTACTGACTGAGATTGAGGAGGAAACGGCTGATAATGTCACCCTGCGTTTTACAGTCCAGGACAGCGGCATCGGCTTGACCAAGGAGCAATCCGACAAGTTATTTCAGGCGTTCAGCCAGGCTGACACCACGATCACCCGCAAATTTGGCGGTACCGGGTTGGGGTTGTCCATCAGCAAGCGCATAGTGGGCTTGATGGGTGGAGAGATTTGGGTGGAGAGCGTGCATGGCAAAGGGTCAAAATTCATTTTTACCGCACTTTTCCAAAAGGCCGCCGAACGTCGTACCGGCAAGCGCTGCATACCAGATGACAGTTTATGTGGAATGCGTGTGCTGGTGGTGGACGATAATGCGAGTTGCCGCCATATCCTGCAATCCTATCTGAAATCTTTTACTTTCAATGTGACGCTGGCTGCAAATGGTGTTGAGGCGCTGCAGGCTTTGAAGCAAGCGGATCTGGACGGCGTGCCTTTCCAGTTTGTGATTCTTGACTTGGATATGCCGAAAATGGGAGGTATCGAGGCGGCGCGGAATATTCGTGCAATGGATGAATTGAGCATGACACCCAAGATATTGCTCTTCTCTCCTTTTGATCAAAGCGAAATACTGCGGTATCTGGAGGCCAACGTGGTTGATGGCCTGCTGACAAAACCATTCCAGCAAGGTGAGCTGTTCGATGCGGTCATGGCAATCTTCGGGTATTTCGATGCCATTGAAATGAGGAGTGCGGTGTCCGCCCTATTCAGCCCAAACCTTGTCGAAAAAATCAGCGGAGCTTACCTGTTGCTGGTGGAGGACAATGAAGTTAACCAGCAGGTCGCACGGGAGTTGCTTGAAAAAGCCGGGGTGGCCGTGGCTGTTGCAGAAAACGGGAAAGAGGCCGTAGAACGTGTGTCGCAAGAAGCATTCGATGGCGTGTTGATGGATATCCAGATGCCGGTAATGGACGGCATCAGCGCCACCCGCGAGATTCGCAAGAACCCAAGTCTTGCCAATTTGCCGATTATCGCCATGACTGCCAATGTGATGGCGAGTGATCGTGAAAGGTGTCTGGAAGCGGGTATGAATGACTACATTGCAAAACCTTTTGACCCGAATCAGATGGTGGCTACTCTTGCGAAGTGGATCATTCCCGCTCGACCGGATGCGTCCCCGTCAGCACACAAGTCGGAGGCTATGCCAACCTCCGAGGCGCTTCCGATCCTGCCTGGCGTACAGGTGTCCGAAGGAGTACACCGGGTGGGTGGCAGTGTTGCCAGCTATTATGCGATCCTGGAAAAGTTTCGTAATGGCCAGCAAAATACCTTTGCTGAAACTCTTTCGGCTACTGCGGCAAATGATTGGGATAAAGCCGTGCGGCTGGTGCATACCCTGAAGGGTTTGCTGGGGACACTGGGTGCCGGAAGATTGAAAATTAAGGCCGCAGAATTGGAGGGCGCTATTTTGGATAGGGAAAATGCCCGGATCAAATCGTTGCTTCCGGCAGTTAATACCGAGCTTGCCCAACTTTTTGTTTTTATTGACCGCGCCCTTCAGTTGCGGGCAGCAAAAATGGAGGCAGATGATGAAACTGCTGTCCCGTCTGGTCCGGTCAATATGGAAGAGCTGGCTGGCCTGATCCGTCAGGCAATGGCGCAGCTGAAACAATTTGACTCCGGCGTGGAAGATACTATGGCCAAAATAAGCGATATGGTGAGTGGTGATCCTGCCATGAAGAAGGCCATCGCTTTGATTGGGCAACAAATGAGTGGCTACAATTATGAGCAGGGCTTGGTCAAGTTAGATGCCTTCGCAAAAGCCCTGGGTGTTTTGCATGAAGAGTGAACCCGGATTGCAAGTGCTACCTGCAAAGCTCGGCTTCTTGCGCAATGTTAAATTCAGCACATAAAAAACCGTCTGTCCTTATCGTGGATGACACGCCGGACAATATCGATATCCTGAAAGAGGCGCTCAAGAAAGATTACATCGTCCGCCCGGTTACAGATGGCGTGACCGCGCTGAGAATTGCGTCAACCGACCCAAAACCGGACATGATCCTGCTGGACATCATGATGCCGGGAATGGATGGGTACGAGGTTATGCGGCGTTTGCAGGCGGATGCCAATACGCGTCAAATACCCGTCATATTTGTCACGTCCGCCTCTGATATCGAAAGCGAGCTCAAGGGTTTCGAATTGGGGGCCGTCGATTACATTACCAAACCCTTCAACCCGGTTATCGTAAGGGCCAGAGTCAGCACGCATCTGGAGCTCTGTGACGCGAGGAAGCAACTTGAAAAGCAGAACCAAGAGCTGAAAGCCAAATCCGATTTGCTGGAAGAGATTGTCAATCTCGATAGCCTTACCGGCATTTCAAACCGGCGGCACTTTGATAAAGTGCTGGAAGTTGAGTGGGGCCGAGCTTTGCGGAACAACACTCAGATTTCCGTCATTGTTGCGGACATAGATTATTTCAAAAAATTTAATGATTGCTATGGGCACGTAAAGGGAGATGTGTGCCTGCGTTCGGTGGCGCAGTGCTTGTCGTCTTTACTACAACGCCCCACCGACATCGTGGCGCGCTATGGCGGCGAGGAGTTTGTCGCAATTCTTCCCGAAACGGATATGAGAGGAGCTGCGCTTCTTGCGGAGAATTGGCGCACAGGAGTAGCAGGGTTATGCATACCCCATGCCGATTCTGCTGTGGCGGATCATGTCACGATAAGCGTGGGGTACGCGACCATGGCTCCAACAAGGGATCAGGTGTCGTACTACCTGGTTGGAGTAGCTGACGAGATGTTGTATCAGTCAAAAGAAATGGGCCGAAACCTGGTTTGCGGTAAAGAAATACCCCCGTTTATTTGAATCCATGCCGCGGTATTAGAGCCAGCGGCGCATAGAGTGTGCGCAGGGAGAGTTTCAAGTCCGCACATTTGCGCGATGGTGTCGCGGAATGGAAAGTGGAAGAAATTCGATAGAGCAGTTTCACCTTGCCAGTTGAGCGAACAAACCACTTGGGCAATTGCGTTTGCTTGTGACATGATGCCGTTTCAGTTGATGGGTGCTGTTATCAGGGGAGGGCAGTAATGGATATTTCGCCGATCATTTCGTCTTCAATCGTACAAACAGGCATTTTGGGCACGGCTAGTGTTCAGCCTGTTACCTTCTTGTTGAACCCCTCCGCAACCACAGAGGTGAGCAGTATCGATATTGTCGACATTTCAGGTCTGGGGCAATTGCTTTCGGCATCCTCAATATTTGAAACTGGAATATTAGACGCGTCAGCAACAGACGAGGCTAACTTTGCTACTGTCCTTGCCGCCACACAATTTTTCGTCGATGCATTTAATAGCTTTCTGCAAAGCGATAGCTTGCAAAGTTCGTCAGGTGGTTCGCTCGGTAACCTGTTTACGCAGATGCTGAACACCCAGGCGACGGCGAGTTCGAATGAAGGGCAATCGATCATCGCCAGCCTGTCCGAGGTCGGAATCACTCTTCAGGCAGCTACCAGTCAAAATATGACGGGACTGATGACTGTCGACTTCGAGGCATTGCAGTCTGCATTTAACGCCGACCAGCCCGGAACGGTCGCGTTGCTGGCGCAAACAACCCAATCAATTGGGCAGCTTGCCGCAGAATTTACCAGCCTTTTCGCCCAAGCGAGTAATCTCACCACCAACCCACAATATCCGCTTAACGCGGCTACATTAAACGGCTTGCCGGCGGCGACGGCTACTGTCACGGGAGCGCCAGCTGCCTCTGGAGCAGCAGCGGCTTCGGGAGCGGCTTCGGGAGCGGCTGCGGCTGCGGGAGCGGGAGCGGCTGCGGCTGCGGCTGCGGCCACGGGAGCGACAGCGGCCACGGGAGCGGCTGCGGCCACGGGGGCGACAGCGGCCACGGCAACGCCAGCGGCCACGGCAACGCCAGCGGCTACGGCAACGCCAGCGGCCACGGCAACGCCAGCGGCCACGGGAGCGACAGCGGCCACGGGAGCGACAGCAGCCACGGGAGCGACAGCAGCCACGGGAGCGACAGCGGCCACGGGAGCGACAGCAGCCACGGGAGCGACAGCAGCCACGGGAGCGACAGCAGCCACGGGAGCGACAGCAGCCAC
>Ga0172380_10001475_pt1 | contig 40344 bp, 40 predicted proteins | sample Leawe162metaG_FD_119747 | JGI IMG/M metagenome (GOLD analysis project Ga0172380, IMG submission 119747) | Leachate microbial communities from a municipal landfill in Southern Ontario, Canada - Leachate well 162 metaG | ecosystem: Engineered > Solid waste > Landfill > Unclassified | place...
AACACCCGCCCCAAGTCCACACCCAAAGACTCCAAGATTTCTAGGTACGAGTTGTTGAGATCCAGGTGCATGTAGGAGATGATGTTGGCTTTCGTCACCCCTCCCAACATCGAGAGTCCCTCAATTGCCTTGAGGGCGTCACGAATATGACACTCCACCATCTCAGCCAAAGAAACCAACATCTCCTTCTCAAAAGGGATGTTCTCCTGCTGACAGATATGTTCTAGTCGAACAGCCAGGTCAACGGGGGCAACGGGCTGAATGATGAAGGCAGGGGCACAACGACTGAAAACCGTAGCCCTCATTTTCTCAGGCTCAGTTGTGCAGAAGATGCACACCAACTTCTTGTCCTCAGAGCCGGCAACGTTCTCCTCCAAAGGTTTGAGGAGAGCATCCAAAGCGCCAGGAGTCAACTGGTGTGCTTCGTCAAAGAGGTACAACCGACGCCGACCGGAGAAGGAGTCATATTGAATCTCCTCCGTGATCTTCTGGATCTCGGACTTACCGGAATTGGTCGCGGCGTCCACCTCAGTGAAATTGATGGCGGATCCGATCTCAAGGATCGAGGTGCACGTTTCACACTTATTGCAAGGGTCCCCTGAGGGGAGAGGATCCTCACAAAGCAAGGCTCGAGCTAGAATACGACCCATGGTCGTCTTTCCAGACCCGTAAGGACCACAGAACAGGTAAGACTGGTGACGCCCTTTTCCCGAACTGACGAAACGCCGAAGAATCTTGACGGAGGCGTCTTGACCCAACACGTCGTCAAAGTCACGGGGGCGGTACTTGGTATCTAGGCTCATTGGATTCCTTCCAGTCTTACCCGTTCTGCCACTGACACTCAGACGTCGCCGAAAATGTCCTTCAGCAGATCCGGGGTCGGAGGAGCATTCGAGGTCCTCCAAACACCATGACGTTCAATCTCCTCCTTGTAGAAGGAAACGTCAGGGGGGGCCACAAAATACTTGAGCGCTCCACCCGGTTCCTTCTCCTCAGCGGCACACCCGCACAGGTGATGGTCCAACAGGGCCACCCGGTCCTTATCCGAAAGGTTCTGCCAAGCGTCTGCCGCCAGGATGATGAGGAACTTGTACTTGATGTCTCCCAGTACGGAGAGAATCGCCGGAGCCTTGCCCGTCTTTCCAATGATGGAGACGTCGCCCACCGTGCTGGCCTTCTCCTTGAAGACCACGGCAATCTCATCAACACAAAGAGCCAAGTGCGGGTGGTACTTGGACACGAGGTCCCGAACCACTGCCAGGACCTCGTCCTCTGCCTGCCACATATCAGCCATTGTCAAACTCCCATGAACATATTGAAAGCTGCCCTCATGGCAGCTGCCCCACCACGGTCCCAAATGACCCCTGGGTCTTTGCCACCGTGAAAAGGGATGTCCCGACAAGCCAACCCAGCCCGTCGCAACAATTCTAAGGCACCAGGGCGCCTTTTGCCGTTCTCATCTACCCAACCGTGGGTGGAACGACGGCCTGTTTCGTCCTGATCGTACACCATGTGAATCATCACATGCCTTTTTGTGCTGCCAGAGCAGTATCGACGCAAAAACTCAACGTGTTTCTGCGACAAGGCAGCACGAACGGTGGACAGAATGGCGTCTCTTGGGGGGACAACCCACTCTAAGGGGCACTTGTCAAACAGCCCCTCTGTGATCCACACATCTCCGCCGGACCAGATAGCGGGCATGGCCGATCGTGTACCCAGAAAAAAAGGATTCCACTTCTCGTCTGGCAGACGAAAATCGGTGATGTATTTTCGATGGATGGACCGCCCCTCAAAGCCAAGTAAAACGCCCTTTGGAGACCAAACGGGACAGATCAACATGCCCTTGAGTTTTTCCCCATATATCCCGTACCGGGAACGAAAGTCCTGAGCCTCCTCCGGGACGGGCGTCTGAGGACTTTTCCATGTGACGATCCCCTCAGCTTGCAGAGTGGACTCTTTTGCTCCTCTCCCTAGAGCGTAGTTTTCCACCTCCTCCGTCAGGTAGCACTCTGACAGGGACATCTTCAGCCACTGGCTGAGATTCATAGTCTGACTCCGGGGTCAAAATCATCAGGGCTCGATTGGCATTGTGCACCGCAATCACAAAATGTGTTGGGCTCACGGATCCCAGCAGGCCCAACAAACTACGGTCTTGTGGGAGTACAATGGCCCAACCCTTAGGAACCCACCCCACCGCTTTTGGTGTCCAGTCCGAGGGAACAAAGCCAGAGTCTTCGTCCGCGGTTGACACTAATACGTCGGGAGCCCCTAACCCATACTCATCCAAACGCAAAACGGCATCCCTAATGCCCTGCCCCGTGTAAGGGCCCACATTGCCCCACTCCTGGGCTCTTCCCAGGGAGGCGACCTCGTGTAGGACCTCCGTGTAGAGGGACTCCTTATCGTTTGTCCGGCGCACTCCTGCCCGAAGGCGTCCCTCCTTTTGGGGGGACTCAACCCAAAGCAAAGACAGGCTGGAGGAGATCAAGAAAGGGGTGCACTCAGTCGGGGCATCAAACTCAAAGAACATGGGGACCCGTCCCCTACCTTTGGCCATGATGTCAAGAGCCAGGGGAAACAAAAGATCATTCATGATTGGGAATCTCCGGCATGGGAACGATAGGGGCCTCTGGTGTCAAGGGGACAGGATCAGCCTCCACCGTGGCCTCTGTCAGGGCTATCTGAACGTCCTCCCCATCGAGGACCCACATGAGGGCGGCAACGTCGGGGAAAGAGGCGGCGATATGTCCTCTGTTACCGGAGGAGATCAAGGCTCGGAAAGATTCCTTGATCTCCTCCTTGGTCTTGAGTGGTTTCCACCAAGAACAGGCGGAGGACATCGCAGGGCAACCAAAAACTCGATTGTCACAAAGCTTACCTCGAGGGGAGGTACGCAGTTCCTCTTTGCTCTGAGAAGAATCCCACCGGCACACGCCAACACGAATACCCGTATCGCCCACAACTTCCATGCGATTGAAGGCACAAGTCTCGGAAGCCTTCTTGTAGTTCGCTCGCAACCAACGTTGCAGGTGTCTAAACAGAACCTGCTTCAACTGCTGCCGGACTTGGCCCGCAGTCCTCATAGGGTGCTCTGTGTCAGTTGTGGACATCTGAAACCTCAATGAATCAATTCGGCCATGACCGAACCATTCTTGTTGACCAGACGATAGGCTCTGTCGGCGGCTTCTACGAGTGCCTCATTGTGCGTAACCAGCAAAATGTCCATCTTCAGCCTTTCACACAGCTTGGACAGAAAAGATCCCATGTTGACAACGTAGTTGGTGTCAAAAGCGGGAAGGGTCTCATCCAAGAGCAACAGGGGCCGAAGACCACGACGCAACAAGATCAAGACACGCAACAGGATGGACTGCACCGTTGTGACGGCACCCCCGAAGGAGTCGCCACTCACACCTTCAATGTCATGCCCATCAGGGTGCTTCTGCACTGTGATCAAGTCAACGGAAACCTTGCCGCGCTGCAAGTCAATTTCGGACCTGACCCGTAGGTCTTGATCCCCAAAAACAGCTTGCAGTCCTTCCGTTTGCAGTTGCTCCACCGCTTGTACGCCGGAGGTAACCTCCTGGTCGATGAGCTTCTGCAAAAGAGCTTGCACCATCGCCAGGAGTGTTTCCTCGGACTCGAGCCGCTGGAGGTCTTTCTTGTTTGCCTCCAAACGGACTCGAACACCGTCTCTCAACCCCCGGGCTCGATCTAGCTTAGATCGAAGGGAGGTTATCAAGAGATCCTTACTTGCGTTGAGCATTCTGGTACCAGGAGAGCATGAAGAGGAAGGTGTCCGTTTCGGCTCCTTCCCCACGCACGTCCTTGACACGCACGTAACCCTTCTTCCCCTTCTGATTCACACCAAAATGAATCTCATCCGAAGCAAGGGCACTCAAAAGGGACTGCAACAGATCGTAGGTGAGCCAGAAGTCAATGGGGGTGTTGTTGAGATCACCACCCGACTCCTCACAGGGGATCGTCCACTCCGAACGGTGCTTTCCGTCCGTGGACGCCTTCAGATAGATGGGGCCCGTGTCCGAGGACCGCGTGAACTGAATGGCCCTGACATCCGTACCCACGGCCCCAGCAAGAACGGCCTTGATCCCGTTCTTGAGTGCCTTTGCCGAGATCTTCCAGTAGAGATCGTCAGTCTCACGGGGCTTGGCAATCAGAGGAAGACCGTTGTGGTAATACGTCCACCCGAAAACGGCTCCGTCCACCCGGCGCATGAAGAACATGCGATCAGGGACCTCCAACATCTCCACGTTCTCGGTCTTGCTTGCACCCAAGAAAGACAAGGCGCCGGCAAGATGCTGCTTGATCTGAAGCCGGAGAGTGGCTCCCTCCGTCCCAGGGATGTTCACGTACAACAAAGAAGTGCCCGTGGTTGCCCTAAGGAGCCCCTCCTGAAACTCACAAACCGTGAAGGCCGGATTCAGGGTCTCCTCCGAGGCCATGAATCCCTTGGCTGCCGTCAGGGCAACCTTCAAACGGCCCGCCGCCAAGGATCCAACGGACTTGGCGTCCTTCAACGACTGGTCAAACCACTTGTAAAGATTGGGGTCACGGGACTCAAACGGATAGGCCCGCTTCGGATTGGAAGCCGGAGTCACTTTGACGGTGGCCGAGGCAGCGTCAAAGTCAAAGATGACCATCTCGTCGGAGTGCTCATCCTCAAGCACAGCCAAGAAAGTCATGAGACCCTTGCCGGGGGCCGTGAACATGGGCCCATCCTGAAGAATCTCACCCACGAAGGGGCACGAGGCCTCCGTGTCAGCCTCATGCGTCAGGACCTCAATCTTGGTAGCATCCGTGGGATGCTTTCTGAAGACGAAGTGACCCGTCAAGTCTGAGGCACCCATGTTCATGGCGGGGGCCACAGTGTTAAGTGCTGTGGTCAGGTCCTGTAGAGCAGTCTGAAATCTCATTTGTCCTCCTCAAGGAATGGTGCCACTTGGGACTCAGCCAAAGTGATCATATCTTGTAACCGAGTGATTTCTGATTCTAGGCTGGTGGTCAACTGGTCAATGACCACATCGATCTTTTCGGGATCAACCTTCTTCTTGAGGCACTCCTCCTCCACAGAAGCTAGGTCTGCACGAGCGCTATCAAGTCGCCCTTTCACCCGTTGTACATTTTCACGTAGCCGATCGCGTCGAACTACGAGAGCGTCGATAGTCGTTTTAGACATGGGGCCTCCGGCGACCTGCTACTCGGCGGAGTCCGTAATGGGGCCACCAAACGTGAAAAGGTCTGACTCGAACAGTTTTGGATCCAGTTTGCCTTTCAGAGGATCCTTGGACGGACGCCTGTTCGATTCCTTCTGATCCTGACGTTGCTGGCAAATGGTCTCAAAGTCACAGAACTTGCATTGCTTCCAATGAGGAGTTGCCTCAAACAACTCCTTCTCCATGGCTTGACGCGCCTTCACCGCACGTTGTGCTAAACCTTTGACGTCTTCCAAGGTGCAGGGCACCCAAGTGACGCCCGTCTCGGTCTCACCCGTTGGTTGCCCCTCCTCATCCAGGATAGGCATCCCAGCGGGGTAACGGAAATAGACAAAGGCCAAACGATCTGGGAGCACTTGCTTGTCCATGTAGTACAGAAGTGCATACCAACGCAACTGGTCAGGATCGGTATAGGTGGCGTAACCGTTCTTCCCGTCCTTGTACCGCTTAGAATTCTTACCATCGAGGATGGTCACCCCAGTGTCATCCCTTCGGATGATCATGTCTGCTCGACCACCAATAGGAGTGTCCTGATCAACGTAACCAAGCATCTCCACTTCGGCTCGAGCGTAGGGGCCCAAAAGCATATGTGCCTTCAGAGTCCGCATGTAGCCCATGACCCCATCTCGAATAATTTGACGGAGTTCCTCCATCGGGGGAGCCAAACGCCAGTCAACAAAACGACGAGCAATCTCCAGCTTCAAACTTTGCTCAGCAATGTCTAGGAGAGTGTCCCGCAACTGTTGAGGAGGCAGCGTTCGCCACAACTCATCATTGTAGAAACGCTCAATGACGTACTGAATCACCGTCCCTAGAACCGCGTGATGCTCAGACTTCTTGACCGGACGTTGCTTCCCTCGACCGGGTCCTCTCCCTAGGTCAATGGTGCCCCAACCTTTCGACCACAAGAACTGCTGAGGGCATCCCTCGAAGAGAGCCAAAGAAGACCAGTAAAGGGTAAAAGGTTTGGCCATTGTCATCCTCTCGTTTTCCCACCTTGCCCATTATACCAAGAGAAAACAAAAAGGCACCCTGTTTCCAGAGTGCCTTTTTGAACAGGAGAACCCGGGGTGGTTTACTCCTCGGTCCCACCATTGAGGATGTCCAGCCACGTCTTGCTGGCCGAAAACTTCACAACGAGACGCTCAGGAACCTCAATCTCACCACCTGCACGCACATTCTGAACCTTGCGAGCCTTGGCCTTGCGGATGGTGAAAGAACCGAACTTGTAAACCAGAACCTTGGCAGCCTTGTCCTCGGGGGTGCCCGGGGCCAGATCCTTCAACTCACCCTTGAGGATCTCAGCAGCCGCCTTCACAATGTCATGTTGCTCTTTGCTCAGCATAGTAATCTCCTTACTGCCCCGTAGGGCGTTCTGGAGGAACTATACCCGGGCCTTCTATTTTCTGTCAGACGTCAGGCATGGACCGCGTGATTTCCTGGCACAAGTTGTCCAGAGCAACACGATTCGGCTGTGTCGGTAGAGTCGACTTCTTGGCAACCTCCAACAAAGCCTCGTCCTGATCCTCGGCCCAAGCGATCAGCTTGTCGTAGGACCAAGCCCCATCCCTGATGGCCAGCAACTCGGCAAAGTCGGGACGTCGCACGACGACCTGGCCATCGACCAAGATCTCCCGGCACATCCTCATCAGGCGAACCAAGTGCATGCCATGCTTGGTGTCGTACCCATGCTTGGCCTCCAACGAAGCCCTAGCAACATTCCGATTTGTTTCCCAGTCCTTGTACTGCTGCCAGTTTTTGGCGGCAGTGTTGTAGTGACGCTCCTGGTCCAGGAGCTGCAGGAAGTTCTCACTGAAACCGACAAGGCGACCAGCGGCAAGGAACTTCTCATCCTTACCCACCCCCATCTCTACGAGGGCCTGAGCCACCTGCTCCTGGATGTGAAGAACACTGGCGTGGTCCAACTCGCCGAAGTCTACCTCCCACGAGTCCATCTGCTTGTAGACCTTGGCGTTGGCTGCAGCCAACTGGTCGGCGGGGATGACGGTCCTTTCGGGAAGACCGTACTCACCCCGAGTGGGGGCCGCCTTCGGAGGATCCAAGAGCCAACGCTTGTGCGTCTGGATACGACGCAACTGAGAGATAGCGTAACCCCTGAACGTGTGCACGGCCTTCTTGCTCAAGAACTCCGTGCGGTGTTCCATCAGCAGGTGGCCCTGAGGGGTCACCTTTCGGATGTCCGAGGGGTCCACGAACAGGATCTCCAACACGTTGGGGTTGCAGTCCGCGGCCAGCTTGAAAAACTTTCGGATGTCAAAGACCGTGGCGTCAGGAACCTTTTCCTGAAACTGCTCAAAGACACGCAAGTAGCCATCCCGAAAAGAACGGGGGGCGACAGCAATGCCCTTGAAGTCGTAGTCCGAATCGGGACGGGAAGTCCCGTAGGCACGGGATCCATGCACCGTGTAGAGAATGGTCCTTTCAGGCACCCAAGAAAAATCACTGTCACTCATGAGAGGTCCTCCTTAGGACATGGCTACTCAGTCCACGGTGCAAATGATCCTAGTCGTCAAAATCAGATTTCACGACCAACACATCTCTGGCCTCGAGGCTTCTCAGTAGCGCCTTGTTGTTGGGGCGATCGCTTGACGGGTCACCCACAGCAACCCGACGTGTGTTGAACATGCGAGCCTTAGCTAACGAGGCTTTCCGTAAGCGCCAAGCAATCTGCTCAATTTCGGTCATGGGGGGCGTGTCCAGGCACTTCTTCACCGCTTCCTCTTGTGGGAGTGAAAGGACCCCTTCTTCCACCTCCTCATCCGTCTCCTCCCAGGCTTTTGGTATGGGAAGAAGCACTTTTCCAGAGGGGAGAATAAGGGTCTCGCCCTCATCACATGAAACACCCCACAACCCGGATGGGTTACGATAGAAAAGAGGGGTGATCGAGTCCATGAGGACCTCCTAGGCAATCAAAGAGATGTCCAGTGACCAAGGGACCAAAGACCTCTTCTCCCAAAGACTCCAGCTCTGAGAGACGTGCCTTTTCACCTCATCCTGAGACCATCCATTGAGACGAGCCAAACGTTCGTGCATAGCCTCTGCCTTCCAAGGGGCTAGGGTCTTGGTTCGACCATAGTGCTTGACCTGATGACAATTGGGGCACAGCGAAATCAACCCCGTCAAAGTCTGAACATGAGTTTCATCGTTGTAGTGCCAAATCTCATGGCACTCAACGGTTCTATTGGTCCCTTGTGTCAAACCGGACTCACCACAGATCTCACAGACATGACCGGCCCTGACCGCCTGGGTCTGGGATATTTTTCGCCATTGGGTTGCGGTCAAGATTTTTCTGACGTTACTTCCCCAACAGGTACGAGGCACCAACTCTATGGTCAACTTGGGTTGCATCACTTGGCTCCGGCCCGCTCTAAGTACCCGGCGGACCTTTCCCTCACCTGTTCGGGGATGTCCTTCATCTCACGAACATCCTCCAACAAGGACCCACCTTTCTGCATCGTGAACACGGACATGAGACTCGTGACCAAGGTGTCCACTGTGGACTTCTGAGCTTCCTGTCGGACCACTTTCACAAGGTCAAAAATGTCGGAGGGAGGAGCCACCGTCAGGGACACTTTTCGAAGATCAACTTTGCCCTTTTCAAACTGAAGCAACACACAGGAGGGATTCCTGTCCATGTCATCTTGGGCGATAGAACCCCTGGACAAGCTCCCCACGTTCACCACCCACTTCTTTGGAGCGATCTCCGTGATCCCTTGATCCTTGTGCCAATGACCGAAGCAGAAAACATCAGGTTCCAACCCCGCCAGGAACCGATAGGGGATGATGTCCTCCCCCTCGAACATGGACCCTCCTTGAGGGGAGGCAAGGCAATGCACCATGCAGATCAGGTAGTCCTCACGCCCTTTCTTGATACTCGTGAAACGGTCCAACTCGTAGACCGTTCCATGGTAGGGGATGCCCACAACACGCACCACGGGCACCCGTGGGTTCACAATCAGAAAAGGGTCACCCTCAAAGTAGCCAGGGTAGTACATCTGCACGTCAAGGGACGTTGCATCCACGGGCCCAAAAAAAGCTTCTGTCTCATCGAAGCAAGGTTTGATCACCCCGGACTGAAACAGGACCCCCAAGGGGGACTCTGAGAGGTAGCGCAAGGAACTGAATTTCACATCATGGTTTCCCACATTTCCCAGAGTAGGGCAGGGGTACTCACGATGAACCTCGGCGACCCGTTGCATGAGCCCATGCGTTGTTCTTGATGGGCTCTTGATATGGAAAAGGTCACCCCCGTCCAGCACAGCGGAGGCCCCCCAGTTGCGGGCCATGTCCCCGACCTGGGTGAGTTTACCTAACAGGGCTGAAGCCCAATCATCCACGCGGGAGACAGGGGGCTCTTCTGCGAGGTGCACATCGCTGCGCCAAACGAGGGTGACCATGTCAGTCGGCTACCTGGAAAGAGGAACGGTACTGAAACTCTTTGCTCAATCTCTTGCTGAGATACTTGACGTAGAGCCTGATCTGAGCTGCCTCTTTGGGTCCATTGTACTTGGTCATGTCAATGCTGCCGTCTCTACGTCGGGGCCAATTCTTGATGTGCCCCGCAGTCCACTCATAAGCAAAGTAGGGATCCATCAACTGGTCACAAGTAGGACGACCCTTGAACACGATCATGACTTGGGTTGGCCCACAACTACGGGGGGCTCCCCCAAGGTGATCACCCTTAGCGACCACTCTAAACTTCGACTCGATCCAAGCAACCGACACCAGGATCAAGGGGTCCACGTCATGGGCTCTAGCCCCCTTGACAATGGCGTCGGCCATGAGGAAGGAGTCTTGGCCCCACTTCCTCATCAGGAAGTCCAGGGAGTACCTCCCTTTGGGGTCCTCGGCGATGTAGGTCATCGCCGTGTGAACTCGCATGACTTGTTCATCATGCGAGGGGATCATCCTTTGGGCCATGGCCACCAAAGGAAAGGCAACCTCAGGAGTGCTCTCCAGCGGTTGCCCCCCCATCAAGGAAAGGAACAGAAAAACTAGGGACATCGGTCTTCTCCATGAGCATGCACCACCAAACCACAAGTGGGACAGGAACCCAGGCTGCCCAAAACCTCTTGCAGGTTCCGGGTAACCTCGTCCAACTCTTGCTCCTGACTTAGCAGTGTGCTTTCCAAAGTGAGGGCCATTTCTAGGGCCGAGGATCTGCGGGTTTGAAGTTCCCGAGCCATTTTCAAGGCTTGCTGCAGTTTTATTGCGGACGTCATGTCAACGTCTGACTCGACCTTGTCAACCCCTTCCAGTCGACACACCCTACTCAGGGTGCGCTCATAATGATCCCTTAACCGAACCAGCTCGCCCCTTAGGGCGGATTGGTTGGTTAATTGATCCAACGCATCTTTTGGGGGCACCGAGACCTGCTCCACCCCAAAAAGAAAATGCACATTCCGGCGAGCCCTCAGCATTTGCTCATGAAGAAGGCTCAGCCGTTCTCGATCCCGGGACAAGTCATGGAGGGCTAGGATCTCCTCTTGATCGGGGAGAGCTAAGTCCTCAAGACCTGAGTAAAAATCGACCGCCTTAGTCGCGGCCAAAAAGCGACGACGCAGCTCATGCAGGAGGTCCAGGGCCATCCCCGCACGCCGTGTTCGATCAGAAAGGCTTTCAATATCACCGAGGGTCGTCCAAAGGTCGTCCAGGCCCTCAAAGCGGGACAACTCTTGCACGTATTTGAGGTCATCTTTCTTGCGGGTCAACATCTCGGAAGAGACAAGTCTCTTGTCCGAGGAGGCCATGCGCAGAGCCTCATTCAACTGGGAAACACGTTCCACGTCGGCTACGGCTTCAGCCAAGATGGAACCAGGTTGATCAAGGAGGAACACTTGCCCAACCATTTGAGGGGCCACTTGGGGCCAAATCTCTTTGTTGCCCACCTGAATAGGGCGAACTCCGAGGTTCCTCACCTCGTCGGGCACCCCTTGCCCTGGGTAGATGGGGGTACCGCCGTCCACGATGTACGTCGGCTTATCCCCCTTACCCGTTCCCTTTTCCCACACCAAAGAATGACCGTCCTCGAAGTCCAGTTGAACACTGGACTTCGAGGACCCGTGCCGAATGAAGCTCGTCCCACGGGTGTTTTGAAAAGCACCCCTGATGGCCCGCATGAGAGCGGACTTCCCAGTGTTGTTTGCCCCCTTGACTACAGTGAGCTTGTCAATGGTAAGGGAAACATCCTCAAGGGACTGAAAGTCACGGACACGGATTTTTACGGTCATTAGTCTTCGAACTCAAGCTCTTCAGTAGGTACAGCACGATCGGGACTTCCACCGTCCAGGATGGAGAGTACCTCCGAAAGGGTCTCATCGGCCTCAAAGTCATCCTCGGGAGGAAGATCCTCAGTCTCAGAGAACGGAGTGCCCTTCAACGCCTCCAGGGCGATGCCTTGCAATTCCTCCCAAGCTCCAGGCGTGTTCTGGATGTCCTTCTTAAAGGACTCCATACCTTGAGACTTGATGAAAGTCCCATCAGAACGCTCAAAAGTGTACCACGCCCCGCCCTTCTTGACGAGTCCCCGTGAGGAAGCCATTTCAATCAGGGATCGGGTGTCATCGATCCCCTCCCCGTACACGATATAGAACTTGGCGTCCCGACCTTGCGAGGCCGAAACCTTGCACTTGTCCATCTTGGCGAGGACCACGTTGCCTACCGCGGTCTCAATCGTGGTGTGGGTAATGGGATCATGCCGCTTTCCCTTCTCCGTCATGATCTTGCGAAGGCTCATACGAACCTCGCTGTAGAACTTCCAAGCCCAACCACCCTGCTGGGTCGTCGTCTCACCACCACCGCCACGGTTGTACCCAGTGTCGATTTTGGCACGCAGCTGGGAAATCCCCACGACGCAAGTGTTGGTTCTCGCAATCATGGCCTTCAACTGGGGAAGGTACTCAGACCACTTAGCGGCCTTCGCCCCCACCCGTCCGATCTCACCCTTGTCTCCCAGGGCCTGTTCCCACTGGGCGGTAGTGGCACCAGCGGCAACGGAGTCGATGATGATCAAGTCAACACCAGCCTTGGTCATACCCCAAAGGTAGGCAAGGCCCTTCTCCAAAGTCTCAGGCTGAACCAAAAGGAACGTGTCTGAGTCTTCAATGGGTACACCGAGAGACTTGGCATATGCCACGTCAATAGAGTGCTCCCAGTCAATGTACAGAACCTCACCGCCCCGGCGGCACGTTTCAGCTGCCACCGTCAAAGCCAGGGTGGTCTTACCCGAGGACTCAGCCCCGTAGATGTTCACCAACCGCCCCCGGGGGAATCCCGGGCAGGGCAGCACACCCTCTTTGTTGGCAATACCACCGATCAAAAAGTCGATGATGATGGACCCAGTGGGAAGATGCGGATGGGACTGCTTGAAACGGCTCTCATCAATCCGAACTTCGGCGGACTTCTCCGCAGGGAACACCTTGTTCATAACGGCCCGTGCTTGGGCCAAGGCACCCTTTTTCTTCTGGACCGTCCCGTCCGTGCGACATACGGCAGCCTGAGGTACGGCATCTTTCTTACGAGGTGGCATCTCTTACTCCTCCTTGGACCACAGGAAAAAACGTTCGTCCTCTCGGTACATGATGCCTTTCTCAATCGAGGTGCCCGCTTTGGCCCCCCGTGAAAAAGTGTGCACGTCCGTGAACTGCTTTTTTTCCAGTGGTGTCAGTTCAGCTGGTTGAATGGCGTCCGTGTGCAAAAGCCAAAAACGGGCGGAGACTCGGGCCACCCAATAGGCATCTGCCTCATTATGGTTCCAACGGCCACGGCCACCTGAGTCCATCTTGGCGGCCTCGACCATGTCGGGCTTGTCCATTTTCCATCCCTTGGGTCGTTGCAAGAAGGCATGTGCATGTGCCTTGATCTGCCCGGGGGAAAAAAAGACAATGTCTACGTGTGTTTGGCGAAGTGCCTCACAAACGTATAGGAACAGACCATACATCCCTTCGGAGTAGAGATCCTTGAAAACAGGATACTCCAGCCCTAGCTTGGTGATCCCATGTGTCACACCAAGACGTTCCACAAGTTCACGCACACTCTCACGCATCTCTATGTAGCGATCGATGAAAAGTGTGCGTGAACTTGTTTGGAAACGACCCCGGTCAACGCACCGGGCGGCTAGTCCGTCAGGGACATCGGTATCAAAAATGGCCCACCCGAAATTGGTCAGGGACGGGTCAAACCCTAGAACGCGCATGACCGTCCCCTTCCTTTTCAGTCGTCCAACAAACCACCGACGATGCTCGAAATGTCACCAGCCGAGGCCTGGAAGTTGCCCCCTGCAGCAGGACCCTGACCTGGAGCACCATTGCCAGTCATCTTCTCACGAATCTGCTGAATCGACATCACGCGACCAACGTGATCCTGGATGCTAGAGGCAACGGAAGCCACCTCCTCCACGATACGATTCACCATGGCCTTGGCTGCATGAGCCGAGGCCATAGCCTTCTCATTGGTCTTGTCTTCGGGCTCAACAGACTTGGAGATCAAAGTCCGAATGAGGTTCTCCTTGCAGGGAAGGAACGCCAACTTCTGGAATTGACCGCCACCCTCCTCACACTTGATCGTGAGGTCATGCTGGCTGAAAGGGAACTCCCTGTTGTTCGAGTCCAGATTCTTGTACTTCTCTGAAGAGATAATCCAAGGCTTGACCTCGAAGTCATTCAAACGGGACGCATCCACCGCACCGGACTTGTTGGTGGGCCAAATCACGAGGATCGTGGCAATACGCTGACGGGGGGCCTCCCCCGCCAACTTGGTCCACTCAGCACCCTGGTTGATGACGTAGCCAGCACCCTGAATGTAGTTGGTGTTCTTCCCGGTGAACTGAGGATTACCCCTCATGTCGGGGGTCCCGTCACTGTTGAGAGGAAACCAAGCGAAACTCACGCGGTAGGAGGTGCCATCCACTGCCTTCCAGGGCTTGGTCCTGGTTCCGATGTGCCCGTCGTTGGTGCCAAAAGTGAAAAAGTCTTCGTTAGCGCTCATGTTGTCACTCCGTTGGGACAGAACAGGGTCGGTCGGTTGTGACGTGGTTCTGTCTGTCATGGCTACTCAAGTGGCAAAAAGAAAGTGCCACTTTTTTAGAGGGCTGATTCAAAATCAGCCAAAAGATCGTCCAAAAAGGACGGAGGGGCCAAGTAAGCGGGTGCGGGACCCGACTTCTTGGGTTCTGAGGGAGGTACGGGAGCAAAGTCGCGCAAAAAAGAGTCAGCCTGGGCACTTGAGACCGTGCCCGGGAGTGCCTCCTCGGCACTCAGAATGGGACCCTTGCTCTGCACAGGAACTTCTCCCTGTATCTCCTTGGACTTCTGCATGGCAAAAGCATGAATCTCTTGTGGGTCTCGTTGTGCCAAACCCCGAAGTAGATCGGCGGGCGTATGGGGCTCTGGTTCAACCCACTCGCCACTAAGTTGCGCCAGATGTACCTCACTGTCCACCATGTCAATAATGGCAGAAATCTCTGCCGAGTCTTGCGGTACAGGCTGCATCGAGGCCAGAGCCTTAGCCGACTCCAGGGGGTCAACACGACTGCCCCAAGCTTGGTTAAGACCAATCTCCTCCTGACACAAGCGCATCTGATCTTTCAAACGCGACTCCGTATCTTTCAAGTCACCCTTCTTTGACTTGATCACAACCAGTACAGCCTCCAAATCCAAGGTGGAAGTCTGTAGATGATTCATGCGATGGATGGAAGGGAGCAACTTGCCCGCGGCAATAGCTTCTCGATCCGCCACCGACTTTCCGGCTCTTGTGTCAGGGTCATTGGCGTACAGATTCTTCTTTGCCAAGTCGATCTCAGTGGAGATGACCCGGAGTGCCCGCTTCGTGGCATACATCCGCTGGGAGACGTCCAAAAAGAGCTTCTCACAACGGTCTAGATTCCGGCGGACCTCAGATACCTTGCGATTCAACCTCTTGGGGCCAAAAGACAAGGGGTCATCATCCAACTCAACACGAAGAGCCCCTAGCTCGTCGAAAATGACGTCTGCCTCTTCGGGCTCAAACAACAGAGGATCATTCCCCATTAGGCACCTTCACCAAGTTTTTCGGATCGGACAAGTCTTCCACAATGAGCTTTGCATAATTCGACTTGATGGCACGGATCGCATCCGTCCGGTACTCCGCTGAAATGTTACCACCGGCATAGGCATGGTCGTGTGCTGAAATATCCACCTGCATGGAAAGCACCAAAGCGGCCATGCGTGCCTCAGCCAAGGTCATCCCAGCTTGAGAGGTGGCCCGTTGTGTCTCCTTTTCCTCCTGGGTTGAGATCAGGTCGCCACCACCGCCAGCGTCATCCTGAATCGTGTCCCAACCGGATGAGAAACCGACGTAGTTGTCGCCCCGCTGACCCTTGACACTTCGAGTGCACACGACCTTGGTAACCCGAAGATGGTTACGAATCTTCTTCATCAAGGGATGGTTTCGCACAAAGTCAGCCGTTACAACAGGATCACTCATAGGGCCCTCGCTTGGCAGTTTCCCTGGCATTGTCAAGGTTTTACTACTCCAGGAGCCTCATTGAGAGTGGCACTAAAAGCACTCAGCCTTTCATTTAGCAAAGTGTTACGCAAGTCCTCCCTGTCATTCTGTACGGCAGTCGCCAACGCGGTGTAAGTGCCAACCAAAAACACTTTTCGCTTGGCTCGAGTCACAGCCGTGTACAACAGATTTCGTTGCAGCTGATGCCGAAAAGAGTCCAGCAAGGGCATGACAATCGTGTCATATTCAAGTCCTTGGGCCTTATGAACGGTACATGAATAGGCCAACCGTAACATACTGGGTGCCACTTTGAAGGGAATACTCACGTCCAGCACGGGATCCCCAAACACTTTGATCTCGACAACCTTGGCTCTCTGATCCACACGAGCCACTTTGCCAACGTCACCGTTGAAGACACCCAAGTCGTAATCGTTTTTAACGACCATGATGCGATCATCCTCGCGAATGATCTCATCTTGACCCAGACGAAACTCTTGCAAACCGTCCAGAGCGGGGTTCAGAAGATCCCGCATACGCTTGTTGAGGGTCGTTACACCGGCTGCCCCGGCGTGACGAGGACTTAGAACCTGGAAGTTAGCTCGTTTCTGATAGAGCTTCTCCGCCAATGCAAGAATGACTTGTTGGGCTTGGTCCTCACTGTTGACCGGGATCAGAGTGAAGTCCGTCTTGTGGTCACAGTCGGGAACGTTCCCTCGATAGATGGCATGCGAGGCATAGACAATGGCAGATGTGTCTTGCTGACGGAAAATCTCTTGCAGATTGGTGACGGGGAAAAGCCCAGAGCGGATCATGTCCCGCAACACGTTCCCAGGACCAACGGAGGGGAGCTGAGCAGCGTCACCAACGAACACCAGACGTGTTTCCGGGGACGTGCACTCCAGCACCCGGTACAAAAGGTGCTGGTCCAACATGGACACCTCATCGATGATGAGAACCTCAGCCGGGTAGGGGTTCAATTCCCCATAGCCCCAGTTCTCATCCTTCTCTGAAAAGGCCGTCAAGGCCCCGTCGTCGGCCCCTGTCTTGATTCCTGAGTAGGATGCGTCCCTTTTCTCCTCCCTCTTACCACGGGCCGAGAAAGCCCTATGAATGGTGGAAGCGGGGGCTCCTGTCAAAGTGCTCAAGTTCTTGGCAGCAATGCCTGTAGGGGCGCACAGCAAGAACTTGACCCCAGAGTCTTGGAGAATGTTTACAACTGCCCGTAAAGACGTTGTTTTTCCCGTACCCGGAAGGCCCGTCAAGATAGACACGGCGCATGTCAAGGCCCGGTGAGAACCCAACTTCTGATTGGAGGAGAGAACCAGTTGGTTTGACTTGCCCCACTCCTCCACGGCGGCTTCCGCCACACTGGCTAAGGAGGCTGTGGGTTCCTTAGTGGCTGCCTCCGTCTCAGGACCAAAAGAAGCCAAACGCTTATAGAAAGCCTCCGGCTTCAATCCGCCGGCACCGAAACCAGCGGTTGTCAATCGCTTGCCCAAGGAGAGAGCGGAACTCTTTTCTAGATGGTGAGACCAAGGGTCATAGACGGCGAGCAACCCCGGCCGTGCGTCCCGATCAATCACCACCGTCTCGGCCTTGTGACAGGCAACCAAAGCGGCTCCAAACTCGGCACTCGTAAATGACATGTAGTTGGTAGCCTCAGCCATCAACTGATGGGTCTCCAAGTACAGATGCCCCATGGCACGGTGGGTCTTGGTTGTCGCAATGATCAACCCCTGCAAACGATCGGGGCTGTTAGGATCCAGACCCAAGCGCTGGGCTACCTCATCAGCCTGCTGAAAAGTGATCCCATCAATTTGAGTCAAGGCCCATGGGTTTTTAGAGAGCGTCGTGGTCACGTCGTCCCCAAAAGTGGCCCACACTCTCCGAACCAACCCTGGGGGCAAGTTCAAGTCGAGCAGGAACGAGAGCCCCTTGTAGTAAGCCAGGATCTGGGCCCACTTCTGGTGGACAAAAAGGGCGGAGAAAGTGTCCAAACCAGGAACACCCTCCAACACCTTTACATCTGACAGACCAGCCACCATTTGGTCCCCGAGGTGGTCCTTGATCTGGGAACAGATCCTAGGACCCACACCGTTCGCAAGGAGCACCTTCAAGGCCCCCTCTGTGTCCCAGGTCTGCTTTACGATGGGGGCTCTCTTGATCAGGAGCTGTTTTCCATACTGCTTATGGGTGGTCCACTCGGCGTCAAAACCAAACCAAGTGCCAATGGCAATATGCAAACCAGGGATGTTGCCCCGCACAGACATTGGAGCCTGGGTTATCGCCTCAAAGTCCGAACCCCCGACCGTACCATCTAGGGTCACTCGGAGGATGTAGAAGGCTTTCCCCACATCTTCATACATGATGGAATGAACACGACCAGAAAAGTACAAAGGAAACCCCGCTAACCAAAAAAGAAAAGGGCCCCGAAGGACCCCTTTCAAAAGCCCATACGGGCTGCTACTCGATTACGTTCACCTTTGAGGGATCAAACACTTATCGCTGGAGCAGAAAGAGTCATCTGCCTCATGAGTGGCAATTCCAAAGTCCAAAGGACGGAGAATCCTCGACACCATAGCCTCATACTGCTCTTTGGTGATCGTCTCATAGGGGGCCTGAACGTAGCCGTGATCTTCACCCGACAAGGGGAGAACGCTCACGGCCTTGAGCTTGTCCTCATACATCTCCAGGCAAGCCTTCAAGTCTTGAGCCTCCTCCGTCTTGAAGGTGACCGTCACGGACACCTGATTGTCAGTCCAGTGATGCTGCATGGCGGCAGCGTTGCTGAACTGTTCCCAGACCGTGGCCTCAGCTTTCCCCTTCACGAAGTGGTGCTCTTGCACGGGGAAGGACACGATCATGGTCTCATCCGCATAGGTGTCCTTCTCAACGTCGTAGCCAGCGGCAATGCACTCTTGAACCAGAGGACTAGAGGACTGAACCCGAATCCTTCGGATGTAGAATTCTGAGTGTGGGTAGTGAATGCCCGGCGTGGCCCCGCAAAGCAAACTCACCGTCCCACTGGGCTTTACCGTGGTGGTTTTGATGCTCTGTGGGATGCACAACCAATCGCAGTAGATCCGGTCCAAGTGCTGAACGTACTCGTAGCCCTTGTCACACCACTGGAAGAAGGTACGCCGACCATGCTTCTCCATGGCTTGCACAATGCCACTCATCGAGGCCCCAATGCGCCTGTTACGCATCATGACGGCGTTAGCCCGCATGTCATGCGTCGGGATCAGAGTCACAGTCTTGGCATACAGGTAAGCCATTTTCAAAGTGCGCTCAAAGTCCTCGTAGGAATCATGATGCGCTGGGTATGTCTCTACCAGGTTACAAAGCTCAAAACTTTCAAGGGGTTGCTCACCACAGTTGTGGACGACAAAGCCGTCAGCATCAAAGTGATGAAACACAGGAACTGTACAGTCATAGACAGGTTCCTCCCCCAGGCAGGTGAGAGACTCGAAGGTGGCTAAGAAACGCTCCTTATTCATCTCCCTTTTGTATCCTTGTAAAACGTGGGACAGGGCCTCCGTTTTACAAGGGTCTTCAAAACCAATGTGATCCTGAAAAAGACGCATGTTATCATTGCTGATCACCAATTCATGTTGGGCCTGGCAATGATAAATGGCTTGACCCCCCTTGCCATCAGGCATTAGACGAGCCCCCTCTTCCCGTCTGTTTTGATAGATGGTGGAGTTAATTCCATGTTGCAGCAACATTTTCTGAGCAAAAGTCAGATGCTGTAATTGGGAGGAAGACAGTCGGATGCTAGATCCCTTAGTCAGACTGACCGCAACATGCCCATCAGCATCAAAAAGACCCCGGAGAAAACCACATTGAAAACCGGAGGAGGTCAACAAAAGACCATCTGTCAGGATTTTGTCTTTTGAGATCCCAAAAGATGTCGCTCGAAGAGCCAATTGAACACTTTTTGTGAAATGAGTATCTCGGTCGGAGATTTCTGACCCCGTCCGTTGACTGTGATAACGGGGATCCCCCCCTAGTGTTACCAGCCTGTCCGTTGCTGTCTTGATCATGTGTTCAGAAAAAGGACCCCAGAATTGAAGAACCGCATATCCATCTTGATGGATATAACCGTCCCCAAGCATGGAACCTAAAAGCCAACCCTCATCCCAGGAACCAGCACCATCCCAAGAGGAGAATGAGTCCCGCCGGTCATTCAAAACCAGAAGGTCACCCTCGGTCAGATCCTCGGCTGCTACATCCGAGGTGTACACCTTGTCCCTGGTCACCTTCAAAGCGGTCAACACCCGGTGATCTGCCGTCAACTTCAGTTGGTGCCCCTCCTTCGTCTTGAGAAGAAACACCGGCTTCCTCCCGGTGGGAAAGAAACCCTCAGGACACAGGTGCCGTTCCTCACCATGGGGCACGGTAAAGGGCACACCAAGAAGCTGATCAACACGACGTGGACCATTCTCCGTCCAAGTGACGGTGTCTCCGGTCACACAAGGGTTCGTTCCCATGACCCGGTAGTCCTTGTGATCCGCCGGATAGCCCATACGGGAGAAGGACCGAGCGTTATCAACCCAGAAGATCCCGGGCTCTCCGTTCACAACCATGGACTCAACCACCTTGGTGTAGTCCATTCCCACATGACCGAAGATCGAATTGTTGGAGGCCCAACGACGATCATTCAGAGCTTCCTGATCCTGCTTGAGCGTCACAAAGTCCTGATCATCGGCCTCACCAAACATGATTTCGGCGGTCCTTCGGACACCCCCAGCCACTACCGCCTTCCCGATGTAGTTGAAGATGTCCACAATCTGAGCCGAGGAGATGCGATAGGGACTCCCCGTCCCCTCACAGATCAACATAGCCCTATCGATCGTGGCCCAAGTTTCCTCCGCCGCTTGCACATCCCATGAGAAAGACACATCTCGAGGAAGAAGCAACTGCACCAGGTTCTCAACCAGATTGTGAAGAGGCTTAGGACCTGATGCTGTTCCACCAAACGTCTTGATCGGGGCCCCACGACCTCGAACCCGACTGTAGTCAATCACAAGTGGAAACGCCCCACGACCCACGAAAGAATTCAGGACGGTCCTGATCAACTCAACCCAACCTTCACGGTTGTCCGCTACCTGATAGGGATCCGACGTGAAGCGGGGAGTCTGAAGACGTACTTTCCCGGACCCTCTGGTATCACCCCCGACACCAACCCCCAACATGCTCATGTCCATGAGGAACGTGAAAGGGGATGCGAAGTCGTCGGCAATCTTGTCCGTACTGACAAATGCACAGTTTTGGAGTGCCGCTGATCCTCTCTCATAGACCAAGTCCGTGCCCATGATCCAAAGACCACGACCAGGGGGAGTGAACTTGAAGTCCCAAATCCGACGAAACATATCCTGAGCGGAGGTCTGAGCCTTCTGCTCATTCCAAGGCAAACCCATCTGACGGCAATGGATCTTCTGGATGTTGAAACAACCCTCCACCACACGTTTGGTAGTCTGCCAGAACTCCTCCGTCCCACCCTCAGGAAGCTCTCTCGCGTAGGTACGTTTATACGTAAAATATCCGACGGGCCCCCAAGCTGGTTGCTTATCTCGGTAAGTCTCCACAAACAGTGGACTAAGGGCGAACACGCGAACCTTGCGATCATCCGCCAGTTGGTTAAAGATCATGGATCCTCCAGAGTAAAACTTCTCGGCCCGTATCCCAAAGGGGGACGAGAAAAAGGGTGTGCTCAAGACACGGACGTCAGGCTATCAAGCCCTTACCGGGAAACGAGGCACAAAGAAAAAAGCCGGGAGCACAAACATGACCACGGGCTAATCGACCCATTTCGTTGCGTTTGTTGTGCCCAAGACAAGGCTTGAATCAACTCAATCAGGTCCAAGGAGGACCACCTTTGGAGCGAAGGAAGGAGCTTGTTTTTCACGTACCAATCGTTTTTTCCCAAGAGACCCACGATCTCATCAGGAGATTTCCCTTGGTCGCGCAGGGATGCAACCTCCAACCAGCCCAAGGCTATGCTACCCAACATTTGGGACACCTGAATGGTGGGGTCCTCCTTGGGTGACTTGCGCACACGTCTAAAAGCAGCTCCAAGAGCCAAGGGACTCTTAGTCAAAAGAGCATCCGAGATGATGATGCTCTCCGTTTGATTCAAGGGAGCCATCGCCCCTTTGATCATATCTAAACTGATGTCCGTTTTGCCCTCAGCATCAGCCAAAGTGCACACTTTCAACATCTCAAAGGAAAGGAAACCCAGGTCCGTCCCTAACCGATCAACCATCTGATCGGCAAACGACGACGACAGAGTCTTTCCACGTCTCTTCGCCTCTGACACACAGAAGGAGGAAGCTACGTCCTTCTTCTTGTAGTCCTTGTCCGGCTCCGGGAAGTGATGATGCCACTTACCCAAGCTCGAGATGAACTTCCCGACTTTGGTGTTTGCCTTAGGGTCCCCTTCCATATGCAACAGGATCACCGAGTCATACTCGGTAGACGCCAAGTGATCCTGCAACAACTCAACCTTGAGTTTCTCTGGGTTGGAGACCACCAACAGATTCCGGGGGTCCTCCAAAAAGAAACTCGAATTGGACAAGGCCAACTCAAGAGCCCCTGGTTTGGATCCATCCACATAGGACACGGACCAACCACTCTTTTGCTGAGCTTGGATCGTGGCAAACAAGTCACGACGTCTCAAAAAGTCTTCGCTACCTGTAACAGCCAAGACGGGAGACACACCTTTAACTGCCACGTTATTTCCCCAGTAGAGCCGATGCCACATCCAACGGGATGATGACACGACGTAACGTAATAGGTCGAACTCGTTCCCACAGATCTCGATGAGCCTGATCCTCAATGTTGGCAAACAGGCACTCTGTGAGACACCGAACGTACACGTCCGTCTTAGCTTCTTTCTTGGTCAAGATACGAAGAGCCGCCACAACCCGAGCGTAGTCCTTCCTTACAGAGGCATGAACAGCAGACCAAGCAGCAGAGGAGACATCATCGTCATCCTCTGCTACTCCAACCTGATCAGCCCAACGCTCCAAGCAACGGGAACGGATAGTGGAGGGCACACCACCCAAGTCATGAGCCCATAGAATGGGCTGCACAAATTCCTCCCTGAATTCCTCAATGGACTTCAGAAGCACATCAGCGGACTTCAGGGTTGCAGCACCATCCATAGGACCAACAACAACACATCCAACCCGGTCACCCAATGGGGTACTTTGGAGAAGTGTCATGGCTTCTCGAGCTTGATCTACCTTGAGTCCTGAGTCGTCATCTCCAAAAGGGTCAGCTAACAGCCGACCTATCTTGAGAGCCTCCTCACAGGCAGCCATTTTGGCTCCTGGACCATGAAAAAGTAGACACGAGGACATCAGGCACTCCTAGGTTGCCATGGCACTACTCCAATCAAGTGCTGATGACAAAGTCCCTATTGCAAGTTTGACATTTGTAACGAGTCCAATTGCCACCTTGAGAAGCCTCAAAAGAACCAATTGCCACAGACCCAACAGGTGAGTTGGACCTAGAGAAAATCATCACGGCAAGATTTCCCGGACAATCTGGAGTCGCTCGGCAAGCGATCCAAACAGGTTTGGGGGGAGTCTCAGCAGCAGGATTTCTAACGTCATCCATCACAACACCTCAGGGTAGGTCAATTTGAGGTGGCCCTCAGGCCACACGATATTGGAGTCAATCTCCAACTCTGTTACAGGACCCCGACTGACAGGTTCCCCAGCACCAACAACAGGAACTGACTCATAGGTGGCGGGACCCGTTCTCTGTTCCCAAAGCAACAGAGAGATTTGTTGTACAGCCGTCCTCCAATCCATTCTACCACCAACAAACGACTGAACCAGCTTCTGAACCTCTTCCCCTTGTACCACTGGGACAACCACCTCATGCCAAACATCCCAAGGGACCTTCATGGGAAACAGATGTCTGTCAGGCAATCCTTCTTTTCGATTCACTCCGACAACCACCCATAGGGAAGGACCACTGGTACTTGTCCCGGGAAAGTTTAGGGTGGCACACCCCATTAGATAGTAAAGAGAGCAAACTGAGAGCCTAACTGTGTCCTGTTCTTGAAAAGTTTGCACAAAGAACCTCCTTCTCACACCAAACTTTTCGCATAATCGGAAAAGTTTGGTGCATCGATCGAAAAGTTTGGTCGAGGGCACAAAAGTTGGGCACCTCTTGGCTCGATTTCTCGAAAAGACAAAGAGGTAGTACCCCCGAGAGGCATATTCCTCTGGGGTTCTCAGGGTCTCTTCACTTTTCGAGGTCTACGGGGCTAGGTCTATCGTGGTGGTTGTTAACAGGATTAGAATCTGGATTGGGGCTCTTAAGTTCTCTTGCTTCTTCATATCTGCTGCTATGGGCATCCTACGGATGCCCTAATCTAAGGTGTTTCGGGTTCCTTAGCTTAGGGGTTACTCCTAGGAGCCAGAGGCTACCCTTACGAAAGAACGTTCCTCGTTCTCATGGGTTCCTCCTGCGATCCGATCTTGTGATCGGACATACATAGACGTACTGCTTCATCTTCCGAGGGGAGGAGGTCCTCCTGTCTGGAAGGGGAGATCTGTTTGTTCTTAGAAGGAACGGGGCTCGGTTCAGGAGACGCTAGTCTAGCTCAACGGCTTTCTCATCAGTTACCTGACTGTTCCGCATCGTTGGATCCTAACCCTAAGGATTACCAACTGGACCCCTCAGTTATATCTCATAAATGAGACAGCGAACGAGGGCGGAAAGAACACTCCCGAACCTGTGTTCGGTCGAACCGAGCTACAGAATTCGAGAGTGTGTCTACCTAAACCAAGTTCAAGCGTCAAGAAGAAGGTTGTTAGAGGGTCCTCGAAAGAAACAGGAGCGCCAAGTCCTGAGCTGCAGAACGGGGCTTCATCCTGTAGGTCTTCGTCGTCATAAGATCATCGGGATCCAACTCTGTTACTTGTTCCGGTGACCAAGCAATTCCTTCTTCTCGCGCACGATCAGCCAGATCGTCCTGAATGTTCCTTCGGGTCTTCAACTCGGCCAAGAACTTCTTCCACCGAGGAATCCAATGACTGGCTCCAAAGGCACCAGGAGTCATCCCAGCTTTCTCTGCGGTCTCACGCTTGGTAGGGAAACGATGCTCGTTCTCTACTGTGTCCAACCAGATCAACATAGGAGGGCTGCTATGCCAGGTTGCTCTCATGAGGTCTCGAATCTTCACACCCAACGGGTCATGAAGGTCCTTGAACACGATCTCAGCGAGAAACTCTCCAAAGGCGTCATGTCCGTAGTTGATCTGACCCGGATCAAGGTTGAGATCCTGTGTGGTGTCGGCCACGTCAAAAGCGGCTCCATCATCATCTACAGGCATGGAGACATCTTTCTGTTTGCGTTGCTCGGGCCACACCTTGTTGATGAAATACCTCCCAAGGGTCCCCTTAGCTACCCTGACGGGGGTCTCGGTACCTGAAAGGATCCCGTCCGCCAACTTGGTTCCTGCGGCGTAGGCGGGGCGTTTAACTCCCGGTCCTGTGATGTTGACCCCAAGACCCATCAGATAACCACTGATGACATCCAAGGGGTCTACCCGGCGGAGTTTGAGCTTGTTAATGGTGCTCTGAACCAAACTGAAGATGATGTCATACATTCCAGTGTTGGTAGAGATAAACCATGATGGATCTAGGGGTTGACCCTCAAAGAAGGTCTGAGCCTCGGCCATGCCTCGCTTCTGCTTCTTCATCCAGGTGTCCACTGGAACACCTGCTGCTCCTTCAAGGACTTGAAGTCGAAGCAGAATGTCCATGTCCCTTTCCAGACCCGCTCGAAGCCAACGGGTCGCAAGGCGCAACATGGTGGCCTGCTGTGATGACCTAGAGGAGGCCACCCTACGTGTAGCCCACTGAAGCGTTTTGATCCTTGCAATGATGTTCATCTGGGAGGTCTCTCCTGCTCTGCAGTTCTACTTCACGTGGCATTATAGGACTCTCACCGAACCCAGGTTTTTTTCTGAAGTGTCCCCTTGACACCCTTGTTTCAGGTGATAGTCTCCCCCTATTCCTGTGAGCGGGTTACGCTAATCTTGACAGCACACCCTTAGCTCATAGATCTTTTTAGCACCAAAGCAACTACTCCTTCGGGACCGTTGCTCAAGGGGTCACAATATGTCTATCGGTACTCCTCCGGGGTATGCTCTCTTCCATCACCCACTCTTGTTAGTTCTCGGCGAGGCCACCGCAATGAAAGCTGGTGAGCTGGTTACTTTCGACGAGACATTTTGCAAGCGGGTGATTCGAACACTAGGTTTCAATCCAGAGAAGCTGGGCCGTTACGGTCCGGCCAGTGCTGGTTGGTCCTACGAAGGTCTTTCCAATCCCGCGGGGTTCCGGCGTAAAGTTGTGATTGCCTATCAGGATCTTCACAGCCGACGGAAGATCCCTTTGACTGTGAAGGGATCTCATGGGGCTTGGGGACTAACTGAGGCTGGTGTTGCTGAGGTAGAACGATTGAGGGAGAAAGCACGCACGGAGCCCAATGCCACCTCGGTCTTTTTGAACAAGCGTCTCAAAGAGACCAAGGGTGCTCTGCTTCTCCAGATGCGTAAGGGCATCTCGGCATCTCTACGAGGGGTTTCAGCTGCACAACTGGACGATCATGTGCAGTCCTGTCTGACTCGACTCATCGCACGGGATTCACTGAGGACACGGATCCTCATGGATCTTCCCATTCTGGACAACCACATTGCTCAGTGGGCGATCAACTCTGCCTACACAGATGCACGGGACTCAGCTTCCAACCCCGTGACCAGAGAGTTTTACGGAGCCAGGACCGAGACTGAACGGGCCAAAGGTGTAAAGCTCGCTCCACTAAGCCAAGGGGCTGCCATGTGGGGTGAAGATCGGAAAGATGCTGGTTCCTGGACTGATCTGTTGGACCCCAACACATCTTCCCTGGAAGATCAACTCCAGTTTGAACAACTCTGGACGCTGGTCTCCAACAAGATCAAAGCCAAAACTGAGCACAGCGACATGTACTTGAATCTTCTCAAGATGAAGATGAGAGGTTACTCAGTACATGAGATCGCTATGGCCACGAATTGCTCCAAGGAGAAAGCGACCACACTCTTGGCAAAAGCCCGGCAGTTTGCTGCTCAAGGTTTGCGTGGTGTGGCCCTGCAATAGGGTTCTCCGCCCCTAGGGTGACACCCTAGCCCTAGTCGGGTTAGGCGTCCCCTAGGGGCCTCAAACGGGCCTCCTGGGTTGCCATATGGGCTAGGTTGAAGGTCCCCCCCTCGGGTAGTTTCCCCTCGGTCTGCAGAATCCGACGAACAAAGAGTCCGAGGATCTGGGGGACCTCATCTATGTGCCCACCATTGGCCAAGTGCGAGTCTGCAAAGCGTTGCGTGTTCATGGCAATCGTCTTGCTCCACAGGTCTGCCCCTGAGAGTTGTCCGACATAGGCTTCCCACTCGGGGAGGGTCTGGATAGGCATCTCAAGCTCCTGGGGGTTGTGACCGACCTACATGTGGGGACAGCATCAGATCAAAGATCTTCTTGTCCAGGTGATAGTGGGACGCCCCACGGTGGGTCATGTCCAACCACTCCTTACCTAGCGCCATCGTCTGAGAGTCTTTGATGATCTCCCGGAAGATGTCAGCATCGACATCTTGGACCAGTTTCCTGATCTCATCTAGGGTCTTGTCAAAGTCTCCCCGAGGGAGACCCTCATCGGATGAGCCATACGTGGCGTCAATGGTGATCTCATCAACGGGGTTGGTTTGACCCTGACGCCAAGACCTTGCGGTCCTTTGCTTCATGGCCTCTGAATCCCAAGTGTCCCGGTCCAAGTGGATGACCGTGTCAAAGGCTTGCAGATTTTGACCATGCGAGTAAGCGGGCCCGTACAGAGTGCAAGACTTGATCTGTAGGTTGGGATTTACAATCTCTTGGAAGGCAAACTGAGGCCACTGGTCCACTTTGTAGTGCGTGTTGTCAGGATCCCTAGCAGGGATCATGGGAAAACGACGATACATCTTCTGCCTGAGGGGCAAGGCAATGTCGGACCAACCATCTGTCTCGGCTAAAATCTGACTTCTCTGCACTGGGTCGGACACCGTGCGCTCCAGAAGTTCTTGTCCAATCTCAAAAGATACAGACTTGACCTCTCTGGAACCCTCGAAGATGTGAATACTCTCGGGCAGGGCTAAAACGTGCCACCCTGAAATTGTACTCGCCATGTGCCTGGCAGCCATGATGCAGAGTTTCTTGTCGTCGGAGAACAAGAGTGTTCTCGAGGACTCACCGCTGCGATCCAACTTCCGCTTGATGAAATCCGCCGCGGTCTCCAGCTTGGGGTTTCCCACCTGGGTGGACAAGTCCCGAAGTTGATCCGGGGTGTAGGACCCGACAAGACTTTGAATCACGGGGGCGATAGCTTTGGGGATGGGTCGTGGGCTCCCGTCTTTTGCCAGAGTGGGCATGGACCCGGTCTCCAACATGGTGGCCAAGTCCTGGAGAGCCAGTTCCGGGTAGTTGCCCATTGCATTCAGCAACTGCAGCACAGGGGTGAAGGACAAGGTGAAGAACCGATCGATATCGGGGTCCTTTGCAGAGGGTGACCCGGCAGGGGCTTTTCCCTTGAACTGATAGCGGGACACCAAGCCTCCCAGGATGTAGGCAAACTGTTTGGTGAGGGATCGGTACACGTCCTCCACCAGGGGATGCATTTCCACCGCGGTTGTGGAGGCGGCTAGCGTGGGTACAGCAGCGTGGGCCTCCACAACCTGAGTCTTGTCCGCATAGTAGATGTTGCGTTTGACCCAGGTCTGAAGATCCCGCTTCGTTGTTGGTTCCTGCTTGACCCCAACAATGTGACCTCCCACAACCTCACAGAAGCGATCCCGGAACCGTTTCATCTCCATGCGATTGTTGCTGGCCTCTTCTCCCGGTCCCATGAGGGGCAGGTTGTTGGACACGGCAGCAAGCACAAAGGCTTGCATGGGGTTGTCCTCCATAGGGGAGGCAGTCAAGCAGATCTTCCTAGGATGGAACAGACTCAAAGCGGCATGAGAAGCTGCCGAGGACTGATTGGATAGGGCATGGGCCTCGTCAAAAAAGATGGCCACATACAGGGAGGGGTCCCAGTCTCGGTTCTTCCATGCCGGAACACGAGAAATAGAACGGGGAACCTTCTTGCTCTTGTATGAGCCACCAAACTCGCGGAAGGAGATGACGTCCACACGGTCGAGAAGGACTTTGGGATCAGAGATGAACTGGCGAACCTCTTTGGAAAAATTGCCCCTCAACTTTGGGGGGCAAACAAAGAGGTATCGACCGTTGGTTGTGATCTCTCTTCCATTAGGGGTGATGTAGAAAGCATCCGTCTCGGTCAAACCATCTCGGAGCAATTTCTGCATCATGGCCACACTCGTAGCCGTTTTCCCAACCCCAGTGTCTAGTGAACAGACGCCATTGTTTCCATTAGCGTCCATCCAAGCGAGGGCCTTTTTCTGAGCCACCAGCAGGTCAACGGCCCTCATCTCCCCAGTGACGGGGTCCTTACGGTGGGTCTTGAAACCACCAAGGGCCTCCGCCGAGTACATCGAGAGATTCTGCTCTGAGGTGGCTTGGTCCGCTCGAGCTAGATCTTGGTAATAGCCTTTGATCAGACTCAGAGCGCCCTGGGACATAGACAGACCCTGCACAGCATCCATGATGGCGGCAAAGTCTTTAGGGTCAAAAGTGAAAGCTGCGGCATTGGACCCAGTTACTGGCTGGTAAACCAAACTTGGAATGCAGCCTTTCTTGGCCACCCCGGGGGCATTGCAGGAAAGCGTCTTCAGAGCTTTACGGATCTCGGTGTACTGACGAACACCCGGAATCTTGATGAAGAGTTTCTCCTCTTTTCTCTTTGACGGTCCCCCGGCCACCCTAGTAGTGATCACCTCACTGACAGTAACGTAGGGTTCACGTTGTCCGGGGTCGGATTTTTGAGGTACTTGCGCTGACCGTCCCGTCTTGGGACTGAAAGAGTATGCGGTGCCCTCGACCAAGCGGCCATTGGCATTGACCATGTCGTCCAGGTAAGCCCCTTTGAAGCGACCGCTGGTGATGACCTTGGTTGCCTCAACCCGGACCCCATCAGATCCGGCAATGAAAATGGGCATGTACTTGGTGGTGTAAATGCGGGTGAGCCTTCCCTGTTTGGCCTTGTCATCCGTCAAGGAGGTCCACTCAGTATCCCCAGTCAGGGAACTGATATCGGTGTCCGACATGAAACGGATCTCTTTGTCCACCGTGGTTCTGGTGCCCAAACGATGGAGACGGGCTTCGGCCTCCGTTTTCTTCTTCCTCTTGTTAAGGAAGGACTCCTTGTCCAAGATGTCTCCGTCTGTGTCATAGACCAGCTCTTCACCCGTGGCTGGATTGACACCCACCTGAACTGGGCGGCCGGCAATGAAACTCTTCTGGTGCACGAGACCCGCTTTCTCAATGGATCTCTGGATCCTTGCATCGATGTGCTCGAGTGTGCCCTTGTATTTTTTGACTAGGGCATAGGTCTCAGGATCCTCATCTCGCAATCTCTCGGTCTGTTCTTGGGCCTGAGTCATTTTTCGGAAGGTGGCCCAACGTTCACCACCGATCTGACGGGCATTCAAGTACAGACCCTTGTCCCGAGCCAGATTCTGAATCAGGGGGACGTAGATGTCATTGATGCGTCTCCAGGTCGTTGTGTCCTCGGTACGTCCTTGTACCAAACGACCCAGGAGCAAGTTCATGTCAGGGCGGCTCTCCGCCAAGGCATTGACAAGGAGGGGGGACAGGGGCCGGTTGTCCACCGGGCTGGTGACTTGAACCAGGTGATTGGCAGCAATGGTGTACTGACGCCTAAGGTCTGGATCCACCGGGGCCCCAAGGTTGATCCTCTTCAAGGTGATGTACATATCGAAGAAAGGGAGTCCCCGAACAGTGAAGGCTCTACGTAGTTGGACCCACACTGCCGGGGGGATCAGATCATCATTCTGGTCAATGAGACGTGTGGTCTCCTCGTCCAGATTCTCCAGGGGTACGTCTTCATCATGCGCCACCTTGAGTAGGAAACGACGCTCGATTTCGGCATTTGTGAATTGCATGAGAAGACTTCCTGGTTCTAAAATCAGACAGCGTCCGGGTAGCTGACATGTAGCAACTGAGCATACATGCAACGAGCCTGCTTAGCATGAGTCTCCAGGTAGCCCGTAAGCAACGGGTAGGAGGAGGCCCTACGGCTATGCAGCTTGCTTGACACGGTCCAGGCGGCACTCCTCAAGGAGGAGCAAGCGTTGAGTCCAAGCTCGGCGGTCTTGCTGTCAAAACCGTAGAGGCCCGACTCTTGCGTGGAGCTCTGACGATCCAGACCGTCGGCCCCGCCAATGGAGCGAATAGCAGCGGACAGGATACGAGCGGGAAGGCTGTCTGCCTTCTGACCATGAAGGGCCAGGAACGAGGCCACCCGACTGTCTTGCTCGAGGGTCTCACGAGCAATCCTCTTGGCCGACTTGGTCAAGGCGGAGATAGAGGAGTCGCAATCGGCCTGTATCTTGCGGGTGTACCCGTAGAGACCACGGGGAAGCCTGCCAGCCTCACGCCGCAGCTCGGCCAGGGCACCTTTCTTGAAGTTGTCCTTGAACTTCTCTGTGTTGGCTTTCCACTTGGCACAATCCTCTTCTGACATATCGTCGCATGGATCAGCAGCCATGACAGACATCTCAGCCAGGGCCTTCTTCTTGAAGTTGTCCTTGAACTTCTCTGTGTTGGCCTTCCACTTGTCACAGTCTTCCTTGGACATGTCGTCACAGGGGTCAGCAGCCATGACGGACATCCCGGCATTGGACAAAGCCATGGCTTCCTCTTCCTCGCGGGCCTTGTCGACCACCGTCTCATAGATGGAGTTGACATTCAACTCAGCACGGTAGGTGTTGCGCCTGAGGAAAGTGAACACCTCGGGCGCCATCTCAGCGGCGGCATCGAGTGCCGTCTTCCACGTCATGCGATTGCCGTCAATCCAAACTACTTTGGCACTCTCAGCTCGGACCCTCAAAGGGGGCAGAGCCATGGTTTTAGCGATGATCATGGAGAAGAGTGTAGGGTCGATCGCCCCATTGACCATGGGTTCGCCCGTATGCTCGATGGAGAGAAGGTAACGGCGGACGGCTGCCTTCTTACCTCTGGGGTCACCAGGAACGGCTGAGGCAGGCTCAGCGATGCGGTCCTCTTCCTCCTCCTGAAGGAGGGCTTGAAGATTTCGGCGTACAACGTCTTCGATTGGTGACATGGACTTTTTCCTCTCCTGTGCCGACTTTTTGAACTTGTCTCTGTGTTGCTCATTCATAGCAACCCACGCATCGGCAGCTTCCTCATTGCCATGACTGCGTAGGTACTCAGCAACATCTACTTTTTCCCCTTCTGTGAAACGGGCCTTCTTCATGGTGTCTCCTGTGATCAAGTGTGAGAGGCTAGAAAACGACGAGCAAGGTCAGAGGCTTCCTTTTCGGATACGTCCTCTTGATTGAGGCCATAATCTCGCCTCAAACTTAGGGGTTGGGTCAAGCACGCCTCACGGAGTGAAACCCCCTTCTGGGTTTTCAAAAACTCCTTCACCCCGTCTGTGAACGCTCCAAGGTATTCCCAGTACTGGGGATGAATCTCTGTGACCTCCCTGGGAAGCCTTCGACCCTTGATCTCATCCATAAACAACTTACCCACGTCGATATGGGTTCGGTACATGGCTGCAATCTGGTAGGAGGCCGCTTCATAGCCTTTCTCCCACATCAGATCCTCCGTATGTGAGTCCAGTGGATTCACACCTCGAGGGGACTGAGGAACCTTACCAGCTTCCTTGTTCGGTTGACCCTTGTACTTGTTCATGCCTGACCCCAGAAATAGATTTCGAGGTTGTCGAAGTTTTCCTGAGGGAAGCCCTCTGTCAACTGGATCCGGTACTTCGTCCATTTATTCTCACCCGTGCGAATGGGGAGGTTCCAAGTATCATCCTTGCCAGAGATGTCGGGATTTCTCCTCAAGAGGTCCCGCACAGTCGCTATGGGGATCGCAGCACCAAACTCAGCTTTCAAGCTGCGGCCACCACGTTGCAAAGAATTCACCCTCTTGAGTTTAAGGCCCTTCAGGGTCTTGATGACGATTTTCAAGGCTGAGTCAATGGGGTCCCGACTAGGGGGCATCTTCTCGAAGAAGTAGAAGGGAACCTCTTCATAGACAGTCCCATCCTGCATCTCTACCGTGTATACGGGGGCCATCTCATCAGGGCCCACCATGGTGAACTTCTCACCTACGGACAGCACAATGCCCTTGTGTCCCTTGACATCCCGGCCAAGAGAGTTCGGGTCGCTGACGGGGGGGTTCATGAAGAACATGACCTCCTCGCCTTTACGGATCCTGCGGTAGGAGACGGCGAGACGCGATGAGACTGCCTCACGAAGGAACCGAGATGCCAAACGCTCTACAGCCTCTTTTTCCTGATTCTTGTGTTTCGGATTTCGTTTGTGCCCTCGTTCAAAGTCACCCTTGTTGTGGTGACGACCTTGGCCACCACCGCCCTGTTGCTCGGCTCGAGCCCTGCTGTAAGGGTCGCGGACGGCATTTTCGGTTTCAGTCGGCTTGATGCCACCTTTTGCTTTGGCATAGCGCACATGGAACTTCTTCATGATGCGGTCCAGAAGCTCTTCAGCGGCTGCACCCTGAACCTCTTGAGCAAACTCCCCAGGACGAGGACGCTTGAGATCGGGACGCTCTTTCTCCCAGGCCGTGACCAGAGCGGTTGCAAAGTCGTTGTCGGCCCCCCACTGAATCAGTGCCTCGATGGCATCCTCATCACTGGAGATGTGCTCCATGCTGTTGAAGAGAAAGTCCAAGAGGTTGTCTCTAGTGATTTTGGCCGTTTTAGAAGTGAGGGTTCCGTTCTTACGCTTCTCAGCCTCGTATACACGACGACGTGCTAGGACTCCGTCGGCATGTTCCTGCTTCACCTGGACATGAAGGATTTTTGCCAACAGTTCCAAACCGGGGGCAAACGAAAGTTTGCGTCCCTGGTAGCCCAGGTCCCAGGCGGCCATCCCCAAAGCGGGTTCCAGCTCAACGGCTTCGATCAGTTCCCCCCGGGTCCAATTCCAGAAAGCCAGGAGTGCCTTGCCGTTAGGAGTGTTGGGGTCCTCTGAATCGGGAACGTCGGCTTGCCATGCCCCGAAGTTTGCCTTGGCTGCTGTTTTGACATCATCGAGTACGGCGAGCCTAGAACCATTTTTACTCATAGGTACCCCATTCTTACGGAACCAGGCATCGGCCATGTCAATGTCTCCTTTTGCTGCAGCGATCCTCGGTGCGATTTGGGCACCCGTCATTGTAATTTCTCGTTCAATGGCACATGCGGGACGGCGAACCAGATAGTCGGATGCCTGTTCAAACCACTTGTGGTAGAAATCATCCTCGGAAACAATGCGAACTGTCTCCTTCGGATTGGGGATGTTGGGGTCGGCAACGTGAACGTTCAAATCGTCGTCCACATCAAAAACCACGCTGGCGTGTGACCAGGGGCGACCCTCGGGGTTCCAGGCAATCATGACAGGGATCCCCATGTCGGTCCAAACCTTCAGCTGCTCAACCGTGCTAGGCATGGTCAGCGTTGCCCGGCAACCGTAGTGCTGAGCACAAGCCAAGGCCTGTTCCCAGGAAGCTCCAGCCATCGGCCGGGCACCCATCACTTTGTTGACCTCGTCCTCGGTCACCTCATGGCCCAGGGCACGTAGACACATGGCCATGGAGGCAGACATGCAGGAGTACTGAGTCCTCTGCCTTACAGGTTCAACAGATGCTTTGGCAGTCTTGTTTGACATCAGGTCCTCTCCTGGACAATCGTCTCTGCCAGGGCATAAAGGGAATAACGGAAGACTCCTAGACCCCAGAAGCAAAAGAGCCTGATCTCACGATCAGGCTCTTTTGCTTCTCAAGCAGGAGGGGTCGATTAGGAGTTTCGCTCCAATGTCTTCTTCCAGTCTTCATACTGGCATTCGAAATCACCTTGCAACTTGTCCAGTTGCCCAAGGTCATTGCTTTCCCAGTTGCCCCTAGTCCTGGAATGCATCTCCCGGAAAACATCGGTCACCACTTCCAGGGCACGGCCCTGAGGGGACTCTCTGAAGTCCTCATCCTCCATCCCGGAAACTTGTTGCGCCTTCTCATACGCCGTCTCCGCGTCATACAGGGCTTTCTTTGCTTTCTGACCCAGCTGTTCTAACTCTCTCTTCATCACGAGGAGTTGCTGAGCGAAAACTTGATACTGTTGAATCAGTTGCATTGCAGGGGAGCTAGCCTTTTTTCCACGCCAGGAGGTCGTACCCTCAATCTGATCAGCCAGAGAGGCACAGAAGGCACCCGGGTCATCAAACTTGTCCTGCATTTTTTCAATGCACTTGGTGACCTTGTGCTTTGCCTCTCCAGTCAGAGATGTCCAAAACTTCTGAACCGATTCCTGGGTCCAACCTTTTGGCAGCTTATTCCAACCAATCGCGGTCTTGAGTACCGTATTCAGTGCAAGACGAATCTCGGGATCCGTGCTGGCCAGTCTCAAAAACTCTTGGTCAGAGGTCCCATTGAAAGCTGTTTTTGCTGCCGCCAGTATAGTCCTCATGACTGTTTTCTCCTGAGATCCGTACTCAAGACGCTATAAGTGGGATAACGGACACTCAATTGTTGACCCACCCAGTGGGGTCCTCACAAGGGGGTCTTTGAGAAAGACCCACGTCTAGACCTAAATCAACGCCCTGTATTAAACCCTCCCCATAGCCTAGCTGGAGACCCTTGAGGTAAGCCTCAGCTACAGAAAGGTCAGGTGGGGTGGGTCTTTCCCTAAGCCCCTTAAAATGTTCCCAGAGCTTTGGTTTCTTCGACGTTAAAATGCGCTCAATGAGTCCCATGGACACCTCCGATGGACTCTACTCGAGAGGCTTGGACCGTGGGCTAACCTTTTGGCAGTCTCATTTGCGATTGCACCATTTGGAGCACATGGGTTACGGCTCCAGGGGCCAACTTAGCCACTATGGGACCCATGCTGGCTGTCACATAATGTGCCATTTCCTTTTCCAAGGCACTCTTGGTTTCAGCCTCAGCCTCATCCCATTCACGAATGTATTCCGGGTTCTTCGTTAGACCCAAGAGAAGTATTGTGAATGCCTCCCTGCGGACTGCCTCCGTTAGCAACGCATGTGCAATGTGCCTGACACCACCCCCTGGAAGAGATAATGCGGCAACCCAATCTTTGGGGTCCTCAAAGTCATGGAACGACGTCACTTGTCCTTGGGGATCTACCTCCACCGAAAGTCTCAGATTGAACCGGACTACTTCTTTTGGGCTGCTCGTTGCAATGCCTTGCCCAACAGAGTGATCAGGATCCCCGGCGTTGCCCCTATCAGGCAGGCCATCGACACGTAGGCTATCACTGTCAGCGTTTCCATGACTCATCCTCTTTTCCTTCCTTTACTACTCTGTTTCTGTCCAGATGATCTTGTGACCGCGGTCTCCACTGTCAACAACGTCGTGGACACGGAGAGGGCTGCTCTCAAGGAGGCAACCACTACATTGGTTGGATCAAAAAGTTGAGGGTCTTGACCGAGGTCTCGGATTGTTTTTGTTTGCGCATCCCAACCCAGCCAACGGTTTTCGTCATAGGCCAGCCGTTGCAGAAGCATTTGTAAGACAGCTTCGCCGCTCCCCCCCGCATGGGTGACCAAGGTCAGGAATGGGACTAGCAGAGCCTCACGCAAAGCGGTCCAACCGGCAAGATAGTTAGGGTCCTGACGGAGAGGTGTTCCAAGGGCTAAGTACGCCCGGAGAAGAGTCATCCCTCCTCCGGGTACGACACCGCCCCTTAGGGCTGCCTTCACGGCCCCCATGGCGTCCTCAACCCTAGCCCTACGCTCTTTACGAGCCGTCTCCGTGACGCCACCAACACGCAAGACCACCAAGCCTCCAGTCAAAACTGCAATTCGCTTTTGCAGCTGATCCTGGTCAAACTGAAAAGTAGTTCTTTTCAGTTGACCCTGCAAGGCAGCAACACGAGGTTCAATCTGTTGGATCTGATCGTAGATGGACAGGGTTGTTTTGTTCTCACCCACGGTCACATCATACAGATGTCCGAACCATGCCGGGTCCCAAGTGGTCAAGTCATGGCCTTGATCCCGAGTCACATAGGTAGCCCCGGCCATGGCCGCAATGTCCTGAAGCAGTTCCTCTTGGTGGGGTCCATGTCCAGGACATTGGATGGCAACACTTTTTACCTGACCCTGAGCATCATTTGTGGTCATGACAAGCAGGGCTTCTTTCGAGACACTCAGAGCAAAAACAACAAGCTCCCGAGGTTTCCATTGGGAGGCGCATTCAAGCATCTCCTGAACATCTTGCAGAGATGTTAGGTGATGTCCGATGACCGCAACAACGGGCCCCTCTAGTTTCCTTTCATTCCTGTTTCCTAGGAACGTCATGCTAGAGGGACCACGATCGATCTCCATGCCCTCTTTGTACTCAAGGGTGACGTCCAGACCTGGACCGTCCTCAATACTGATAGTCCCATTCTGTCCGATCGCCATGGCGGCATCTGCCAAGACAGAGGCCAGCTCGATGTCACCATTGGAGGAGATCAGAGCTAGTCTTTCGATTTGTCTTTGCGTCTTGAGAGGCTTGGAGAAGGAGGTCACGATCTCGAGGGCTTTGGCGGCGGCGGCGTTGACCCCCTGGATCAACGTTCCTGGGTCCATGCCAGCCTCCAGGTACCGATGACTCCCCTGCATGAGAGCACCCGCCAAAAGGGCTGTCGTGGTTGTTCCATCCCCGGTCTCTTTGTTCACGGCGAGGCACGCATCCTGTAGGATGCGTGCCCCCATGTTTTGTACGGGGTCGGGAAGAGACACTTCTCGGGCCACCGTCACGCCGTCTTTTGTGATCAGCCTTCCAGCCCAACGATCCAAGAGACAAAGTCTACCGTGAGGACCGTAGGTCAAACCTACGACCTTACTCAAGGTCAAGGCACCTTGCAGTAGACGGCTACGAGCGGCACTGCCATGGTAAATGGGCATCGTGATCCTCCGGTGCCATTTTACCCTCTCCTGATTCAGGAGGGCAACAGGTTCGCCAGGAGCGGACGGCATTCCGGCTTGGAAAGAAGGAACGTCTCTATCCGTTGCTGCAACACCTGATCGGGCATCTTTTGACAGCCACAACCATCTAGGATGGTTCTACGGTAGCGAGCGATCTCTGGGGTGGTAGCGCAAAGCTCCATGAACTGATGATAGATAGACGTGATCATCAAGACACCATCGCTGTGACTTCATAATTTCCGCTTTGCCTTTGGTAATAGGTTATAACCAAAAGGGAATTGGAAATTGGGGTCGGAGAAAAAGCGTCTTCCAGATTGGAAAAGGCCAGGTCAATCTGGATCCGATTCTCTTGGTGTACAAAAAGGGACGAGTTGATGATCTCGTCTTGCTGGATATCAAAATCGGCAAGAATTCCCAGCGCTGCTGCAACTCCTTCCCCGGGTTTTCTGAACGTGCCATTGCCATCAAGTCCTACACGGACGAGGGCCTGATTGATCCTTCTTCTGGTCGTGCTGTCTAGCTTAGCACCTTGGGCGGCTTGTAGAGCCATTCCCTTGAGGTACTGAGCCGCGAGTCGTTGTGCCGTCTGCATGGGTCCTCCTTTCTTAAACACATCCATGGGGCTGATAAAAAAGAAACCGTGAAAGGGATCATGTTGTGTCGGCCCCGAGTAGCTAGTGCGCGGGTTCAACAAGAACCTGCAAAAAAGAGTTGACAACAAGATTCAGCCTGGATAGGGTGCGACACATGCCGAGGCGGCAAACGTCGCACCGGATATGAATTTCCACTCAAGGGCTCCGGCCCAGAGTACTAGTCACATGACCTCTACCTCACTTACCTCATTTACGTTTACAAGCTGGACGCTATCGCTGTCTAGTTTGTATGCCGTGGGGGGAGTTTGCGGGTAGGGCCTAGTGCCTTGAAGTTCACCCGAAACCCCTCCCAGGCTAGCCCTGAGGAGGGGTTTCGACTTTCTGGTGTCTTTGAAAACCAAACATTTTAAGGGGGACGGTTCCTCAGCCTCCCCCTTCCATGCGAGAATGGCGTAAATGGTAGCCGCGCATGCCTCAGAAGCATGTGCCCGAAAGGGTGTGGGGGTTCGACTCCCCCTTCTCGCACCAAACACATGGAGGATTGCCAGAGTGGTAATGGGTCGGTTTGCTAAACCGAAGCTAGGGCGAGAGTCCTACGGGGGTTCAATCCCCTCATCCTCCGCCAAAACATGCGATCGTGGCGTAATGGCAGCCGCGCCAGCTTGAGGTGCTGGTGTCCGAAAGGGCATGGGGGTTCGAGTCCCCCCGATCGCACCATACATATAGACCGCGCTCCGGGTAAGCTCGTTGGACTCCAAATCCGACGGTATGCAAGGTTCAACTCCTTGGCGGTCTGCCAAATCTTTGGAGAGGTGATCGAGCGGTTTATGATTGCAGTCTTGAAAACTGCCGGTTGTGAAAGCAGCCCGTGGGTTCGAATCCCACCCTCTCCGCCAACATGGACGGGTAGCTCAGTCAGGTAGAGCACTAGGTTGAAGCCCTAGGTGTCGCAGGTTCAAATCCTGCTCCGTCCACCACATGAGAAGGGGTATCCAAGCAGGTACAGGAGTCCCCTAAAAGCAAGGCGTCCTCAGTGCGGTTCCCCCGTGAGGCCCAAACTGTAACGGGATGGAGGGGTTGATCCCCTTGTGGAAGTTCAAGTCTTCTCTCCTTCTCATGTTTCGTCTATGGAAAAGCTGCGGAGATGGTGCACCGCGCCCGACTGGAAATCGGGTGGTCCTCACAAGGGGTCTAGGGGTTCGACTCCCCTCTTTTCCGCCCGTTTCTTTGAGGGGGTGGCCGTTTGGTAAAGGCACTCGATGCGTAATATCGATCTTCAACTTCTCCTGCTCTACAACTCGATCCCTTTGGGGGTCAAACAGAAGAGCAAACAAGCTAAGTAGGTTCGATTCCTACCCCCCTCACTTCACATACCCGGCCCCGTGGGATAGTCGCGAATTGGCACAGTGTGCGGACTTAAAATCCGTTCCTTTGGGGGTTCGAGTCCCCCCGGGGTCACCACTTCTCAGAGGGTTCACATGGCTAAACTGGAAGAGTCCATCAAAAGACGACGGACCTCAGGGTCTGATCGGAGGTTTTACACCTCCCTCGACATGGCGTTGATCAAGCAGGAGACCGCTATCCTCAACGCCCGCATCAACCGAGGAGAGGTAGAGGATCACAAGCACACCATCATCGTGCCTTGTGGTTGCGGGGTAGAGGGGTGTTTCATTCACACCCATGTTGATGCCGTGTCGAAGTAGTTTGCTGGCACCAAAAACATGATCATCACCCTACCATTTGGAGTAGGTTGTTTAGTGAGGGCGCGCGCCGGAGCTGGAGAGCCGGAGCAGACTGTAAATCTGCCGCCTAACAAGCTAGAGAGTTCGAATCCCTCAGCGCCCACCAAACATTTCGGTTCCCTCGGGGAACATTTCATGCCAGCATGGTGAAACTG
>Ga0172380_10001476_pt1 | contig 40311 bp, 63 predicted proteins | sample Leawe162metaG_FD_119747 | JGI IMG/M metagenome (GOLD analysis project Ga0172380, IMG submission 119747) | Leachate microbial communities from a municipal landfill in Southern Ontario, Canada - Leachate well 162 metaG | ecosystem: Engineered > Solid waste > Landfill > Unclassified | place...
CCTGACGCATCCTAGAGAACAACTCCTCATATTCTGCTACATCTTTCTCTTTAAGAGCTGGATAACTATTGAAGAAGAATACTTCAAACTCATCTACTGAATGGTCTTTAGTGAGAGAATGAATAGCTTTCACTACAAGAAGAAGTTTATAGATAAGAAGATAATTAGCTTTAAAGTATTCTAAATTAAGAAAACCATAGTATGTCTGATACATAGCATGGTTTAGGAGTAGCTTGACTAAGAGGAGATTCCTCACATATCTTTCCTTTCTTTATTATTAATATATATATATATATATATATAATTACTTTTCTTAGTATATATTTTCCTCTGTATATACATTTATTATAGCATGTAATTTCTAGTTTGTCAAATATTTCTTAAATATTTCTGTGGTTTTTCTTGCTTCTTTAATAAAGAAAATATCCCTGTGAACCTATCCAATCACTTTCATAAAAATGATATTCATCTATTATATAATGATAATTACTGAGTTCAATATTACAATTTTCTTCTTCCGCCCATTTATTTGCAGTATCAAGAGATGTCTTTTCTTTAATAATATTAAAAGCTTCTAAAAAGGGTATATAGTACTCAGAAACCCCTTTTTCACCCAATCCACAGTTAAAGCAATAATAAAACCTTCGTTTATTAAATGGTTTTCTCATTTTAAATACTCTTGTAATTGCTGAGTAGAATATTCTTTTGGGTCTCTTTCTGTCCTAATACAAGAGACTCCTCCTTTAAATAGATAAGACAGTTTCTGAGCCTGTTTAAAGGCTTCTTGTGCTTTGTCCTTATCTAACCATAAGATTGCTTTTGCAAAGCGTTCTGATAGCCTTTTAGCGTCTTCTAGGGATACAAATGATCCCCATAGAGGCATGGAAGGAGTTACTCGACTTACTTTAATTGCACTAATTAGGTCTTCTGTAAGGATTATGGAATCTGGAACCTGTGAAGATTCCCTTCCTAAAATGTGAAGAACATTCTTAGCACCCTTTGTAATATATTTAGGTTTGTTTTCACCAAAATTTCTTCCTTGCCACATAAGAAGATGACCGTCCTTATCGAATACAGGAAACACTAAAAGAGGTGCAATATGTATCGTCTTGCCTTTAATCCAGACTCCTTCTTCGCTCCACCCAAACTTGTTATTAATAATCTCTTTATAAGAGAGATTATATCTCTTAAGCCATAAAATTCCTTTATCTCCAATGTTATAATGGAAATCATCAGGTAATGAGACATAAGTATTTTTTATGACCTCTGGCTGCCTCTTCTTCATGTATTGCTCTATAGAAGGATTGACACCCTCATAGTAATGGCAGCTATAGCAATATGAGTGTCCATCAGAGTATGTAGCATATGCATCACTGCTTCTACAATTAGGACAACTTCCCATAGAAACTAAATCAGACATTATTAACAACTGCTTTACATAATTCTAGTACTTCTGCATCTGTATGTTGCTGCTTTGCACAATTGTACCACATTGTGGGCATCCTTCATGGTATAAAAGGCTACTCATCTTCTTCCAATTCAAGATCATCTGTGTTATCCATATCATCCCACATTCCAATATCCTCAAGACAATAATTACACAAGTCTAGATATTCCCCTGTTGTGGGACTTTTCCTAACAGATTCAGCATCAGTTAGATTACAATCACATGAACGACACCTCATTAATTACACCCCTCTTTATTAGGCCAATGAATAGGATTATATCCATAATTACAAATGTAATAGTCTTCTAAATCTTTATTTGTATCATAAGCTAGATACTGCGGATAGGGTGGCATCTCTCTCAAATTAGTGATTACCTTAGGCTCAGGATTATGGTTTTTTTCAAGTATAACACTAAGTTTATGCATTTTCAATACATCCTATCATTTTTTTATAGAAATCATTATTTAGCATGGGTTTAAGGTATTGTGCTGATTTATCAAATAGAGTAACTACTCCTCCATTATTATGCAAATACATCCTATATGTCCCTACTTCTAAAGAGTATCCATGTATTGTTTTAGGAGAAGAGAAGATACTTACTAAATGATTATTTATAATAGTATTAAATTCAGGAATCAGCTTTTTTAGATAGTTAGATTCTGTGTAATAGGGATATCGACTCTTCATTTCGTTAATCCAGTTTTCTTTATTAGAAAAAGAATAACCCATTATTTTAATAAGAAAGGTATATATATTAAGAGAAAAGCAGGAATTAAGCCAAAAAGCATCCCCCTCATACACATAAATATTTTTTCTAATCTTAGTTAGAGTTGACTGCTTTAGATTATTATTATTTTCTATGCTACGCAGAATAGAAAGATTACTCTCAATGTTTTCAGCATCTTCCTCTGAATGGGTTTTAATCACAATTCTAATTTTATCTCTATCTATTTTTGATTTATTTGAATCATATTTAAAACCATAGATAGAGTCTTTACCACCTATTTCCTCAAGAAGAAGTATATCTGTAAAGAAATCCCTACAATTACACCAATATGTAACCATTTCAAAGGTAGTTTCATCAAGTTTATTACAAAAGGCAAGTTGTATATTCTTACTTTGAGATACTTCCAGGTATTTTTCACTTCTTTTATAAATTAATTTCATTTAAGGAATTCCTTAAAAGCAGCTACATAATTTGCAAGGGTTGTCCCCTCAATACCAGGTGCTGTATTAACTTCAAATACACAAGGCTCATTCTTTGCTACATTGTAGCCAACATCTACTGCTCCAAAGTCAAGTTCGAGAGCATTAACAGCCTTAATAGCTTCTTCTGCTACTACCAGAGGTAGGAGTACTCCTTTACGACAGAATACCCAGCCATTATTTGCATTACGAATTTTATAATCTGATTCTACTCCTTCTCGTTTCTTCTTCATAACAAAGTCAATTACTTTTCCATTCATTACATGAACACGATACTCATGCTTCTTTTTAAAATATTTTGTATAAAGAGGAAAAGAATCATCTATATCTAACCATCCTTCTTTCTGATTATCCCAAATGAAAATTCCCTCCCCTCCTTTTCCAGTAAGAGTGGCTCTAATTATTGTAAGTTGACCAGACGAAACCCAATTATAAGCCGTTTCCCACTCGGTTGTCCATTCAGGATGCTTAACTCCTGCCTTTTTAAACTCTTGAAATGTCCAGAGTTTATTAGCCACAATTTTAACCTTATCAGGATGGTTAATAATTACTTGGTCCTCCAGACGCAGCATCCATTCTGGAACTTGACTATTACCCCAATTAATAATAGGATGTTTAAAATTATTCTTAAATTTACCATTTTTGTTTACCCTTTTTACTCCAAGAGCAATTGCTAATTGTTTTGCAGAAAAACTTTTCATTTTATATGGATAAATTATCATCTTTTCTCCTAAGATATTTATTTAGAAAAGGAACCATAACAGGTACTACATAGTACCTGATTATCTAAAATAAATGTATTTTCAGAATCTTTAAGATCAATTTTGTCTTTACAGCAATCACATCCATTAGAGGTAAGAGCTGAAAACATACTTTTTTTCATAAAAACACCATCTCCCAATGTCACATTATCAGAAATGGCAATATTACTCATATAGACAAACCATTCAATTCCCTTTGCCTTAAGTTTATTTGAAGCTGGAGAAAAAGAAGCTACAGTAGCCTCCCAATTAGTATTTTCATATAATTCTTCTTCTTTTCCAAGATATAATACAGATGTTTCAATTTCTGGAAAGGATGGGATATATCCAAATACCTGAAAGAACTTATCATCATTTTTATTATCGCTTCTAAGTTCATGAATATCTGAAATAGAGAAGATTACCTTATCACCTAATTTAATTTTTTCTCCGGTAGAATGACTCGTAATAGATACAACTCTTGCATTACTACTTGAGTTATAGGATTGAGTATAAGAAGTAGGGACCTGCACCAGTGTGACGGGAGGCTTAGTCTTTGTTTCTGTATAATTAATCCCCCCTTTTGTATTAAATGTAAAAATAGTGTTTTCTGGAATGGAGGAGAGTACAACCCCAGCAATACTATTTCGAAGAAGAATGGTTTCAAGAAGGTTAATTTCACTAGAAAAATATATTCTATTATTATTTTCATCAATACCAAGTGCTAATGGTCTTTCCTTATTACGGACTAAGGAAAATGTTTCTTTTTTACTATTATGATAAGCAATTGCATAAGCCCCATTAATATCTTGAAATACTTCTTGCTCATTATTTTTGGAAAGAGCTTCACAAATAGCTTTACTATCAGATACATATTTAGTAACATCAATTAGGGAACTATTATTAACTGTTCCATTATGTACCATTGTAATATGATCTTTTTGAAAAGGATGTGCAAATTCCCCAGTAATACTTCCCCTTGTTGCCTGCCGGCCATGACCGACCATTAACCTATACTTATTCAACATATTATTAAAGATAGGTTCTGTTTGTTTGTTATTAATAAAATCATATGGATTTCCTACAACTTTCGCAAAGTCCATTTCACTCGTTAAAGTGCCACCAAATACACCTGTAGAATGAGAACCCCTAATGCTATTTACAATTAGCAATTCTTTAAATACTTCTACATCCCTAAGAAAGAATCCATTTTTATTAAATGTTAGCGTCCCAATAATTCCACACATTATGCATCCCAATCAAAATTATATAAAACTTTTTCTACTTCCCTATATTCAATAAGAATCTTCTCTTGGTCTTCTTTTATTAATGCTTTAGCATATAAAGAAGACAGCCTTTGTAATTCAACAGTAAGTGCTTCTTTAGATAAAGACATTAAATATTTTGTTCGTTCAGAAAAATCTATTGCTACAAATTCATTTACTTTAAATAATGAAGAAGTCTCAAATAAAGAAAAGTCTATCTCTGTATTTTCAGCTTCTTCAAAACATTCTTTTATATGTGTAATGTCGTTTTCCATCTCTTTTTGTAGATTAGATGTAAGAAGTTTTCTAGCTTCTCCAAATACATTAGAAGTAAACACCTCATATTGAGAAGAAGTATTTAAATCTTTACACATCTTGTATACTTCCTCTTTTGTATTAACTAATGAAAACTCTTTTACCTTTATAATCAGAGTAATCCAATCTATAAGCTTATCTATGTCATCTGTTCCTGGCATATGCCTAAATTCAATAGTTCCAAAAGAACACATTGGCTTTAGGTTTAAGCTGGTATATTTATGCCATTTATCAGAAGTATTATAAAGCCTATCTCTTTCTTCTGATAAAGAGAAGAACCTTTTTAAGTTTCCCACATAACCAGCATGAGAAAGAGGGATACAGAAAATAGAATCTTTTCTATTACCTCCTACATACTTAAACAGAACACTCTCAAAACACAGATACAATAGAACAAAAGACTTTAATTGTTCAACAGTAAAATCTAATACATTTAAATGAATATGAATACTTGTTCTAGGAGAATAAGAAGGAATATTTCCTGCTTCTTCTAAAGCAGATTTTAATGAGGTAAGTAGAAAAGGAGTGGCTTTTGCTTTAGCAGGACTGGTAATAAATTCTACTCCATTATTTCGCAAAGAGCCATCTTCTTTGCCTTCCCATCCAAAAGGAAGAGTAACATTATTCACAATATTCTCGACTTCTATTTCTATTCCAAAAATAGATTCTCCAAGTCCTTTGTCATCCTTTAATGAGTTATCATAAACCTCTGGCCAAGAAATCTTAAGTATTTCTTGGATAGTTTTAAGATACATTTTCTTCTCTCCTATTAAGATAGTCTTTTAATTCTTGCTCAAATACAGGACAAAGATATTTGAAAACACCATCTAGAGATACTTCTGCAATAGGTTTGTATAGTCTCCAAATAAGAAACCCTTCGCCATAATGTGATAAGGAGATAAAGAATTGTGAGGATAGAGGTACTGCTTGCTTTTTACCATTAAGCAGCAGATAGGTCGCCTTTTTAAGTGGATAATAAGTTGTATTAAACCAACTATCAATATCTGAAATTGTAAAATGACTTTCTTCAACAAAGAATTTATTTGAAGTATACAATTTGAGAATTGATGAGAAGAGTTTAGACATAGGCGAGAACACTCTAAAATTATCTGATGTAGCTGCCTTTTTCCACTGTCTAGCAGGATATTTTGATCCTATTACAACAGTATTTTTATGTTCAAGTACTCCAATTTTAGGAAATGAAAAGTTAAACACAACTTCATCACTATTTACTCTAACAACTTTTCCTTTACTATTGTTTCCAATAACTGTAAAATGTGGAAAAGCTAACACATTAATTTCTATCTCTTTTACATATATGGTAATCCAAGCATTATCTGCTTCCTTTTTATACCTAATATGAGTATCAGCATATTTTTTATTAAGGTCTAGGTAATCATCTTTATCCATTTAATGATTCTCCTAGAAACAATACTTCTTTTGTAAGAAATCATAAGAGGATTTGTCTTTCTTTATAATGGCACTTGTAATGTAAAGTTCATCCTCAAAAGAAACTGTGCCACCTGCATTAAGAAAACTAACTGCTTTCATAATTTGCTCATAAGCCCATTCTTGTAGCTCTTTAGTCTTAATCCAGAAATTACTTGGTGCTCTATATTCAGCACCATATTTTTTAGGTCGAAAAGCACCTGGCATACCATACAATTTCCTACGCTGTTCATCAGTATCCAAAAGTGATGAAGGCACTCCAAAAAATACATCTAGCGCCCTAATAAGTTGTAGTCTATTTTGAACTGTAGGATTAGAATATCCAATATGGATATGCCCGCCAGCAGAACGGAGTTGAGGATTATCACACATAGGCTGTGGATTTTTTTCACCAGTCCAAGCATTAAAATCTGGTTCACAACCAAAAGTTTGTGATTGCATTGTTTGCAATTGGTCCCAATCAAATTCTACTGCTGGAACAATAGACATATGCAAATCCAGCTTACTAATACGTTCTTCAATGGTATCAAGAACGAAGTTCAAACTCTTTACAAAATCATCCTTATTTGATGCTGGTTTAATGTTGAACTCCACAGAAACATTGTCCTCTTGCAAACAATGACCGTCCTTATCAATAGGAAGAGGCTTCTCTTTACTACCTCCAATCAGTCCCACAGAAGAAATGTATTTACCGGTGTTATCAATAAGGAACAACTCGGGGTCAGCACCAAGTTTTACATTATCATAGATTTTCATTTTATTTTTCCTTGAATAAACTCTTTATTTCTTACGAGCACCATTAAGAATACAGTCCACTCCACCGGGCCAACCAGTAGCCGGAGGATAAGCAAAATAAACCCTTGCTTTTCCTGAACGTGTACGCGAAGCACGAGTGTCTTTAATCAATTTACGTTTTTTCCATGTTGCCATTGTACTTTTCATTTTCATACTCATTTTACTTCTCCTTGAATAAAAAGATTACCTTGGATGTAATCCCGAACATACTCTTGACAATGGGCAACAAATGGACTAATCATCCCCGCCCATTCCGGGTGGCCTTGGATTGCAAGGGATTTTGTATCTTCAAACCAAACAATTTCCACATCCTCTTCTACATTCATAGGCTTGTCATACTCACCTATATAGGTACTAGATCGTTTACACGATGCTAACACCTTATGTTTTGTACCATCTGGTAGCATCATTTGATGGTGACTAGATGTAACAATGAATGATCGTCCTTTATAATCTTTCACTGTATGATCCACATCATGATTAGATATATGCTGTACCAACTTACCACCAGACAAGGCACAAACTAATTGAGCACCTCGGCAAATTCCAATTACAGGGATTCCCTTATTTTTTGATTGATTGAATAGCATCTGTTCATAAGCATCCCTAGCTTGGTCAGGATAAGAGACATAGCTATTTGGTTCCTCATCATAGAAGTAGGAATTAATATCAGTTCCCCCCTCAAGGATAAGAACATCTCCTTCTTTAAAATCCCATTTAGAATACCTTGGAAGATTAATAACCTCGTCAAAAAGAGTTTTAAATACTTCTCCAGTATTAAATCCCCTACTTGCTACAATAAGTCTTTTATTGTTCATAATCTTCCTTTTTAAAAAGTATTAATGGACCATAACTAAAATCATTACACCATATAGCATGTATTGTGTCTTTTGTATTCCCTTCAATGTAATTGGAAAACTCATTTAATCTTTCCTTTACATCATTAAAAGAAAATTGATACAGTTTGTTTCCAGAGGTGAATAAGGCATGATCAAAATTATAACTATTCGGAAGACCCTCACCATAAACTTGATGCGCAAGAAAAAGAGCATCCCAATTTGAAATATTAAGAGCATCTAAAATATATTTTGTTTGCTCACAGATTGTGACATATTCACCAGCATATCTAAAGAGGGTTAAGATTGACATAATCCATTCATAAGAAACCTTACTTAAATCAATGGTTACATAAAAGTAATATTTTCTTACGGAATATCTAACAATCTTATCTTTTATGTCTGGAAGAAATAATTCTATCCACTCTTTTGTTGATATGTTTGTATGCTCTCTATCGAGTCTATTATTAAATCTAATATACAAAAAATTAGATTTGAGTGTATCTTTAAATTCCTCATCTCTTAGAAATGAGAAACATATATTCTCCTCCCATTCTGAATTATTATTAGTCTTATACCATATTTGATAATCCATATTATGATTGTCCTTTAAGCAATCAAATTAAAAGAACGCAGCATCACTTTTTCAGGAACAGGCATTACCCTATCCCTACCAAGAAGAATATGATCCTTGCCATTCAGTAAATCAACACAGCGGGCAACACTATGTTTTTTCATAGGGCGATTGGCAAACATGAACATAGAGCCATCCCACAGGTTACGGAACGAGATTGTTTTATACATTTATTTCTCCTTTGTTAGAAGTGTTACAGCATCATCATGTGGCATAATTGCCTCAAGCATATATAAAGCAGACGAGTAAGAATATTCCCCTACTCTATAATAATAGAGAATATTCTTAACCCTCTCCTCTTTTGATAGCATTAATATCTCCTTTAAATGGTGCAGGTAATGGGAGTCGAACCCACAAGATTTTAATCGCCAGATTTTACTTGCCAAAATGGTAGACATACTGTATAATAATAGTATATCTACTGAAATATTGGTAGAAGAGAGGAGATTCCAACTCCCATGTCCGAAGACGACTGATTTTAAGTCAGTTGCGTATAGCAGTTCCGCCACTCTTCTATTGGATTATTATAATTATGACTAGAAAATATACTAAACATACAAAAGAAACATTATCTCCTATTATTGCAGACTCTATCTCATATAGAGAATGCTTATTAAAACCAATTTCACCATACCTGCTTTATATCCTACATAAATTTCTTCCAATCTTTTAAATCATTACCATGTTTAGGTTTAAGGATAACTTCTTTATCACAAATTAGTTTATCCCCTTGCCAATACATAGTTACTTTTTCTTCAGGCTTAGCAATACAAGTGTTTGTCTCCTCCTTGTGTTTAGCAAGGCCTAGAATAATAAAAATAAAAGCCAAGAGTATTAATAGGTTTCTCATTTTAGAGTTTCATTATTACAAAATGGAGGATCTCAATCAAACCCCATCCCATTGTTATAAAAATAATTGTTTCAATCCAAGATTGCATCACAAATACTCCTTTTCCAATTGTAACAGCCAACGAATACCCCATTTATCTTGCATATTTCCGTTGTACCAATGCATAGAAGCAAGGCGACGACGTGCTTTATAAATAAGGGTAGTCATGATTTCCACACAGGAACAGAGTGACCGACCTGTTTGATATAACCACTCATCCCGGTTTTTTGCAATGCCTTCTTTGCATTAAGAAGAGAGGTATATCCTTTACTACGAATAGCCCTGATATTAAACTTTCCCCATTCATTCGGTATAAAGACCATTGCATAATACATATTACCTCCTTATTGTTTCCTTTAATAGTATAGATAGATTATTTTGAGACCTGAGCATCGCCAGATACCTGAGCATTACCAGATACATGGGCATTATCATATACCTGAGCATTACCATATACATGGGCATTACCATATACCCAGTCATTACCAGATACACGAACATCACCAGATACCCAGGCATTACCAGATACTAGGGCATTGCCATATACCCAGGCATTACCATATACATGGGCATTACCAGATACTAGAGCATCGCCGTATACTAGAGCATTATCATATACCCAGACATTATCATATACCCAGGCATTATCATATACCCAGGCATTACCAGATACCTGAGCATTACCATATACATGGGCATTACCAGATACCCAGGCATTACCAGATACTAGAGCATCGTCAGATACCTGAGCATTACCAGATACCCAGGCATTATCAGATACCCAGGCATTACCTTCTTTGGAAAGATTGCTTTCCTTTTCAATCCAGCCTCCTACTTCACCAATGGTAGAAACAATTTGGCGAAGGTGTACACCGTCGATGGTTTTTGTTTGCCCAGTAAAAGAATATTGCACTTTATTACCTCCCGAAAATTAAACATAGGGCTTGATCAATAGTATAACCACGCGCCTTGAGATATTTAGCCGTGGCATACGTCCCACATTGTTTCTTTAGTCTTTTAACTTTGACATGATTTTCCTCTTGGTATAGCTCTGCGGGGAAATACAAAAAGAACACAACAAACACTTTATTTATGCCATTACTTTGTTTTTAACGGTATCAGGCATAATATCCCACGCCTTAGAAAACAATTCTTGATGCTCTAGTTTGTCGGCCTTGGCAAGGCGTTTGAACAAGGCAATGAACGCTTCTTCGGCATCCATTTCGATAAGTTGAGCAGCAGCAGCTTTTTCTTTAGCTTCCCAGAAGGGATGTTCTTCTCCTTTGGAAACCCAGTCTTGCCAATTTTCAGAGGTAATGTCCTTGCGCTTCAAGAATACCAGGATACCCTTCTTTTCCTGAAGTTTTCCATATTTCATAAACCATGCCTTGAGTGTTTCACGACGTGCACTCTTCGGCATTGCTTCAATGAGACGGGAAGCAAAACCCGTATCTTGAATTTCAGGACAATTGAGATAATGCAAGCAACTGCAAGCTGCTTCATGGATGAGTTTATCCATACGAACACCCATGTTTTTAATATGGGCAATTTTTTGGTTCAATGCTTCTTTGGAAATATAAGACATGATAATTCCTTTACAATAAGGATGCGAAATTGCATCGCATAACCTACTGAAATCAATAGGCTATACAGGCAATTTATTTCCAATTTAAAAATTCATACTCTAAAGAAATGAGCACCAATACAATGCTCATAATCTTCCTGAAGCACCTCAATTAAAGCTTTCACTTGTCCTGCTCTACAGAATTCAATTCCATCTGTTTCCAGAAGACGGGTCAACAATTCATCAAGAATTTCGGCTGTTGTGTAATTCATCATTTTTAATTCTCCTTAGAATTTAACCGATATACCCTTGAAATAAAGGCATATTGGTAGCATTCCAGCTTTACCGTTATACATTGTCACCCAAGCGTGACTATTACTCTAGCTTTAGCTTGGCATGTATAACTATCCGATTTTTTAAAGACCATTCCTCTAATAGTGGGCGCTTGTTTTGCCTGTAGTCTACTCGCATTATCTTTGCCTGCTAGCCCAATTGATAATGATTATCATTTAGATTTAGGTTATCCAACGAAGGATAACTAGCATGTATTAGCAAGGATGCCACTTTCAAGACAACAAGATGTTATCCAGTGTAGACTACCTATTAGCCGGATTGTTAAAGAGAGTATCTTCGCCTTGCTCCAGATACTAAGACCACTAAATCCTACCGGAAGTCTTAACCGTTGGTGCATTGTTTCATGTTACATCCTACTTGTCAACCCTTACCCTATTCTTTTTTGCTTATGCTACCCGTTGACCTTAGCCTATTAGGAAGCTCTCGCTGGTGTAGTTGATGGGACACATAGTGCCTTGATTATAAACATAAAGATATAACTCTAATGGGGTATTGACAAGATAATATTTATGTGTTATTCGCGTTTCCATAACACAAGTAAAGGGGGAATGAAAAGATATAAATATAAAAAACAAAAAAAATTCATGTAAGCCAAAGTATTCAAGTAATAATTTAAATAGAATATCTGTCAAAACGAATATAGTAATGATAATAATAATCAATTAGAGGGGGGGGGGGGTATATTATAGAGATTAATTATTGTGTTGATAACCATAAAAACTCGAGAGGTAAAAATAAAAAAAGAAGAGTAAATAGTTGTTTTTATTAGAATAAATATTTAGTAGAACTCTTGACAAATAATTATGGCTCCCATAGGTCGCTGAGACGTAGTCTCCAATATTTATTTTTAATTATTTGATAAAAACCCTTGACATTTAGTTAAAAATATGGTATAATATTTGTATATTATAAAGATTTATAAAAAACATAAATCTTAAATAAAAAAATAAAAGAAAAAAAAAAGAAACAAATATTTATAAAGTTAGCTGATAGGTATGTCTATTGAAAATAGACGATTCCTGACTCTAGCAGATAAAGAAAACTCTTTCTTAAAAAAAAGATATATAGTCTTTCTAGGAAAAATATATGCCCTTCATGACTAATGGTAAGCGTGACTACAAGCGTGAGTTGCAGTGGGAACATAATGAAAAGCCTTCTCGTGTAAAAGATAGGGCTGAGAGGAATAAGGCTCGTGGAATGCTTGGTCTTGCTGTAGGTGATAGCCGTGATGCAGGACACAAGAAAGCCTTGTCTAAAGGTGGTAAGACTACTAAAGCTAATCTTGAGGCACAAGATGCAGGTAAGAATAGGTCCTTCTCAAGAAATAAAAATGGGTCTATGAAGAGTGAGAAGAGTAAACGTGAGCGGTCGTAATACTCCCATAAGAGGTAAGACAAGTCCTTCTGAGGCTTCTTTAAAGAGGAAGGAATGGGCGGCGAGGGGTACTACCTCCCGTAGTGAATTTAGGGTTACTCCTGCCCCTCCTAAGCCAGTAGGAAGACCTCCTGGTTCTCTTAATAAGACAAGAGAAGTAGCAGAAGCTCTCCTTGGTTATAATGGTAATAAAGTTGTCCGTGAGATTTTACGTAAGGCCCTTGATCCTACTGATAAAGATCAGGCCATGATGCTTAAATGTTGTCTTGAACGTATCCTTCCTCCTGTTAGAGAAGTTAATATTAAGAGTCAGAAACAAACGGCTATTAATGTTATTGTTGAGGGAGTTCAATCTTTCGTTAAAGAGGTAGTAGATGCTGAAATCATTCTAGAGAATGAAGAAGATTTAAATGTTGATGGAGCCCTTCCAGAAGAGGCATATGAAGAGATTATAGAAGAGGAAGAAGATGGCCTTTGAAACCCCTTGGAAATCCCTTACAGAACATTCCTCAGTTAGAACCATTTCATTAGATAATAGTCTTACTCATCAAGGAAAAGGTTTTCTTTCTAATACCTATTCTTTAGGAATATTGGATGCTGCTTATTTGCGTATTCTTATTGTAACTCCTCCAGATATTGATATTCATTTTAGAGGATGGAATATTAAAAGTAATAATGGTCCTTGCTATATGCTAATATATGAAGGTACTGTTACTTCTGCTCTAGGTACTATTCTAGTATCACCTAATACAAATAGACAAGCAATAAATACCTCTAAACTCAAAGTATATAGAAATCCTACAGTTACTACTAACGGTACTAGTATAATAGCAGACTTCATTGGTTCTAGTGGAGGAGGAGCACATGTAACAGTTGGACAACCAGCTGGTAGTGATACAGAGTGGTTACTAAAAAGAAATACAAAATATATGATAGAAATACTAAATAGTTCTGGTGTTACTACTGATATGTCCCATTCTCTTTTATGGTATGAAATTTAATGGTAGATGAATTAAAAGTAAACTTCCACCAAGCTCAACTTGAGGTGTATAAGAATCCTGCTCGCTTTAAAGTGGTAGTAGCAGGTCGTCGATTTGGTAAGAGTTATCTTGCTGCTTGGACTCTTCTAATTGAAGGATTGAAGAGTGATGAACATGATATTTATTATGTTGCTCCTACTTTTGAGCAAGGTAAGCGTATTATGTGGAGGATGCTACAGAAGTTTGGTCGTACCGTTATTCAACAAACCTATGAGAATACGGCAGTATGTATTCTAAATAATGGACGACGTATTTTTATCTGTGGGAGTGATAGGCCAGATACTCTTCGTGGTGTTTCTATGGCTTATGTTGTTCTTGATGAATATGCTGATATGAAGCCTATGGTTTGGGAACAGATTATTCGTCCTGCTCTAATGGATTGTCGTGGTGGTGCCCTTTTCATAGGTACTCCTAAAGGAAAGAATCACTTCTATGACCTCTTTCAAGATGCCTTAAACAGAGAAGACTGGGCTGCTCTTAGTTTTAAATCATTTGATAATCCTTTTCTTCAAAAAGAAGAGATTGAACAAACTAGTGAAAATATGTCTAGTCAATCTTTCCGTCAAGAGATTGAAGCTTCTTTTGAAAGTTATGAAAGTAATTTATTTAAAGAAGATTGGATTCAATACCAAGAAAATGAACCAGAAGAAGGGTGGTTTTTTATTGCAGTTGATCCTGCTGGATTCGAGAATGTAACAGCAGAGCAAGCAAATAAAAAGAAACGCTTAGATGAGACAGCCATTGCAGTTGTTAAAGTTGGAACGTATGGTTGGTGGGTTGCTGATATTATTCATGGTAGGTGGAATATCCGTGAGACAGCCTTAAATATTCTTCGTACTGCTCAGAAATATAAATGTAAGGATATTGGTATTGAAAGTGGAGCATTAAAGAATGCCCTTATGCCTTTCCTTGAAGAGCAGATGCTCCGTACTCATTTTTTTGCCAAAATTCATCCTCTTACACATGGTAAGCAAAAGAAAACAGATCGTATTGTCTGGGCCTTGCAAGGACGGATGGAAAAAGGTTTAATTAAATTTAAACGAGATAAGTGGTGCCGTACATTCATCCATCAAATGTTAGACTTCCCTAATCCTACAGCTCATGATGACTTACTAGATGCACTAGCATACATTGACCAAATTGCAGTGATTGATTTTGCAGGTGTCTTTACTACAGATATAGACAATTATGAACCTCTTGACGAACTAGCGGGATATTAGTATGCCAGATTATTCAGCAATGTGGGAGCAATATAAAAAGGATGTTCTAAATAGAATTCAAAACCCAGGACAAACTTTAGCAATAGCACTAAAAGAAGGTATTCCAACAGAAGAAAATCCATTAGGTATGTTTGGTTTTGGTGGCATTACTAAACTTAATAAAGGGACCCCTTCAGTCTTTACTTCAGGTAGAACAAAAGAACCTATTCCTAGTTATTATAGTGATACTCCTTCTAATCTTCCAGAAGGTACACGATTGCATAAAGATAATGAAATATTCCATCTAAAAGATGGGACAATTTTATATAAAATCTCAGATGGTTCTTTTGTTGATAAAACAGGAAGCATTAGATTTGAAGATAAACAACAACTATTAGATTCTATTCTAACTCCTACACCTAAAGTTTTTAAAAGTAATCGACCTTCTTCTCTAAATTATAAAGACCCTTTTAAGGATACTACTAAATGGTAATGGGAACAAATTCTGCTCAAGTAGTGGACAATGAATATTCTTTTCTTGAAGAAGATAAACAGGAAGAAGTACAAGGAAAAGAACTTCTTTCTTGGATTCAACCACGTCTAGAAGCATGGCGAGACCATCGACAAGCTACTTATGAAACCAAATGGCAAGAATATTATCGTATTTGGAGGGGAATTTGGGCCGCTGAAGATAAGGGTAGGCAATCAGAACGCTCTCGTCTTATTTCTCCTGCTACTCAACAAGCAATTGAAGCTACTGTAGCAGAACTAGAAGAAGCTACTTTTGGACGAGGCCAATGGTTTGATATTCAGGATGATCCACAAGATCAAGAAAAAGGTGATGTAGAGCTAATTAAAACCAATCTCCTATATGACCTAGAACAAAATAGAGTAAAGAGTGCTATTGCAGAGTCTTTTCTTAATGCTGCTCTCTATGGAACAGGTATTTGTGAAATCCTAGTTGATGAGAGTATTAAAAAGGTTCCACAAGAGCGTCAAATGGCCCAAGGAGTCACTGCTAGAGGTGTAGGTGAGTTACCCTACGTTGCATGTAAATGGAAGGCTATAAGCCCCTTTAATTTCCTTATTGACCCTAATGCAACTACCATTGAAGAATCTCTAGGTGTTGGTATTGAAACTAAAGAATCTATTCATTCAATCATCCCTAAGATTCAGGACGGGTCTTATTACCATGTAGATATTGGTTCTTTCTCGGATAAAGATGAACTTATCTATGAAAATGAATATAATAGTAGTGATAACAAAGATTATGTAAAAATTACAAAGTATTATGGTCTTGTTCCACTTGATTTGCTTAATAAAGCGAATAAAATAGAAGAAGTAGCAACAGAAGAAGATGATCTTTCTACTGATTCAGATATAGATGCAGATGATATTCTTGTAGAAGCAATTGTGGTTATTGCTAATGATAGCATTATGCTTAAAGCAATTCCTACTCCTTACATGATGAAAGATAGACCTGTCATTGCCTTTCCTTTGGATAAGATTCCAAATAGATTCTGGGGTCGTGGTATTGCAGAGAAAGGATATAATTCACAGAAGGCTCTTGATACAGAACTTCGTGCTCGTATTGATGCCCTTGCTCTAACTACTCATCCTATGATGGCAATGGATGCTACTCGTCTTCCTAGAGGAGCAAAATTCCAAGTACAACCTGGTCAAACCTTGATGTCTAATGGTGATCCTAGGGAAGTATTTATGCCCTTTACTTTTGGACAACTCTCTCCGACTAACTTCCAAGCTGCTGCTGATTTTGAACGAATGATTCAAATGTCAACTGGAGCAATTGATACAGCAATGCCTATTGGTGGTAGTCCACGTAATGCTACTGCTTCTGGTATGAGCATGATGATGGGTGCTTCTATTAAGCGTCAGAAACGTACTCTTTTGAATATCCAAGATAATTTCCTTATTCCAGGAATTTATAAGACTGCTATACGATATATGCAGTTTGATCCCCAACGTTATCCTGTTAAAGACTTGACCTTCCTACCTTCCACTACTATGGGTATTATGGCTAGGGAATACGAACAACAACAATTCATTCAACTTCTTTCTATGGCTCCGCAAGGAAGTCCTTTATTTATGCTTTTGATGAAATCTATTTATGAGAATAGTAGTTTGTCTCATAGAGAAGAAGCAATTCAAATTCTTACACAAATGATGCAACCACCTCCTCCTGATCCAATGCAACAACAAATGATGCAACTTGAAGTAGCTGATAAACAAAAGACAGTAGAATATAAACAAGCACAAATTCAACAACTTATGGCAGATGTTGACCAAGGATATAAAAAACTTGAGATAGATGTAGCTTCTTTGAATCAAGATAAGAGTCCTACTGATCCCTTAGAAAGTCAACTTAAAGTTGCAGATATGCAGATCAAAGAACGAGAGTTACAACTTAAAGAAGTAGAACTACATCATAGGATGCAAAAAGAAGTAGCTGATTTAGGATTAAAGGAATTAGATATTCGTAGTAAAAATAATCAAAAATCACTTGACAAATCTTCATAATTGTGATATAATAATAGTATGAATATAGAATTACAAAAATATTATGAAAACAGATTTCAAATGTTTTCTGAAACGGGATGGAACGATCTACTAACTGATATTAATCAAATAAAGGAGGTGGTCGAAAATCTAAGGAATTGTCGAAGTAATGACGATCTCCAGTATAAGAAGGGTCAACTTGATATTATAGATTGGCTAATAACATTACAACAGGTATCAGAGAAAGCTTATACAGAGCTTCTGAATGAGGATGATAATGCCCCTGTATGATTGTAAATGTATTAATGGACACTCTTTTGAAAAAATGATTAAAATGATTCTTAGGGATTCTATCCTAGAGTGTCCAGAATGTGGAGAAGATGCTACCACAGTAGTTTCTCCAGTACGTAGTAAATTAGATGGAACAGACCCATCGTGGCCAGGAGCCTACATGAAATGGGAACGGGATCATTCTAATAAAAGAAAAAGGTAAGTCTTAGGCAAGACCCTTTTATAAATATCCTAAAATCGAGAGACAGGAAACATGGCCGAAATTATTGACGATCTGCATGAAGAACTTGAACAAGAAGAAGAAATTGTACCGCAACCTGAACCTGAAGTAGAAGATACTATCCCTGAGAAATTTAAAGGGAAAACAGCCCAGGAAATTGCTGACAGTTATGTAAATCTTGAACGTGAATTTGGACGTAAAGCACAAGAAGTAGGAGAACTGCGCCAACTCACAGATAAGATTCTTCAACAACAAATCGAAACCACTAAACCGAAAGAAGAACCAGAGCAAGAAGATACTGATTTCTTTGTTGATCCTAAGACAGCTATTAATAAGGCTGTTGAAAATCATCCAAAGATTAAGCAGTTTGAAGAACAAGCTCGTCTTTCTATTCAACAACAACAAGCATTTAAAGCGAAACAATCAGAGGAAGCTTTTAAACAAAAGCATGGAGATTTCCAAGAGATTCTTCAAGAGAAGGATTTTCAAACTTGGGTATCCTCTTCTCCAATTAGGCAGCAATTGTTTCAACAAGCAAATGCAAATTATGACTTTTATGCTGGAGATGAGCTCTTCTCTACATATAAGGAGTTGAAGAAAGTAAAGCAAGCTAACGAAGTTAAACAAGCAGATGAGACAAAGGCTATTCTTAAAGCTGCTTCTGTTCCGACTGGTGTAGCAAGTTCTGAATCCTCTACTAAGGTATATCGTCGGGCTGATCTTATTCGATTAAAAATGACTGATCCTAACCGATACGAAGCAATGGGAGATGAAATCCTTAAAGCTTATAGTGAAGGACGCGTAAAATAATATAGGAGTTTTATAAAATGGCACTTGGAACTAATCATACTACACTCACTACCTCTGCAAATTTTATTCCAGAGATTTGGAGTGACGAAACTATTGCAAGTTATAAGAGTAAACTTGTTCTTGCAAATCTTGTAACTAAAATCAATTTTAAGGGTAAGAAGGGTGATACTCTTCATATCCCTGTTCCTGGTCGTGGTTCTGCTTCGGCTAAAGCTGCTTCTACTCAAGTGACCTTGATTGCTGATACTGCAACCTTGGTAGATGTCTTGATTAATAAGCATTTTGAATATAGCAAATTGTATGAAGATATTGCTGAAATGCAAGCCTTGTCTTCTATGCGCCGTTTCTATACTGATGATAGTGGTTATGCCTTGGCTAAACGAGTAGATCAAGATATTGCTCTGCTTGGTGCTGGTTTTAATGGTGGTTCTATTGCAGGTGCAACTAATTTGTATGAAACTGCTGTTATTGGTGGCGATGGTTCCACTACCTTTAGTGGTTCTGCTAATACTAATACTGGTAATGGTACTGCTCTTACTGATGTTGCTATTCGTAAGATGATTCAGACTCTTGAAGACCAAGATGTAGATAGTTCTCAATTGGTAATGATTCTTCCTCCAGTAGAAGCGAATGTTCTTCGTGGCACTTCTCGCTTTACTGAGCAAGCTTTTAATGGTGATGGTAGTGCTATCAAAACCGGTAAGATTGCTGATCTGTATGGTGTAGAAGTCTTTACTACTACTAACTGCCCTTGGATTCATGTAAATAGTGTAACTGGCACTCAGTCTGTTGCCTTTAGTGCCACTGCTCCTACTGGTTCTTATGTTGATGAATTTGGTTTGACGGTTGACTGGACCACTGGTACTCCTACCGATACGAAATATCGTGTTGGTATGGTTTTCCATAAGGATGCTCTGGCCCATGCTGAACAACAAGGTATCCGTACTCAGTCTCAATACAAACAAGAATATCTCGGTACTCTTGTTACTTCTGATACTGTGTATGGTGTAAAAGAACTGCGTGATTATGCTGGTTTGTCTTTCGTAGTACCTGCCTAATAACTAGGTAATATCTTTAGGGGTTAGGTCTATTATATAGGTCTAGCCCCTTTTTTGTAAGTTTATAAAGGAAAAATATTATGGCTTTTACTACTGCAACCGTTGCAAAATATGAACGTGGTGCTAAACAATTTCAAGGTGTTTTTACAGATGCTTGGACTGTATCCCTTACAGTAGATCCTGCCTCTATTGCGGCTGGTGCTGAAGATAGTGCCACTTTTACTATTCCAGGTATTGCTCTTGGTGATATGGTAATTTCTTATGCTGCTGGTGTAAGTCTTACTGTAGATGCTTCTGTTAGTGTTTATGTGTCTGCTGTGAACACTCTCACTATTAGTATTTCTAATCTTAATGCTGTAACTGCTCTTGATCTTGCTACCTCTACTTGGTCTGTTTTGATTGGTCGTCCTTCTTGGCTTGTTGGAACTAGCGTTACTCAATAATGAAGATTCAGCATAAACTATCAAAACAAATTATAGATGTTCCTATTGAACATGCTGAGATGTTGTTTGAACAAAATTGGGAGAAATACGATGGGATGCAAGACAAAGGGGAAAAAACCTCCAAAAAAGTAATTAAGAAAACAGGAGAGTAATGTGGATACTGTTAGTTTATTGACATTCGCTGCTACTATAGTAGCTACTCTCTTTGGTGTTCTTATAGCGGTCTTGGGTTGGATGGGTAATAAACTATATGAGAAGGTCTCTGAGATGGCTCGCTCTATGTTAGCTATTGAAAGGGACCTACATGGTCAAATTGCAAATCTTGATCGTAGAGTAACACGTCTAGAAGACCATGTAAGTATTTAAAGGAAAACAATGACTGCTCTTCAAATTGTAAACTCAGTTCTTCGTAGACTTAGAGAGACTGAAATTTCAGATTTTAATGAGGCTTATACAAAACTTATTCTTGATTTTGTAAATGAGACTAAAAGAGAAGTAGAAGATAGTTGGAACTGGTCTATGCTTCGTTCTATTAAAACTGTTATTACTTCTTCTGGAACGGCTGATTATTCTATTGTAGGAGCAGGCCAACGTTATCGTTTTCTTCCTAGGGATGATGGTAACGTATTTGCTTATGATTCTACTAATCAACTTAGACTTTTTTTAAAAGAGGGAGATTGGGTAAATCGTCAACAATATCTCCAAACAATTACTCCCTCTTTTCCCACTGATTTTGCAGTAGTTGGACAAGATGTAAATCTTGATCCAACCATTAAACTTTATCCAACTCCTAATGGAATCTACTCTCTTAAGTTTGGTCTTGTTATTCCTCAAGCAGAACTCACTGCTATTACTGATGTTTTAACTCTACCCTGGTATCCAATTGTTATTGGTAGTTGGGCAAAGGCCATCTCAGAACGTGGAGAAGATGGTGGACAGAATACCATAGAACAATGGCAGATGTATCAAACTGCTCTAGGAGATGCTATTCAACAAGATGTTGCTAGAACTGGGGAGACTACATGGCAACAAATTTAACTCCACTTTCAATTAGTGCCCCAGGTTTCTATGGCCTTAATAGCCAAGAAGCCTCTGTTGATTTACCTATTAATTGGGCATTAGAAGCCCTAAATTGTGTTATTGACCAGTATGGACGAATAGCAGCTCGTAAAGGATGGACAGTAGTTACTACTACTACTCCTGTTGTTGGAAACATAGAAACTATTTTTGAATATAAGAAAATAGATGGTACTACGGAAATTATAAGTTGTGCAGGTAATAAAATATATAAAGGAACTACTACTTTAACCGATTTAGTTGCTCCGGGTACAATAACTTCTAATAATTGGAAAATTATAAACTTTAATAATAAAGCTTATTTTTTTCAATCAGGACATGTACCATTAGAATATGATGGTTCTACTATAGGATATATAACACGCAGCCATACTGCTTGGACGGCTTCTACAGCCTTTACAGTAGGAACTATTAGGAGACCTACTACAGCCACTCCTTATTATTATGTATGTACCACAGCAGGTACTTCTGGAGCAACTGCACCTATTTGGAGTACAACTGTAGGAGGTACTACTACAGATAATACTGTTATTTGGACTACTTATGAAGTTCCTAAAGGAGATACTGTATTAGGTGCACTTGGAAGACTTTGGGTTGGAGGAGCGCCTACTACACCACAAGTAGTTTATTATAGTGATGCATTGATAGGCCATGATTTTTATTCTGGTTCTTCTGGTAGTATTGATCTTTCTACTGTATGGACTAATGGAGTAGATAGTATATCTTCAATTGAAACTTATAATGGTCTTCTTGTGATATTTGCAAAGAAAAGTATTATATTATATGAAGGAGCTGCTGATCCTTCTTCTATGTATCTAAAAGAACATATTAAAGGAATAGGTTGTATTTCAAGAAATTCAATTCAAGATATAGGAGATGATCTCTTATTTCTTAGTGATAAAGGTTTGATTAGTTTTGGACGAGTAGTACAAGAAGGTGGTTCTACTCCTATGAACGATGTCTCTGCTAATATAAGAGACTTATTAAATAGTTATAGACAAAATGAAGTATTAAATGATATTAGAAGCACTTATAATGAAGGAGAAGGATTCTACCTTCTTAATTTTCCTATAGTTGGTCTTACTTTTTATTTTGATGTGCGAAGTAAACTTGAAGATGGTACATTTAGATGTGCTACATGGAATAATATTACTCCTTATGGTCTATATACAACAAAAGATAATATTACTTACATTGGTAAGGAAACTATTATAGGAAAATATTCTGGTTATAAAGATGATTATCTTTCGTATACATTTAAATATACAAGTACATGGCAACATTTAGAAATCCCTAGTCAACTTAAATTTCCTAAAAGTTTAGAAATAACTCTTAGTGGTGGTTTTGCAGGTTATTTAAATCTTTTTACGAAATATGATTATAAGAGTACTAGTACATTATATCAGAAATATTTTCTTGGTCTAGGTGGAGGAACAGATTTATATACAACTTATAAACATCAATTAATAGGGAGTGGTCGTACTTTTCAATTTAGTATTCAGACAACTATTTTTGACTATCCACTATCTATCCAAAGAATAGATATTTTAACAAAACTTGGAAGAATTTTATAAATCTTAAGAAGGTATAAAATGAAAAAATTATTTTTGATTATTCCTATTATTGCTTTAGCAGGATGTGCTAGTGATTATAATAGATATATAGATGCTCAAATTGCTATACAAACAGTTCATTCTAATGCTGAAGCAGAAAAATATAAAGCAATGGCAGAGATCGCAAAGACAGGTGACACTACAACCAAGGTAGTTGCTATGATGTCTCTACAAGGACAAGGACAATCTACTCAATCTACCCAACTTGCTGCCCCTCGTTCTCAAGTAGATACTCTTATGCAAGCTCTTGGAATCTTTGTTCCAGCAATTGTACAGGGTTATGGAATTCATTCTAATCAAATTGTAAGTACTACTGCAAGTAATAATGCTACTGCTCTTGGAATTAGTACTAACCAAGCCTTCGTTGGAATGGCAGGACAAATTCAAGCTCCTGCTGCTAATGTAACTACTAATACAGATAGTCATGCAATTAGTAATAGTTATAATCCAACAGATAATTCTAATCAAGGAAATCCTGTAGATAATTCTAATCAGAATAATGTTCCTACTCCTATTGTAATTTCTAACTAAGGAGAATATAGTGCTAAGACAGACCCCAGAACAAGCAGCAGCAGTTGCTAAAAGAGTACATGATGAGGCAGTTGCTCGTGATGCAGAAACAAATGCTATTTTAGCGAAAGCTCGCGGGGGAATGTCTCCTCAACAAATAGCACAAAATCAATCAGAAGTGACTTCAATTGGAAGTCCTATAAATAATTATTCTAATCAACAATTGCCAAATAACCAACTTCGTGGTATCCTTGGACAAAGTATGTATTGGCAGCCTTATATGCAAGGACAGCAAGCACAATCTATGCAATATAGGCAACCACAACAGGGACAAAATTGGGGTGGGCAGTATGGTTATGGAAATCAAGGAATGTTTGGTGGTACTGCTACTACTAGAACACCATATACTAATTACCAACAATATCAACCATATGGAGGACAAAATTATTCTAGTGGAATGTTTGGTGCACCAGTAGCAAATAATTGGCAAGCAGGAAATACACAACAACAAAATCAAAGTTGGTCTCAGAATAATCCATATAGTATGAGAAGGTGGTAAAATGGCAACTCTTATTCCTAGGCAATTAACACAAGAACAACTTGGATATAGTCCTTCTGGGTATTTACCAGATGCTTCTTTAGACTATTACACAAACTTATTCTTTCCTACAGATGGAAATATTACTCCTGGGCAAGTGCTTCCAAGTGAAATGGATTATGCTTTCTATAGTCCTGAATCTAGGAATACACAAAATGCTATTAATGATATTAATGCTATGTCAGGTTTGTATGGTTCTGTAGCTGGAGGCACCTCTCTTCAAGATTTTAATAGCTTATTTTCTCCTGTTAGTAATGCTATTTCTGTTAATGATTTTAATTCCTTTAGTCCAGAAGTACAGGCATGGGCAAAACAACATCCTCAAGAATTTATAAAAGATGTTCTAGCACATAAGAATAGTAAGACTGGAGACTTAGTTAGTCCAGGTGTAGAGGGTGGTTATAAGAATCTAGGAGCAGTTACAGTTGGTCCTAATGGTTTAGATTATTCTAATGCTGGTTATATCCAACCTAAAGATGACCCTTGGTATGAGACTAATGAAGGCCTTGCTTTGGCTTCTGCTGGAGTATTAGGTGGGCTTGCTGCTTGGCCTACCTTATCTGGAGCTGCTGGTGCTGCCCCTACCTCTGGTTCTTCTTGGGGAAGTCTAGTTGGAGGAGGTCTTAATCCAAGTGCAGGAGGAATAACTGGTCTTACAGGAGCAGGTGGACTTGGTTTTACTACGGCTGGAGCTAGTGCAGAGGCTCTTGGTGCATTAGGGCCTGGTTTCTTTGCAGCAGAGACTTTAGGAGGAGCAGGAGGTTTGGCTGGTCTTACTGGTGCAGGGGGAGGAGTAGCTGGAGCTGGTACAAGTGGAGGAGGAATGCTTGGAACAGGTCTTACTCCTAGTCAACTTGCATCTGGAGCAAAGACACTCGGTGGTCTTACTGGTGCAGTAGGAAGTAGTAGTGCAGGAGGAGGAGGGGGAACAGATTGGGGTTCCTTGATTGGTACAGGTGGTAATGCTGCATTACAGAATTATTTGTCTAATCAACAAGTAGATAATGCTGCTAAACTTGCAGAAAGCATTAAGTTTACTCCTTATAATATTTCTTCTGGAATGGGACGAACTTATGTTGATCCTGCTACAGGTGAAATGAAGAGTGAACTTGCTCCAGAATGGCAAAATGCTCAGAATGCCCTTATGGGTTCTTTCTATGGAAATATGCAACAAGCTAACATGGACCCTATGCAGGCTTCTCAATATGCTTATAATATGGGAAGTCAACTTAATGCCTATCAAGATGAGCAGAATAGATTAGGACTTGAGAATCGTCTCTTGTCACAAGGGATGCTTGGTTCTACTGGTGGTGGCACTCAAATGAGAAGTTTATATGATTCGATGAATCAACGGGATTTGGCAAGAGAAGCACAAAGTTTAAATCTTGGTCAAGACATGCTTAATCAATATCAAAATAGGGCTCTTGCTGCATATAATCCTGCTTGGAATACACAAACACAGTTTGCTAATCAAGTAAATCAATCTGGTTCTCTTGGTGGACAAGCATTACAAGGTCAAATGGCAGGTGCAAATCTTATGAATAATGCTTATCTGAATAGAAACGATATGCTCTCTCAGGGAGGTCAGAACTTCTTTGGTTCTCCTGCTTTTAGCGGCCAGAATGGTTTGCTCAATCAAGGTGCTAATTGGCTTTCTGGTTCTTTAGGAGGAACATCCTCTCCTGGATGGGATACTGGATATAATTCTGCCATTAATCAACAAGACGGTTTTAATTGGTCTGGTCAAGAAGGAGTTATTGCTGGAAGTGATCAAGATATGATGTTGAATGACCAATGGAATTGGGGATGGTAATGGCAAATGAACTTGGAATGTTTGGACAAGACCCCGCTATGTTGCAACAAGCAATTGAGCAACAAGCCAGGCAAGGTGATCTTCAAGCGGCTCAACTTCAACCTGGTAGAGGTATTATAGCAGGTGGAGCACAAGTAGGAAGACAACTTGGTAATACTCTTTCTGGAATGCTTGGCTATCAAGACCCCCGTATGGCTGAAACTAATACAATTAAACAGATTCAACAAGAATCTATGAATGAAGCAATGGCACTAGGAATCAATCCCTCTAAAGATATTGAAAAGTTTGGTGAACTTGTATCTAATAAATATATGCAATATAATATGCCAGATAAGGCATATGGTGTACAGCAAATGATTCAAGGAATGAAATCTAAGCAAGCAGAAACGGGCCTTAAACAAGCACAAACTCAAAAAGAAATAGCTCTTGCTGAGAAAGCCCTTAGAGAAGAAGACCCTGCTCTCAAACTAGTGCAAACTGGTAAGATTTCTCCTGCTCAATATGCACAATATAAAAGAGGAGAAATTAGTATGGATGATCTCTCTCTTGTAGAAAAGGCAGGAGGAGGAAGTTCTCAAGAACGAATGATCGAGCAAATGATTAATACTCAAATGCCTAATGCTACAGAAGAACAAAAGGCAGCAGTTAGGGCTAAACTCTATGGTTCTATTCTTACTCAAGCTCGTTGGGGAGTAGATCCAGTTAGTAATCAATTGTATAAAACAGAAGGTGTATCTCTTCCGTCTGAACTTGGTACTTCTACACAACCTAAACCTACTACTAATACTCTCCCTTCTCCTTCTGAAGGAAGAAAGCCTATTGACATGTCAGATAGGGATAAATTTACTTCTGGTAAAGAGCAACTTGATCTTTTAAAACCTGCTAGTCTTTCTTTTAAAGATAAATATGCTGGCTTTAAATCAGATGCCCTTGCAACGGCTGCTCTTGAGGCAGGACGTAGGGGCATTGCTCCAAGTATGACTGAGTCTGCCCAATGGTGGGAAAACTATCAGCAATGGTTGACCAACTTAATGAAAACTACCTTTGGGGCTTCTCTAACTGAAAATGAAAAGAGTCAGATTCTTAAGTTTACTGCTTCTCCTGCACAAGAACCTAAAGTAGTAAAAGAGAATATTAACCGTCAGATTGGGATTATTGAAAAGACACTAGCAAATAGAGCTACAGAACTTGCAAATACTGGTTATAATTTAGGAGGAGTTGAGCAAATGCTTGGAGTTAGGCCTCAACTTGATGTCTCTGGTATGTCTCAAAAGCAAGCAGTTGATTCTATATTGAATAGTGGTTTTTCTAAAGCGGAACAACTTAGAATGCTTAAGGCGATCAAAGATAAGGGGGAAATGCAATAATGTCATATATTGACGATGCTATTGCTAGACTAGAACAAGAAGGACCTAAGCAACAGGAGATTAGTAATGCTCCTCCTAAGAAAACTATGTTTGAAGAGTATGCCCCATTAGTTGGTTCTATTATAGGCGGTCTTGGTGCTCTTGCTGTTACTAAAAATCCTTCTACCCTGATTCAAGCAGGACAATCTGCTTTAGGAACAGGATTAGGTACTTCTATTGGGATGTCTACTAGTCAACTTAGTAGACAACTTGGAGGAGAAGATATTCCTATTTCTCAACTTCTAAAAGAACAAGGAAAGGAAATTGGGACTCAAGTAGCAGCAGATGTAGTAGGTAGTGGCATTGGTGTAGGTCTCTCTAAAGGATATGGGGCACTTAAACCAGCAAAGGAAGTAGACCCTATTATTAGGAAAGCACAAGAAGAAATGCAGAAGAGAGGAACTACTCTTTCTGTAGGACAAAGTTCTCCTAATACTTGGCGCTCTACTGTAGAAAATGCTACATATCAGACTATTGGTGGTAAACTTCGTCTCAATACTCTCTTTGAACAACAAGATAAAGTATTAAAACAAATGAGAGATGAACTTACCCCTATTGCCCATTCTCTTCCCATCTCTAATGTTGGAGAAGCAGTTAAGGAGTCTATCAATGGTGGTTTTTCTGGACTCTCTAAAGTAGTAGAGCCTATTTATCAGGATATTGGTCTTCGTGCTGCTCAAAAAGGTATCTTTGTAGATACCCTCCCTGTTCAAAAGATAGCAAAGAATATTCTAGATCAACAAGATAGGATTGGTAAAGTAGGACTTACAGAGCAAGGGGGTACTATTCTTCAACGAGTTGCTTCTGGAGATAATACTCTTTCTTTTCAAGATGCACAAGTACTACGGTCTTCTTTACTTGCACGTGGTAGAATGTTGGAAGAAGGAGATCCTGCTAAACGCAATATTAAACTTTTAGCAGACCAAGTAACTAAACAGATGGAAGATGGTGCTAAACAAGCTGGACCAGATGTGTATAGTGACTTGATGAAAGTAAATGCTTTCTATAGGAAGTCTCAAGGAAAACTCAATGACGATTTTGTTGCTAAGGTTGTAGCAAAACAACCCTCACAAGTGGTTGATTCTATTGTTGCTTCTGGTAATGAGAAAGAAATTAGCATGCTGAAAGTTGTTCTTAAACGTGCGGAAGGACTTGGAAGTGACGTAAAATATGATGAGGTTTGGGGTAATGTCCAACAGCATTACATTGATAATCTTCTTAATCAATCTGGTAAACTTTCTAAAGAAGGCGAGACAATTGGCTCCTCTCTATTAAAGAATTTTAATGATCCTAAATCTCTTCGTACTATGAAAAGAGTTCTGTCGGATGAGCAGATTAATAGTATTAAAACCTTTGCAGAAACCTCTTTGATTGCGCAAAAGAAACCTAAAGGGCAGAATAGTTGGCTTATTCCTATGATGCAAGCAGGTGCATTGACTGATGTACTTATGTTTAATTTTCTTAATCCTTATGCAGATGCTGCTATTATTCTTTCTCCTCTAGCATTAGGTAAAATGTTAACAAATCCAGAAAGGGCTAATAGACTTGTTGGTGCAATGAAAAGATCTGGAGTACCTCTTTCTCCTGCTCTGATGAGTAAAATTACTGCTGATATTACTTGGGCAAATAATGAAGTGGATAAAGAAAAGAAAAATAGTGAAGACGAAGATCTTATGAATTGGGCGAAAGGACTTAAATGAGCTTATCTAAACAACAGCAAGAGTTTGTACGTAAAGTAGCAGACTTAATTCAATTTGCTACCTCTAAAGGATATGGTCTTACCTTTGGCGATGCTTATCGCTCTCAAGAACAGGCTAATAAGAATGCTGCCATGGGGATTGGAGTAAGTAATAGTCTCCATTGTAAGAGATTAGCTATTGATTTTAATTTATTTAAAGATGGAAAATATTTAACTGGTACAGAACAATATAAAGAACTTGGAGAATATTGGGAAAGTATTGGAGGAGTATGGGGAGGGAGATTTAAAAGAGGTGATGGAAATCATTTTGAATGGAAGGAAGAAGTATGATTATTGAAACACTTATTGCATCACTAGTTCCAGTTGCAGCAGAGTCCATTAAACAGATTATTGTTAAATGGGTTGGAGGAGTTAAACCTACTACTGTAGCAGAACAAATTCAACTAGATCAATCAGAAGTAGAGAAACTAAAAGCTCTTGCACAATTAGATTCTCCAATTGGTCAACCTAGTCAATGGGTAGTGGATTTGAGGGCTTCTGCTAGATATATAGGAGCACTCTCTGTTATTGCTGTTGGGATAGGTACATTATATATTACTGGTATGCCAATTTTAATACAACAAACTGCTTTAGAAGCTGCTAATATTGCATTTGGTTTCCTTTTTGGAAGTCGTATTGTAGCTGCTTGGAAGAAATAATAAAAGGGGCTTTCGCCCCTTTTATTATTTCATTTCAATCATAATTCTAAAAATTCCTACATGAATTACAAAGAAGTCTCCAATTAGTTCTATACCAAAACACATTCCAGAAATAAATTCAATACTCATATTATTTATAATTCCTCTTCTCTTTTAATTTTCCAATGTACTTCTCTATGACAATTAGAACAAAGTAAGATACATTTCTCATTATATGCTTTTACTTTCTCTGGATTCTGTTTATCCCAAAGTTTCTTATCTTTTCTTGGCATACTTAAATTTCACATCCTCCTGCCGTACATGCTAAGGTTTGTTGTCCAATAGTATAATCATCCTCTTCAATAAAAGACGACCAGTCAATTTCACTAGGCATCTTCTTTATAAACTCCTCATATTCTTCTTTTGTACAATCTGTATAAGGAGCTTGCTGATAAGTATGATCTGAGAAAGGAAGAAAAGATACACCACTCACTTCATCAAAATGTTTATATACCCAAGCACCTACTTCTGGCCATTCTTCATCTTTAACAGAAATAGTAACTGATGGTTTATGCTCACACCAATAACGTTGATAGATTAGCCATAGTTCAAGTTGCTCAATTGCTGTTTTATCATTCCTACATACTGCTCCTTCTGGAGCTTTTATTGGAAAACTAAATACTGCTGTGCTATCTGGTCTAAATACTTCATCTTCTACTGGAATTCCTTTTTCTTTTAGATAGGAATAGATAGGGTCTTTCTTATCCATACGAATACGTCGTATATAGTAAGGATTATGGCGAGCATGAATCCCACTAGAGCTATCCACCAACTGACTGACTGTACCGGAAGGCTTAACAGCAGTGATAGCAGCAGAAGGTTGAATACTAAGTTTTTCAGCCCATTCTTCATTTACTTTCCTTGCAAAGTCTCTAAGTTGTTCAAGTTTATTTGCTAATGCTCCATCCATTGGATTAGCCATAAACTTATTATCCATAATACCTGTCAGACTCACTCCCAGCAATCGTTCTTCTTCTGTATTCTTTTTCCATTCCTCAGAGAGGAAAGAGAAGTTGGTTAGAGTAGACTGAATAGTACCAAGGATTGTAGCTAGTTCCACTTTACGTTTCAGATCTTCAAACGAATCATCACTACGGATTATTACTTCTGAAAGATTACAGAATTGTTTGTCTCTAAGAATAATTTCTGAACAGGGATTACATCCGTAATTAAGATCATTTGGCCGTCGGCCCCAACGTGAAGCTTGCTTTTGTGCGGCCACCCGGTTGAAAATACCTCGTTCACCAGACTTGGATTTAATAAGAGATACCCATTCCTCCATGAAAGTTTCTGCATCTGGCTTCTCCGTATAAGCAATACTATTATTAGCAAGTCCACGATGAGAGGCATCTACATACCATGCTCCCATCTTAGCTTCCCTCATACGTCTATCTGTAAGATTAGAAAGAGAGATAAGAGCAGAACGGCGTACACCGCCAACAACCACAATCTCACCAATCATACACATAATGTCATGGACTTCAATAGAAGTTAATTTACGCCCTTTGGCACTTTGAAATACTGTAGTGACAAATTGGAACAATCGCTGCAAAGGTTCCGGGCCGGATGCTCTACCACCAAATGTTTTAAGTCTTGCTCCAGCAGGTCTAATCTTTGAGTAGTCAATGCTCGGAATATCTCCGTCCCACAAAGAGGACAGAAGCTTTTTAAACGCCTTTGCCCATCCCAATTTACTATCCGCCACAACGATGACATCTGAACTTTCCTTTAATTCATTTGGAACTGCTGGAAGTTGTGAAATTTCCTGTCTCTCACAACTAAAACCAACACCTGTGCCATTCATTAAAATATATAATGCTTCTGAGAAAGAGCGTTTGTTATTTACTGCAAGATAGGAACAATTATAAGCACTGATATTATCCCTATCACATGCTTCTCCTGCCGTCATCATAAGACGCATAGAAGGCATAACTTCTAAATTAAGAATTGCTTGTGTTAATTCTTTTTCTACTTCATATACAATAGGATGTTTAGAAGTTAGATAATCCATCAATCTAGTTACTGTTTCTTCCCAACTTTCCCGTCGCTTAAGTTCAGGGAGATAACGAGCATATCTGCTCTTATGTATAATTTCTGAATAAGGACTTAATTCCATTCTTCTTCCTCTAGGTCTTTAATAAAATAGTCTTCTTTTTCTTCAATCTTATCAGTAAACCTTTCAACAATCTCCTCAGAAGAGATTTCAAGAATTTCGAGAAGTGATGTTTCATCTAGTTGTTTAAGTTTTTCCTTTACTTCTTCTAATGTTAATGGCATTATACACTTCCTGTAAAATACTCTTTAGCATGTCTCCAACCATGCCTCATAGCTGATTTATAATGGAATTTAATCACATTAAGTTCTTCCATGCTCATATGAGGATTTAGAACTCCCTCAATATATTTCCAATGGTCTTCTATAAGAGTTTTAATATGCTCTTCTTCTTCATTCAAATAATGCTCTCCATTATTTCCATTTTGCCCAATAATATCAATACGACTTTTCAATTTTGGTTTATCCATGTTGTGTTCCTTCTTGGTGAGATTCTTTTAAGATTTTTAATGCTGATTCAAGAAGAGAATTTTTATATTGGAAATATTCAATCTCTTTTTCAAGCTTTTCAATGTAATTAATGTATTCTACACAATCAGGCATTGCTCATTCCTTTCTGGCGGGCACCGAGGCCCAACTAATCATTCAAGCGGGACGCGCTAAAGCGCGCCCCTTAATTCAATCGTTAGGGGTCTTCTGTGTTGAACAACGGACAGAGTAAACAACGCCGATAGTTTCGCCTGTCATAGTGTCCTTCCACGCGATATTTAAACCTTCATGCTCGCTTCCTGCGTCACCTTTTACGCTGTCGCATGTATGCTCCATAATTTGCGCGTGCTCAAAAAGCCATGTATCAATTTGTTCGCTGTTAGCAATCTTCCTCCACCCTAACCCGACGTTCAACTCGGACGCTGCGCCCTCTGTCGTATCTGCTTCTGGTGATGTTTCAGTGTTCATATCTTCGGTTCCTTTTCATTGCGCGCAGCTCCGGTTAACTTTTCGTTAGGGGCCGGTCTTTCCCGGCTGTCTTAGCTTTCGCATCCGACCTTATCGGAGTCAAACTTTTATCCAAGTCTGGTAATCAACTCAATCATCTACATATAAACAATGTAATTAATGTATTCTACACAATCAGGCATTCCCATAACGTCCCTTTAAATAATTTAGAGAAATCATATGAGGATAGTAGAAACCATTATCTACCTCATACTTCATAACAATTTGCCTATGAACAACATTACCCTGTGGGCCTAGATAATCCTCATCATGTAGGTAACAACATCCTGCAAAAAGAGAAATGATAGGAGTTCCATCTGCCCTAAAACTAGACATATCTATTTCTGTTTTCTGTACATGCCCCATTGTGCATGACATAAATTTCTTTGTCGTAAGAGTCCTAGCACTTGTTACAGGGCGTCCCATAACGCCAGTAGTAAAGTAATGACTATAAGCAATTCCATCAATTACTACCACCTCTAAAAATGGATGTACCTCCCATCCAAAATTTTCATATCCTAAATCATCAATTGAAATAAGACCTTCTAGTTTAGGATCATTCTGCACTGCCCTATTGATGCGTTCCTCATGATTACCTAGAGTTAATACAAGACGAGGATTCCATTGCTTCTTTTTATTAGCTTGGAGCCTTATTTGTTCATTATAGATAGGAATCATAAGCTTATTCATTGCATCTATAGATGCCTCTATATCTTTTGTATATCTCCTTCCTTCAAAGGATTTTTTACCAACATCATAAGTAGAAAGAGAGGGCATGTCAGCGAAATCACCAATACAAACAATAACATCTGGTTTCTTTTCTGCTGCCCATTTCCCTATCCATTCCAAGTGAGAGGTATCAACTCCCTCTTTCACTTGGCAATCAGGTATCACCATATGAGTATTCATGATTTTTCTTCTTCTAGATATTCTCTAATAATATCACATGCTCTTTCTAGACCTGATATATATTCTCTATTCCAATCATCAAAAAAATCTTCTTCTTGTATTTCTTTTTCTAATTGTTTTAAGATGTCTTTCATGCTTCTGGAAGACTCTCTACATTTACATTCTGAAGGAATGTCATTTGAACTTCTTCTTCAGAAGGATTTTCTAAAGATAACACTCCCTTCTTAAGCAGGTCAAAGACTGCATACTCTACAAAATATTGTACCTCTTCTTCTTTTAGTTTAAAGGAGAACTCTTTGTAATCTTTATCTGTGAATTTAATTTCCATTGTTTTCCTTTAGATATTTTTTAAAATGTGCATAGGTAGTATAAGGAGAATCTTTTCTATATACTATTTCTAACCATGCAATTTGTAAGGTATCTAATCTAACTGGATACCAAGCATACCATTTATACCATTCAGGATATTTCTCAAAGGGTTTTCCAAAGATCATTTATATACCCTTTCTTTTTCTTACATCTTTTTCTTGTTTTGTTTTCTTTAAGTGACATTCTTTACAAAGGACTTGTAAATTCTCTTTACTACAGAATAGACGAGAGATGAACTCATCCCATGTTTTAAATCCTTCTATTGGGTCTACTACAGGTTCAATGTGATCTACCTGAATATCCTTACTAGAAAATTCTCCGTTACAAGTAGAACACCTATATAATGCTGCTGACCGACCTGTTTTAGGATTAATCCCTTTCCTAACAAATGCCTCTTTTAATACTTCAAACTTTTCAGGCCATCTCCTAAAACCTGATCTAATAGTAGAAGTTATAAAAGATTTTATTCTCCCCTCAGTCCAATTCATTTATATGCTTCTAACCAAGCAGTTAAAATTCTATAACTACCTTCTGGAGAACTGGTTATTTTTATATCTGATGAGAAACCCTTATATGAAATTACATGATTTTCTACATCAAAAACATCTATTTCTATGGATGCTTCGCCAAACATTTCCTCATATGGTTTTTGTTTTTCTATTTCTTTTTCTAATAGAAGAATTAAATCTTTAATTAACAATAGGAAACTCCCATAATTGTTCTTTCTTATTCATAGAAATGTATCTAGTAAAATTGGAGTGTAATTAATATTTTCTACTGAAACATTAATATATCTTTCATCTTCTAAGGAGGTATTATGAACATGCCCATGAATATTTCCTTTCCATCTTGATAGACTACTTGGATGAATAGGTATATGAGAAAGAATATAACCTCCTACTTGATGTGTTCCTCGTACATCTTTAAAAATTTGCTGATATTGGGAGAGTTTAAATTTATCATGGTTTCCCTTAATTAATACTTTAGTTCCATTAAGAGAATCAAAGATTCGTTTAATATAAGAAAAAGATGTAAATCCAACATCACCTAAATGATAAACTTTATCTTCTTTAGATACCACTTTATTCCAATTTTCAATTAGATCAATATCCATTTCTTTAACATCATTAAAAGGTCTATTTGAATATTTGATAATATTTGCATGACCAAAATGTGTATCACTAATTAGAAAAACTTTACTCATTACTAGGAAACTTCCATAAAAGTTCTTCTTTATCTTGTTTAATTTTTAAAAGCTGTCCATTACGAAGCATATCTGCCCTATAATTTGGTAATCCTCTTTTTGTGTAAGCGGCATCATAAGTGTCAAAACAAACTGTACATAGTTCTATTTCTGTCATATCACTATGAATAAGTTTCTCTATCTTCTTAGGACCAACACCGGGACATCCTGGAATATTATCTCCAATATCTCCATTAAGAAGTTGCCAATAGAAGTTATATAGTCCTTCTTGTTTAGAAATATTATATAGTTCTTTCTTTACAAAATTATAATGCTTACCAGGAATCATAAGAAGGTCTTTATCAATTGAACAAATAATGGTCTCTTCTGTTTGATTGTAACCTAAAGCATCATCTGCCTCTTCTCCATAAATAATCTCTGCTTCATGTACTTCTACCAAATATTTACGAATATCTTCATAATGAATTGGCTTAGGTGCTTTCCGATTACCCTTATATTCTGGATAAATCTGATACCTAAAGTTGCTCTTATCTGTAGAAGTAAGGAACACCTTATACTCTTTTGCACCAGTATCAGCTAAGATAGAAAGAATAAGTTCATCTATCCTAGCAAATGCTACCCAAGATTCCTCTTCTTGAGTAGTAAAGCCAATACGGTACGTAAGAATATCTCCATCAATTAGGGCTTTCACAAAGGAACATCTTCATCAATATTCTCTACTGGAAGTTTCTTACTTTCATCCATATACATCAGATAATCATAGTCGTTCTCGTCTTTCTTATTCTTATTTTTAAAGATGAGAATTTCAGCAGTTCCAAGTTTACCTTTAAAATACTTCTCACCTGATTCTTTTTTAGTATTTAACCATAGACCTGTCAATCTAATCATGCTGGAATGTCATCCTCCATATTAATAATAGCTTCCATTGCATCTCCATTAAGAACAAAAGAGATAAAATATTGTGCTAAGTCTGTTACTTCTTCTTTACTTTTAAGGGCTTTAACTGCTTTACTATAATCGAGGGCATAATTAATTGCACTTTGCCGAATAATGTAAAGTTGCTTTTTAGCACGTTCTTCAGGAGTCTCATAGGTAGATGGCCTACTCACCTGTTTAGTAGCTTCCTGACCTGTTCCAGCGCCTCCTGCTGCCATTTTAACTACCTCTTTCCACTTCCAATAATCACCTTCCTTTTCCATTGTCACATCATATTGCTCTCCATCTTCCATCTCTTTAATTTTATTAAAGATTGGATCAAAAGAGAGGAATTTCTTAGCTGTGGTTTTGCCACCTGCTGAGTAAGTGAGAGTTACCTCTTGCCATTTAGCCTTGGGGGGTTTCTCTTTCCATTCTGGTTTAGATACTGAAATAACTTGAATCTGCATATTTACTCCTGTCAAATTTAACCATGTCTGCTAGTGTTTGGCCGTAAGATACTTCACCGGTCATTGGTACATTATAAGGTTGCTTAAAGAATTTCTCATATAATGTTGGTATATCTTTAAATACGTTTTCTAAGCATATACATATATTATACACTAATTCTGAATCATTTGCAACATCTAGTTCTACATCGTCATGTACGGTAGCAATAAATTTAACCTTATCAGGATCAAAATCCTTTTTAATACGGTTGTATGCTGCTACACGAACAAGAGACATAATATCTGCTGCGCACCCTTGAACGGGATAGTTTAGGATTTGTGTTCTAGGCCACTCTGGTTCTCCTCTAAAGTTTGGATAGGTCTTAAATTTAAACTCTCTACCAGTAGGAATAACAATTTTACCAGTAGCATTCACTTGTTGCATTAATGAGACGTGCCACTTAGCTAGGTCTTGATATTTGGCATAGAATTTATCAATTACTTCTTGCCATTGTTTCTCATTAAAGCCAACTTCTTTAAAATCAGCGTCATTAGCATATGAATATGCACTACCACCAAAAATTAAGCGGAAGACAAAAACTTTAGCGATGAGTCTTGATGGTAGCCCAAAGGTTTGCTGATTGTGAGTGTGCTGATCTAATCCATTTTCTATTTCCTGTATCCCTACTTTGTCCTGACTTAGAAAGACTGATACTCTCCATTCCAGAGCGCTCAAATCGCCTTTGATTAACATAAGGCATACTCCATAAATTGATAGGGGGAAAAACCAAATCAGGCCAGCTAATCATACACCACAAGCTTCTTTAAACTTCTCCTCATTGAAATTAGGATTATCTTGTTTAAGATAAATAATAATTCTATCTAGAAAATCTTCATAATAAAAATCATGGATAGGTCCCATAGAATCTCTATAAGCTGTTGCTATAGCTACATAGTCTTTCTTTGTCATTTAATACCTCTAAATAAGTTTTATCTCAAAATCGAGATATAAAACAGTCATCAATTCGTTTGTCTCTATTCTGGAGATTAGGCTTACTGCTCGACAAACGGCCAGTTACAGCAACAACTTGATTGAAAGAGCCATGAATATATTCTTCATCTCCATGTAAATTCATTTGTGCTGGTAGTCCCTCATAATAAGTTCCATTTAAATGTTCTAAGTCTCCATACTCAATAATATCCTCAATAAGAGCTTTAGTTTCTTTGGGGATACGTTTACTACATAATTGTATTAATGTTACCTTGTCGGTGGCATAGAAGCCTTCCTTGGCCATCTCTGTCTTTGGTAAAGGTTTAACAAGTTGTGTCATCGTATGTTCTCTGATTGACCACCTTTGCTTTTCTGCTACATGACCATCCTTGTAAATAAACTGATAACTTTCTCTATACTTTTCTTTAATAGTCCCACCATAAAGAAGGGCAGAAAGATGATCCCCAGAAGAAAGATTAATGGGAACAGCAAAATTATATCTATCATAAAGTCTAGTAAGGTGTGTAAGTGTTTCCTTAGATTTAACAAGGCTCTTCTCCTTATCAAAACGCATACCATTCATTTCCATTTCTTGTAAGATTGGTAAGTCTAACATCTCAAGAAAGAATAAGCGATACAGTGCTGGATGATCTTTGAAATAATCCTTCTGCTTGAGATATATTTGATATGTTAAGTTAAGGTCTTGTTTTAAATAGGATTCTAGTGTCTCCCATGGAATGTCAGGAGTGTTGATTCCTTCCTTCCACATAGCAGCCACCACATCCTCTTTCTTACCTAGCCTGTAATATTCTGCTACACCATTAAGAGATGGAAACTTCTCACGCTGATTTACAATTAGAAAATGTGCTATTTGACAATCCCATATTCTTTTATTATCAAATTTAATACCATACCTAACTAACCAATGGCAGTCGAATTTAATATTAAATCCTACTAGAAGAGAAGCATCATCAACAAATTCTTGTACTTCGTCTAATGCTTTTCCATATGGATTCTCAGAGTATTCAATGTCATAGATTTTATATTCCTTATTTGAAAGTAGACCTACCTGACATAGTCTATTATCCTTGGTAAATGGCGACCCTTTGTTCTTAACAGAGGTTTCACAATCCAAAGTTAAGACTTGCATGTTGCTAATACTCTATTTGCAAAAGAAATAAGTTCTAAAGAGGAGGCATATAGTATGTTTCCTACCGCATTTTTGTAATATTTTACATCAAGGGTTAATACGTTCATTACAGTCCTTTGGTGGCTCTACAAAGAAAGAAACAGGCATCCAATCATTTTGATGTAGAAAACCTCCTTCTTTCTGAGCATCTAGAATATGTTTATAGTTCCTAAAGCATTTCTCATTTTTGCACCAATCTTGACAAAACGTTTGATCTTTATAACTCATTTACCACTCCATAATATCCTCAAATCTTGCTACTTCTGGTTTAATTACTACACTTTGCTTACCGTGTCTAAGTTCTTCTAGCATATCTTCGTCACCAGTCAATTTGTTTTTCGGTGCATGGAGAAAACGGATATATTCTTCCCCAACATTATGCGTTGCTCCCAATCCAAGAATCCAGTCTGCTTCTCCTTGCTTAGCTGTCTTCGCATATGCAACATCATCCATTTCGAGATATTTCTTTCCTTCTGCCCCCGCTGAAGCATGACATACACCAATAACCGGGCAATAGGTTTTCGCCATCTCACGAGACCACTGATATATTTCCTTATAAACCAAGTCATCTCTATCATCCTTCCACCCTTTAAGTTTGTCAATCGAGTCGAAGATGATAAGCCCTGGTTGTAACGTCTCACATATTTTTTCAACCGTATTTTTATAGATTGCACCATTATCATAAATCTTAATTCTTCCTTGTGTCTCTTGTTGGAATCTCTTCTTATAGTATAGCGCATCTCCCATAATTTCCACAATGGTTTTACCAAAATATGCTTGATATATACGGAGCATAATCTTAGCACCACTTTCCTCATTGGAGAACCATACAATAGGTTTATCCATTTGGGGGAGAAAGTTACTAATTTCAGAAGCAAGAAGAGTTGTCTTTCCTACCTCTGGTCTAGCAAAGATAAAACCAAAGTCTCCTTGCCTAAGAGAACCAAACATCTTACGAAGAGTTTTAAGACGCCATACTAAGCCCTTACCTTTGATTGTCTGAGAAAGGAGCACTTCTAAGTCATCAGAGACATACTCCGTATCAATGATGATATCCTGTTTAACCTGCTGTGCTTTGTCAATTTCAAACAAGAGCTGATCAAAGTCTTTCTTACCCTCCGCTACATCTAGTGCTACGAAGCCAATAGAGGTAGCTATAGACTGTTTTCTATGGGTATCTAGTAGCTCCATAGCCATATCGTCAGAGACAGCAACCTGACGCATCCTAGAGAACAACTCCTCATATTCTGCTACATCTTTCTCTTTAAGAGCTGGATAACTATTGAAGAAGAATACTTCAAACTCATCTACTGAATGGTCTTTAGTGAGAGAATGAA
>Ga0172380_10001477_pt1 | contig 40308 bp, 50 predicted proteins | sample Leawe162metaG_FD_119747 | JGI IMG/M metagenome (GOLD analysis project Ga0172380, IMG submission 119747) | Leachate microbial communities from a municipal landfill in Southern Ontario, Canada - Leachate well 162 metaG | ecosystem: Engineered > Solid waste > Landfill > Unclassified | place...
CTGCGTGAAGAAGAACGCGATCAGCGAGGTCGCGAAGATGCTCCACACGAAGATCGGCATCCGGAACCAGGACATGCCCGGCGCCCGCTCATACACGATGGTGACGATGAAGTTGATGCCACCAAGGATCGATACGAGGCCGAACGTGATCACGGCCAGGTTGAACAGCGTCTGCCCCGGCTTGTTGATCACCGACAGCGGCGGGTAGGCCGTCCAGCCGGAGTCCCAGCCGCCCAGCAGCACGGCGATCACCAGCGTCGCCGCCACCGGCGGAATGAGCCAGTAGGTCAGCGCGTTCAGCCGCGGGAACGCCATGTCCCGTGCGCCCAGCATCAGCGGCACGAAGTAGTTGCCGAAGCCACCGGAGCTGCCCGCGATCGCGACCGCGAGCATCACGATGCCGTGGAAGCTCATCGTCGCGTTGAACACGTCCATCGACATGTACTGCATGCCGGGCTGCGCCAGCTCCAGGCGCATCGCCAATGCGAACAAGCCGGCGAGGAGGAAGACGATCGCCAGCGTCGTCGCGTACTGGACACCGATCACCTTGTGGTCACCGCTGAAGCCGAAGTAGCGCTTCCAGCCAGTGAGCACGTACGGCTTCGGCTCCAGGCCGAACCACTCTCGCCCCCAGTGCTCCCAGCCGCCTACGCCCATGACCCACAGGAAGAGGCCCACAGGGTAGCCGCCGAACCACGAGGCGTTGAACTCCCACCACGACAGCCCGAACCCGGTTCGGATCGCCGCCACAATGCCGACGCCCACGCACCAGCCAAGGATGCCGAGCACCAGCCCGCGAACCATCGGAGCGCGCAACAGAGCCATGACTACCTCGCCTCCGCGCGCTGCTTCTGGCCGGCGAGCCAGGAGTCGAAGTCACGCTGCTCGACGACCTTCACCGGGTTGGCCATCAGCGAGTGCCCCACGCCGCAGAGCTCCGCGCACTGCAGGCGGTAGGCGATATCGCTGTCCTTGTTCCCGGTCTGATCGGGCGTGATGTAGACGGTCGTCGTCTTGCCCGGCACCGCATCGATCTTCTGGCGGAACGCGGGCACCCAGAAGGAGTGCAGGACATCCTTCGATTCCACGTCGATCTGCACGGTCGTCCCGACCGGCAGCACGAACTCCTGCGCGGCAGGAATCTTCACGCCCTGATCCGGGTACTCGACCGACCACGCCCACATCTGACCGGTGATCTTGATGTGCAGACCCGGTTCCTTGTGGTGGGACAGTTCGATGATGCCGGTCAGGCCAGGCCAGATGATCATCACGACCGCGAGCGCCGAGGTGATGATGAGCCAGAACTTCGGCAGATTGCCCTCGCCGGTCAGGCGTGCGCCATCCTCGGTCGGCTCGCCCTTGGAGCGGAACCGCAGGATCGCAACGATCTCAATAGCCAGCACCAGCGCGACCACCGGTACCGCCATGTACGACAGGATCGTGAACGCCTCGTCCACGACCGTCGCCTCTTCGGCCCCGTGCGTCGGGTAGAGGTACCACCCAAAGGTACTGACACCCCATGCCGTGAGGATGGCCAGCACCGTCCACAACACCGCCAGCAACGTGAAATCCCGTTTCACTGGCACTCCCTTCCCGAGGCGTAGTCTCGTAACGGTGACTTTCGGGAGCACTACGGCCGCGGGCTAGTGACGAAAGTCACATGCTCGCGGTGACGAAATGCCGTGGGCCCCTACTCGCCTCTCACGACAATCGCGTGGACACTGGCTGTGGAAGCGGCGTGTGTACCGCCGCATGGGTTCAGCAAGGAGTTTCAATGCGTCTGATCAACACTCGATTCGGGCTCGTTATGGTCAGTGCCGTCGCGACGGCAGCACTGGTCGCCTGTGGCGGTGGTGAGGCCGGCGGGAAGTCCGAGGGCGGCGCCAGCAGCGCCGGCGGCGCGGCGTCCGGCAAGATCGATGTCGTCCTGAGCGAGTGGGCGATCAAGCCCAGCGCCGCGAAGGCCAAGGCCGGCACGGTCGAGTTCGCCACCACCAACAAGGGCGCCACGGCGCACGAGCTGGCCGTCTACCAGACGGACGCTGCCCCGGACAAGCTCGCGCAGGCCGGTGGCATGGCGGATGAGAAGCAGGTCACGGTCATCGGCCGCACTGCCAGCCTGGACGCCAACAAGTCGGAGTCCAAGAAGGTGGAGCTGAAGGCCGGCAAGTACGTGCTGGTCTGCAACCTCCCGGCCCACTACGGCCAGGGCATGCGCGCGGCCTTCACCGTCGAGTAGGCTTCGGCCCGCTGAAGCCCCTCCCAGAGCGGAGGCCGGTCCATCCACCGGCCTCCGCTCTCTCGTTGTGGCGCCCCTGCTCCGCCTCACTGCGGTTCCGTGGTACCGTCTCCTTCGCTCCCCGGCACCCTCATCGCCCGACCACGAAAGGACGCCGCAACATGGCGCGACGCCCCGACAACCGCCGAGGACGCTCCGGCGCCTCCACGCCGCCCGCTACTGGCTGGCGAAGCACGTTTGAGTCATTCGGTGGCTTCTGGACGCTCGGTGGCGGTATCGCCATCATCGCGATCATCGCCGTCATGGTGTTCGCCTCGAACCGCTCCAGCGCGGGCTCAGCCGAGGCGTACACGCCTCGGGAGCGCCCGCAGACCAACGGACGCGTCGCCGGGAACCCGAACGCCGCCGTGAAGATCATCGAGTTCGGCGACTACCAGTGCCCCTACTGCCGCCAGTTCTGGAAGAACACGGAGGAGCAGGTGCAGAAGGAGTTCGTCGACACCGGCATCGCCTCCTTCGAGTACCGCGACTTCATCATCATCGGCCCGGAGTCCCGCACGGCGGCCGAGGGTGCGGCGTGCGCCGCCGACCAGGGCCTGTTCTGGGAGATGCACGACGTGCTCTACACCCGCCAGGGCCAGGAGAACCGCGGCGTCTTCAGCAGCAGCAACGTGAAGAAGTTCGCACGGGAGGCCGCCGCAGCTACGCCCAGCGTGAAGTTCGATGGCGCTGCCTTCGACAAGTGCCTGGACTCCGGCAGCAAGCGCTCCGCCGTCGACCAGATGATCGCCGAAGCAGGGACGTACAAGCTGCAGTCCACGCCCTCCTTCGTCGTGAACGGTCAGGTCGGCGCGGGCGCGCTGACGATCGAGCAGATTCGCCAGCTGGTGAACGCCGCAAAGGGCGGTCGCTAGCCGCTCACTCACCTTGCTACGTCGTCCGGATCGCGGTCGCCCCACACACTGCGATCCGGACACCAGCGGTCCACATTCCGGGCCCCTGCGCGCGTTGACCCCGCCCCAAGACTGAGGCGCGGAGGTCATCCGCCGATGTTCACCCCGCTGACGCCGCTCATCCTCGCGCTGCTCGCCTTCCTGGGGCCGGTGCACATCACCCTAGTCCCCGAAGGCCAGGTGACCGCATACGACCCCGCGCACCGCACCGCGGAGAACCCGACGGGCGCGTACGTCGCCGTCGCGAAGACCTCGTGCGAGGCGGGCGCGCCTCAGCTGCAGTTCACTGCGCAGGCGATCGTCGATCCCGTCGCCGTCACACACGAGCTGCTGCATGCCGTCGATTGCGTCGACGATGCCACCTTCGACGGCTCCCCCGACCCCACCGCCTGCGCCGAGGTGCCCAACGACTGCCTGCACGCGTGGGTCTACTGGGCGCTCCGCCACCCGGACGAGGCTGCGGCGATGCTCGACCGCATGCCACGCGCACCCCGGCCGGTGCGCGACCTGGAGCCGGTGCTGGGACCGTGACGCGGGGGCGCGGCTAGAGCGGAGCGTCGAGGTCGAGCATGCGCGCGGAATACTCGCGCACCTTGCGGTAGCACTCGCAGGACGCCCCCTCGAGCGCCTCGATGTCCAACACGTCGATGATGCCGCGGCGCGTGCGCGCGATCAGCCCGCGGTGTTCCAGCACCCCCAGCGCGACCGTCACGCTGGGGCGGTGTGCACCCAGCATCTGCGACAGGAACTCCTGCGTCAGGCGCACCTGTGTGCTGCCCGTTCGCTCCACCACCATCAGCAGCCAGCGCGCGGCGCGCGAAGCGAGGTCGTGGAAGCGATTGCACCCGACCGACTGCGAGGTGAGGAAGTGCCCGGCAACCGCCGCCCGCAGCACCAGCCGACGCAGCACCGGGCTTGCCGCGAGGTGTTCGCTAAACATCGCCGTGTCCATCGCGAAGGCGTGGCCAGCGGACTGCACCACCACGCGCCACGGCGCGCGGTGCACCCCGCACGCGACCCACGCGCCGGAGATCGTGTCCACCCCGGCAAGCACGCTTTCGACGGACTGCCCGTCCTCCATCAGCGTGACCATCGAGACGATTGCAGAGGTCGGAAACAGGATCTCGTCAGTGACCGTCAGCCACTCGTACAACACAGTGCCCTGCGAGAGGTGCACCATGCGCAGGTCAGTGCTGACACGCCTGAACTCCTCCTGCGGCAGCGCACCGAGGATGCAGTTTCCACGCGCCTCCAGGCTAACCACCGGCGGACTCCACCGGGCGAGCAACTCGCCCATTCTCGCGCGCACCGCGCGGCACGAACCCAGACTCGAACGACAGCGCATGCACCTGCTCGCAACAACATACTCGTGATGTTGCTTCACGCTCGGTACGAGTCCATACGGTTTCGAGGATCGTTACGCGGTTCAGCGTCTCGTCAGCCTGATAATCGGCTGACATGACTGTTATCTACTTCACATTGAGTGCCACCATTGCCGTATCGACGTACGTCGACGGCTCTCGAGGCGCGGTCGCCGTGCGGAATGGGCGCAACCCGACGGCAACGAAAACGCCCCCGCGTGCGGGGGCGTTCGAGTCGTGGTGGTGGACCTGAGCGGGATCGAACCGCTGACCTTCTGACTGCCAGTCAGATGCTCTCCCAGCTGAGCTACAGGCCCACGAATGGAACACCGAGGCACCGGGTGCGTCGGCGCGTCCAATCGTAAACGAGGGTGGCCGCACCTACAACCGCGGCACGGCCACCTCGCTCCGTCGTGCTAGGCGAGCGCCTTCGCGCCGGCCTGCGCGATCTGCTCATCCTCCTCGGCGGTCGCGCCGGAGACGCCGATCGCGCCCACCACCGCGCCGCCCTGCTGAATGAGCACGCCGCCTGCCACCGCGACGAAGCGCCCGCCGGTGCGAGTGATCATCGCGTTCACGATCGCCGGCGCCCGCTCCGCCATCGCGGCGAGCTGCGAGGAGTCGCGGCCCATCGTGAGCGCGCCGTTCGCCTTCCCGTCCGCGACGATCGAGGTGAACGTCCCGGGGTCGCCTACGCGCTCCAGTCCCAGCGCCACGCCTGCCACGTTGAGCACGCACAGCGTCACCGGCTTGCCGACCTTCGCTGCCTCGGCCCGTGCGGCCTCCAGCACGCGTGCCACGTCTGCCGTCTGCATCTCCCCGTCCCCCTTTCGGCGACCCCGTCGCCGTGCGGCGCCACCATACACGAGCGTGCGAGGCCTCGCGTCACGCCCCCGTGTGCGGGCGGCGCGGCAGGAATCGAGGCGTGCGCGCCGCGTACGCCTCGTACCCGTCGAAGCGCGCGCGCAGCAGTCGCTCTTCGTAACGTGACTTCACCTGCAGCAACGCCACCAGTGCGGCGAACGCGCCCAGCGCCCGCCATGTGCCGGCCAGGACGCTCGCCCCCGCACATGCCCAGAGCACGCCGCTGTAAATGGGATGTCGTACCCAGCCGTAGGCACCCGAGGTGCGCAGCGTCGCCCCGGCGGCCGGCGCGGGATGCGCCCGCAGCGCACCGCCCAGCGCCCCGGCGCCCCACAGCGCGAATGCGCCGCCACCCAGCACCGAGGCCGCCCCGGCGACGCCCCGCCCCCAGCGCAGCAGAGGGAGCCGACGCAACGCCTCGGCAGCAATCGTGCCGATGAGCGCGAACTGGGTGGAGACGAGCACCCAGCCGATCCACTCCTCGTGTGCCTCGTCCGGATGCGAGGGGGCCGAGGCCATCTCAGCCCTCGTCGATCTTCGTCACTCGATCCACGATCCCCAGGAGCGCGTGTATCTCCACACGGTCACCCGGGGCCGGCGTCGCGTAGGCCATGTCGTGGGAGATGCGCGCCTCACGCAGCTCCTCCTGGCCGTCCACCAGGTAGCGCAGCGCGTAGTAGAGGGTGCCGTGCAGCTCGTACGGCTGTACCTGGTAGAGGATCGCGCGCATCACCGCACCGCCTGCGAAGCGAGGCGGGTGGCGACGAACTCCCACACCGAGTGCGCCAGAAACGGCCCAGGTGCGTATACGTTGCCGCCCGAGCCGAGCAACGAGAGCACGCCCGCCCACAGCGTCAGGCCGAGCAAGTTAGCGAGCACGATCGACGCACCTCGCTGGCCGGTGGCGCGCTCCAGCGCGCCCTGCATCGATGCGGCCCACGCGCCGATCACTGCGACGCCAATACCGAATGAGAGGTACGGGATAACCATGAGCACCCCCAGCGCGAGCGGTACGGTCGCCAGCCCGGCCTCGCGCAGCAGCCGCTCCATCGGTACCGCGGCACCGGTCACGCGCTGCATCACCGCGAACGCGACCAGCAGCCAGCCGAGCCACAGACCGAACGACACGGCCGTCCCGAACAGCGCGCTGCGCACGAAGACGGTCCACGCAGATATCTCCGGGTTCAGGGCGCTCATCCCCGTCATCCACCACCACAGCCAGCCGCCGAGCCCGAGCCCGAACATCGAGACGAGCGCGATCGCCAGCGCCAGCTCCGTGGTGACGGCATGCCGCCCCGCCAGCACATCGACCACGCCCGCCGGCGATGCCAGCCCGCGCAAGCGCAGCAGTAACGAGTTCACCAGTCCCATGAAACCTCCGCCGGGAGCAGCCCGCCGGATTGTACGCGCGCCCCGCCCGAACCGCCCTCGCGCGTGCGTCAGCCCAGCGGCTGGCGGGAGGGCACGCCCGCACGCCGCGGGTAGCGCGCGTCCAGCGCGCCCACGCGGCGCACCAGCAGCACGAGCTGCGGTGGCGCGTCCTCCGGCAGCGAGAGCGAAAGCGGCGGCATCGCCTCCGCGCCCAGCGCCGCAATCGCGCCTCGCGCCGCCTCCAGCTCATCGAGGGCGCGCGACCCCTTCGGCGACGCCAGCACACCCCCCGGTCGCAGCAGCGGCACCGCGTACTCCACCAGCACCGGCATCGCCGCCAGCGCGCGAGCGACGGCGACATCGAAGCGCTCACGCAGCAGCGGCGACCGGCCCGCATCCTCGGCGCGCGCCTGCACCACCTCGACGCCATCGAGGCCGAGCGCGGCGACCGCCGCCTGCAGGAACGCGCACTTCTTGCCGTTCGACTCCACCAGCGTCAGCCGGAGCGCGGGCTCCGCGATCCGCATCGGCAGCCCCGGGAAGCCTCCACCGGTCCCCAGGTCGACCAGCGTCGTCGCCGCGCCCGTCGGCAGCACGCCCGCGGTCCGCAGCGCGGCAAGCAGCGCCAGCGCCTCGCCGAAGTGGCGGCGCTGGATGCCCTCGCTATCTGCAACCGTGGTCAGCCCGGCTCGGTCGTTCCACTCGATGATGAGCGCCTCATAGGCCGCGAAGCGCTCACGCGCGGTCGCATCCAGCGTCACGCCCACCCGTGCGGCCTCCGCCGCGAGGATCGTCTGCCCGTCCGTGGTTGACATGCGCCGCGTGCGATCTCCTAGACTGCTAGTGACAGACTGCTTGTAACACCCATCCGACCCACACGCTCATACCTCCGGAGGGCCGCCTTGGCCGAGATCATCACGACCGCGGAAGCGGTCGCGCACTTCCTCAGCAGCCTGGACGCCGAGGAGGCCCGCGACCACCGCCCGGAGGTCGACCGCTTCGTCGCGTGGTTCGGTGCCGAGCAGCGCCTCGCGGAGCTGACCGGCTCCGAGGTCGCCGCGTACCTCGCCGAGGAGCGCCGGCGCCTCGGCGACCACGCCGACCTCGCGCACCTGGAGCCGCTGCGCGCGTTCCTCGCGTACTGCGCGCGCCTCTCGTTCGTGGAGGACGACCTCGTCCCCTACCTCCGTGTCGCGGGCGCCCCGCGCCGCACGCAGAACGCGCCGGAGCCCGGTTCCGCGTATTACGTCACGATCGAGGGCCTTGCCGCGCTGGAGAAGGAAGTCGAGCAGCTCAAGGCGGAGCGCCCGAACATCGCGGAGCAGCTGCGGCTGGCGATGGCCGACAAGGACTTCCGCGAGAACGCGCCGCTGGACGCCGCGCGCGACGCGCAGGCCCACCTGGAAGCGCGCATCCGGCAGATCGAGGATCAGCTGCGCCACGCCGTCATCATCGACGCCGACACGAAGGCGGGGCGCGCGAACGTCGGCTCCACCGTGCGCGTGATGAACCTGAAGTCCGACCGCGAGCAGATCTTCCACCTCGTCTCCCCCAACGAGGTCGACCCGGGCAGCGGCAAGATCTCGATCGAGTCGCCCGTCGGTCAGGCCGTCATCAACCACGCCGCCGGCGACGAGGTGCAGGTGAACGCGCCCTCCGGCCCGCTCAGCCTCCGCGTGATCGAGGTGATCGGCTAGCCTCGACGGCCCAGCACCGGCCTGCCGCTACGGACGCGCCTCGGCCACGCCGGAGTGCGCCTGCACCGGTTGCGGCACCGAGGCGATCGCGTCGCGCGTCGCCTCGAACACCTGACCGCGGCCGACGAGCTCGATGATCCCGAAGCGCTCCAGCACGTCGCGAATCTCCGGCTGCACCGCGGAGAGCAGCGTGCGATGCCCGCGCCGTTGGCGGTGCTCGATCACACCCTCCAGCGTGAGCAATCCGGTCGTGTCGATGTGGCGCACGTCCTTCATGCGCAGGATCAGCGTCTCCCGCGCTGCCCCGCCCAGCTCGTACTCGAACGAGGCGGCGCTGTGAAACGAGAGCAGGCCCTGCGCCGTGAACACCGTCACGTCCGGGCGCGACTGGATGAGGTCGCTCAGGCCTTCGGACACCTGCAGGATGCGCCCCGACTCATCCGGCAGCAGCGCCTGCGCCGCCGGCAGGCGGCTCATCTGCCGCAGCAGCAGGAACATCGACGCGACCACCCCGAACGCGATGGCGTACGTGAGGTCGGTGAACACCGTGATCGCGATCGTCGCGATCAGCACGACGAGGTCCTCGCGTGGCGCGCGCCGGAGCAGCCGCATCACCTCCGGCACCTCCGCGATGTTCCACGCCACCACCAGCAGCACCGCCGCAAGCGCGGTGAGGGGGATCTGCCCCGCGAACTCGCCCAGCGCGACCGTCGCGGCGAACACCGTCACCGCGTGCACCATCCCCGTCACGCGTGACGTTCCACCGTTGCGGATGCCCGTCGCCGTCCGCGCGATCGCCGCGGTCGCCGGCATCCCCCCAAACACCGGCGCGACGAGGTTCGCGAGGCCCTGCCCGAACAGCTCGCGATCCGGGTCGTGCCGCACCTCGGCCGACGCCATGCCATCCGCCACGGTCGCGCTCAGCAGCGACTCCACCGCGCCCAGCACGGCGACCGAGGCCGCCGCAGGCAACAGCGGGATCAGGAGCGCGGGATCGAGGAACGCGAGCGACGGCATCGGCACCCCGCCGGGGATGGCGCCGTAGCGCTGCGCCAGCGTGGGCGTGTCCAGCCCCAGCAGCAGCGTCGCCGCGGTCGCCGCGACCACCGCAACCAGCGGCCCCGGCACGCGCCGCGCCAGCGGCAGCCGCGGCCAGCTGACCAGCAGCACGAGCATCGCCACACCCAGCAGCGGCGTCGTCGGCTCGACCGTGCCGAGGTGCGCGATGGTGTCCGCAACACGCTCGTGGAAGTGCTCCAGGCCTGCATCGGTACCACGCACGGCGAGGAACGCGTTCAACTGCCCGAACGCGATCGAGAGCGCGATGCCCGCGGTGAAGCCCGTGATCACCAGCCCCGGCATGTAGCGGATCAGGCGCCCCGCCCGCAGGCGGCTCATGACGATCAGCAGCACGCCCGACATCGCCGCCAGCATCGGCAGCGCCTGCGCGCCGTGCGTGAGCACGACGTGCGCGACGATCGGCACCAGCGCCGCCGTCGGGCCGGTGATGTTGAACCGCGACCCGCCGAACATCGAGGCAGTGAAGCCCGCCGCAGCCGCGGTGTACAGCCCCACGACCGGCGCGACGCCCACCGCGACCGCGAGCGCCAGCGAGAGCGGCAGCGCGACGATCCCCACGACGATGCCCGCCCCCACGTTCGGGCGGATCGAGGCGGCTCGGCTGCCGTGTGCGTCGCTCATTATTTGCATGATTGCGCAATCCCGCATACGTGCAATCCTCGATATGATCGATGACATGGCGGCACCCCATGACCTCGAGGCACAGCTGTTCCAGGCGCTCGCCAGCCCGGTGCGCGTGCGCATGCTGGAGCTGCTGCGCGCCGCCGGCCGCATGACGGTGAGCGAGATGCAGCAGCGCCTCGGCATCGAGGCCGCGAACGCCTCGCAACACCTCCGCGTGCTGCGGGACCGCGGCCTTGTGGAGCGACGTCGCAGCGGCACCTCCGTCTCGTACGCGATCGCCGACCCCGCGCTGCACGCCCTGCTCGATGACGCGCGACGCCTCACCGAGCCCCGCACGGCGGCGCCCGCCCGGCGCGCGGAGGCCTCGCGCCCGACGCCGCACGCCTGAGTCCGTCCGCCGCTGCTCGTCGTATCCTCGATAGGCAGTTCGCGGAGGGTTCCACCGTGGCGAACGAGAACGACACCACCACATCCAGCAGCGGCACGCCTGGCGGCAGCGCCGTCTCCCGCGCGAAGTTCCTCGGCCTCATGGCCGCAGGAGGTGCGCTCGGCTACGTCGGGATGCGCATCACCGGGCGCACCGCCTTCGGCTGGCGCGAGAACACCGTCGAGTCCTCGCAGCCGAAGTTCGACCCGTCGACCTATCGCCTCACGATCGACGGCATGGTCGACAACCCCGTCACCCTCACCTACGACGAGCTGCGTGCGCTGCCTCCGGTGCACCAGGTCAGCGACTTCCAGTGCGTCGAGGGCTGGAGCGTCCCCGACGTCGAGTGGACCGGCGTGCGCATGCAGCACCTCATCGACCTCGTCCGCCCTGCGAAGGAGGCGAGGTACGTCACGTTCCACTCGCTCACCGGCATCTACCGCGACTCGCTGTCGATGCAGCAGGCCGGCCTGCCCGATGTGCTCCTCGCCTACGACATGGACGGCGATCGACTGCCCGTCGCGCGCGGGCTGCCGCTGCGCGTCGTGATGCCCCGCATGTACGGCTACAAGGGCGCGAAGTGGCTGCGCCGCATCGAGTTCCGCGACGAGCAGGACATCGGCTACTGGGAGCAGCGCGGCTGGCGCGTGGACGCATGGATCAAGGCGTAGCGTGGCGGTACCCAGCGCCTTCGTACGTCGCTTCGACCTGACCAGCCGCCTCATCCACTGGTCGCTCGCCGTCCCGTTCCTGCTGCTGCTGCTCACCGGCCTCACGAACTACGCACCGAGGCTGAAGGCGCTCCAGTTCGCGGGCTTCCGCGTCTTCGCGTGGGCGCATGTGCTACTCGGCTTCGCGATGGTCGCGGTCGCACTCGTCGTGCTGCTCACGCTGCTGCGCTCCCGCGCGCTGCGCGCCGAGGCGGCGACGCTCGCCGACCTCACCGACGCCGACCAGCGCTGGCTGGAGCACCAGGCTCGCGCGCTCCTCGGCCGGCACAAGGCGGAGCCGCCGGTCGGGCGCTTCAATGCGGGGCAGAGGCTGAACGCGCTCGCCTCGACCGCCGCGACCGCGGCGCTGCTCGCGACGGGGATCGTGCTCGGCGTGAACTACGTGCAGAAGGATGTGATCGAGGTGGCCACGGTGAACGCCGTCTTCCCGTGGCACACCGTCATCGCGCTCGCCACGATCCCACTCGTCGCGGGCCACATCTACCTCGCGGCCGTGCACCCCGGCACGCGCGAATCGCTGCGAGGCATGACCCGCGGCGTCGTCCGTCGCGACTGGGCGACGCGCCACCACCCGCGATGGGTGCCGCCCACCGATTGATCCTGCACGTACACGGGCGGACGCTGATACGCCACCGCCGAGGAGCCATCTCATGTCCGCAGACCTCGCGATCCGTGTCGAAGCGTTGCGCAAGTCCTACGGCACGCACGACGCGGTCGCAGGCATCGACCTCGCGGTGGAGCAGGGCGAGGTGTTCGCGCTGCTCGGCCCGAACGGCGCCGGCAAGACCACGACCGTCGAGATCCTGGAGGGCCACCGCGACCGCACCTCCGGCAGCGTGCAGGTGCTGGGCCACGACCCCGCGAAGCACGAGCGCGCCTTCATGGAGCGCGTCGGCATCGTCCTGCAGACCACCGGCGTCGATCGCTACCTGACCGTCCGCGAGGCCGTGCAGCAGTTCGCCGGCTACTACCCGCACCCGTTGCCGGTCGGCGAGGTGCTCGCGGTCGTGGGGCTGGAGGAGGAGCGCGACACGCGCGTGCGCCGGCTCTCCGGGGGCCAGCAGCGCCGACTCGACGTCGCGATCGGGCTGGCTGGGGATCCCGACCTGCTGTTCCTCGATGAGCCGACGACGGGCTTCGACCCGACCGCGCGCCGACAGGCGTGGGAGATGGTGCGCAACCTGCGCACGCTGGGGAAGACCGTCTTCCTCACCACGCACTACCTGGACGAGGCGGAGCAGCTTGCCGACCGCGTCGCGGTCATCGCCGGTGGCCGCGTGATCGCGGAGGGCACACCGCAGGACCTCATCGCCGCGCAGCCGGAGACGACGATCGCCTTCCGGCTGCCAGCCGGCGTCGCGCTTCCCCCCGAGGTCGCGAGCGCGCTCGATGCGCCGGTGCAGGAAGCGGATGGGTGGCTGCGCCTGCAGGTGCCGAACCCGACCGCGCCGCTCTTCGCGCTCACCCACTGGGCGACCGAGGCGCACATCGACCTCGGCGACCTCACGGTCACGCGACCGTCGCTGGAGGACGTCTACCTCTCGCTCACGGGCACAACCGCCGAGGCGGAACAGGCAGCACCACAGCCGCGACGCGGGAGGAGCCGCCGATGAGCACCTTCGGCCTCATCCTCCACCAGGTGCGCTACGAGTGGCGCTCGTTCTGGCGCAACCCGGCGGCGGCGTTCTTCGGCGCGATCTTCCCGCTGATCTTCCTCGTGATCTTCAACCTCGTCTTCGGGAACAACGAGATCAGCATCCCCGGGGGCACCACGCACGCCTCCACGTTCTACGTCCCCGCGATCGCGGCGATGGCGGTCGTGAACTCCTGCTTCACGGGCCTGGCGATGAACGCGGCGGTCTCGCGCGACCTGGGCATCCTGAAGCGCATGCGCGGCACGCCGCTGCCCGCGTGGGCGTACCTGCTGGCGAAGATCATCCAGATGTCGCTGGTCGCGCTGCTGATCGTCGCGATCGTCGTCGTCGCCGGGCTGCTGTTCTTCGGCGTCACGTTGCAGCCGAGGATGCTGCCGGCGTTCGTGCTCACCGTGCTCCTCGGCTCGGCGACGTTCTCGGCGCTCGGTCTCGCCGTTACCGCGCTCGTCCCGAACGCCGACGCCGCGCCGCCGGTCGTGAACGGCATCGCGCTGCCGCTGCTGTTCATCTCGGACGTCTTCGTGCGCAGCACCAGCGCGCCGGGCTGGCTCTCAACGGTCGCGAACATCTTCCCGATCCGCCACCTGTCGCTGGCGCTGCAGACCGCGTTCAATCCGTTTGAGGCCGGCAACGGCTTCGATGCGTCGCACCTGCTGGTGCTCGCGATCTGGCTTGTCGTCGGCGCAGCCCTCGGCCGCCGCTTCTTCAGCTGGGAGCCCCGCCGCTAGCCGAGGCGCTCAACGCCGGGAACACGTGCCCCCGACCGCATTGACGGACACGAGGCTGCGCGGTATTCATCAGTTGATGAAACCAGACGCAATGGCTCCCCCGGTGAGGCCCGCGGCGCGGGCAGCCCGCGCCCCGAAGGCGACGCGTGGACCTCGGGGACCGCGCGCCGAGGGAGACAGCCGCGCCGAAATCCTCGCTGCCGCGCGCGCGCTGTTCGCGCAACGCGGGTTCCGCGCGACCACGACACGCCAGGTCGCCGAGCGCGCGGGCGTTGATATCGCTCTCATCCACCACTTCTTCGGCACCAAAGCCGGCCTCTTCGAAGCCGCCATCGACGTTCAGCGCATCGGCGGACAGTTGCACACCGCGCTCACCGCCCCTCCCGGCGGTGACGTCGCCGAGGCGGTGGCCCGACTGTACCTGGACCGCCTGTTCGCGCACGACCTCGACACCTTCACGGCGGTTCTGCGCACGGTGGTGGGCGGCGACGAGGAGCTGCCGTGGCTCCGCGGGCTGTTCGCGGATCGCATGCTCGGCGTCGCACGGCAGGCGTTCGGGCCGGGGTCGGAACTGCGAGCGGAGATCGTCGCTGCGCAGATGGTCGGCCTGCTGGTGCTGCGCTACATCCTGCAGGTCGAGCCGATCGCCTCGGCATCGACGGACGAGATCGTGGAGCGGCTTGCGCCGGGCCTGCGCGCGGTGATGCAAACGGAAGCGGGTGAGTGATGCACATGCGCGCGTGGCGGCGGGCCTCGATGGTGCTGCTGGCTGCGATCGGACTCGCGTCGAGCGGCGCGTGCGCCGGCGTGACGCTGCCGTGGCAGACCGCGAGCACGGCGCTGGTTGCGTCGGGCACGCTCGAGGCGGATGAGACGGTGATCGCGACACGCGTGAGCGGCGCGATCAAGGAGCTGCCGGTGCGCGAGGGCGATGCCGTCCAGCCCGGGATGCTGTTGGTGCGCATCGATGACCGCGCCGCGCGGCTGGCGGTGCGGCAGGCGCTTGACCCGGCAGCACGGCAGACCTTCGAGCTGCAGGCGGAGGACTTCGAGCTGCGGTCGCCGCTGGCGGGCGTGGTCACGCGCGTGCCCGCGCACGTCGGCGAGATCGCGTTTCCCGGGCAGGTGCTCCTGGCGGTCGCCGACCTGTCACGGCTCGACCTCACGCTCTACGTGCGGCTCGCCGACCTCGACCAGGTGCGCGTGGGGCAGGCGATCGAGGTGACGCCAGACACGGATCCCGGCCGCGTATTCCACGGCGTGGTGACGGCGGTGAACCAGGAGGCGGAGTTCACCCCTCGGAATGTGCAGACGCGCGCGGATCGGCTGAACCTCGTGTTCGGCGTGCGCGCACAGGTGGACAACGTGGACGGCTGGCTGAAGCCGGGGATGCCGGTGGACGCCACGTTCGCGGCGGCCGCGCGGTGAGCCTGTCGCGGCTGCTGGCGATCGTGCGCAAGGAGCTGATCCAGATTCGGCGCGACCGGATCACGCTCGTGCTGGTGATCGGCATCCCGGTCGTCGAGTTGCTCCTGTTCGGCTACGCGCTGAACGCGGTCACCGATCACATCGCGACCGCCGTGTACGACGAGTCGCGCACGAGCGCGAGCCGCGCGTTCGTGGCGGCGTTCGAGCACAGCACGTACTTCGACGTCGTGGATCACGTGCAGACGCGCGAGGAGGCGATGGCGGCCGTCGACGCCGGTCGTGCGCGCGTCGCGATCCTCGTGCCACCCTCCTTCGGCGACGACGTGCTCGGCGGTCGAGGCGCGACGGCCCAGCTCATCGTCGACGGCTCCGACCCGAGCGTCGCGCAGACGGCACTCTTCAGCGGCGGGCTCGTCGCGCAGGCGCAGTCGGGACGCGTGACCGTCGAGGCGCTCGCCCGCACCGGCTCGACGCGCGCGCCCGGCGGGATCGAGCTGCGACCGGTAGTGCTCTACAACCCTCGGATGCTCAGCGCGCAGTTCATGGTGCCGGGGCTGATCGGGATCATCCTGCAGATGCAGGCGGTGCTGCTCACCGCGCTCGGCGTGGTGCGCGAGCGGGAGCGAGGCACGCTCGAGCAGCTGATCGTGTCGCCGGTGCGGCCCGCGGAGCTCGTGCTGGGGAAGGTGCTGCCGAACGTGGCGCTCTGCCTCGCCTCGACAGCAATGACGCTGGTGATGGCGCGCGTGCTCTTCGGTGTCGCGGTGCAGGGCTCGGTGGTCGAGCTGTTCCTGCTCACGCTGCCGTTCCTGTTCGGGTCGCTGGGCATCGGCCTCGCGATCTCCGTGGTGGCGCGCACGCAGGCGCAGGCGCTGCAGATGACGATGTTCACGCTGCTGCCCTCGATCCTGCTGTCGGGCTTCCTGTACGCGCGGGAGAGCATGCCGTGGATATTCCAGGGCATCAGCGCGGTGATCCCCATGACGTACTACCTGCAGATCCTGCGCGGCGTGATCGTGAAGGGCGTCGGCGTCGGCGTGCTCTGGCCGCAGGCCACCGCGCTGACCGCGTTCGCGGTCGTGGTGCTGGGCGTCTCCGTGCGGCGCTTCCGAAAGACGATCGAATGACCTCGATCACATCGACGAACGCGGATGAGCAGGGGCCGGCGATCGAGGTCCGTGGGCTCACGCGCCGCTTCGGCGATCGCATCGCGGTGAACGACGTCACGTTCACGGTGGAGCGCGGCGAGGTGTTCGCGTTCCTCGGCCCCAACGGCTCGGGGAAGAGCACGACGATCCGCATGCTGTGCGGCATCCTGCCGCCGAGCGCGGGCGAGGGGCGCGTGCTCGGGTACGACATCGCGCGGGAGGCGGAGGCGATCAAGCGGCGCATCGGCTACATGAGCCAGCGCTTCTCGCTGTACGAGGATCTGACGGTACGCGAGAACCTGGAGTTCTACGCGGGCATCTACGAGGTGCCGCGGGGCGGCCTCGCCGCGCGCATCGATGAGCTGGTGGCGATGGCCGGCCTGCAGGGGCGCGAGCGCCAGATCGCGGGCACGCTGTCCGGCGGGTGGAAGCAGCGACTGGCGCTGGGCTGCGCGATCGTGCATCGGCCGCCGCTGCTGTTCCTCGATGAGCCAACGGCGGGCGTCGATCCGGTGTCTCGCCGGCAGTTCTGGACGATGATCCACGGGTTGGCGGCGGGTGGTGTGACGGTCTTCGCGACCACGCACTACCTCGACGAGGCGGAGCACGCGGGCCGCGTCGCGATGATCCAGGACGGCGTGCTGTCGGCGCTGGGCACGCCTGCGGAGTTCAAGCGAGACTTCCTGCGCGGGCAGCTGTACGCGCTGTCGTGCTCGCAGCCGTTGGCGGCGCTGGCGGCGCTGCAACGGCTGCCCGATGTGGGCGAGGTGAGCCTGTACGGCGATGTCCTGCACATCCTCACCGAGCACGAGGACACCGCGCCGATCCTCGATGCGGTGCGCGCCGCGGGGATCGAGGACGCCTCGATCGCGCCGATCGCGCCGACGCTGGAAGACGTGTTCATCAGCCTCACCAGCGGACGTGCCTCGGAGCGCGGGTAGCGCGTCAGCCCTTTCGCAGCGTGTAGGTAGTGGTCACCGTGAAGCCGGTCTGGCGCAGGATGCCCAGCGGATCCGGCGCGGGCGGGCTGACGCTGCCGGGGCGCAGCGGCATGTCGACGTCGGGGATGAAGGCGGCGGTTCCGCTGCTCGCGGGGCCCGAGAACGAGAAGCCCTCGCCGCCGGCCGCACAGGTGACGCTGCCCTGCCCCGCAGGCTGATTGGCGATCCGAATCCGGCCTACGAGGCGGCTGATGGTAGCCGAAGAGCGCAGCGTCATCTCCACCTGCTCGGCGTCTGCCTGCCAGCGGCAGAACTGGTTGTCCATCCGCCCGGTGTAGCGGGCGACGCCCGAGCCCTCCCCCGCGCCATTCGGCTGGAGCTTGAGGAAGATGTCGCCGCCCCAGCGATCGACGAGCGTGCCGCCGTCCTCCGGGAACGTCTGTCGCACCTCGTGGTCGACGCGGAGGATCCAGTACTCCGTGCAGTCGGGGTCGTCCATCCAGTTCGGTTTCGTGACATCGATGCCAAGCGTCTCGGCGGTCGTGCGCAGCTCGGCCGGTGTGCTGCCGACGTTCTCACCGGCGGCGGCGCGGCGAGCGAGCGCCTTCACGAGCGGCGCAGCGGCGAGCGCCGCCGCATCGGCGACAGCGTCGTCGGCGCCGAGCAGCTGGACCAGGCCAGCGGCCTGCACGATCGCCCTGAGGTCAGCCGAGTCGCCGCTGCAGCCGCTGCGGGCGGAGGCGCTCGCACGCGCCTCGGCCTCTGCGGCGGCGGCGCCGCGACGCAGCCACGGGGCGGCATCCTGGCCCGTCGCCTGTGCGTTCGCAGCAGCCTCAGTGAAGGCGCTCGAGGGTGTCGCGGGGCGGGGGCCGGGGGGCGTGCCGCCGGTGGCTGGGGCGGGGACGGGCGGTGCGCCCGATGTCGCCGCAGCAGCCTCGCCGCCGAAGGTGGCGGCGGCGCCGGTCGCGGCGGCGTCGACGGTGCCACCGACGCTGAGTGTGCCGCCGCTGGCGGCTCCGCCGCTGCCGCTGGTCGTGGCCTCGCCGCCCGAGAGCGGGGCGAGGCGTGCGGCCTGTGTGGCGAGCCACATCAACTCGGTCGTGCAGGCGTATGCGGGGCGCGGCACACAGGCGGCAGGATTCGCGCGGATCACAGTGACGCGCGCGCCGATGGCGGTGAGCGCCGCATCGAGATCAGCGCGGGCACGGGTGGCAAGGGCGCGTGCGACGGCCTCGGCGATGCCGGGGGAGCCGGGGTAGTTGGTGAAGTCGCAGACGGTGGGGGGCACGTCCGTGCCGGGCGTGAGGCGCAGCGCGCGGAGCAGCGCGGCGGGGGTGCCGTGCAGCCGACCGCTGAGGACGAGCGCACGCGCAACCTCGCATGGTGCCTGGCCGGCGGCGCGCGTGGACGCAGGCGCAGCCGGTGCGGGTGTGACGGTCGCGCCGGTCGAGCGCGGTGCGGCGCCGCCGCAGGCGACAAGGAGTGCGAGCGCGCACAGGGCGGCGACCATCAGGAGTGGGCGGTGCACGCGTGTCCCGTCTGAGGCGCAGACGAGCACATTCATAGCACGTGCGGTGACCGAAGCGGTGAATGTGAGGACGCCGGGAGGCGGCCGCGTGGCCGCCTCCCGGATGTGCGCGCGAAAGGGCGCTACGAGGCCATGCGCCCCGGGCGCGAGGGGTCGTCGTTCGCCTGGTTGGCATCGCCCATGCCGGCGGCGTCATCCAGGGAGTCGGCCCAGCCGTCGGCCTCGCGCTCCGCGTCTTCCTTCGTGCGCCCGTACTTCTGCTGCAGCGCGCCGACCATCTGATCCTTCTGCCCGGCGATGCGATCCATGTCGTCGTCGGTCAGGTCGCCCCACTTCTCGCGAGCCTTCCCCTTCATCTCAGTCCAGTTGCCCTTGATCTGGTCCCAGTTCATGTGGTGCCTCCTGTTCGCGCGTGATTCGTACGCCATCGAGCGGCGCGGGCGGAGCGTACGAGGTGAACCCTCGCGGCCCCGTTGCGAGGGGGGATGCGGCGCTACGGCTCGGTGTCGAGGCGTGCGGCGTCCTCGCGCGGATCGGCGGCGGGTGCGCCGATGCCCTGCACCGGCGTGTACGCGGGCGGATCGCTGGCGGGGAACGATTCGCGCTCGGCTTCGTCGATACGCGCCTGATCGTTGTCGAGCGCGTCTCCGGGTTCCGGGTGCTCGGCGGCCAGGTGGCGTTCGCGGTCGGCCTCGTCGTGGAGCGTCGCACCGCAGAGCGGACAGGTGAACTGGTGACCGGTCATGCATGCCTCCTCCATGTACCGATCGTCACCGTACGGTGCGAGGCGTGGCGAGACGGTTGCGAGGTGGTATGGGGCGTTGCGCGCGCGAGTCAGCGAGCGGTCGCACGGACGGCGTTCACGACCGCAAGTGCATCGGCGACCTCGGCAACATCGTGGACGCGGACGACGTGCACGCCGGCCGACGCGGCGAGCGCGTTGAACGCGACGGTCGCCTCCAGCAGACCCTCGGTGTCCTGTCGATCGCCGTGGCCGAGGAGTTCGGAGAGGAAGCCCTTCCTCGACGCCGAGATGAGCACGGGGTAGCCGGTGTCGACGAGCGCGGGGAGCGCGCGCAGCAGGCGAAGATTGTCCTGCGGCGACTTCGCGAAGCCGAAGCCGGGATCGAGCCAGACCTGTCCGGTGCCCGCGGCCTCTAGCGCCTGCGCGCGGTCGAGCAGGAACGCCTGCACCTCGGCCCCGATGTCGTCGTAGCGCTGGCTCACCTCGCGGTGGTGCTGCGGGGCGCCGCGCATGTGCATGACTGCGGCAGGCAGGCGGAACTCGGCGGCGACGGCGACCATCGCGGGGTCGGTGAGGCCCGTGACGTCGTTGAGCAGCGCAACGCCGGAGCGGGCGGCGGCACGCGCCACCTCGGGCGTCCAGGTGTCGACCGAGGTGGGGATGCCCTCCGCGCGCAACGCCTCGATCACCGGGCAGACGCGCTCGATCTCCTCCTGCGCGGTCATCGGGCGGCCGTTCGTGCGCGTGGACTGCGCGCCGACATCGATGATCGCCGCACCGGCGCGTACGAGGTCGAGCGCGTGGGCGCGCGCGGCATCCGGCGCGAAGACGGAGTGCGCGACGGGCGAATCGTGCGAGACGTTCACGATGCCCATGACCGCCGTGTGGCGGTCGACATGAATGGCGAGATCGCCGAGTTCGAGGCGCGTGGCGGCAGGCATGCGTCGAGTGTCAGCCCTGCGCGGGCGGCGTGTCGAGAAGCGCACGCAGCCGCGTCGCGGTTGCCTCGTTGTGGCCGAGGGGCAGGCGCAGCAGCTCGGCGGCGAGCGCGCGGTAGAGCGCGGCGAGGGCGGGATCGCGAGCGAGCGCGCCGAGGTGGCGCTCGACGGTCGCGATGTCGCCACGCGCGAGGGGGCCGGTCAGGGCCTCCGCGAGCGGGAGCGTCGCGATGCTCTGCGCGGCGCCGAGGAGCAGCGGCGCGAGCGCCTCGCGGGCGGCGGCCTCGGGCAGCCCGGCGAGCGTCCACGCGCGCGTGGCGGCCGAGGCGAGCGCGACGGCGTCGTTCGCGATCAGCACGGCGGCGGCGTGGTAGAGCGCGCGATCGACGCCTGCGAGGCGCACCGTGCGCGCGCCGAGGTCGCCCGCGATGCCCTCGAGGATCGCGCCGGCGGGGGACTGGCCCTCGATGCCGCAGGTGATGCCGGTGAAGCGCTCGGGGGTCGGATCCGGTGGGAACGACTGCAGCGGGTGCAGGCAGCCGATCAGTGCACCGGACTGCTCCGCGACGGCGAGCACCTCCAGCCCGCGCGAGCCGGAGCAGTGCGCGACGAGCTGGCCGGGACGCCACTCCACGACGGCGGCGACGCCCGCGATCGCGGCGTCTGGCACGGTCAGGAACGCCACGTCGGAGGCGTCGGCGGCGTCCTGCGCCTCCTCGACGACGCGCGAGGAGGCGAGGCGCACGCGGTAGCCCGCGCCCTCCAGGGCAGCGGCGAGCGTGCGCCCGAGTCGTCCGGGGCCGAGCACGGCGATGGCGGGCTTCGCGTTCGTCATGCGTGGAGGATAGCGAGGGCGGTGGGCAGGCGCTGCGTCAGGCGGGGGTGCGTGGGGCGCGCTCGGGATACGATGCACGTATCGCAAGCATGCGAGGCGCCTCGGAGGTGGGGATGGCGAGCGAGCCGGTGCTGGTGGGCGTGGACTTCACGGCGGACGCGCTGCGCGTGCTGCTGACGGACGAGCAGGGGCAGCGCGTGGCGGACGGCGAGTGGCCGCTGCCGGAGCTGCCCGACGAGGAGTCGTGGTCGTGGGAGGTGGGCGGTCGCATCGCCTCGCTGTTCGCGGCGGAGGGGGAGCGGCGCTCTGCGCTCGCGATCACCGTCGCGGCGCCGGGGAACGTCGAGCCGGTGTCCGGGCGCCTCATCGAGAGCCTGGCGCAGGAGGCGTGGGACGGGCTCGCGATCGTTGATTCGCTGCGGCGGCACATCGACGCGCCGATCTCGACGGAGAGCCGGATGACCTGCGCGCTGCTGGCGGAGACGTGGCAGGGCGCGGCGGCGGGCGTCGATGACGTGCTGTACGTCTCGCTGCGTGGCGTGCCCGCAGCGGCGATGGTCGTGGGCGGTCGCCCATTGCGCGGCGCGCACCGCGGCGCGGGCGCGCTGCCCGCGGCGCCGGAGGTCGACGCCTCGCGCGCGCTGGATGACGAGGAACTGGAGCGCCTTGCCGGGCTGCTCGCCGACCTCGCTGCTGCGCTCGACCCGGAGCTCGTGGTGCTCGACGGCGCGGCGACGCACCTCGATGCGCTCGTGCCGCTGCTGGAGCAGGTGCTGGAGCAGGTGGCGCCGGAGGTCGAGGTGGTGCGTGCGCACCTGGGCGAGCGCGCGGCGGTGATCGGCGCGATTCGCCTCGCCTCGTCGCTGGCGTTCGAGGGCGGGAGGCGCGCATGAGCCCGGAGCGGCAGGCGGCGGTGCCGGGCGGTGCGGGGCGCGCGAAGGCGTACGCGATCCGCCTGGATGCCACACAGACGGGAATGATGCTCGGTGCGGTGACGTGGGTGCTGGGGTCGCTGGCAATCCTGCGCGACCGCGGGCACGCCTCGGGTGACGAGTCGCTGCATGAGCTCGCCGACAAGCTGGAGCCGACGCTGGAGCAGCTGGTGCTGGAACTGGGCGGCACGCGCGCGGCGGCCGGCATCAACCCGGAGCGCGAGGCGGTGGTGGACGCGGCGTACGCGCAGGTGCGCGAGGCATTCGAGACGTGGGTGTCGGTGACGGCCGCCGACACCGTGCAGGTCGCGCTGGAGCAGCGCATGGGCCACGTCGACACGACGGAGGGCGGTACGAGCCCGGAGGACGCGGGCTAGCGCGTGCTCATCCTTATCGGGTTCGCTGCGATGCTGGCGGCGGTGGCGCTGCTCCTCGCCTGGTTCGTCGCCCGCGAGGTGCACGCGGTCACGCGCCGTCGCGGCTGGTCGCAGCAGCGCCGGATCGCGGCGACAGCCGCCGCGTTCGTGGTGTGCTCGGTGGCGGTGTTCTATGCGGTGGTCGGCGTGCTGGTGTCCGTGCTCGGGTAGGGCAGGTCGCGCGCGAGGAGCCCGTACAGCAGCCCGTCGAGCACCTCGCCATCCTTCACGATCTGCTCGCGGAATCGCCCTTCGAGTGCGAACCCGTTGCGTTCGAGCACGCGCGCGGATGCGACATTCCGTGCGAACACCCGAGCCTCGATTCGATTGAGGTCGAACGTGGCGAAGGCGTAGACGGTGAAGGCGCCGACCGCCTCGGTCACGATGCCACGACCCCAGTACGTCTCGCCGAGGTAGTACGTGATGCTCGCGGTGTGGCGGTAGACATCGCCCTGCAGCGTGAGTCCGATGCTCCCAACAGCCTCGCCGTCGACCTCGATCGCGAGGTCGCTTCCCGCAGGACGCGCGAGTTTGATCGCGAGGCGATCGCGCGCGGCATCGAGCGTGTACGGGTTCGGGAACTCATCGCGCAGGTTGCGCCGGATTGCGGCGCTGTCGAAGTGCCGCGCCATCGCGGGGGCATCATCCGCACGCCATGGCCGCAACGTGCAGCGACGCAGCGCGATGACGGTCATGCCAGGTCAGGCGTGCTCGGAGCAGAGGTCGTCGTCGGAGACCTCGACGCCGCTGTCCTCGAGCGCTTCTTCGAGGCGTTCGATCTGCTCGTCGGTCAGGACGTAGTGCTCGCCCAGGCCCTCGCTGAAAGCGGTGATGTTGATGACGGGCTTGCCGCACTCGGCGCACTCGTCGACGGCCTCCACGTACTCGGCAGCTTCGAACAGGAAGTCGGGGTCGCGAAGTGCGTCGCCCTCCTTCGCGAAGGCGCGCGCGTAGAACTCGACGTAAGCGGTGGGCAGCGTGTCCGGCATCGTGATCCCCTCTGCGTCCGTCCATGAACGTAGCAGCATCGATGCGTTCCGATCGAGCCCCGGCTAGCGCAGCGCGGGCACCCGGGCCGGTGCGGCACGGGCGAGGAGCCCCGCGGCCAGCGTGAGGCCCGCAAACGTGATGTGCATGACGTGGATGCCCATGTTCGCCGGCGCGTCCGCCATCATCCCCCACAGGTCGGGGCTGGCGAGGTTCACGGCGAAGCCGATCAGGAACAGCACGCCGTAGGCGATGGTGGCGGTTGACCTCGCACGGCCCGTGAGCGCAAAGCCGATGGCGATCGCGACGACGCCGGCGACCGCGTGCGCCGTGCCGTGCATCGGGTTCATCACCAGCAGCGAGCCGGAGCGTCCGACGAGCGCTGTGTTCATCGCACCCATCAAGCCCATCACCAGCTGTACCGCGCCGACGCCGGCGGTCATCCAGACGCGGTCGACGTTGTCCTCGTGCATGCCAGGCCTCCTCGATGCCCCATACAGGATCGAGCGTAGGCCGAGCGGGAAGGGCGGCTAGTAGCCGCGGTAGCGGGAGGCGAGGGGGAGGCGGCGGTCGCGGCCGAAGTTGCGCGGCGTGATCTTCACGCCGGGGGGCGACTGGCGGCGCTTGTACTCGTTGCGGTTGATCATGTCGATGACCCGGCGGACGGTCGCCTCGTCGAATCCGCGCGCGACGATGGCGTCCAGCGGCAGGTCGTCCTCGACGTACGCCTCGATGATCGGGTCGAGCACCTCGTACGGCGGCAGCGAGTCGCTGTCGAGCTGGTCGGGGCGCAGCTCAGCGCTCGGCGGCTTGGTGATGCTGGCCTCGGGGATCGCGGGGCTCACGGTGTTGCGGTAGCGGGAGAGCGCGTAAACAAGCGTCTTGGGCACGTCCTTGATGACCGCGAAGCCGCCGACCATATCGCCGTAGAGCGTCGCGTAGCCGCAGGCATACTCCGACTTGTTGCCGGTGGTGAGGACGATCGCGCCGCCCTTGTTGGAGAGCGCCATCATCAGCAGGCCGCGGATGCGCGACTGCACATTCTCCTCGGCGGTGCCGGGCTGCGTGCCGGCGAAGGGCGCCGCGAGCGTGTCGAGCGCCGCCTGGTGCAGCTGCTCGATCGGCAGGCGCAGCAGTTCGATGCCGAGCAGGTCGGCGAGCGCCTGCGCGTCGGCGAGCGAGCCCTCGGACGAGTAGCGCGAGGGCAGCGCGACGCCGGTGACGTGATCGGCGCCCAGCGCGTCGACGGCGATCGCGCCGACGATCGCGGAGTCGATGCCGCCGGACAGTGCGATGAGCGCATCGCTGAAGCCGGTCTTCGCGAGGTAGTCGCGCGTGCCGACGACGAGTGCGTTGTACGTCTCCGCGATCGCGTCGGGGCGGTCGAGGCGTGGCGCGGGCAGGGGCGGTCGGTTCTGCCTCGGCTCACCGCTCACGAGGATTGGCTCGGCCACGAACTCGCCATAGCGCTCGCGGCGGAGGCGAGCGTCGTGGAGCTGGCGCTGGATGACCTGGCCGACGGGAATGTCGACGACGACGAGGTCCTCCGCCATCGACGCGCCGCGCGCGAGCACCTCGCCGTCCGGGCCGAGCACCAGCGAGTTGCCGTCGAAGATCAGCTCGTCCTGACCGCCGACCTGGTTCACGTAGGCGATGGCGACGGTGTTGTCCGAGGCGCGGGTAGCGACCATCCGCTCGCGGTCGGCGGCCTTCCCGTGATGGAACGGCGAGGCGTTGATGTTGATGATCACGTGCGCGCCGGCCAGCGCCTGCTCACGCATCGGCCCGCCGGGGTACCAGATGTCCTCGCAGATCGTAATGCCGACCTGCGTGCCGCCGATGGTGAACGTCGGCGCCTCGTCGCCCGGCTGGAAGTAGCGGTACTCGTCGAACACGCCGTAGTTCGGCAGCGCGTGCTTGCGGTAGGTGCCGACCACGCGGCCGTCGTACACGATCGCGGCGGCGTTGTAGAGCTGCCGGTCGAACTCGATGCAGCCGACGATGAGCGGCGGGAGGTCGTTGGTGCGGTCCGCCAGGTCGCGCAGCGCCTCGGTGGCGGCGTCCAGGAAGGCGGCGCGCAGGAGCAGGTCTTCCGGTGGGTAGCCGGTGAGCGCGAGCTCCGGGAACGCGACAACGTCTGCGCCGAGGGCATCGGCGCGGCGCGCGGCCTCGATGATGCGATCGGCGTTGCCGGCCAGGTCGCCGACGGTGGTGTTGATCTGCGCGAGGGCGACACGGAGCGTCTGCATGCCGCCGAGTATATCGGCAGGGCAGGCCCCGGGTCATACTCGATCGGTGCGAAGGCGGTGCTGATGCTCTGGATCGACCCCACCACCCTCGGCGAGGCGGCGAGCACGCCCGGCCACATCCTCTCGAACGTGGAGGACTGGTGGCGGGTGTGGAACCTGGAGCCGTTCTTCCTGGTGCCGGCACTGGCGGGAGTGGCGCTCTACACGCGCGGCCTCTGGCGGTGGCGCGAGCGAAGCCGCGCGCACCCGTGGTGGCGGTCGGCGCTGTTCTACCTCGGCATGCTCACGCTGTTCGCGGCAGTGAACTCGCCGCTGCATGTCCTGTCGGAGCGGCACTTCTCGAGTCACATGATCCAGCACCTGCTGGTGATGACGGTGGGCGTACCGCTCATCCTCCTGGGTGCACCGACGACGCCGGTGCTGCGCGGGCTGCCGAGGGTCGTGCGACGCAGCGTATTCGCCCCGCTCGCCTCGGATCCGATCGTGCGGCGGGTGTTCGGCTGGATCACTCACCCGATGACTGCGCTCGTCGTGTCGAGCGTCGTGTTGATCGCGTGGCACGCTGTCCCCGGCTGGTACGACCTCGCTGCGGCCAACGCGGGCGTGCACGAGGTGCAGCACCTCTCCTTCCTCTTCACCTCCGGGCTCTTCTGGTGGAACGTCATCGACCCGGCGCCGCTCCATGCGCGACTGGGGTACCTGCTCCGCATCGTGTACGTCATCGCGCAGGGGACGGTCTCCTCGGTGCTGGCGGCGTTCATCTCGCTCGCCGACCGCCCGCTGTACCAGTTCTACGTGGAGGCGACACCGGTCTTCCCGATCAGCGTCATGGATGACCAGCAGCTGGGCGGGTTGCTGATGTGGATCCCCGGTCAGACCATCGACCTGATCGTCATCGGCGTCCTCTTCGGTGTGTGGTGGCAGCAGATGGAGCGCCGCCAGCGTGCAGCCGACGAGCGCGACGCGCTCGCCGCGGGCCGCACCCCTACCGCGTAATCGAGCCGCATCGCGCCGCCTCGCCGTGGGCACACACGAAGGAGCCCCGCTTGATGCGGGGCTCCTTGATGTGTGCGCGGTAGCCGCGGCGTCTAGTGGCCGGAGACGGCCTCCAGCGCGATGCGGGCGGGCTGGAGGTCGCCCCAGAACAGGCCCAGCAGCGCGAAGAGGATGGCGACCGCCAGCAGGAAGCTGCCGACAAAGAACTTCGTCATGAGCGAGTTCTCGAAGCGCAGGTGCATGAAGAAGGCGACGACCGCGGCGAACTTCACGGCGGAGAGCACGACCAGCACCGTGATCAGCACGGAGCGGGCCATGCCGCTGTAGGAGACCCACAGCTCCACGATCGTGATCAGCGTCAGCGCCAGGCCGAGCATGATGTACTGCCGCGGCGTCAGCCCGTGCTGCTCCTGGTGTCCGGTGCTGGGTGCGTGTGCCATCTCGTGCTCTCCGGTCTGCGGCGACAGGGTCGCCACTGGGTGGTCCGCTGCTCGTCTACTCCGAGGGGATCAGGTAGATGATCGTGAAGATCACGATCCAGACGATGTCGACGAAGTGCCAGTACAGGCCGGCGATCTCCATGTGCTCACCCGCCTCGTGGCCCAGGCCGTTGCGGCGGAAGGACGCCGCCAGCAGCGACGCGAGGTAGAGCGCACCGACGGCGACGTGCGTGCCGTGGAAGCCGGTAAGCACGAAGAACGAGGCGCCGAAGAGGTTGGTGCCGAGGGTCAGCCCCTCGTGGTAGAAGGTCGCGAACTCGAAGGCCTGGAAGCCGAGGAAGACGACGCCAAGCACGATCGTGGCGAGCGTGGAGAGCTTCATCATCTTCGGGCGCGCGTGCTGCGCGCCGTACACGGCGAAGACCATGGTCACGCTGCTCATCAGCAGCACGAACGTGGAGGTCGACGTGAGCGGGATGTCGAGGATGCCCTCGTGGTGCTCACCGTTGATGGTCACGGGGTGCGGGAACGGGCCCACGCCGCGGTGAATGACATCGCCGGCGAAGATCAGGTAGGTCGCGATCAGGGAGCCGAAGAACAGGCACTCCGACCCGAGGAAGATCCACATCATCAACTTGCGGTTGCTGGTTCCCGTCGAGGTGACGTGACCACCGCCGTGGGCGACTGCCTGAGCCATCGGTTCCGCCTTCCAGGTGCGGCGCGCGCCGCCTGATCCCGAACGTCGAGTCGCCCGAAGGCTACTCGGTGGGCTCCAGCGCCCAGCCCCAGATGCCGTAGACCACGATCACCGCGCCGATCGCCGTGAGGGCGAGGTGCGACAGGGGGCCCATCGCCATCACGGTCATGCCCGCGGCGATGAGGATCGGGTAGTACGAGGGAGGCGGCACGTGGATGTGCTCGCCGGTCGGCTGCGCCGGCTCAATGCCGTGGTCGCGGTCGTGCCAGAGCGGGTCGCGGGCGCGCACGACCGGGACGACATCGAAGTCGTGCTCCGGCGGCGGCGAGCTCGTCGCCCACTCCAGCGTGGCGGCGTCCCACGGGTTGGCGGGCGCAGTCTGCGGCTGGCTCATCGCCTTGAAGAAGTTCCAGACGAAGACCAGGATCGAGGCGGCCAGCACATAGGCGCCGATCGTCTCGACCATGTTCCAGAGGCCCCAACCGAGACCGGCGTCGTAGGTGTAGATGCGGCGCGGCATGCCCAGCAGGCCCAGGTAGTGCATCGGGAAGAACGTGAGGTTCACGCCGAAGAACCAGAGCCAGAAGTGCAGCATGCCCAGGCGCTCGTCCAGGAAGCGGCCCGTCATCTTCGGGAACCAGTAGTAGATGCCGGAGAAGATTGCCGTCACCGCGCCGCCGACCAGCACGTAGTGGATGTGGGCGACGACGAAGTAGGTGTCCTGGTGCTGCATGTCGACCGGCGGGGAGGCGTGCATGACGCCGGAGATGCCGCCGATGGTGAAGAGCGCGATGAAAGCGATCGAGAAGCTCATCGCCGTGTTCAGGCGCAGGCTGCCGCCGTACATCGTGCCGAGCCAGTTGAAGATCTTCACGCCCGTGGGGATGGCGATGATCATCGTGTTCGTCGCGAAGATCGTCTTCGGCACGGCGCCCATGCCCGTGGTGAACATGTGGTGGCTCCACACGGCCCAGCCGAGGAATGCGATCGCGACTCCGGCGAAGACGATCGCGGGGTAGCCGAACAGCGGCTTCCGCGAGAAGACCGGAATGACCTCGGACACAATGCCCATCGCGGGGAGGATCAGGATGTAGACCTCCGGGTGACCGAAGATCCAGAACAGGTGCTGCCAGAGGATCGGGTCGCCACCTTCAGAGGCGATGAAGAAGTGCGTGCCGTACTCGCGGTCGAACAGGAGCTGGAGCAGCGCCACGGTGAGCGGCGGGAGGGCCAGGATGAGCAGGAAGGAGATGATGAGCGACATCCAGACGAAGACCGGAAGGCGCATCATCGTCATGCCCGGGGCGCGCATGTTGATGATGGTGGTCGCGAAGTTGAGCGCGGCCATCAGCGACGAGACACCGAGGATCAGCAGGCCAACGGCGTAGAAGGTGATGCCGGGGCCCGGCGAATACTGCTTCGAGGAGAGCGGCGCGTAGTTGAACCAGCCGCCGTCCGGAGCGCCGAAGAAGAAGCTGCTCGTGAGCAGCAGGCCACCGAACAGGAAGACCCAGTAGGACAGGGCGTTCAGGCGCGGGAAGGCCACGTCCCGCGCGCCGACCATGAGCGGCAGCAGGTAGTTGGTGAACGATGCGCCCAGCGGCATGACCGCCAGGAAGATCATCGTCAGGGCGTGCATGGTGAAGAGCTCGTTGAAGAGCTTCGCGTCGATGACGACGCCGTGGGGGACGGCGAGCTGGGTGCGGATGAGCAGCGCCTGGAAGCCGCCCCACATGAAGAAGATGAAGGCGGTGACGCCGTACAGCGCGCCGATGCGCTTGTGGTCGACCGTCGTGATCCAGGACCAGATGCCGCTGGACGCGGGCTGGGTCAGCGTGCCTGCAATCGTGGCCATCTCATCGCCTCCTGAAGCCGGCGCCGGGCGTGAGGCCCTCGTCGGCGCTGCTCATGCGCGGTCGTGTGGGGCTACTTGAGCTCCAGCAGGTATGCGGCCACGGCCTTGATCTCTTCGTCGCTCAGAGCGCCGCCGGCCGACTTCGCCATGGGCGGCATGAGCGAACCCGGCTTCACGTCCGCCGAGTTGTGAATCCACCGGGTGAGGTTCGCCTCGTTGTTGACAAGGATGCCCGCCGCGATCGTCGTGCGCGCACCGACATGGCTCAGGTCGGGCGCGGTCTTCCCCTGCGCCGCCGTGCCGTTGACGGTGTGGCAGCCGATGCATGCGCTGCGGTTGAAGATCTCCTGGCCCTGCTTCGCGAGCGGGCTCACGGGTGTCACAGCCTTCGCGGCGACGCTCTTCGACCAGCTGTCGAAGTCCGACTGTGCGTCGACGAAGACGCGGAAGCGCATGTTCGCGTGGCTGAAGCCGCAGAGCTCGGCGCACTGGCCCAGGTAGGGCTCAGGACGGGCCTCGGTGGCGGTGAACGTCAGGAAGTTCGTGTGGCCCGGGACCATGTCCACCTTGCCGGCGATCTGCGGCACCCAGAACGAGTGGATGACGTCGGCCGAGCGGAGCTCGAAGTGGACGGGCTTGTCAACCGGGAGGTGCAGCTCATTGGCGGTGCTGATGCCCAGGTCGGGGTACTGGAACTCGAACCACCACTGGTGACCGATGGCAATGACCTTCATCGCGTCGGCGGGAGGCGGAGCGGACTGGGCCTGGATGGTGCTGATGGTGGGAACGGTGATCGCAACGACGATGGCGACGGGGATCATCGTCCAGATGACCTCAAGCCGGGTGTTGCCGTGAATCTGCTGGGCCTCGCGGCCGGGGCGCTCACGGAACATCAGCGTGAAGATCGCCGTGATGGCCATGATCACGACGAAGACGATGCCGGCGAGCCACATGATCAGGTTGTAAGGCCCCCAGATCGCGGCGTTGTCGGAGCCCTTGATGACCGCCGTGCTCATCGGCGCGTCGCAACTCACGGTGAGTGCGAGGAGGAGGCTGAGACCGAGGAGGAGGGCAAACCGTCGAGACAGGCTGCTGCGAACCGAACGAATGCGCGTCACCGGACCCCCCTGACATGCCGTCGCGTGCCCACAGCCCCAGCGATGGGGTGGGCAAACCGTGACTAGCAGTAACATCGGCGCTTGGATGGGTCAAGCATTTGACTTGTGCACAAGTGCCTTAAGGCACGGTCGATCGTCACGACCCAGGCGGGACGTTTGGCGTGACAGCCGAGGCCGAGGTCACACGTAGGCGGACTTTGCGCTTACGGATAGGTGCGAGTTGATCGGCCTCGGGTGCCGGGATAGCCTCGATCACCGATGACCGCAGCAGTAGCGGCCCCCGTGCGCCAGCGGCGGACGATCGTCCTCGTCGCGGGCATCCTCGTGGTGGCGCTGCTGGTGGTGCTGGCTGTCGCACTGGCCCGCGGCCGAACCACCGAGGACGCCTCGGCGACCGCGCTCGGCGATCCGACGGCGTTCGAACTGCCGTTGCTGCAGGGCGGCGGAACCTTCCGCCTGGTGGAGCACGCGGACGGCCCGGTGTTCGTCTACTTCTGGGCCTCGTGGTGCGCCCCCTGCGCGCAGGAGGCCCCTGTCATCCAGCGGCTCGCGGGCGAGTACCGCGACCGCGGGTACACGTTCGTCGGAGTCAACATCTGGGACGCCGAGCAGGATGCGCGACGGTTCGCGGAGGCGCAGCGGCTCACCTTCCCACTGGTGACCGACCCGGGCGGCAAGACCTACCTCGCCTACGGCGTGCAGACGCTGCCCACGGCGTTCGTACTACGCGCGGGGCTGCAGACCGACCGCAAGTTCATCGGCGCACTGACCGAGGCGCAGTTGCGCGAGATGCTGGATCGCGCGGGGGAGCGACGATGATCGGCCGAATGCTCACATCGCGGCGCGCGAAGCTCGTGGGGGTGCTGGTGGTCGCCACGCTGGCGATCACCGGCCTCGCGGTCTCCGCCGCGGGCGACTCGATGTCGTACTACGCCACGCCCGAGGAGTTCGCGAAGCAGACGGATCGCGAGGGCGCGAGCTGGCGCGTGGGCGGCCGCGTGCTGGGCGACACCGTGGTCGAGGAGCGCGGTCGGCCGACCTTGTTCACCATCCAGGGCGACCACGGCGAGCGCATGGATATCGTCTACAGCGGGGTGAAGCCCGACCTGTTCGGCCCCGGCGCGTTCGTAGTGATCGAGGGCAAGGCGGACGGGCCGAATCGGCTCAAGGCCTCCTCCGTCATCATCAAGCACGAGAACGCCTTCTACGACGCGAGCCCCACCGGCACCCCCCCGGCGATAGGCCGGTGAATCCGGGCGCCACGGTCGGCGCGGCCTCGATCCTCACCGCGCTGGCGACGGCGCTGTTCGCATGCGGCGCGGCATGCCTGGGACTCTGGCTGCACCAGCCGAGGCTGGTCGCCGCGGCACGCCGCGCGCTGATGGCGACCGCACTGTTCACGACCGCCGCGGCGGTGACGCTGGGCGTCGGCCTGCTCCGCGACGACTTCTCGATGGCGTACGTCGCCTCGGTCTCCTCTCGCGAGATGCAGACGGTGATGAAGTGGGCCTCGTTCTACAGCAAGCAGCCGGGCTCGCTGCTGTTCTGGACATGGTCGATGTCGCTGTTCATGGCGCTGTTCGCGTGGCGAACGCTGCCGCGCATCCCGTGGGGCAGCGCGCAAGCGACGGCGCTGTGCGGCGCGAGCCTGGCGGTGTTCCTCACCGCGCTTGCCTTCTTCGCCTCCCCGTTCCACGTGAGCGAAGTCACACCCCCGGACGGCGTCGGCCTGAACCCGCTGCTGGTGGATCGCGGGATGCTCGTGCACCCGCCGTTCCTCCTGTCCGGGTTGGTCAGCACCTCGATCCCGTTCGTGCTGGGGATGACGGCGCTCTGGTCGGGGCGGCTGGACGGCGCGTGGCTCCGGTCGGTGCGGACGTGGGCGCTCGCCTCGTGGCTGATCCTGAGCGTCGGCAACTTCCTGGGCGGCTGGTGGGCGTACACCGTGCTCGGCTGGGGCGGCTACTGGGGCTGGGACCCCGTCGAGAACTCGGCCGTGCTCCCGCTCTTCCCAATGACCGCGTTCGTGCACTCGATGATGGTGCAGGAGCGGCGGGGGATGCTGAAGCTGTGGAACCTTGCGCTGGTGGTGGCGGCGTGGGGGCTGGCGGTGTTCGGCACGTTCAACGTGCGCAGCGGCCTCGTGGACTCCGTCCACTCGTTCGCGCAGTCGAACGTCGGCGCGTACTTCCTCGTCGTGCTCGCGGTCACGCTCGTGCTCGCGCTGGGGCTGATGGCGTGGCGCGCGCCGTTCCTGCGCGCGGAGCACGACTTCGAGTCGCTGGCGTCGCGCGAGAGCAGCATGATCGTGAACAACTATCTGTTCACGGCGCTGACGCTGGTCGTCCTGGGCGGGACGCTGTTCCCGGTGTTCTCCGAGCTCTTCGTCGACTCCAAGATCACGGTGGGGCCGCCGTTCTACAACCGCGTGGCCGGCCCGCTGCTGGCGCTCACGATCGCGCTGATCGCCGTCGGCACGGTGCTGCCGTGGCGCCGCGCCTCGAACGCGACGATCGCGAGGCGGTTCGCGGCGCCGCTTGGCGGCGCGCTGCTGGCGGCCGTCATGTTGTTCGCACTGGGACTGCGCCACGCGTGGGGACTCGTCACGGTGGCATCTGCGGTCGCAGTCGTCGTCGCGACGCTGCGCGAGTACGCACTGGGCGCACGAGGCGCGCACGCAGCAGGCCTCGCGTGGGTCTCGACAGCGTCGTGGCTGTTCGCGCGCGACCAGCGGCGGTACGGCGGCTACCTCGTCCACCTTGGCGTGGCGGTGATGGCGGTCGCCGTGGTCGGGTCGAGCGTCTACCAGCAGCAGGAGCGCGTGAGCGTCGAGCCGGGCGAAACGTTCGAGGCCGGCGGGCGCACGATCTCCTATGAGGGGCTGTTCCAGCGCGAGGGCCATGAGAACGGCATTGAGACCGAAGTCTTCGCGCGCCTGGTCGTCGAGCGCCACGACGGCAGCGTTGAGGCGGTGCTGGAGCCAGGAAGGCGGCGCTTCGCGAACTTCCCGGAGCAGCCGACAGCGGTCGTCGCGCTGCACACGACGCCCGCGGACGACCTCTATGTCTTCGTGCAGGGCTGGGACGAATCGGGGCGGGCGGACTTCCATGTCTTCGTGAACCCGCTGATCGTGTGGCTCTGGATCGGAGGCGCGATCTACGTCGTCGGCGGCATCTTCGCGTGGATGCCGCTGGTCGGGGCGGCGCCACAGCGCACGGCAGCGGCCGAGCGCGGCGCGCTGGCGCAGGCGTGAGCACGATGCACGCGGTGCGTGCGCGCTGGATCGTGGTGGCGGTGGTGCTGGCGGCGCTCGCGTGGAGCCTCGCCGGCGTCGAGGTTGCACGGGCGCAGAGCGCGGATGACACGCGCGCGCTGCACATCGAGCAGCGGTTGCTGTGCCCGCAGTGCACCAATCTCCGCCTCGACGTCTGCGACACGATTCTCTGCGCAGACATGCGACGCGAGGTCCGCGATCGCGTCGCGCAGGGCCAATCGGACACGGAGATCATCGCCTACTTCCAGGGTCGCTACGGCCAGCGCGTGCTCGCCGACGTCCCGCGCAGCGGGTTCAACCTCGTGCTGTTCGCCTGGGTCGGGGGATCGTTGCTGGTGGTCGCGGTGGGCGGTGCGTTCGTGCTGCTGCGGCTGCGACGCACGGCGAGCGCGCCCCCCGCGCGCACGCTCGACGCCGCCGAGGAGCGCTGGCTCGACGAGCAGGTGCGCGACGGGGATGGGCGCTGATGGAGTGGGCGGTGCTGCTCGGCTTCGCGCTCGTGGCTGCGGCGCTCATCGTGCTGCCGCGCGGCGTCGCGGCTTCGCCGCGTGAGGCGGAGGCGGACGAGACGGCGTTGCGCGAGGAGCGGCGTCGACTGCTCGATGAGCTGGTGGAGATCGATGAGGATGCGGCCGCAGGACGAATCTCGGCGGACGACCGTGCCGTCGCGCGGCGCGCGATCGCGCCCCGACTGCGCGAGGTGACGGAAACGCTCCAGGCACGCGGCGTCGAGCTGCACGGGAACGCCGGACGCGAGGCGTCACGATGAGGCGGCTCGCCGCTGCAGCCGCGGTGGCCGCCTGTGCGCTCGCCTTCCTTGCGAACGAGGCGGGTGCCCAGGCGCCTGTGCCCCCCTCGCCCACCCCGACGCCCACAGCGCCCGCAGTAGCGCCCTCTGTGACGCCGACGGCCGTGATGGGCACGGTGAGCGGCATCGTGCGGAACGGCACGGCGGGTGCACCGACGCCGGTCGTGACGATGCAGTTGATCGCGGTGCTGCCGAACGGGCAGATCGGCGCGCAGTCGATCGAGACGCGCGACGGCACGTTCCGCTTTGCGGCGCCGGCCGACGCGACGGTGACCTACCTGCTGCGCACCGAGTACGCGGGCGTGCCCTACCTCGATCCCGTGCCGGTGCTGCTGGGAGCGGAGGCGCCGACCGTCGACCGCACGATCACCGTCTGGGAGACGACCGACGCCCGCCCCTCGCTGCGCATCGCGCGCACCACGGTCTACGTCGAGGGCATCGACGGCGCCACGGCACGGCTGCAACTCCGCCGCGAGGACGTCGTAGAGAGCGCGGGCGATCGCGTGTACGTCGGTGGTGCCGATCGGCGCACGCTGCGCCTGCCGACGCCGGACGGTGCGGTCGCGGTGGACGCACAGCAGTCCTTCGATGGCAGCGCGGATCTGGAGCAGGGAGTGGTCGTGACGACGCAGCCACTGCGTCCCGGGCAAACGACGGTAACGACGCGGCTGCTGGTGGAGTACGACGTGCGCGCGGGCGAGTACGCGCTGCGGGTCACCGCACCGCTCCCCACCGCCGTGGTCGAGGTACACGCCCCGACCTCGCTGGTGGGCGGGGTTCGCCCGCTCGCAAACGCTGAGGTGGCGAAGCCCGTCGACGCCGGGGGCGAGCGCTGGCAGGTCACGCGGCGCACCTCGGCAGCCGCAGAGGGCGAGAGCATGGTCGTGCAGCTGCGCGGCCTGTCCGGGCTGCAGGCGGCGAACCCGCTCACGTCGCAGCGCGGGGCGGCCACAGGTGCGGCGGTCGCGCTGGGCGTGCTCGCCGTGGGCGCACTCGCCGCGCTGCAGGTGCGCCGCACATGAGCACCGCGATCGAGATGCGCGCGCTCACGAAGCGCTACGGCGGCACGACGGTGCTCGATCGCGTGACATGCAGCATCGAGGCCGGCGCGAAGGTCGCGCTCACCGGTGCGAACGGCGCGGGCAAGTCCACGCTGCTCGCGGTGCTGGGGACGCTCGCCGCGGCCTCGGACGGCTCGTTCGCGATCGCGGGGCACGAGGCGGAACGCGACGCGGCGGGGCTGCGCCGCAGCATCGGCGTGCTCGCGCACAGCCCGATGGTGTACGAGGAACTGACCCCGCTGGAGAACCTGCGCTTCTTCGCGCGCCTGTACGGCGTGGAGGACGGCGAGGCACGCGCCTCGATGTTGCTGGAGCGGGTAGGCCTGTGGCGTCGGCGTCATGAGCCGACGCGCGTGCTCTCACGCGGGATGCACCAGCGGCTCGCGATCGCGCGCGCGCTGGTGCATGACCCCCGGGTGCTGCTGCTCGACGAGCCGGAGACGGGCCTCGACGCCGAGGGGCTGGCGCTGCTTGATGCCGAGCTGCTGCGCGCGCCCAGCGTCACGGTGCTGGCGGCGACCCACCAGCTGGCGCGCACTGCGGAGTGGGCCGAGGCCCGCGTGACGCTCCACCGCGGCCGCATCGAGGCGGTCGAGGGCACGGGCGTGATGGCCGAGGTCGCGACGCGCGAGGCGGTGCGCCGATGAGCGCGGTCGCGGCGGTGCTGGAGAAGGATCTGCGGCTGCTGTGGCGGCACCGCAGCGGATGGCTCTCGGCGGCGACGTTCGCGGCGATCAGCCTGCTGGTGTACGCGTTCGCCTTCGACCTCGTCGGCGACGAGGTGCGGCCGCTGCTGCCGGGGGTGCTGTGGGTGACCTTCCTATTCGCGGGCACGATCGCGTGCTCGCGCGCGTTCACGGACGAGGTGGAGCAGGGGACCTTCGACGCGCTGTTGCTGGCGCCGGTGCCGCGGACGGCGCTGTACGCCGGGAAAGTGCTGGCGAACTGCCTCGCGCTGCTGGCGGTCGAGGTGGCGGTGATGCTGCTGGCGACTATCCTGTTCAACCAGACGCTGATCTCGCCGGTGCTGCTGCTGGATGTCACGGTGGGGACGGTGGGCTACGTGAGCCTGACGACGCTGCTGTCGACGCTGGGCGCGCGGGTGCGTGCGCGCGAGGTGCTGCTGCCGGTGCTCTCGCTGCCACTGCTGGTGCCGCTGCTCATCGCGGGCGTGCGTGCCACGGACGCCGCGCTGGAGCTGCCCGCCGGGAGCGCGCCGTGGACGCTGCTGCTGGTGGTGTTCACGCTGTGGAGCCTGATCGCGAGCGCGTTGCTGTTCCCGCTGGCAGTGGAGCGATGAGCCGATGACTCGACTGGTCCTGCAAACGACGAAGTGGATCTACGGCTGGCGCTGGCTGGTGCTGCCGCCCGTGGTCGGCGCGCTGATGCTCGCGATGCTGGTGGGCGCGGTGGTCGTGGCGCCTCGCGAGGTCGTGGAGGGCGAGGTCCAGCGCCTCATGTACATCCACGTGCCGTCCGCGATCTCGGGCTACTTCGCGTTCGCGGTCGTGTTCGCGGCGTCGGTGGGGCTGCTGTGGACGCGCGACATGCGCTTCGATGCGGTCGCGCGCGGTGCAGCGACGGTGGGTGTGCTGTTCACGTTCATGATGCTCACGACCGGCGCGATCTGGGGGAAGCCAATCTGGGGCACCTACTGGGCGTGGGATGCGCGCATCACCAGCACGCTGATCCTGTTCCTGCTCTACACGGCGTACCTGCTGGCGCGCAGCCTGGCGGATGAGCTGGACGAGCAGGCCGCGAGGTACTCCGCCGTCTACGCGATCGTCGCGTTCCTCGACATCCCGATCATCAACATGTCGGTGCGCTGGTGGCGCACGCTGCACCCGCAGCCGATCGTGGTCGAGGGCGCGCTGCCGATGGGCATGCAGATCGTGCTGGGGCTCTCGATGCTGGCGATCGTGCTGCTCACGGTGTGGCTGATCGTGCTGCGCGCAGAGACTGAGGGCATCGGGGCGCGCGCGACGGCGCTGCGGGCGGCGCTCGACCGCCGGGAGGGCGAGTAGTGGACTACCTCGGCTACCTGTTCGCGGGTTTTGCCGTCTTCTGGGCGGGGCTCTTCGGCTACCTGCTCTGGCTGCAGGCCCGGCTGCGCGCGGTCTCGCGCCAGCTGGAGCTGCTGGAGGAGCGGCTGGCCGAGGCGGATCCGGACTTCGCGCGCGAGCGGAGCACGACGAGGCGATAACGGGCGGCGCAGGTGAGCGCAGCCGTGGGAGCGAGTAGCATGCGGGCATGAATCCTCGACTGTACCGAACGCTGGCGGCCACCACGGTCGTCGCCACGCTGTTGTTGATCGCGGTCGGAGCCTTCGTGCGCACCACGGGATCGGGCCTGGGCTGCCCCGACTGGCCTCAGTGCCACGGGGCGTGGGTGCCGCCGCTGGAGCGCACCGCGATCGTCGAGTACTCGCACCGCACCGTCGCCGTCATCGTGAGCGTGCTGGTCTATGGGCTGGCCGCGGCGACCTACGCGACCCGCCGACGCGACCGCGCCCTGGTGCAGCTGGCGAGCATGTCCGTGATCGTGCTGCTGGTGCAGGCGTACCTGGGCAAGATCACGGTTGAGCGCGAGCTTCCGCCCTGGGTCGTGACGTCTCACATGTCCACGGCGCTGCTGCTGCTGGCGGCGGTGTCGGCGATGACCGCGATCGCGTGGCGCGACGACCGTCGTACGGCGGTGATCACGCCGGAGCGCGCCTCGGTGCTGCGCACGCTGCTGGTGGCATCCGTGGTGACGTACGTGGTGCTCATCTGGGGCGCGTACGTGGTGAAGACAGGCGCCGGCACCTCGTGCATCTCATGGCCCGGCTGCAGCGCGGCACCGACGCCCTTCGTGGATGGCGGGCTGGCGCAGACGATCCAGTGGGTGCACCGGCTCTCCGTGGTGATCGAGGGCGCGGTGCTCGGCTGGGCAGCGCTCGCGCTGCGGCGGCAGGCGCCGGGGCTGCAGCGCGGCGCATGGGCGCTGGTATGGCTGTACGGCGCGCAGGTGCTGGTGGGCGCGCTGAACATCTGGACCGATTTCTCGGCGGCGGCGCGGGTGACGCACCTGGCGCTGGCCGCCACGATCTGGGCGGTGCTGATCGTGACGACCGTCGCCGCGTGGTACGGCGAGGCGTCCGAGGATGCGCAGCCCACCTCGGCCGGCGCCCGCACGCGCACGCACGAGGAGCAGTCGGCCGGTGCCTAGCCCGCTCATGCAGACGGTGCGCGGCTACATCGCGCTCACGAAGCCGAACATCATCTGGCTGCTGCTCGTGACGACGCTGCCGGCGATGGTGCTGGCGCAGGGCGGATGGCCCTCGACCTGGCTGGTGGTGGCGACGCTGTTCGGCGGCGCGCTCGCAGCCGGCAGCGCGAACGCGATCAACCAGTACGCCGACCGCGACATCGATCAGCGCATGGCGCGCACGCGCCGCCGCCCGCTGCCGAGGGGCATGGTGTCGTCGGCGGGAGCGCTCTGGTTCGGGCTCGCGCTCGGCGTCGTGGCGACGGTGTGGATGGTCGCGGTGGTGAACCTGCTCTCGGCGCTGCTGACGCTGGGCGCGATCGGCTTCTACGTCATCATCTACACGTACATCCTGAAGCGGCGCACCACCCAGAACATCGTGATCGGCGGAGCAGCGGGCGCTGCCCCGGCGCTCATTGGCTGGACGGCGGTCACCGGGAACATGTGGTCGCTGGAGCCGATCTTCATGTTCCTGATCGTCTTCTGGTGGACGCCTCCACACTTCTGGGCGCTCGCGATCGTTCTGGAGGACGACTACCGCGCGGCGGGTGTGCCGATGCTTCCGGTCGTACAGGGCAAGCGCGCGACGAAGGTGCAGATCGTGTTCTGGGCGATCATGCTGACGGCCCTCACGGTGCTGTTCGCGGGCGTGTCGGGGCTGGGGCCGATCTACCTCGGCACGGCGCTGATCGGCGGCGGGCTGTTCATCGCGGCGGCGGTCTGGCTGCTGCGTCAGCCGGGCAAGCGCGGCGCGTTCGCGGTCTACAAGTTCTCGACGTACTACCTGGCAGCGCTGTTCCTGGCGGTGATGGCGGACACGCTCAGCCGCTGATCGCGCCGCCCGTGCCCCTCACCTAGTCACGAGCCGCCGAGGCGACCGCCGCGAACCCGCGCGCGATCGATCCCTCCCGGTCGTCGGGATCGAGGATCGGGTGC
>Ga0172380_10001478_pt1 | contig 40291 bp, 65 predicted proteins | sample Leawe162metaG_FD_119747 | JGI IMG/M metagenome (GOLD analysis project Ga0172380, IMG submission 119747) | Leachate microbial communities from a municipal landfill in Southern Ontario, Canada - Leachate well 162 metaG | ecosystem: Engineered > Solid waste > Landfill > Unclassified | place...
CCGTCCTGTAGCTCAACACCGTCATCAAACCATCCTAAACAGCCGCGGTCGGTAAGTGTTTTATACGACACATCATTCCAAAAAGTAGTAGCGTTTCCTAAATCTACCGTGTCCCCACTTTCGGGACGAACCACACCACTATTCGCACTTATTTGGTTAAAGAGAACCTTTATCGGGTTTACATCCCCAACGCTGATACCAACAATATCTAAGGTTGCGTCAATATCTATAAAAGCGTGTACTGTTTCATTATATTGGAACTCCCAATGCTGCGACCCTACACTCATTACTAATTGAAGATTAGAGTAGTTTCCGACAAAAATACCACTAGTTGCGTCAAGGGTAACAGTGCTATTGGCTTGAGTTGTTGCGTTTCCTAAATAATCAGCACCAGCAATAAACCCTCCAATCGTACCCGAAGGCGAGGAAAGTTCCCCTGCAAAGGTCGCGTCTCCCGTAGCAGCATCTATAGAGAAAGTTGTTACCCCCGCGTTTGCTCCAACGATTCCACCTCGGTATATCGCTACCCCAGAGCCACCCGTAATTGCTCCCGTTGTAGTATTCCAGGTAATATCTCCTGTCTTTACCGCTCCTGCGTAATCGGTTGTTCCAAAGTCAAAGTCGGAAAGTATCTTTTTAGAAGAACTGTCTAGTCGGGCGTTAATAACATCGTTGATAAAATTACCATCACTGTTGATAGTTTCCTCAACCGTAGCAGTTGCCGCCTCTACATCCTTGGCTAAGGTTCCACCCAGCCCTCCGTAACCACCAATCTTTGCGCCAAAGCCCTCATCTAAAGGCGTGACAGAGTCGCTCATGGGTACGATTGGGTATTTTGGTGTTATATCGTCAGCCATATTAGGTGCTTTCTACATAGTGTCCAGAAAGTATAACCTTGCGAATGGCGCAGTCGTTTGTTGCAGAACCGTTGGCGAAGTTAAGATACACTCTCAAGTCTTCAATTTGTGTTAGCCCAAAGTTCGTGAAGTAGTGGCGGGTCTTCCCTGTACCCGTTATCTGTTTCGTTGTGCTTGATGTTGCCCCCTGATTTGCCTCAACAATAAGGTCGCACCGTGCTGAAGCTCCCAGTGATTTTGTAAACACTGTAACCTCGTCTAAAAATCCTTTGTATTTCCCACCCGATACAGGCATAATGATTGACTTCCAGTTAGAAGCAGTTGCGTACCCCGAGAACTTAGCTAAGCGAAAAGCAGAAGCCCCATCAGTTGAACTTATCATCGGTGTCCCGAATGGTGCGGCTATCGCCCCAACGGTAGCGTGTCCACCATCTGCAATCTGCGAAAGTTGAAATGGTAGGTCATCAACCATAGCACCCGCAGAATAGACAAGCCCTGAAGAAAGGAATAGGATAGTGCCTTTGTAAAGCGTTTTTTGGTTAAAGGTAGGCAGTGCTCCTGTAAAGCGTCGTAGTTCTTTTATCTGCGTTCCTTGAATGTACCCAATAATGAAGCCCTCAGTAGAAGACAAGTCTTGATAGGCAACATAGATAATCCCGTTGATACGATACAAGAACCCGATGCGCTGCATACCCACTCCCGTCTCGTCAGTCAGCGTTGTTTCGGTAGCCGAACCGTCATACAAGTAAATCTGCCCCTCGGTGCGATTTGTTCCCGTTACCCCAGAATTGACCGCGATGTACCAGAAGTTCGCATTGTAGATAACATCTGCAACCTCTGCGTCGTTGCCGAAGTCTAATTTTGTAGGAGCTAATGTGTTGGTTGCGGCGATGTAGGTTCCTAGGTAGCGACCATTCCCAAAGGCGATAATGTCTTCCTTTTTATCAGAAGGGTGCGGTGCTTTTTGGAGTGCGGCGTTTCCTGTTGGGACTGTTGAACCCCAGTCGTGGTCAAAGGTTGAAGACAGGTCATACTTTGAAATATCCCCACCCGAAGACTTATTGAAGAATGTATAAAGGTTTCCCTTTAATACTTGTATGCTCTCTCCCTCGGTACAGGATGTTATAGATACGGGCCACGAAGGAGTGCCACCACTCGCCACAGTAGTTGAGGAAATCTTAAATAGTTTTGAAGTACCCACTGCGTAGGTAACATCAGAGGCAACTGCCTTATCCATAATGTATTGAATGGTTTCAGTTACTACACCAGCTTCTGTTCCGTTGGTTAAGTCGGCGAGTCCAGGCCCTTGTGTAAGATAGTCCCCATTTATGATGTCCACATTCTGCATAACAGAAGCCGAACCGCCACCACCTGTTTCAGTTAGTGAATTAGCAAAAGCAAGGGGTGAATAGCCTTGATAGAACTTGTCTAATTCTATTGTCCAGGGGTTATCCTTTGCCATACTACATTACTAAGAAGAAGTTACCTGTATTCGGTAGCGTATATGTTACAACCAGTTTCGGGTCTGATGTAGTCCCCGCGGTATCAGCGAATAGTGATTGCACCGCATTCGCCCCCGTGGGGGTACTGTTGTTTAAGTCATTACTATGCGTTGCCCCAAACTTACTAATACTTGTTTTAGATATATTAGCTAGTCCACTTGCATTGAGGGTAAAGTCATTGTAGGTGTTTACGGTGGTAACGAATGAGGCTACTGCTATTGACCCAAAATTAGTAGTGCCTCTTTGGTCAAAATCCCCATCAACAATGTTTGTATTTGAAGCAGGAGAAGAAGATATGATATGAATAGTCCCCACGTCCGCATTTTCTCCAAAGTCCGTACCTGAACCCGCGATTGAAAGAGTAGCCGAGTTTATTGTTGCTCCCGATGTGAGTGAACTGGTATCAAATAAAAAGATACTCCATGAAATTACATAGCCCGTAGCAGCTTTTACTAAAATACTCGTGCCAGACGAAGAATCTGATAGTTCTCCCGTAGCCCCAGAGCGACAAGTTGCCCAATCAGCGTTAGTATTTCTAACATTTCCATCAACAGTAGTGGTTTCTACGTTCGCATCGGGGTAAGCGGTCAGAGTAGAAAATCCAAACGATAATTGGGGAATAAACCTATCAGCTAAAGCCCAGTCCCATGCATGCATAGTCCACCAGAAAGGTCGGAATGCGTAGTAAAGACGCTTTCCAAACTTTGTGTGTGTGCGGAAGTCGGCGGTGAACTTACCATTAGAAAACACAGTGTAGTGGTTGGGCATTATTTCAACAATACGTCCGTTGTACCCTATGTCCTGTTTGTTGATACGGAGGATGTTGCGAGAGACGCGCTTCGTGAAGCGATTATTTAAGAACCACAACAAAGTACGCTGATGCTTAGCGAACCATTGCTTGTTGAATGCGTGGTAGGGTTGGTTGACCATACTATGCTTGTGTACTTACGGCCGATAATGTTTGCAACTTCACCCACGCGCCGACTCCGTATGTTGGTGTTTCTTTATGACAAGATAAGCATAGAGTTCGCCCGTTGCTTACTTCAAGTCTTAACTCTGGGTAATAAGCAAACGGCTTTATGTGGTCAGCGTTCAAATGCCCACCCCTCACTCCACACATTTGACAGGTATAATTATCCCTTTCAAAAACAATTGTTCTCCACACAGAATATGCTTTACTCCTTCTGATACGGTAATTACCAGCAGTCTTTCCTTGGTCTTGATGACGAACGGTACATCCTACAGAACAAAACTTGGCAGTTTCTTTCCTATGATTTTGCACCTCAAACACCTCCATACATTCCTTGCAAAGCATAGAAACACGACTATTCCTTGGGTTGTTATCACCACTTCTTTCGGGAAACTTTTTACCCTTATTCCACGCTGATTTACCCAATCTATATTTATTACCAATGGCATTGAACGAATTTGAGCAACTATGAGAACAGAACTTTGAAGTAGCCCATTCTTTTTTTGAACAAGTCCCTTTCTTTAGAAATTCCTTGCTACATTTTAAACAGTTCTTTTTCATATTTCTTATCAGGCCTGCACACTATAAGCCACTGCGTGCCACTGGGTAGCGGCTAAGTTATAAGTCAAACCTACATAACCCCATTTTCCAGCAGTTGTAGCGGCGGGTAGGGTTATGCCTAACGCTGTCGCGAATGTCCAGGTCAATGTCTTAGATACGCCAGCGTCTTTGTAGCGCACAATTAACTTCTGCCCGTCTGTCGGTGTTCCAGTTACAGTAAACTCGGTATTATTGGCTACCGCAGAAAGCTCGTATACATCAGTAGTGTCTATATTTATGACCGAGGTAGCATCGTCGGTTGTTGTTACTACCCGTTCGGTAATGCGCTTATTCGTAAACGTTTCTGTTCCTGCTAACGTCGCAAGCGTTCCTGTTGTTGGCAGGGTTACATCGGTTGCAGCAGAGGTGGTAAGCGTAAGAGCGTCAGCACCCGAAAGGGTTAGTGAACCAGAAGCAGGAGTGAAACCTGTTACGGTAGCGGCGTTGCCTGTGATTGACCCTGCAATGGCATTTGTAACCTGTAGGTCGGTAAACCAACCCTTCGTAATACGAGTACCAGTTGAACCGATGTCGCCTGTTAATTGTAGATTTGAGCCATCGTAAGTAAGAGAAGCAGCCCCCTCAATCGTGCCGTCCCCTGTCCATACGCCAATCTGACTGTCTACTGGCGTGCCTACCTTAGTTACATTCCCACCATCCTCCCAGGTTGGCGGTGCGCCAGCTCCTGCCGAGGTCAATACCTGTCCCGATGTTCCTAAAGAAGCAAGGACTTTTATACCTTTCGCACCCCCATCTCCAAGAACAACAGCGTTATCAGTAAGCGCGGAGGCGGCAGTAACATCACCCGTACCAGCAACAGAAGCCCACGCAGGAGCACCACCACTTACTTGTAGTACCTGCCCAGTAGAACCTATGCCTAATTTAGAAATTGTAGTAGCACCAGAGGCGTATAAAATATCACCAGAAGTATAGGAGGCGATGTTTGTACCGCCCTTTGATACCGCAAGGGTTGTGATGGTTGCTTCTTTTGCGTTGAGTTGCGTTTGAATGGCAGAAGTAACACCATCGGTATAGTTAATTTCGGCAGCCGAAGCTGTTATAGAAAGGTCAGAAAGGCTCTCAATCTTATCCGTGTTGAGTGCTGAAAAATTACTATTGATTATAGTTAAGCTCGCCGCCCCGGTATCCGCTGATTGTAATGCTGTGATGCTAGACATTAGTTCTTTGTTTGATTTGCGTATATTTGGTCAATCACCACCGTGTCGTACTGCCACGGAAGGGCTAACTGCCACGGGAGAACAGTTGAAGCCCACAAGTTTGCCGCCGCACTATTCCCAATGTTCGTAAAACTGGCAGTATTCTTTGTGATTGGCGTTAGTGTTGCCATTAGAATGCTGTTAGGTCTGACTGCCGTGCTATACCCATATCCCCACTTGCCTGCCCATAATCTTCACGGTGTGGGCGAATGCGTACACTCTCGTCTTTTGAGCGTGCCGAATAACTAGTAATCATTGACTCTTCAATCTTTTCCATCATCGGGGTTAGCGTATTTATCTTCCCGTTCATCTGGTTAGCAATAGCGTAATCAAGAGCAGCACCAATAGAAAGGTATCGGTGGAATAACGGATTGATACCTGGAACTGCCGTCGTGCTTGCCGCCGTGAAGTAGGTAGGTATTCTTTGGAAATACACCTTTAGTCCAGCGGTTAAAGTTACGAGCGAAGAAGATGGTTTTGGGTACAAGAAAATAGAGTCGCCAATTTTGTCGTAATAGCGAGGCATTCCTGCGGTCTTCTGAAACTCTGTTAGTGCTTGCGAGGTAACATCGTGCTGGTCAATAGGGTCTACGACACGGTAGTTACCACTTGAGTCCATCACTTCAACCCTAGAAATGCTTAGGAATGTTTGCCCCGTGATTCCGTAGTCCTGCTGACTATCCACTAGTGTCGTTGTTCCGATAGGTAGGTCAGTGTTATTCGTGTCATCCCACTGCCATCGTCCGTCTGCCTGTAAAATTAAGGACACCGCATTGTCTAGGTGGCGGTTGCAGTTGTCGGCTTTGTTTGTTAAACTGTAAGATGTAGAGTCGGTGTTAAGCAAGAAATCTACATCCGATACTAACTGATTAAATGTCATAATATATGATTAGAGTTTGTCTTACTTGCAGTAAAGATTTTCATACAATCCCATACGAAGTCAGTGTTGGTAAGGGGAAGTTTTGTTCCAGAACTTGCTATAGTGAAAGCAAACGTGGTTCGGTACGCCCCCAGTGGGTTAAGGATAAAATTAGCAAGAATCACGCTAACTTGGGTAAGCATCTGTCTGAGGAAACGAAAGGAAGAATCTCTAAAGCTTTTTGGAATAGAGGTGGCCAATCGAAAGAGTGGAAAGAACAGGTACTTGGCCCTAATGCCCCTTGGTGGAAGGGAGACAACGCAAGCTATACTGCTATCCATAAGCTTGCAAGAAAGATGTACAAGGGAACAAAATGCCAGTTTTGTAACGCGGACAATCGTAAGTTGCACATCGCAAATAAAAGCGGTAAATATAGAAGACTTGATGCTGATGATTGGCTTACTCTTTGTGTTCCCTGTCATAAATCTTTTGACTTATCTAAGAAATCCCAGAACCGCTAAAATAAAAGCGGTTCTTTTTTAGTTAGCTAGACGGTTGAATGATAAAGGTAACGTTCGTCTGGTTCGTTAGGTCTGCGCAGATACCCTTTGAAAAGTACGCGTTTACCTCTACGACACCTCCCGTTGCGGTCATCAAGGTTGAACCTTCAAGGTAAATCTGTACGTCCGCGTCTCCATCTGCCACGTCATTTGACACTTCAACCACACCAGAACTGACATCCTTTCCGATAATAATTCTCTTCAAGATTGCTGGCTTTGCTGATATTACTTTGTTCGCCCCAGCAGAAGCGAAGTATTCGTATGTTCCTGTTTCCATAATGTTATTTAATTAGTTTGTTGCGGCTATCTCCTTGCCCTCCATAAAGAAGAGCAAAGGATAGCCACAAAGTGCTAAGCGATAGTTCCGATAGGCAAGTAGCGAACACCTACACCTTCAAGGTCAACCATAACGAAATGAGTTGTCGTTAAGGTCTTAGAAGCAATCGCCTCTACTGCGTTCCCTGTTCCAACTGTCGTCTCAAAGCCGAAGAAAGGCTTGTCAACATCGAGCTGAACCATGTGGAGTATATTAGAACCTCCAGCAGTGTGGGTCTGTTCCAATCGTACAACAGCGCTATCTGCGTTGTTGGTGGTTGGGACTGATACAACCTCTAAGGTTGCCTTGTCAGCCGCTAATGCCGCACCCGATGTCAGGTATACAGCAGAGTTAGCAACTGGGTCAGCGTCTACATAGAGACCGATAACCTTCTTGCCACCAGCGTCAATCTTTACACCAATGTTCTCGTTCGTGTCGGTAATACCCGTGAAGTTGAACTCGGAGTAGATAGCACCAGAGGCAGGGGTTCCTGCGGTCTCTACGCGGAATGTGTTACCGCCAGAAGCGATAGCACCGTCGGACATTACGGTTAATACCGCGTTGTTGTCCGTCAAAGCACCACCACCAAGGAATGTAACAACATCGCTTGCTGTGGGGTCAGCGTCGATGTACATAGCGTTTAACGCTTTGGAAGCACCGACAAACTCAATACCGATAGCACCAGCGTTTGGTGTTCCGGTAGGAGCGATACGCAAGATGTTTCCTCCCGAAGCGACAGCACCACCAGCGTCCAAGAGCAATACAGCCTTGTCCGAGGCGATAACACCACCTGTGTTGTCAAAGGTAACCATATCCTGTGAGGTTTGGACACCAGTGATGTGTAGGGCGTGAGTTGTCGCTACTGCCGTGGTAATCTTTGTCGCACCGTCAGCACCAACTGTGAAGTCGGATACACCGTCATCATTAAGGTTGATGTAGAACCCTGTGGTTAAGGAAGCTCCACCATTGTCAATGTAGAGGATAGAACCCTCTGTGGTTGCGTCGGCGGTAATAACCACCGTATTTGTCGTGGTGTTCGCCGCGTTGGTCAGGGTGAATGAAGCCGCATCATCAGCATCCGTAATAGTTAAGGATGTGTCGCTCCACACAACATCACCAGCAGTAATTGTGTATACTGCAGAACCTGCCACACCCGTCTGCGTAATAGTCGCAGAAGCGGCGAGAGTTACATTGTTATCGAAGTCTGTTACACCTGCAATGTTCAATACCGAACCATTCCAGCCGATAGTAGCGTCAGAGCCAGTACCAAACGTAATGAGTTCGTTGTCAAGCATTGCGATTGCGGTAAATACCGCTGCACCAAGCTTGCTTACACTCCAAGTTGAAGATGTACCTAAGATGTCCTTACCAGTCCCAGAGTTAGAGATAGCAAGTACATTGCCCGCACCACCCGCCTTTGAGAGTGTGAACACATCCGTTGCACTGGAAGTACCAGCAAAAGTTACGGTTGTAGAATCAACGGCGAGCGTCTTGTCATTGTCGTACAAAGCATCCCACGTTGAGATACCACCAGCAGCAACAGAGTCAACTGCGTTGAAGTCCGCAGAAGCAGTTGTGCCTTCGTTAATGTACAATGTCGCACCTACTGAGTTTCCACTTGTCTTGCGGAAGCGAGCACCGACGGCATATCCAGCGTCAGCATCACTAGGAACAGTCGCACCAGAAGCCTCTACGACCATTCCAAAACGGTCAATAACTTCCTGGTTTACAACAGGAGTTCCTGTTTTCTTCTTCTCTCCTACAAGTATAAGTGAACGATTTAGTAATTTTCCCATATGTCCTTTTGAGGGGAGTCCCCCTCCCCCGAAGGGGAGGAGGCTCTTACCTAATTAATTGCTATGTCCACGCGCTTGCATCCATCTGTACGGCTACTAAGCCGGAAGCGTTGCGAGCAAATGTCTTCTTACCGAAGAGCATCCATGGGTGAACGTACTTCCCAAGGCGCAGCTCTGCGTCTCGGAATACTACATTCGGGGTAACTTGTGTTACCAAGTCAATCGAACCATACACACCCATAAGGGAGTGTTGCTTCTGTACTGACCATGCGGCGGAAACAGAGTTACTGGTGGATACTACGATGTCGCCGTATCCAGTGATAACAATGTTCGTTCCAACTACTGTGGCAACGATACCAGCCTCTTCAATCAACTGTCGGTCTTCGGCAGAGAGAGCGATGTAGGTATCTACACCAGGGGTTCCGTCATCGTTGATGGCAGAAGCCAACTGTGCGGCACACAAAGCGGCGCTTCCTTGAATGGAGAAGTGTCCAGCACCAACCGCAGCACCATCAGCGTCAGCTGTAAAGGTTACGCCGTTAATGGTTACGGTGTCGGTGTCCACCAAAATGGTGTCCATATCAAAGGTAGCGGTGAACGGAAGGTTGTTGGACAAGATAAGGTCAAAGCCAAATCGGTTGCCAATCATTCCATTGTCGCTCACTGCGTCTCCGAACACGGTCTCACGACCACCTACGTAGTTTTGGAGGGTCTCCAGCATACGAGGGCTAATCATCGCAAAACGGTTCTTCTCGGTGCGCTTTCGGGAGTTCAACTCACGACCAGCTGCGGTGAAGATGTTAGCGATGTTTGCGCTAGAAACAACGATACTGTTACCGTCAGTTCCGCCCAAATCACCATCGTCAATCGTTTTTGCGGCGTTGGAGTACTCAGCCAAGATTGCTTGGTCAAGTACGTTGTTGAGCTGTCGCTGTGCGTCAACGGCGTAGCGACTGGCTACGTCCCACTTGTTCTGTACTGCGTCAATGTCGTCCACGTAGAACGATGCTACCTTTGCGGTTGATACCGTTAGGCTCTCATCGGTGGTGGACAAGTCCTTTACGGTGATGTCAGTTCCCTTCGTGTAGGTTTGTACACGGGGGTATGAACCGTAGGGCTTGTGAAGGGTGTCTCCATCCTTCAAGTCTGCTCGCAACTCGGTGTTTGCGATTTTCAATGCGCTAGACTCCTTGTAGAAAGTGTCCTGCATTTCCTTCGCCCAGTATTCTGGGTTGAAGGCTGTTAAGTCATTCGCCATAATTGTTTACAAAAAAACGGATACGCCAAAAAAGGCTATATCCGTCTCTTCGTTGAGATAGGTCTGAACTTATTGGAAGCGTTGGAATGTCGTTATCTCTATCATCCTGATGACCGGGCCATTCTTGTGAATAATCCGGCTACCATTCGTTTCGTCAAACAATCCACTATCCATCAGTTTTTTAATCTGTGGCTGGTATTTGCGAAAGAGAACAAACAATTCCTGCTCTTCTTTATTCAGTGTTACTGTTAATTTTTCTTCCATAACACTGACTACGAAAGCTATCCCTTCTTGAGCCACTCTTTATAAGCGGCCCAGTCTTTTCGTCCTTCTTCCGTCGTTAGGTCAAAGTCCGAGGGGCTTGCTTCGCTGTAGTCTATTTTAGTGTTTCCCTTGTTTTTCCCGCCCAAGGATGCGTTTTCAGCTTCTTGTTCCTTGTCATCCTGTCCCTTGCGGAACTGAATGTAGTCGGACTTGAGAGCTTCTTGCACACTTACGCCCTTGAGTTTAGCGTAGCTCTTAATTTCCTCCTTGAGTGAATCACTCACTGCTAAGGAATTAAGGTCGCGCCTATCAAGTTCTTCCTGCACAACTTTAGGTACATCGGTGGCGACAGGAGCTTCTTCTTTCTCTTCTTTCGGTTCTGGTTTTACCCACTTACCGTCTTGGAGTACAAAGCCCTCTGCCTTTTTAGCACGAGCGAATAATTGCTTATTCTTCTCTTCCCCCTCTGCCAACTTCTCCTTCAGTTCTTCTTCAGAGAGACCATCTAATGCTCCCTCTACCACTTCCTCAATTTCAGAGTCGAGGTTCTCAGTGTTTTCATCTGCCATAATTTTGTAGCGGGATGGCCCCGCAAATGCCCTTTTAAGAGTTGGGCTTCTCTAAATTGTATTGTGCTTTTAACGTCTGTGCTGACGATTACTCTACGTGGAAACTATCTCTGGGGTCTTTGGGCCTGTCATCAGGAAAGCTCATTACCTCAGAGAATACCTCTCGGAGCTTCTCGTACGCTCTCTTAGAGGACTTTATCTCTATCGCCTGCGCTACTGGGTCTTCGCACTCTTTTATTAGTGTGATGTCCAGTAACTCCAACATCTTCTGGGCAAGATACTCTTTGAGTGCCTTCCCAGAACCACTATCAAGGGTCTTTTTAATCGCCTCGTTATTCATCAATGACTGGCAATATGCCGTTCATCTGCTCAGTGGTAATGTCTTGCGGAACATCGGCGAGCTTGATTTTGTGAAGCTCTACGTCTGACTCCTCATTGAGGAGAGCGTTGAACTCGTCAATCTGCTTCTGCCGCGCGTCTAAAGCTTCCTTGTGAGTTGCTCGTAACGCTTCTAGTTCTTTGTCAAAGGCCTTCTGGTTGGCGATTACGTAGGTAGTGCTAATTACTTTTCCGTTATCGTCTTTCTCGTCTTCGGTAACTGGCTTGCCGTCAGCGTCTTTCTTTGCGTGTTCTTTGGCGAGCTCAATGCGGGCGGTCTCATACTCGTTAAACTCCTTGCTCAATTCTGAAGCCTTCTGCATGGATTCAACATCCTCTCCTAATCGGCGGAGGTTCTTGGCAACCGCGTAGGAGAACGCTACCCCCTTTAATCCTGACAATGCGTTTAACGCCCGGAACAATGTAAGTACTTCTTGTTTTGTCATTTCTTCGTTGAATTAGACCTTAGTATTATTTCTTCTTGGAAACCCTGCGGACTGTCTTCTTTGGCGAACCGCCCATCATACCCTTTGCTATATCTCTCATCTTCTTTGCTGCTTCCTTCCCTGCTTGGGTGTATGGAAAGCGTGTGTTTCCCACTTTTGGCATTGTTGTTTCTTTATGCTGTTTGTAATGCTGGTTGCGCCTTTGGTTGTGCTTCTACTGGTTGAACTTCAGTCTTGGGCAATCCCGATACATCAATCTGGTTCTTCGCCATCGCTATTTCTATCAAGGCGGTACGACGAACAGGGTCTTGCTCTAACTGGATGAACGATTTGTACTTCTCATTCTCGGCGACGAGATTGAAGTTCTCTCCTGTGATAACGACCTTTGCACGTGGCTTAAAGTTATCCCACATTCCTTCTTCTAACTGTATCTGTATGCTCTTGTTGCGCTGTAGCTCTTTTAACTTCTCTTCTTTGATGCTTTCGGCAATCTCTGTTGAGTGGGGCGGGAGGTTTACAAGGTTCTCAATGTACCAGTTGTCTACGAGTAGCTTGTAATATCTATTGAGTACTCCTGAGTCGCCTGTTATCTCTATAATTCGTTTACCCTTTAAGTCTCTTAACATCTCTGGTTTAATCCAATCGTCAATCACATCGGTGAGCGCGTTGCCGAGCTTCTCGCGAATAAAGTCAAAAAGTTTCCCGGCGTTTACGTTCTGTAATGCTCCTAATGAAAATGGTGTACCTGATGGTAGGTTGGCTCCCGTTACTACCTCGTAGGAGTTTGTGAGTGCGTCAGCTAACTGCACAATACGGTTCCAGTCAGCGATGAGCTGGTCAAATCCATCCATACGAGTTTGCACTTGCTGAAGGTCGGAGGACTTAATGATGTCTCCATTCTGCAAATCAGTGAGTATGTTTTGCGCGATAACTCGGTCAGAGGAACGAAACACAGTCTTGGCCGCGTACTCTAGTCCTCTCGCTATCTGGTTTCCTATCTCGTTGGCACGCGTCTGACAATCAAGGAGGGTTTCGTACACTCCCACTCGCAACCAACGACCCTGATACGCGGTGCGGTGGTACTCTTTGTACGGCTTTTTCGTGAGAGTTTCGGCGTAGAGAATAAGTGAAGGCTGACCCTTTTCAGCTCCACCAGCGATAATCTTGGCGAGTACGTACTTCTTCTCATCGCCCCCATCTTTTCCTTGCGCTTCGTACAAATCTTTTTCACTAACCTCTCCGTTGCGCTCATACACAAAGTATTCAGGAGAACCCTTGTCTTTTGTTTTGGCGGAGTCCATTAAGTCCTGGACATTCTTCCACACGCCCATTTTGGCACGCAGGTCGGCAGGGTACATCGTTTCTTCTTCAATCACATCGGAGTCGGCGAGTGTTTCGGCTAGGGTGTTGAGTACGAAGAAGTGCGTCAAGTCCATAACGCGGTAACTACCCGATACCTTTTTGAATACAACACTACCCCAGTCAGCACCCTTTTCTACTGCGTCATTCAATTTGTCGGCTTGTCCTGAAGTCTTTAGCCAGTCCTTTAGCGCGATGTTAGCGATGATAAGTTTCCCAGCATCGTCTCCACCATCGCTCTCCAATGAAACGTCTTTCGTATCAAAGTCAATGTTCTTTACCTCGCTATTCCTTCGGGGCGTGATGATGTCGTACCAATACTTGTAGTTACCCTGCGAGTCGGTCTTGCCTGTTGGGTAGATTTGGTTCTGGTACAACGAAATGCGGCGAATAGTCTTATACGCAGAATAGGAGTGCCCATCAAGACGCTCCACGCTGTGGTTCTCGTAACTTTTTATTTCTTGTCTTATTTGCTCAATCATTAGATACCCTTATCTTTCTTAATTTGTTCCCTCCTATCCTTGCGGTTACGCTCCAGCTTCCGTTGCTCAATGTTGTCGGGGTTGTGGTAGTCCTCCCATATCTCATCAAACTGTCTGGCTGGTTCGTTCTTGTCGCTCATAATGCGTGGTCATTTTGCTGTCTGATTACTCGGTTCTCCATAATGCGCCTACGGTCTGCTTCGGTTTCTTCAGGCTCTTTCTTGAGCGAGATGATAGCGTAGCGGATAGCGTCCATTGCGTGGTCAAACCCAGACTCCGGTGTGTTTACTACTGCGGCGTTCTTGTCGGTAGTCCATAGGAAGTTGCGGTACTCTTTCAGAATGTTGAGCGAACGTTTCGTAACACTGATTCGCTGGTCTTGTACGAGCTGGATACCACTATTGATTGAGTCCTTACCCTTTTCCGCTCCGATAATGTTGACGTTGTAACTCTTAATCTCGTCAATGCTTTTGGGTTCGGCACTATCAGCTACTACCAACGCTTGCGGTTGATTGAGTAGAACATCGGCTATCTGCTTGTTGGACAATCCTTTTAGGAATGTAACCTCGTCCAAGATATATCCACCGTTGTAATAGTAGATAGCGACAATCGCGGTAGGGTCGTTGGAATATCCGAAGTCCAGTCCGTATCGTTCAAGTCGCGCCTCATGGGGTAGCTCGTCAATAATCTGCCACCCTGTATAGATACGACCCTCTGCCTCTCCCAGTTGTCCTTCGCCGTACACTTTCCACCACGCTTTCTTTTCGCGGTGCATTTCAATCTCTCGTACTGTTGACTCATCGAGGGCTTCGTTGTCCCGATATGTCAGAGTGATGAAGTCAATATCATCGCGTTGTCCTTTCATTTCGGTATAGAACCAGAACTCACTAATTGGGTTCCAGTCCAGCCATACGATTTTGCGGGTACGAGTTATTAACTGGTCGGCAATAACATAGGGTAGGTTATTGCACTCGTTGATGAAAAGAACATCTCTACGTGGGCCGTGTGCTTTCCCAAAGGTATCTACACTGATAAACTCTACCTTTGAGCCGCCCTCAAATGTGTATGTTGGTTTAGGGGTTTTTATCCACCGTGCGTCGTCCCAGTAACCCCTGTCTTTCATTATCGTTTCAAAGTCCAGCATTGCACCTCCACTCAAGTGTGGAAATGACTCGGAGACAACGCTGATTAACTCACCTCTCGTACTTTGCGCGTAATCTATAATCCATATGAGGATAGATACTGTCTTTGACGCGGAAGTACCACCGCTAACCGCTCGTATTCTCTTCTTCAGCTGGAATATCTTCCGTGTCGCTGTGGTGTCCTGTATCCGAAATGCTTTGTCCTGCATAAATTGGGGTTGGAAGTGGTTGTCCGCCGGAAGTTACGTCTTGTGCTGGTCGCCCCTCTAACATCTGCCACATCAACTCTCTATTGTCTTTTACAAAGTGTGCGACAATGTCTTCTACTACTTCGGGGTTATTCTCTAGGTGCTGGCGGATTTTATCTTTGATTGAAACAGAACCGGCCGGTCTACCCGCAGGATTACCCGACACTCCCTTTTTGAACGTGCCGTCAGGATTCCTGATTTCCCCTGTACTTTCTGGTTCTTGACTCATTTCTTTTTCTTATAAACTACGTAACCCTTACCTTTTAGATACTTCGCCATTGTTTCTGTTGTTATCTTGGGGTTCCACTCTTGCTCCTCTATTTCAAACTCTACTTCATTTGCGATGAGTGGGGTGTATACTGCTATCTCATCAAACTTGTTGAGCGGTTTTTGCTTTACTACCTTTGCTGCTCGGTCTTCTAAAAACTCTTTAAGTGTATCGTTTTTCTTTAGCCCAACAACATGGCGAAATACGCCAAGTTCACTTATCCAAGTTGATATGTAAAATTGTTTCACCATAGCACTGTTCGCCGCGCGGCTGGGGTATGTGCTTAACCAATCAATGTGGTCTTATTTCCCCGGCAGATGTTCTCTGCCCGATAAACAAGTCCTACACTTAGTATGCGCTTCGTTACCCCTAAAGTGCAACCCCTCTATTATTTGCTATTGTCGCTATTGCCTCAATAACTAACTCTTTGATATTCTCTCCCTCGTAGTGCTTGCCCCATTCAAACCCACAATGGCAGATGACTATTCCGTGGGTTTTACAGACCCTTGTTTTTCGTAACTTGTGAAAATGGTCGGCGGTTGCGTCATTCTCCATAATTATTTTGGATAGGCGACAACCAGAGTCTTTGCTGTGGAACATATAAATAAAACAAACACGCCTTTTGGTGTGTTTTGTAAGCCGAGGGGGTCGGCGGAAATCTAATTGTCTAACACTCGTAGTATACCGTAAAGGTTGGGGGGGTGTCAAGAGGGTCTATGCGTCAGCCGATAAAAAAATACCTTACTCAAGACCCCGCACCTATTTGTTTATACTCTGGTACGGTCAATTCCATTTTAACCCGCTCTGTAACACCCTCAATCATCAGTTTACATTCGCGCTGTTCTCTATCTCCAATCTCAAGGTAATCTTCGCCCGTTGGCTGGTAGCCCCTATTCCAGCCCATCATTCTCGTCCAGTCGGGAGTAATAGAAATAATATGATTGCCGGATATTGTACCCTCTTTGAAAATAGCAACCTTGCCCGTAATCTGCGCCCTAACTGCTGTTTGAAGTTCGGACTCATCAATACTCAAGTAGTCGTTTGCGTTATACCCCTTTTGGACACGAAAGTATTTAGTCATATTATGCGATACCCCTACCTTGGGGTGCTTTAGTTGATTTATTAAACTTTCCGAAATTAGAGAACCAAGTGGTAAGCCTTCGCTGAACCTCAAACGCCTTCTCTTGTTGCCATCGTTCTTTTGTGCCGGAAGGATTTAGTTCAGTCCAGTAAGATATAAACTTTTTTATTTCATCGCGGGCTAACTGTTCTGGGATACCCTTTTCTTTTAAGGTGGATATTATAAGTTCCTGCTGTTCCTGGTTGCTAAAGAAGTTTTTAGTAATTTCAGATGGTGTGGGCGATTTATCGCCGCCCTCTCTCTTAGTATTACTATTAGAATTAGAATTAAGATTAGAATTAAGATGCGATAGGGTATCTATACCCTTTCCCAAAACAAGGTTTTTCATAGATTCGGGGACGCTTTCCAACTCAATTTCTATACCTTTTTTTATCTTTGGGCTGTTTTGATTCTGGTGTTTTACAAAGTTTTTAATGCCAAGCCAACCATCTTTGTAAAAAATCTTATCGTCTTTTGAGAAGCGCAATAAAATCTTCTCCACCATTTCCCTCTCAATACCAGTTTCTACTGCTATTTTTTTAAGTGTTACTTGGTATATACCACAAATACTCGTTGAGGAATTAGTAAGAAAATACAAAAAGAGCAGCTTCTCAATCGGGTCAAGATTTGCCGTATAGTTATCCTCCCAGAAAATTGTGTCTACCATTCTATTTTTCGCCATATTTTTTTTAATTACAATACCCCTATTATAGGTTCTGCATATGGTTGTACATATCCTGAAGTTCTGGATACCTCTTTAAGGCAATTTTGAACCAACTCTTTTGGGAAACCTTTTTATTTCTAACCTTCTTTCGTTTTAGGATTGGTCGCCCTGCCGTTTGAGTGTATGTTTCCCCATCGGGTCGGATTACTCTTACAAGCCCCGGAGTCGTTCCGTAAGTTTTCATAATTTACCAACGAAAAGAGGAGCAAACAGGGACACACGGGTCTTGGAAAACCCACATTCCTGTTTACTCCTCTGCTCGCAATTAAATAATTGTTTTCCAAGTTTGTGTGTCATAAAGCTATCGTACTATACCTTTATTTTTTGTGCAATAGTACAACCGCCACGCAAACTGCTTCCTGTGGATAACTCTATTTTGTAACCGCCAAAAAATGACGCGCCACAATCCCGTCTAAGGCTCGCAATTATATCCGCTGGTATTATCCTACCTTTTGGGGCTGTACTTTTAATTGACAATATGCTACGATAATCTTATGGACAATTACAACCTATATATCTGTGTTTCGTGCGAGGAGGAGTGGGGGCATTATTGCGATGACTACGGTGTTGGCGAGTGTCCCGATACTTGCCCGCTTTGTTCTATGCCGTGGCTACAAATGCTGGGGGATGTTTATAAGGAGGAGGGTATTATTGAAGCGTTACGAATGGCGATAAAGAGAATAAAAGGTTCGCTATGAAAAAATCTTATATAACCTTACGAGATAGAACATGGAAGGGTAGGGAGTGGTGGAGTTCCTACGGACGAAATGTAAATATACGCCGTCTGACGGATGAAGAAGCCGCGACCCTGACCGATATAGAGGAGTGGGTAAATCCTCTCCAACCAGTACAGGACAATGTTGTTGGAAATGATGACGGGAGAATGTTTTGCAAGAAGTGCGGGAGTAAAAAAGGATTCTATGTTTACAAAAACCATAGGGGCGAGCAGAAAAAGTGGTACACAATTTATAAATGCGCCGAATGTGGCGCACGAGAAAAAAGAAACTATAACTAACCTATGCCCTACTCCGAACTAAAACAAAAACTAACCGACAGAGAAACACGGGAACGATATAAGAGTGCGCTGGCCGAAGCACCATTAAGAGAACGCCACAAAAAGATAGTTGCGTATCGTCTTGGTTTTGAGGACGGCAACATTCATACTCTTCAAGAGACGGGGGACTTGTTTGGCGTTACCCGACAGAATGTTAAGTACCTTGAAGTGAAAGCGTTGGCGGCGATTGAGGGTAATTTGTAGCCTGTGGATAACTCTTTATACATCCACTTGACAAGCAAAACAGGTTGATATACAATGTAAGTAGTAGAGGACGAAAGTTTTATTGGTAGCCCCACAACGAAGCATTGGCTACGGCGAACGCTAACGGGAGGGGCTACCGCCTCACTAAAGTAGCTCCTTCACAATCTATACGGCGACACAAACAAATGAACATCACTATCGTAGAAAAAACCTACCAACGGAACGGTGTTAGCGGACGGGGCTTTATACAAATAAAGTTTCGCTACTCTGCTAAAAACGAACCCGAAGGAGTCGTTCTAATTGCGATACTACCAGTTCAAGATAATGGGGATATTGAGCCGACAGAGTGCTTCGTAATAAACCCATTAGATTTTAACGATAGTTATCGTGGGGATACATTTGGCTATGAGTTTGCAAAAATAGACGGGCTACTTAACTAAATAATTTGTCTGCCGTGTAGGTTGTGTAGGGGCTACTAAAGAGGTTGATTGAGTGGGGGGGGTGAAGTTGGGCCCCAACACACAGCATGAAGTGGGCCCCTCCCGCCCAGTCAATCTCACTAAAGGTCATAAACAGAAAACAACATTCTATGAAAGAAATAATCTGCGAGAAGTGTAGTGAGGGGAATTATTGGACAGAGCATCATTTTGTAGACGGAGAATTAGTCGGCTTGTGTAAGCATAAAATGTCTATTCTTGGCGTGAAAAGCATTGGGGAGAAATTACAAGAACTTAACGACAAGCGACAACCACAATGAAGTACATAACATACATAAATGGAGCGGGAGAAACAAAAATACACTGTTGCGAGGATACCCAAGAACAGTGGCAGAAGTGGGCGGTGCTTATCGCAAGTGTTCTGTTCGCAGGTGTAGCGTTCTGGGGAATCGCCAACGCAATCGTAACCTTCCCCGAAGCAATCGCCGAATACGACAGTCAGTACGCAGAGGTTACGGGTCAAAAATAGATTACTCTTACGCAGTTCTACTTCTCTCTGATTTTCGTAAGAGGTCGGGGAGAAGTAAAAATGATATGTTCAACTTTCTTGACGAAGTGCGCTACAAAGGAAACCCCTACCTTTTCATAGGGTACGAGGATGAAGAAAATGGAACGGTGGAAATCCAGCCACTCGGCTACCACGCTCCACACCAATTCGTAAACAAGTTCGTGAACGAAAATGAGTTAGAAGAAATAGTAATGTGCCTCGCCTGTGATTTAGCAATAGAAGAAGGCGAAGAAACAATAACCGTAGAAGATGGTACAATCCACGACTACGAGTATTGCCGAACGCTCTTAAACTCAAAGGTCAGGGATTTTCAGGAGCCAATAGAAGAAATGAACCGCGCCTAACCAATACTATGAGTTTAGACATCACACTACAAAGCCCTGAAAAAGAATCTAAGGAATGTTGGAACTGTGGTTCGTCCTACGAGGAGGTCGAAAGTGTTTTCTGGACGAACATAACGCACAACCTTGCAGGGATGGCCTCCCGTGTTGGTATCTATAAATACTTATGGCGACCAGAGGAAATTGGTATTAGCAAGGCAGGAGACCTCATAAAGCCGTTAGAGGACGGACTGTCAAAGTTAAAGGCGAACCCAGATAAGTATAGGAAATACAACCCTAAAAACGGGTGGGGTAGTTACGAGGGGTTTGTCGATGTGGTTGAGGAGTATCTTGAAGCGTGTAAGAAGAATACCGAAGCAATCATCAGTGTTAGTCGTTAGTATTTTATCCATTAAACGAACGACAATGAACAAAACCCAACTCCAAATTGTTCGTGAACGGTTAGAGAGGTACGGATATGTAGATAATTTCTGGGCAATCAAGAACTACATCCTACGATTAGGTGCTGTGGTGTATGACTTGCGCCAAGAGGGGTTAGAGATTGAAGGAGCGTTTGGAAAGGCACTCGGCAAGAAGCGACCCAACTGGAAGAATTACTATTATCTGCTGAAGAAATGAAAATAGAATACCGCACAATCAAAGACGGTGTACTTCAAATCACTACCGCAGACGAACGATGGTACAAAGTCGGCGAGCAATTCCTACCCTCCGCGACATTCATTCTTGATAGTTATCCAAAGGGTGTAGGTTTTACCCAATGGCTAAAGCGCAATGGCGAGAACTCCGATTTTGTGTCGCAGGAAGCAATGGACAGGGGAAGTAGGGTACACCGAGCAGTTGAGGTTCTCGTTGCCGGTGGAACTATCAAGCACGATGACAAGATTTCAGGCGGTGGCGATGAGGTAGAGTTGGACGCACAAGAATATGGGGCGGTTCTATCATTTCAGAAATGGTGGGAGGCAACCAAGCCAACGCTCATATCTTCTGAAATTACTGTGATGAACCTTAGCGTAGGGTACGCTGGCACAGTAGACCTTATCCTTAAGATAGGAGATAACACTTGGTTGATTGACCTAAAAACATCAAAGGAGGTTTACCCTTCGCACGAGTTACAGGTGTCGGCATACAGTCATTGTACTGACCTTGAAGGCAACGCAATACAGGTTGACCGATTGGCTATCCTTCAAGTTGGCTACACTCGTAACAAGAACGGATACAAGTTGACCGAAGTGAAGGATGACTTTGAAACTTTCGTTGCTCTTAAAAAGGTCTTTGACAAGGAACACGGGGCAGACAAGCCAAGTCAAAAGGACTTCCCCCTTGAAATTGCGCTATGATTTTAGACGACTTCAAGAAGCGGTGCGAGGAATTGGGCAAGCGACTGTGCTACGAGTGCTTCAAAGAACGAGAGGAGCGGGAGGTAGAACTACGGTTGCCGGACGACCCAATCAACGCCTCTTATCGTTCTGAAGTTCCATTATACAAGTGCGATAAACACGGAATAGTATGACAATTTCAAAACAACTCTTAGAGAAAGCAGGTATCAAGCCACGATTGAAGTTGGGCGAAAAGTTAGAAGGTGGTGGAGTGCGTTCAACAGGGCCACACAAGGTAATCTTCTTGGCGGACCGAACCAAGAAAGGCAACCACCCCGTTACGGGCGTGGAGCGTGATGAGGTTGAGTACACATTCGCCGAGGACGGAATGGAGAAGACTTATTCTGTTGCGGTCAAGAATGATAAGGGGGAGCTGAACTATTTTATCCAGCGAATGGCGGAGTTTAATCCAACCGACCATCTCGTTCTTGAAATGAAGAAAAAGGGCATTAAAAACTACATTGATGTCTCTCCTCTCCTTGAGGAAGACCCTGATGTTATTGCGTATGACGAAGAGCCAGGAACTAGTAGCGAAAGCGACGAAGAACCGGTGGAGAGTCCCAAGCAAGAGCAAGCCGAATAAGTATTACACCGTGGAATTGATTGCTGGTAAATACTTCTGCGATTGCCCCTCATTCAAAGAATGCTCGCATATAAAAATAGTAAAGTACGACCAAGATGCCTAAAATAACTTTTACCGCCGACAAAGTATTCGTGAAGCGTATGCGTAGCGATAATAGTTTTCGGGTAGAACTGGATACTGGCGAATACTCGTTACCGCAAATGCAGGAGTTGATGGGCGCACCAGAGGGCGTATACAGAATTACTATTGAGCCGGAAATAAGTGAAGCGTAGCAACTCCTTCCACCGCAACCGTTTCTCTGATGAAACACGAGCACTGTTTCATTTCGTGTACGGGTGCTGGCTATGTGGGGTAAATAGCAACTTGGAACTTGACCACATCACTGGCAGACGCTATGCCCACCAAGCAAGTCCGAGAAACGCCGCGATGCTTTGTAGAAAGTGCCATAGCACCAAGAAGAAAAGTGAAATATCCTTACTTCTTTCTCTGACGGAACAGCACTTAGAGGAAGTAGGGTATAAGGACGATGAGCGAGATGAGGAGTTTATGGCGTATACGAGAGCTTGTGGATAACTAATTCTTTAGACAGTTGTATAATATAAGTAACTAAACAACATTATGAAAAATGAAAATGATGTGCTTATAGAAGTATCCGCACCAACAATCTCAGACTGTATCTCTATTTTACGCCGAAGTATTGAAGGCACAAATAAGCATACACAAAAAACAGTCGGGACATTAGTAATTACACCCGATTGCGGATGTAAGAGAACATATAAATCAGACTCTCTCCCAAAGCGTTCGGTTAAGTGTAAGCACGGAAGATTTATTATTAAATACAGAATTAGGAAAACTAAATAATTCTATGAAAAACTGGAACAACCTACAAGTTGGCGATGTGATAGTGGGCAAAAGCGGCGATGAGGCAAAAGTGTTAGAGGTTCTGACGAATGTGTTTTTAATGAGTTGTTGGAATGACTTTGATGTAGTAGGCTATTGGTTAACTTTCGCCCAAGCACAAAGGATAGGCTGTACTATCAAAGGCTCCGAAGACGAAGAAGTCAAGCAAGCCATTGCAACTTTGGAGAAGCACGGGAAGATAAAGGACGGGAAGATAATTAAGGATTAGTAACTAACACGGAATACGCCACCTTACGGCGAAAAGACTATATGAAAGATTTATTTATTGTGCTGGGAGTGTTGGCTATTGTTTTTCTACTCATTGGGTTTATCGGTTTCCTTTTTGTGGGTCGTGTTAGCATCACCACCCAAAATCTTAGTGGGTATATATACTCATCGGAAACGAGATTTGGATACACCACTTCCCATATTCGTTTTAGCGAGCAAGCGGGAATGGATGTACAACCAAGCTTCTGTGTAAAAGCTGACAGCGACGCTGGGAGAAAGGTAAAAGAAATTACGGGAAGTGGTAAGAAAGTAAACATCGTAATCCCCCCCTATTTTTATCTAACTCTCAACCCGTTTGCGTGCGGTAATACATCAATGACAATTCAGGAAGTATAGAGTAGCCCCCTAACGGGGAGGTGGGGTTGTAAATACAGGGGAGGTGTGTTAGGATAAAAGAATGAAACATACCTCTGAAGTAATAAGGCGGTTTATAGCAAAGATAAAATTAAATCCTGAAAATGGATGTTGGGAATGGCAGAGCACGAAAAAGGTTGGCTACGGGCAGTTCTATTTAAACAAAGAAAATCCGAGAATAAGAGCGCATAGGTTCTCCTACGAATACTTCACAGGCAAGAAGATACCGTATCGCCTTGTAATAGACCATCTTTGTAGGAATAGGGGTTGTGTTAACCCAGAACATCTCGAGGTTGTCTCTACCTATGAAAACATAATGCGCGGTAATAGCTATACTGCTCAACATGCTGCGAAGACACACTGCATCAAGGGACACGAGTTCAGTATGCAGAATACTTATTACCTAAAGAGAAAGTCCAGGAAGGGTAAAAATGGTAGGTTAGAGAGAATCTGCCGTGCTTGTAAAAAAGAAAAGCAACGAGCGTGGAAACAATCCCATAAAGAACATGTTACTACTTACAAGCAGAAAAGAAAGTTAATGGGTCTTGTGGGATAATATCTCCCCCAGGGAGCAGGTTGGTTGATGGGGGTGCTTTCTAGATAAGCACAGTTGAAGTGTGGGGATACCGATTGAGGAGGACGCTCTAAAGGTCATAATTCCCCACCCCCACCAGTCAATCTGCTGGGAGCTTGAGAGAAGGGGTGGCGGAATAGGTAGACGCTAAAACCAGCTACTTGGATAAGGCGGTTTGTAGAAAAAGCTATGCGAGGTGACATAAAACGACTGGGCAGGAACGGTTATAACCGTTGCCTACTAAGCCGAATATAACAAATCCTCGCCCCCTTCTCCCAGCTCCTCCTATTAGAAACTAAAGAAACTATGGCAAAAGAAACATACAAGTGCGCTCATTGTCTGAACACTTATGAGAAAGGGTGGACTGATGAGGAAGCGAAGAAAGAAGCGGAAGATACTTTCGGTAAGCACCCAGATGATTGGCAGGATGATGCACTTGTAGTGTGTGACGACTGTTATCAAGCCATGCTCCCATCTAACCACCCCGATGAAGTAGCAGAAGCGAAGAAGCATATTTAACCCCTGCCTATGAACCTCCAAGACCAATTAGTAAATCTTGAACTGTCCAAGAAGCTGTATGAGGCAGGAGTGAGGGAAGAGAGTGAGTTTTATTGGGTGGAGGGACTGGAAATAGCTGAATACCCAGAGGATGGTGATTCTTATGAAAGTTGGCTCCAAGACGATTCTTTAGAATTAGTAAACAAAGAAAGAGCCGAAGTAGCAATAAATATAAAAGACTCAGGTGATTACGATGATGTGGATAGTGTACATTACTACCCCGCTTATAGCGTAGCCGAGTTAGGGGAGATGCTACCCGATGTGTTCTTACTGAAAAAAGTACGCAATAAGTGGGTCATCAGCTACCAAGAGGGAAATGGTTTTACAGAATGGGAGGGCAAAAGTTTAGCTGATTTATTGGCGACACTCCTTCTCCACCTCATCTCCTCTGGCGTTATAGAAGTAGCTAAATAAAACTATGACACAACGACCTATAAAGTTTCGGGCGTGGGACACAAAAGAAAATAAGTGGGTTAATGGGTTTGAGGATATTACCATCCCGATTGGAAGAATGGACGAGTACGCACAGAAGCGTGGATGGGTACTCCTCCAATTCACTGGCCTCACCGACAAGAACGGCGTAGAGATTTATGAGGGGGACTTACTGATAGATGATGTAGACGATTTATTGGAGGTGAGGTTTGGAAAGTTGCCATTGGATAAAAGCGGCGATTGTGTTTGCACCTATCTAGCATTTTATTGCAAGAACTACGGACAGCTTGGTAGAGCACCGAGTCACGAGTGCCAGAATATAGGCGACTGGATGGAAGTCATCGGCAACATCTACTCCAACCCCGAATTATTAGCACCTAACCACTAAGCAAAGGAACCTATGGAAAAATCAAAAGAGCCAATAAATGTTCTATCGCTATTTGACGGAATAAGTTGCGCCCGTTTTGCCCTTGAAACCAACGGCTTTCATATAGAGAATTACTACGCAAGCGAGGTAGACAAGTATGCTATTCAAATAGCACAGAAAAACTACCCAAGCACAAAGCAGGTTGGGTCAGTAGTTGGCTTGGACGGTTCAAGGTTTAGTGGTGTTGATTTATTGGTTGGTGGTTCTCCTTGCCAAGATTTATCTATCGCAAAGAAGGGCAGAAAGGGATTAGACGGGGAGCGTTCTGGTTTATTTTGGGAGTATGTGCGTGTTCTAAACGAAGTGAAGCCAAAGTATTTTATACTGGAAAATGTTGCGTCTATGAGTAAAGACGCAAGGGAAACGATAACGGAAGTAATGGGAGTAGAGCCAATTATGATTGACGCTGCTCTGGTATCGGCACAAAGAAGAAGGCGTTTATTTTGGACGAATATACCCAATATAGTATTGCCAAAAGACAGGGGCATATATCTAAAGGATATTCTTCAAAAAACCGTTGACGCAAAATATATTACGAAAATGGATTTTACCAAGAGGATTGACTATAAAATCCACACAGGTAATTTTGACGGAAAAGCAGTTCCGCTAAGGGCAACGGACTATAAGGGGACGCACAATGTTATTCGGATTGGTACTCTTAATTCTGGTGGTCAGGGGGATAGAATATACTCCCCTGATGGCAAGAGTGTAACCCTATCTGCTAATGGGGGGGGGCGTGGAGCAAAAACTGGGCTTTATAAAATTGGTGATGTAGTGAGGCGATTAACGCCAGTAGAATGTGAGCGTCTACAATGTCTACCCGATAATTACACAGAAGGATTGAGCGATACACAGCGATATAAAACACTTGGTAACGGCTTCAATGTTGAAGTTGTGAAACATATACTATCCTTTACCACTAACCCCTAACTACTATGGCAGAGAAAATATCAAACTACGACGGGCACTATGCGTTTGAATCAGAAGGAGGGCGTATTGGTGTTTCAACTTGTTTTCGGTGCGGCGTTGCTATTATTATCCCTCCGATACACGATGTGTCATTTTCTCCAAGAGTAGTCCACGATAAGTGGCACGAAGAAAACGATAAAAACTAACCCCCCTACTACTATGGCAGAGAAAGAAATAAAAAAGACGAAATACAAGTATGGGAAGTTTGAAGCACAAGCAGAGTGTTGGTCTTGTGGTGGAGAGGGTGAGATTAAAGACGAATATTTTAATGGGGGACTTTTTACGAATGCGCATTGGACATACAAAAAATGCTTGGATTGTAATGGCACTGGCAAGAATATTTTTACTTGTATTTTCTGCGGTTGGAAGTTTAAGGAGAGCGTATCCCCACAGGAGGTATCTGATTTTATTGCACAAGCCCTCCTCTCCGTCCGTAATGAGGCACTACGAGAAGCAGAGGAGGCGGGAGATTTAATAGCGTGGGATTTCCCAGAACACGAGTGTCCAACTCTTAAAGACCAAACGAGCATTTGTAAATGGAACGAACACGAAGGAAGGTTTGACGCAGTTAAAAAATATCGTGCGAAGATTCGTTCCCTCCGCACTAAGGAATGAGTATGAAAAAATGGTACGACACTCCACTACTCGATTTCATTGTAATAGTCGCCATTCTTATGCTCTTTGCTTTCTTCAAGCCCGTGTTCTGTGTGCTTCTGTCAGGTAGATTCCCATACCTTTGTAATTAGCCCCCCTAAGGAATAAACAAGTATGAGCGCAAACAACCAAACCCTCGTAAAGCAGCATAAAGGAAAGTGGTATGTCTTTGAGAACATCCAAGCCGAAAGTTGGGTTACTCTGGATGACGATGACAAGGTTATAGAAGGGAGGGATAACGAACTTTCTCTGAAAGAAGCCGTTGCTGTTTTTAATACGAAGGAAGAAGCAATGGAGAAAGCGTACGATGTTGATGCGAGTTGTGGTCAATTTGAAGAGGGTACAGAGTATGGAGTTTCCACCGCGTTAGTGAAGGATGGTGCCGATGTAACCATTAAGGAATAAACAAATATGACTATACAAGAAGCAATAGAGAAAGCGATTGAAGGTGGGTGGGAAAAAGACGGGTTTGTTTGTCAGGGTGAACTTATTGGGGTTGAGGAAATCGCACTTCTCGACCCTCTCTTCTGGCAGGCGTTGGGTAAGGCGATGGGGTGGGAGACACGAATCACATTTTACAACTCCTTTATCGGTGGCAAAGAAAACAATGACCCGTGGAGGTTAGAGATGCATCGCTTCATCGACCACCTCGCCGAAGGTAAGACCATTGAAAGCTATTTTGAAACCCTTTAAGGAATAACCAAATATGAAGAAATACCTAAAAATAACTGGCTCCGATGTCTTTTGGGCAACGGACGAAATCTCAAAAGATGATTTAGTTCAAGTGGTACAGGGGAGTGTAGATGTAATTGTAAACACCGAAGAAGGCACTTTTTTCAATGTCAGCGAAAATAAATGGGAGCCAATTCCTAATAACTAATCCCCCCCTTATGGAGAACAAAGAGAAGAAACAACAAGGACTACACAGAAAGGTTGACAGCATCTTCCGCGCCTACGACTTCAAGGAAGTTGGACACGAGCGCGCGGTAGATACGGTTGTCGGTTTGGTAAATAGGAGCAGGACGCAAGCCCGTCAGCAGGGCTACGAAGCAGGGAGGGCGGACGCCACAAAGGAAGCAATAACCAAATTATCTAAGTTTTCGTGGGGACACTACGACCCAATCTCTGCCCTCTCTAACGACCCTACGGGGGATAGCGTATGAAACAAAGAGTACGATGTAAAACCTGTGGGACAGAGAGAGAAATTGTAAGGAAGAGAAGCACGCCACCCGAGTATAGTTTCTGGTGCGTGTCTTGTGGAAGAGAGTCAGCGCAAGACTTATCCTTTAGGGCGAAGCAGGATAATAAAACCCTTAATCCCCTACTATGACCAATGAAAAAGAAATCTCGGTAAAAAACTTCCATTGTAGTGAGCACGGCTATATCAAGCCAACCCCCGCTTGCCCTAAATGCAAATCTACTATCCACTCTGCAGAAGCGTTTAGCGTTGGGTACACGAAGGGTGAAGAGTTTGGTCGCCACTCCGAACGGGAAGCGTTGAGGGAGGCAGTAGGAAAGATGGAAGTTCGTTTTGCCGTAGATGACAATGGGAGAGTAAAAAACACCACACCGCTTTTAGACGGAAGAAAAGTCCTCGCCCTATTAGATAAGGAATAACTATGACCGAACCATCAAAAATCCCCCAATTATTTCTTGAAAAGTTAGAGTTGCTGACAGAAGAAGAACGCCGAATCTTGATTAAAACAATAGACTGGCTAAACCATCCTATATTCGTAAGGGAGGAGAGTATACACGAGTGTAAGCATAAATGGGTAAAAACAGATAATACTATTGGTGGGTGGAAAATTGGGGATAAACAATCGTGTACTAAATGTGGGGCGGTGAAGATACCAGTCCTATGACCTGTCCCTCCGGCAAAGCCTCCTACGAAAGCGAAAGCGAGGCGTTGGCTTCGGCAAAGCACCAAGATAGGACGCGAGGGGTTATTCTGGGTGTGTACCAGTGTGAGTGTGGGGCGTGGCATTTGACGAGTAGAGAAACAAAAGCCGCCCGATAAAGGCGGTTCTTGTTTTATAATTTAGTTAGTAGGGGGATTTGTTTTCACGCCTCCGTAAGAGTTACACCTTTCCTCCATTTATTCCAATGATGTATACAGAATCCTCTTGCTCGATGTTTTCTATCACACTGCTCTACTTCACATTTTCGTTCATCTTTATGGTGTAATTGTTCGTGGTGTTTTCTGCATAGCCATACGATTTCTGTCGGCTTCGAATAATCAGGATGATGCCTCTGCCCAAGAACAGTGCACCCGCTAATGCTACACTCTTTTCTAACCGGATGAGCTTTATATGTTTTTCTTTGTATATCTAAAATAAACCTCCTCTTTTGTTTATTCCGTTCAGCCCATTTATGCCAAGCGGCAAGTTTATTTGCTGGTGTTTTATTAGGCATATTTATTTTGTGGGGGGCGATATATTCCTATATCAACCCCCCATTTAATTTTCACACTCGGCAGTGAACGCCTGCAGGGTGGTTAGCCCCACGCGAGATACCTTTTGACCACCTCCTCTCTACGCTACGAGGTTCGTCTGGATGACGATGTACTCCGTTCTGTCGGGGTACTTCACGGCGATGTGCTTTGTTCCGCACTCCTCGCAACGGAACACACTTGGCTCACCTGTTTCCGTGAGGCTTGTCCCACAATTACGACACATCGTTATCTCCCGTACTGGGCTACGATGCGGTCACGGCGGACTTCTGCGTCCAGTGGGGCGATATTACCGTTCACCACGGTTGAATGCCTCCCACAGTCGGGACAGGTGGCGATGGTTTTACCCACCGTCATCTGCGACTTACAACCCCAACAGTTGGTGTTCAATTGAGCTCCTCACATTCTTCCCCGTCCACCGCACGGGGAATATACTTCAGCGACCCTGGGGTTAGTGCGAGCAGGTCAATCAAGACATCCAGCAAGTCCATATTCTGAACCCGATGAACCTGGTCGGCTCGCTCTACATAGAGCTGGGTAGGAGTGTTGAGTTCGGAGTGGTCAGCAAACACACGACGAACCCACTCAACTTCCACGCCTCCTCTAATCACTTCGCCGTTTACGCCGATGAGAAGGGCGGGGACAAACACTTCCTACCTCCTTTCCGATAGGTGCGATGAACCGCTGAATAGCAGTCCATACACAGCGTTGAACCTATCGCACCGCTACTCCTTCCGCACACTTGGCACATTGAAACCTCCTAAAGAACTGCTCTATACTCCCTGCGCTGGGGGCTACTCGCTATTGTCCAAACGGTCAACGCTCATAGTCGTTTGCTCACTTTTCGGATAGAACAGGTGCGACCCGTAATCTCCTAAAGCACTGCCCAACGCACGAAGCACAGAACCTCACTTTTTCTTACGCCACTTTGAAAGTGCTTGATTTAATTCGTGCCGAATGTGAGAAAAAATATACTCTTGAGCGTACGCAAGTGCTTCCATTTCATCGCCCATATCTCTGCCATCAACTAAACTAAAATGTATTGCGTGGTTTGTTTCGTGGACAAGATTGTCTATGCAGTCCCAAGTGTTGTTCCATTTTTTAAGCCACAAAACACGGGCTTTCGTACCTCCCCTATTTGAAAGGACAACACCGTTGTTACCCCCATCAAAAAGTTCCTTAGAATTATTTACTATTTCTGAAAGTTCTTTCTGCGCTTCGGGGAATAACTTGTTTCGCTTCATTGCTTTATGAAACTCGTCAGCATCCATTCCAACAACAACCACAATATCGTCTTTGTATGGTTCTATTGTTTGTACAAAAAAGTGTTTGAATTGTTTTTTCATTTTTGATTTATCTAATACTCCACTACCGTAGCGCCAAGAAAAGATTGATTAATTTTTACTTTGGCGTATCGCTATAATCATCGAGTCTTGGGTACGAAGATTCTCCATCACCACTCAGTACTCCTATGGCCCTTGCGGTGTAACGCATATCACTTGAGCAATTTCGTAACTCGTCAGAAGCAAACCCTCTAACAAGACCCTTCATAGCTTCCTGTTGCTTTTCACCCATTACACTTGCCTCAATAAGATTGAACACTTGCGCTTTTAAGCGATTAAAGGAATGAGCGACTTGTTCCTCTAATCGCCAATAGCTACTAATACTGACTTTTTCAACTTCTTTTTCGCTTTCTTTTGACATAACACGACAAGACTTAACCTGACGCTACGATAGCGAACTATTAGATTGAGAAAGAACTTGAGCCAGCCATAGCGCACCAGACGAAACGATGATTTCTCTGGTGCAACCCCAACGGACATGCATGGTTGGGGCGACGATAATCCGTATCCACGGACAGGGCATCTCATCGGATGCGCTATGACAAGCTCATTTAGCCTCACTTCATAGCGCATAAGTCCTCCATATTCATAATCTTACCTCAACCATATTCCTTATGAGGACAAACCCCTTTATTTCTGAATATTCCCCAATTACAATTGCAACACAGAACCCTATAGCCAACGGGATAATTTTGATTTTTTAACCATTGATATATTCCCGAACCATTTTTCAACTCTTTTCTATGCTTACTCCCTCCACCATTTATATGGTCTATGCACAAAAAAATAATTTCCTTTTCACCACAACAAGCACATTTAGGAGGAACCCCACCATAAAAACTAAAAACAGAAAGTTTTAATTTATTAAGCCAACGAGTTTTAATTTTTGACCTTTTATCTTTATTTTTAGCAACATAATTTCTTTGATATTCTTGTCTCTTGGGGGTTCTGGCGTATGCATTACGACAATCCTTACAATAAACCTGTAATCCATCTTTCCTCTCCTTTGCTCGAGTAAAAGCAGATGCTTCTTTTTTAATTTTACATCTTGGACATTTTTTTATCATATATTACCTTAGCACCCTTCTTATAGCCTCACCTCACAGAGTATAAGCCCCTCCAAGGCGACACACCACGCCACTTATACGCTGTGAGGTAGGGTTAAATTACCTTTGAAACATCATCTATACTACGGGCTAAAATATACACACCGCCCGCCTTTTCAAATCGTTTCTGCCATTCAACCTGCTCAGGGGATTGCTTTCCATTACTACGCTTCACTTCGCATCCGTATATTTTCCCGCATACTACGCAAAAAATATCGGGGCTTCCTTTTTCGCCGAACTTTACATATCTCGTCTTCCCCTTATATTCGCTTACAAAACCTCCAGTGTTGTTGCGCCAGTGGAAGATATTCTTATATCCCAAATAATCCAGTATTCCTCGCTGGATTTGTGCTTCGGTTGCTTTTTCTTGGAGGGTTGTCATTTTAGATACACTTACTTGCTACGACCCAATGCCCAGCACCGTCTGTCTTAAGTAACCATACGCCCGCTTGGATGTTTTTCTCGGCATCGTACTTGTCTGCGAGGGTAAATCCTGTACCCATTCTTTTGGCGGTGCTAACCCAAGTGCTATCTATGAACTGGAAAACTCCACCGGCACTACTGTTTGGATTTTTAGCCAATGGATTGAACCCACTTTCGTTTTTTGCGAGGCATAATGCGAGGTTTTCATCCACTTCATAGAATCGCGCCCAGTACCTAATTCTATCTTGAATGACTCCTACACCATAATCTGTGCTATCGTGCCTTAGAACGGCGATTTTAGCGGTCTGTGTGGGTTCTGGTACAGGTATGACTGCCTCTACTGCTAAGGTTCTATCTACTGGTTCGGGCTGTTCGGTAACTGTTACCGCCGCACCTTCTACTCCCACGAATACTGCTACTGTTGTTAGAAGTGCCACGCCCACTATTACGAGCAAGCGTGGCAATTTTTCGCTAGGTTTTTCAAACATTTCGCAAGAAGACTGACGCACTCCCTATCAAAAGACTGGGTTTAATTACTGTAATCTCCTCTCGCCTCAAAGTATTTACGCAATGCTTCAAATCCACCAGTCGCAGCACCAACACCGACTGCTGCTACAACCTTAAACACCCAGTGCGATAAATCGGCGAATGAATCAATATCGCCAGTAAGAATATCTACTGTTGAGATAAATGTGAGCGCACCTAAAGCACCCGATATAGCACCAGCAAAAAACTTCAAGCCAACCCTCTCTATAAGTGGCTTCCACTCTTTCACTAGTGTTACTGTTTTTGTTTCCATAGTTTTATTATACAACGGTTTTTAATGCTACAAGACCTTTAGTTTTCCACAGGGGTTATATGTGCTTCCAACCAATCCTATTTGCTATGACTATTATAGTTTGCCTTGATACTCCGTACTTTTTACTAAGCCCATTTCTTTTTCCTTTTTTGTAGAGTTTCCGTATTTCCTTTACCCGCTGTTCGTCCAACTTTGATTGCGGGTGTTCGCTACCTACTGTCATACGCTTGAACGACATAAAGAAGTTGCTTATACCACCCTCTTGCTTAAGAAACTCCATACATCCAACATCAACATAGAGTTTTCTTTCATTGAGAAGTATTGCCCACACATTCCCAATTATTTTGTCGCAACAATATGAGCACCTTCTCCCCCATTTACTCTTTCTTTCTGCGTTATAGTCAAGGTTACATTTTCTTGAGCAGAACTTAGTATTTCTTGGGTTCTTTGGCAAAAATAGAAGCTCACAATTTAAGCACATTATTCTTCCTAGTGTTGTCATTATGCGCCTGGGTCATCCGTATTAAAGCCAACTAAAGACCCGCCATAGGGAATGCTATTGAACTCCTCTTGGCTAATGTTTTCTACTGCAGACCAACCACCAAACTTACTTAGGTCGGTTCCGTCTGGTAGCCAATTTCGTAAACCCTCTGCATCAACTAGGTATACTTTCTTTCCTCCTTGAACGCGGATTAGTTTTGTCATATCGTAGTCCACTCGGAATGGTAATGGGTCAATCGCCCCATTATATCCGTTGTAGCGGTTAATTGTAGCTCCTTTTTTATCTGTTTCTTTAAGCCCAAAATGTAAATGATGTCCCGTTGAATACCCTGTACTGTCCCAATATCCTAACAAGGCTCCGTGCTTAATCCTCTGCCCCCTTTTTACTTCCAATCCTCCTACCTGTGCGTGGTAGTATACGGTTTTATAAAGGTTCACATCGTCCCATAGTTCTACCGACCACGAACCAGTTCCATCCCTTCCTGCAAACTGAACAATACCGTCGTTCATTGCGTATACTGGCGTGCCATCAAAAAGAGGTACATCTACGCCATTATGCCCATCTAATTTTAGGGTTTCTGTATAGAGAGGATTATCCTTTCCAGCACCAAACGGCTGGCTGATGTATCGGGTATAGTCAGCCCATTTTTCAACGGACACTTTTTTTGTGCCGTAACGAACTTCTTTAAGGGGAGGATAAAGTTGAATTGCCATATACACATTATACTATGATGTACAAGAAAAGTTATTCACAAGTTATGCACAGGCGGATTACTTAGACAAATACACTACAAACCCAACCACGGTAGATAGTAGAGTTGTTATAGCCAGCCACATCCACTTATCATAGGAGGACTTGTTAATTTTATCAGCCTCTAGTAACTCAAACTTGGTCTGGTGGGCCATTAACTTGCCATTTGCTGTATCCTGTCTGGCGTGAACAGCCGAAAAGCCCGCAGTCATTTGTGTTGAGAGAGAGTGAAGCTGTGAAGCAATATCCTCCATGCGCCGGTCGTTGAGTGCTTCTTTTACCGCAGCCTTGATTTCTTCGGATTTAGCTTGCTTTTTTGTGATGATGGTGGTTTCGGTGTCGTTCATAGTTGCTCTTTACTCAATCCCGTACTTTTCTAATATTGCCTTTGCGGGGTCATCATCATTTTTTTTATCAACTCCATATTTCTCTAGAATAGATTTGGCGGCGTCATCCTCATCTTTACTGTTTAAAATCCTTTTATCAAGAATACCCCCGACAACCGGAAACTCTGACCAAGGCAAATCCTTTCGCCAATCTCTGTCGTCATCTAATGCGAACTTGACTGGACTAAATAGAACATCGGCAAGAATGGCTGGTGGTACAATCGCCTCTGTTATCGCTCGTCCAACTCCTTGTCGCTGCGCTGTGGTCACTGTATACCTGTTCAAGAACACCATCCCCGTGAGAGTGTCTATAACATGGTCGCTCAAACTTATATCCCTACCTAACACAAAATCTTTTATTTCATCAGCCGTTGCTTCAGCGACAACAAGCGATGTGGTGAGTGTTACTAGATTTCGCATTCCACGCTTTGGGTTTCTGCGTATCTCCTTAAAAACCTCTCTACGATAAACGTCTAGTATTTTAATGCTCCATGTTTTTAGCGCATAGAATATCTTTCCATTTCCAGACTTAAGATACTGCTCTGGCATTTCAGAAAGAGCCACGGGCTGAAAGTCTAGCAACGTGTTAAAAAGCATATACTTTACGTTCTCGGTAATCCGCCCCGCTTGAAGGTCTGCAATAACTCCTGCCGACTCATCACCAAAAACACGAGTTATCTCGTCTGTAAATTGTTGATTAGGATTGCGTGATAACTTTTGAAGTCGCTCTAAATCAGCATTCACGAGAATTTCTTTACCAATACGGTCAAGTTCGCGAAGGCCGTTTATTGTAAGCTGTGTATCAACAACTCTCTGTACCCCGTTTTTTGTAGAAAACTCTTGAATAATCTCGTCAACAAAGTCCTCTTTTTTCAGTGTAGATTTTCTAAATATTGCCTTCACTGTTGCTTTAGTCCCTCGGTAAACCCCCCCCTTATACATTGCCATGCCGAGGTCTCCAATCTGAGTAATAGCATTTTCAAGTCCACCCAACACTAACCCATAAGAAAGAGAACGGGCATTAGAAATGGCACTATTCATTTGTCCAGGGTTAAATCGTGCCTTTAGAATGTCGGTTAGTTCACGTTCTTGTTGAAAGGTTATATCTCCTTTCGCAAGAAGATTGGTAACGTACACCCCGATACTATCTTCTATATTGTTGAACTCTTCGGCCTTCGCAAGAGACACTCCTTTATCCCCCACCTTTGCTTCAGCCAACCCCGCTGCTTTCCTCTCTTGCCCAAAGAACCTCCGTGCTTCAATCAGGTCGTTCGTCTTGTCTATGTATATGCCGAGTGCTTCGTCTGAACGAGCATAAAACTGGTTAAGTTCTGGCGTGATAAAATCAATAACACGATTTTTAAGATTGCCTGTCTTAGAAAGCGTCACTGCGTTGAGTTGATACCCTCGTAGAAATCTGTCAATAATATCCGCTTTTTCACTATCTGTAAGAATGCGTCGTAATTCATCAGCACGTTTTTGAATAGCCTCTTCTATGGAACCCCAATACCCCTGCCTTTGGATGTACTCCAAAAATCCCTCCTTGTCTTTGACAATACGAGGATAGTAGTCTGCCTGGTAACCAACATCAAATCCTACATCTGCTGCTCTTTTGTACAAGCCGTCCAACATAGGGCGTACAGAAGCAAACTCTTTTTCAAGGCCGTACTTTTTAACTAACTCCAACTGCTTCGTGCGGTCTCCGTTTTTCAGCGCGAAGTCGAGCTCACGAAAATCAACATCGCTCATACCCTTACGGCGTAATTTAGTTCGCCCAGGGGTTGCTTTTTTCCAAAACTCCCCACCGATTGTAGCGTCAGCTTTTTTTGTTTCTCGTATAGTGCGTTCAAACCTTCGTAACCGCCTAAAAAGAGAGGGGTTAATGTTCTCAAGGCGAGTCGATATAGGCCCTAAGAGCTTATCAGCTGTCTTCCCAGCGTCAGAAAATCGCTTCCTAACACCATTCTTTACTGGTTTTATATCCCGTACTACCTGGTATACTTCACCGGGTATTTTTCTTGTAACCGTATCTACCCCCTTAAGTCCCGGCTCAAAATCCCTAACCCGTTGATAAGAAACACGGTTCTTCATCTCTTGTAACATTCGCCGTAAATCCACCTCGTTCATTTGTGATACGGGCTTTTGAATGTTCAGCTTCCTCTTCACATCATTAACAACGGCTTGGTCGCTTATACCTTCTAGGAGCTTTCGCTGAAAAGCAATTCTACTTCTTAGACTACCCTTTCTTGTTCGCAAAACATCGTCAATGCGATTGGCAACATCTGCAAGCTCTATTTTTTCCAGCTCTTTAACTATCTGCTCTGGTTTTTGTATATTCGGGAGGCGCTCTAAAAACGGTCTGCGCTGGTCGGGCGGCAAACGCTTTTTAATAAGGTCTTTAAGCGCGCCCTGCACCTCTTTTATTTCTGCTCGTGTAGCCCGCGCTCCTTCCCGCGACCCTCGCGCAAGGTCTTGTATGCGCTGCCTGAAAGCGTTGTACTCACCGCTCATTGCCCTGCCTGTTGTTTTGTTTATAATCCCTTTTGTCTTGCTTGCTGGCACTCCTCTACCCGCTGCTCTTGAAGCAGACGCGGCAACAGAGCTCGCTTGACTAGCAATGTCGTCTACCCCTCTAGCCCCTACCGCCTTATTGTAGAGGTCGGTAGGGGCCTGTCGTGGCGCAACCACCTCTTGTGCTATCTTGGTTGAACGCTGAATAGCATCTATATTATCTAACGAACGCTCGATGATTTTTACATCAGTAGTCTTTGCTACAACTTTTGCCCACTCCTCTACTAAGTCATCGGCAATTCCCATCTTCTTTCCAAGCTGGATAATATCGCCTACATTGTTTAGTTTAGCCAAAGCTTGGGCGGCTTGCTTTTTCCCACCACCAAGACCAGTAAAGTCAAGTGCTATCATCCCACCAATCGCTACGAACGAAAGAGGAAGTGATGCTGATTCAATGCCCTCTCCCAACTTCTTATCATTATCAGTGAATGGCACATCTATTTCTCCCCGTTGTATCTTTTGTGCGAAATCTTGTACGTTCAACTCGCCTCGTGCTATACGAAACTCAACAGACTCTAAGGGACGATTACCAAAAATAACTTGGGCTACCTTGTCAGACCAATGAGGGCCACTGATATTAAATGACTCAGTAGATAATTCTTTCCCAAACCCCCGAATATCTTCTTCTTTTTTTCCAGTAATTGCGCCAAGTGTAGGAGCGAACTCTTGCAATGCAAACCCCGCGCCAGTCAATCCCGCACTTGCACCAGAACGTGCTATTTCTTCTTGCGCTGTTTTTATGAAGTCGCTAACTACGCTTCCTGCTTGCGAGGCAACTTGTGCTGGCCTAGAACCAAAAACTGGAGCATTACTAATAGGCGCTGCCTGTATTGCGGTATCCCTGGCTTGCTGCCTTACCCTACTGGCTAAAGACCCTAAAATACCTGTGGCTTGTCGTGGTGCTTGTCCTACCTTCTCCTGCGCCCCTTGAAGTACGTCAAATGCGCGTGCATTCGAAAGACGCGCCACATTCGGGTCTGAAAGGGTCGCCCTTAGTTTTCGTGATAACGATTGAAGAATAGCCATAACAAGATACGTTTAAGAGTTAAAGAAACCTAAAACGCTTTTCCACCAAGACCCCCCGGTGTTACCTGCCTCATAATTTTCTAACTCATCCTGTACGTTGGGCGCGTTTACTTCGTATCCTTGGAGAGAAACGTAACTTTCTATATCCTCCCTACTCGCGTTCCCCTCTTTTAATGCCCGTATTTTTCCTAGAACACTTGCTGGGACGTCCTTCGAACCACTCCCCTCAGAAAGGATTGACTGTCGTTCGTCATTCCATATTTCTTGTAGGACTTCTGGTAGATAGTTTACTGGAGCGTCTCCTTCTTCTACTTGCTTCCTAAACCATTCGGGAACCTGGTCTGAATAAAACCCAAGATTACGCAATTCCGTTCGTGTTTTTTCTGCTTCTGTTGGCGTTAAGTCTTCAATGGAACTTATGCCCTCCATTACATTGAGGGTAGAATTGGAAACATTCACACCACCTATAGTTCCTACACTCCCTCCACCATTCCCTCCACTTGTCGGAGTAATACCGAACGCCTGTTCCTTCGTTGTCCCAAAAGGCACGCCCAATGACTTCGCTTCGGCTACGGATAATAGTTCTGGCTGTACCCTGTACTGATGTACCTGTCCTCGGCTATCGGTTGCTTTTACAATCTGGTCTTGTGGAATACCTGCCAAATCATCTGGTGTTGGTATCCATGTTGCGCCTTGCGATTGCATCTGGTCGTGCAGACCTCGTACCTCTTGCGTGTAGGAATAATCAGACATCTTCTTATTGACCTGTTCGGGACTATCGGTTAGTTTCACACCCGCTTGCGCCATAAACTGTGCCGTGTTGGGGTCAATCATCATCTTTTTGATGTTGTCAGCGTATTCCTGTGAGCGTTGTAAGTCCTGCTCAATGAGTCCCGTTTGTTGCTTGATAATATCCAACTCTCCTTTCTCAAGGTTTAGTAATCGGTTTCCCTCTTCATCGCGCTCGCTTTCGTAAAGTTCAATCAACGTATTGTAGTAGTTGAGCTGGTCGTTGCGGTCAGCCGTGATAGCGGAAACCGAACGGTCAATCATTGTGTACGCTTGGTTTATCTGTCCATTTCGTGCGCTCATCACTGCCTCAATAACACCAGCGCGTGCCGATATGTCTTCAATCGCTTTGTTGATACGAGGATTACGAATGCCCGCCAAACCAGTTACTCCCTTCATTTCTTGAATAATCTGGTTGCCTTCGGTCAGGAGGTTTTCAAGTTCGTTTGTTAGTTCTTGATTTTTCTGAAAGTTCTCGTCAATAGAAAGACGCTCGCGCTCGGTAGTTTCCAGTTCGGCTCGGAATGGTTCCATTAGAGGCTTCACATCTTCCTCAAGTGTGTTGGTCGTTTGAGCACGAAGCTCGTCCATTTTCTTTTGGGTAGCTTCTTGCTTGACGCGGTTCTCATCTAGCTGGCGTTTCTGCTCTGCCTCCAGTCGTTGTCGGTCTTTCTGCACCTGATTGGCTAGAGGGGTGATGTAGTCTTCTTGTACGCGAGAGGCAGTTGGTTGTGGCAAGGATACTTGTGGTGCTTGTTTTGGTACTTGCTGGGTGTTGATAGAGGGTAGGTTTGTTCCTGCTACCTTAGCAAAGTCCGCCTCGGTAGTAACACCAGGGCGTAGGCCCGATTGCTTCTCAATTTGTATAGCCCCAAAACCGCCCATCGCCTCCACGTCCTTCCCGGAAAGGTACTTGCCCGAAGAGTCAAAGAGGTCAGGGGAACCAGAATATTGCCGAACGATAGTTTTATTTGCCATAGTTTTCTCTTAAACCGAACTTTTTCGTTGCTATACCCCAATATCCTTTATCGTAATTTCTGTGGCACCAGTAGCATAACCGTAGCCAGTCACTTAATTCTCTCTTGTATTCCCTACTTTTGTTTGCCCAATGTATTTGTTTTCCTTTCAATCCATCCCGTTCACAGAACTCACATTTACTCGGTTTTCCGAGATGCTTCACAACCCACATGTGAATACCCGAATAACCTACTAACTCCCCTTTCCACCTAGGGTGATTTTCTTCTGTACCATATGGGTTCTTCTTACCCGCAATCCATGGGATTATTCCTTTTTTGAACTCGGTGCTCGAAGAAAGGTGGATGCCTTTCTTGTCTTTATTCCACGGATTTCTTCCGATACACCTTTTATTACCAACCAAGGAAATACTTATTGCTTTACTTCGACAACTCTCAGAGCAAACCTTCGCCGCAATTCTTGCCGACGAAAACTCTCTACTACATACCTTGCACTGGATAATGTGTTTCGCCATATTA
>Ga0172380_10001479_pt1 | contig 40262 bp, 39 predicted proteins | sample Leawe162metaG_FD_119747 | JGI IMG/M metagenome (GOLD analysis project Ga0172380, IMG submission 119747) | Leachate microbial communities from a municipal landfill in Southern Ontario, Canada - Leachate well 162 metaG | ecosystem: Engineered > Solid waste > Landfill > Unclassified | place...
GCCACTGCACAGGGGCAAGCGGCATGAGCCTGCTGCGCGTCGAAGGCTTGCGAACCTCTCTGCTGAGCGCCGCCGGAATTGTGCGCGCGGTCGATGATGTGTCGTTCGACGTCGAAGCGGGGGAAACCTTCGCCCTGCTGGGCGAATCCGGCTGCGGCAAATCGATGACGGCCCTCTCGCTGATGCGCCTGCTGCCCGACGCCGGCACCATCGCCGGCGGCCGTGTGCTGCTGAACGGGCGCGACCTGCTGGCCCTGTCCGAGGCCGAGATGCGCGATGTGCGCGGCCGCGAGATGGCGATGATCTTCCAGGAGCCCGCCACCAGCCTGAATCCGGTGTTCAGCGTCGGCCGGCAGATCGTCGAGGTGCTGGAACGGCACACCGCGATGCAGGGGACGGCGGCGCGCCGGCGCGCCCTGGAACTCGTCGACGCGGTTGGCATTCCCGATCCGGCGCGGCGCCTCGACGAGTATCCTTTCCAGCTCTCCGGCGGCATGAAGCAGCGCGTCATGATTGCCATGGCACTGGCCGGCGATCCCCGTCTGCTGATTGCCGACGAGCCGACCACCGCGCTCGACGTGACAATCCAGGCGCAGGTGCTGGAACTGCTCGGCCAGCTGCAGCGCGATCGCGGCATGGGCATGCTGCTCATCAGCCACGACCTGGGCATCGTCTCGCAGCTGGCGCAGCGGGTCGGCGTGATGTACGCCGGCGAGCTGGTGGAGGTTGCCGCACGACAGGCGTTTTTCGCATCGCCGAAGCATCCCTATACGCTCAAGCTGTTTGCCGCGCTCCCTCGGCCGGAACGACGCGGCGGCACGCTGGAAACCATTCCCGGCAGTGTCCCGCCCCTGACGACGATCTTTTCCGGCTGCCGCTTCGCCGATCGCTGTCCGAGCGCCTGGGCGCGTTGCCGGGAGGAGGTGCCGGCCTGGCAGGTTGCGTCGGACGGCCACACCGTGCGCTGCCATCTGTACGACCCGGAGCAGGCCGGCGAGAGGAGCCGGCAAAATGCTGCAGCATCGTTGGCGCCTTTCAGCACGGACATCGGCGCCACATCGCCGCCGGCCAGCGCACCGCTGCTGGAAGTGGCCGACCTGAAAATGCATTTCCCCATCCGCAAGGGCATTTTCAAGCGTGTCGCCGGGCAGGTCAGGGCAGTCGACGGCGTATCGCTGAAACTGACTTTGGGCCGCACGCTGGCGCTGGTGGGGGAGTCGGGCTGCGGCAAGACGACGGCCGGCAAGGCCATCCTGCAACTGCTGCGGCCGACCGGCGGCAGCGTGCGCTTCGAGGGCGAGGAACTCACCGCCCTGTCGTCGGCCCGCCTGCGTGCGCTGCGGGCGGACATGCAGATCGTGTTCCAGGATCCTTACGGTTCGCTGAATCCGCGCATGCGGGTGGGCGACATCATCGAGGAAGGCATGGCCGCCCTCGGCACGGCGTCCGATCGCGCAGCGCGCGACAGGCGGATCGATGAACAGCTGGAACGGGTCGGTCTGTCGGCCGGGATGCGCGGGCGTTATCCGCATGAGTTCTCCGGCGGCCAGCGCCAGCGCATCGCCATTGCACGGGCGCTGGCGGTCGCGCCGCGCCTGCTGGTCTGCGACGAGCCGACCAGCGCCCTCGATGTCTCGGTGCAGGCGCAGATCCTCAATCTGCTGAAGGACCTGCAGGCTTCGCTCGGCCTCGCCTATCTGTTCATCACCCACAATATTGCCGTGGTGGAATACCTGGCGCATGAAGTGGCGGTGATGTACCTCGGCCGCATCGTCGAGCGGGGCACGGTGGAGGAAATCCTGCAAGACCCGAAGCATCCCTACACGGAAGCCTTGCTGTCCGCCGTGCCGCGCCTGGATGCCGAGGGTCAGCGCCCGGTGATCGTGCTCAAGGGCGACATGCCCTCGCCGGCCAATCCGCCCGCCGGTTGCCATTTTCATCCGCGCTGTCAGCGCGCCATGCCGCGCTGCGCCGAGGCCTATCCGGCCGAGACCCGGTCAGGGACTCGCAGCGTCCGCTGCTTCCTCTACGTATAGACAGGATTAGTTGCGGGGAGGGGGCCGCTTGGCGGCGACTTTTTTCGGCGAAGTCTTGGCGGCAACAGTCCTTTTCCCGCGTTTGCCGGCGGATTTCTTGCCTTTCTTTGCCTGCGCCTTGCGGATCGTCGGCTTGGCGACGGGGAGATTGACGGTGAGCAGGTTACCGGTCGCCGCATCGCCCCTGGCCGGCACCAGCAGGGTGTGGCCCGGGCGGATGTGCATTTTGGCGTTGATGCCGTTGATCTGCCGCAGGCGCGCCACGCTCAGGCCGTGCTTCTTCGCCACCGAATCCAGCTTCTCGCCCTTCTTGATGGTGTAGGCCTGCCAGTTCGTCAGCGGCTTGTTGTGCGCTTCGAGGTTGGACATGAAGACATCGACCTTCTCGGCCGGCAGGACGATGTTGGCGCCGCCCTTGTCGGGGATGACCGGACGGTTGTAGGCCGGGTTGAGGGCGAGGAATTCTTCGATGGTCATCTCCGCCAGGCGGGCGGCGATGGCCACGTCCATGTGGGCGGAGACTTCGACGCTGTGGAAATAGGGCTTGTTGGGGATGGGGTCCAGGCTGACGTTGAACATGGCAGGCTGGGCAATGATGTTCTTCAACGCCTGCAGTTTCGGTACGTACGAGCGTGTTTCGTTCGGCATGCTCAGGCTCAGATAGTCGGTCGGCAGCCCCTTGGCGTGGTTCTTGTTGATGGCGCGCGCCACCGCGTTCTCGCCCCAGTTGTAGGAGGCCAGAGCAAGGTGCCAGTCGCCGTGCATTTCGTAGATGGATTGAAGGTACTCCAGGGCTGCACTGGTGGAGGCGATGATGTCGCGTCGTTCGTCCATCCACCAGTTCTGGTCGAGCTGGTAGGTCTTGCCGGTGGAGGGGATGAACTGCCACATGCCCGAAGCGTGCGCGCGCGAGTAGGCCATCGGGTTGTAAGCGCTCTCGACGATGGGCAGCAGGGCCAGCTCGGTCGGCATGCCGCGTTTCTCCAGTTCCTCGACGATGTGGTGCATGTAACGGCGGCTGCGCTCGACGACGCGCCGCAGGTAGTCCGGGCGGGCGAGGTACCAGGCCTGTTGTTGCTGCACCAGAGGACTGTCGAGGTTGGGCATGCCGAAACCGTGACGGATGCGGTCCCACAGGTCGTCCGGCGGCAGCGTCAGGTCGATCGTCGCCAGGGGCGGTGGGTCTTCCTTCAATTCGATGGTCGGGACGGGTTCGGACGGCGCCGCGCCCTCAGCCGCAGGTACTGTAGCGGCCACGGTCGGCGTGTCCTCGTCTGAGGCGGCGGCAACGGCAGAAAACAGGCAGAAGGCGAAGCAGGCAAAGATCCCCGGCAGCGCGGGTATGAACTTGAGCATGGAGCCTGAGCGTACGAAAGCTCAATGCTACCGTTGCTCCTCCCGGGCGTCAATTTTCCACCCCGGCATTTTTGACAAGCTGACTATTGGCGGAAGTCGTTCTTCCACTCCCGCAACACGGCAAACACCTCGGCCGCTCCGTACAGCCTGGCGCCGCAATGACGTTCGGCGGCGGCGGTCACTTCCGCTTCCCCGCTGCGCAGAAAAGGGTTGGTCTGCCGCTCTTCTGCAAGCGTGAAGGGCACTGTCGACTGCCGGTCGGCGCGCAGTTGCGCCACGCGCCCGGCCCGCGCCTGCAAAGCGGCGTTGCCGGGCTCCACGGCCAGTGCGAAGCGGATATTCGACTGGGTGTATTCGTGGGCGCAGTACACCTGGGTGTCGGCCGGCAGGGCAGCCAGTTTGCCCAGTGAGGCCCACATCTGCTGTGCCGTTCCCTCGAACAACCGCCCGCAGCCGCAGCCAAACAGGGTATCGCCGCAGAACAGCGCGCCGTGGCCGTAATAGGCGATATGGCCGCGGGTATGGCCGGGAACGTCGATTACCCGGAAATGATCCTGAAAGCCGGGCAGGGCGACCGGGTCGCCTTCCCGCAGCGGCACGGTGATGCCGGCGATGGGTTCGCCCGCAGGTCCAAAAACCGGAACCGGATGCCGGGCGAGCAGTCCGGCGACGCCACCGATGTGGTCGCCGTGATGATGCGTCAGCAGGATGGCGGCCAGGGCGGCATCCTCTTTCGTCAGATAATCCAGCACTGGTACCTCGTCGCCCGGGTCGACCACGACGATGCGGCGCCCGTCCCGCAGCAGCCAGATATAATTGTCCTCAAAGGCGCGCAAGGCTTGGATGTCCATGGCGCAATTCTCTGACTTCGGAGCGAAATGTCAATTCCCGGATGCGACGACTGGCTGCAGACCCCACAGGGGAAGTACATCCTCGAATGGGAGCAGGCCTGCTTTGATCAGATGGTGGCCGACATTTTCGGCTTCAACGCCGTGCAGATCGGCCTGCCGCAATGCGATTGCCTGCGCGCCAACCGGATGCCACTGCGTTTTCTCTATGACTCTGCAGGGAAGGCCGCCGTGCGCGGCGACTTCCATCACCTTCCCCTGGCCGGAAACAGCGTCGATCTGGTCGTTCTGCCGCATGTCCTGGAATTTGCCGCCGATCCGCACCAGATCCTGCGCGAAGTGGAACGGGTTCTGGTTCCCGAGGGCCAGGTGCTGATCTCCGGCTTCAATCCCTTCAGTCTCTGGGGCATCAAGCGCCGCCTGTCCGGCCGCAGGGCAGCCTTTCCTTGGCAAGGTCAGTATTTCAGCATACGGCGCCTGAAGGATTTGCTGACCCTGCTCAGCTTCGAGACCCAGGCGGGTTGTTTCGGCCGCTATTCCCCCGCTGTCACTCAGGAGAAATGGCTGCGCCGCTGGCATTTTCTCGAACTCGCCGGCGACCGCTGGTGGCCGATTGCCGGGGCTGTGTACCTCCTGCAAGGCGTCAAGCGTCAGCACGGCCTGCGCCTGCTCACGCCGGCCTGGCACGACCGCAAGGCGCGCGCCAAGGCATTGGCACCGGCGGTGCAGAGAATTCAGAAGGACGGCCAATGAACGCAGCGACGGAGATCGTGGAGATCTACACGGATGGCGCCTGCAGCGGTAATCCCGGTCCGGGCGGTTGGGGTGCGTTGCTGCGGATGGGCGGGCACGAGAAGGAGTTGTTCGGCGGCGAAGCCGATACCACCAACAACCGCATGGAGCTGACCGCCGTGATCCGCGCCTTGGAGGCGCTCAAGCGGCCGGTGCAGGCACGCGTGCATACCGATTCGCAGTATGTCCAGAAGGGCATCAGCGAGTGGATCCATGCCTGGAAAAAGCGTGGCTGGCTTACCGCCGGAAAGCAGCCGGTGAAGAACGTCGAGCTGTGGCGCGAACTGGACGAGCTGGCGTCGCGTCATCGCGTCGAATGGCGCTGGGTGAAGGGCCATGCCGGCCATGCCGAAAATGAACGCGCAGATGCGCTGGCGCGGCGGGGCATCGAAACCTTGAACGGAAAGTGCGCGTGAGACAGGTCGTCCTCGACACGGAAACCACAGGCCTCGATTTCCGGCTCGGCGATCGCGTCATCGAGATCGGCTGCGTCGAACTGCTCAACCGCAAGCTGACCGGACAGCGCTATCACCGCTATATCAATCCGGAACGCGAGGTGGAGGCCGGCGCGATGGCGGTGCATGGCCTGTCCAACGAATTCCTGCAGGACAAGCCCAGGTTCGGCGAGATCGTTCTGGAGTTCCTCGACTTCGTCCAAGGGGCCGAACTGGTCATCCACAACGCCGCATTCGACGTCGGCTTCCTCGACAACGAACTGGCCTTGCAGGAAAAATCGCCGGTGGCGCAGGTCTGCTCTGGTGTAGTGGATACACTGAAGATGGCACGCGAAATGCATCCCGGGCGGAGGAACTCGCTGGACGCCCTGTGCGAGCGCTACGCCATCGACAACTCCGGCCGCACTCTGCACGGGGCCCTGTTGGACGCCGAGCTGCTGGCGGAGGTCTATCTGGCCATGACGCGCGGCCAGGAGAGCCTGATCATGGAGCTTGAGCCTGCCCCCGCATCCGGCCTGCAGACGAAGCTGGCGGCAGAGCGGCCGCTCCTGCATGTGCTGCGTGCCAGTGCGGACGAACTGGCCGAGCACGAGCGGGTGCTGGCGGAGATCGGCAAGGAAAGCAAGGGCAACTGTCTATGGTCTGCATGAAAGCTTGCCCGGAACTTTGCAACCAGGGCTTTGAAAGGGGTGCGCTTTCGGCTACAATGCGCACCTTTGGTTCCGGCATAATGTCCGCTCACGCGGGAATTGGCCTGATCTGAATTTTATCTTCAGGCGCGTAGCTCAGCTGGTTAGAGCACCACCTTGACATGGTGGGGGTCGTAGGTTCGAGTCCTATCGCGCCTACCAATTCGAAAACAGAAGTCAGAGGACGGGGGCCGAAGCGGCTTCGGTTTTCTGGCTTTTGTTGTTTATGGCGGTTCCAAGGATGCTGACGATTACATTGCCGGATGGTTCCAAGCGGGAATTCCCACAGGCGGTCACGGTGGCCGAGGTGGCGGCGTCTATCGGCGCCGGCCTGGCCAAGGCGGCGCTGGCCGGCAAGGTCGACGGCCAACTGGTCGACACCAGCTTCCTCATCGAGCGGAACTGCGCTCTGGCCATCGTCACCGACAAGGATGCCGAAGGCGTCGAGATCCTGCGCCATTCGACTGCCCACCTTCTGGCGTATGCGGTGAAGGAATTGTTTCCCGATGCCCAGGTCACCATCGGCCCGGTGATCGAGAACGGCTTCTATTACGACTTCTCCTACAAGCGCCCCTTCACGCCCGAGGACCTGGCGAAAATCGAAGTGCGCATGGCTGAGCTGGCGAAGAAGGATTTTCCCGTCCTGCGTGAAGTCTGGCAGCGCGACAAGGCGGTAGACTTCTTCAAGTCGATCGGCGAACACTACAAGGCCGAGATCATCGCCTCGATTCCGGCGGACCAGGACGTTTCGATTTACAGGGAAGGCGACTTCATCGATCTCTGTCGCGGCCCGCACGTGCCTTCCACCGGCAAACTGAAGGTCTTCAAGCTGATGAAGCTGGCCGGTGCCTACTGGCGCGGCGATTCCCGCAACGAGATGCTGCAGCGCATCTACGGCACCGCATGGGCGAAGAAGGACGAGCTGGACGCGTATCTCTACATGCTGGAAGAGGCGGAGAAGCGCGACCACCGCAAGCTCGGCCGCCAGCTCGATCTCTTCCACCTGCAGGACGAAGCGCCGGGCATGGTGTTCTGGCATCCCAAGGGCTGGGTGATCTGGCAGGAAGTCGAACAGTACATGCGCCGACTGCTGGACGCCAATGGCTATCTCGAGGTGCGCACGCCGCAGGTCATGGACCGCATCCTTTGGGAGCGCTCCGGACACTGGGAGAACTACGCCGAACACATGTTCACCACCAAGGCTGAGGAGCGCGAGTACGCGGTGAAGCCGATGAACTGCCCCGGTCACGTGCAGATATTCAACCAGGGCATCAAAAGCTACCGTGACCTGCCCCTGCGCCTGGCGGAGTTCGGCTCATGTCACCGCAATGAACCGTCGGGCGCCCTGCACGGCATCATGCGTGTGCGCGGCTTCGTGCAGGACGACGCCCATATCTTCTGCACCGAGGAGCAGATCCTCGCCGAGTCGGCCGCCTTCATCGACCTGCTGCGCAGGGTCTACGCCGATTTCGGCTTCAACGACATTCTCGTCAAGCTGTCCACCCGGCCGGAAAAGCGCATCGGCTCGGATGAGACTTGGGACCGCGCCGAGGCCGCATTGGCGCAAGCGCTGGACGCCAAGGCATTGAAATACGATCTGCAGCCGGGTGAGGGTGCCTTCTACGGGCCGAAGATCGAGTTCTCCCTGAAGGATTGCCTGAACCGCGTCTGGCAGTGCGGCACCCTGCAGCTCGACTTCTCGCTGCCGGGACGTCTCGGCGCGGAATATGTGGCGGAAGACAATACCCGTCGCCAGCCGGTCATGCTGCACCGGGCAATCCTCGGTTCGATGGAGCGCTTCATCGGCATTCTCATCGAGCACCATGCCGGCGCCTTCCCGCTCTGGCTGGCGCCCGTCCATGCGGTGGTCATGAACATCTCCGAACATCAGGCCGATTACGCCGAAGCTGTTGCGGAAAAGCTACGCCGGGCCGGCCTGCGCGCAGTTGCGGATTTGCGCAATGAGAAAATTAACTATAAAATACGCGAACATAGCTTGCAGAAGCTGCCTTTTCAGGTCGTAGTCGGCGACAAGGAGAAGGCTGCAGGGTTGGTCGCCGTGCGTGCCCGGGGTGGTCAAGATCTCGGGCAGATGTCCCTTGAGACGTTTGTCGAACGCCTGACGCGAGAACGCGATGCACGGGCAGGGGCGACCTGATTTTTGAATTTTTGGAGACTTGAACCATCGCACAGCCACAGCAGAAGGCGCAGCGCCTGAATGAAGAAATCAACGCCCCCGAAATACGCCTGATCGGGGTTGAGGGTGAGCAGGTCGGCATCGTGTCAGTCGAGGCGGCCATGAAAATGGCCGAGGATGCCGGGGTGGATCTGGTGGAGATCGCGCCCCTCGCCACTCCGCCGGTCTGCCGCATCATGGACTACGGCAAGTTCAAGTATGCTGAGGCGAAGAAGGCGCATGAAGCCAAGCTGAAGCAAAAACAGATTCAGGTCAAGGAAGTAAAGTTCCGACCCGGCACCGACGAGGGCGACTACAAGATCAAGCTGAGGAACCTGATACGGTTCCTGGAGGAAGGCGACAAGACGAAGGTGACCCTGCGTTTCCGCGGCAGGGAGATGGCGCACCAGGAGTTCGGTGTGCGCCTGCTGGAGCGGGTGAAGGGCGACCTTGAGCTTTACGGCACGGTCGAGCAGTTTCCCAAGATGGAAGGTCGCCAGCTCGTCATGGTGCTGGCGCCGATCAAGAAACAGGAAAAGAAGCACTGAATTTCTCGCTCCCTGCGGGGCGGAATGGCGGAATGAGCCGGCCTACAGGTTCATGGACAAGTGGTTGCGGGTTGTCGAAGTACTGCCGAGCCGGCAGTCACCCGAGGCCATGTTAAAAAAGGAGTTCTTCGATGCCGAAGATGAAGACCAAATCCGGCGCTGCCAAGCGTTTCAAGGTGCGGCCGGGGGGCAGCGTTAAGCGTTCCCAGGCATTCAAGCGCCACATCCTGACCAAGAAAACCACCAAGGCCAAGCGCCACTTGCGCGGGATAACGAGTGTCCATGATTCGGACACTGCCTCCATCCGGGCCATGCTGCCCTACGCATAAGGAGACGAGACCATGCCACGAGTCAAACGCGGTGTAACGGCGCGCGCGCGCCACAAGAAGGTTCTCGATCAGGCCAAGGGTTACCGCGGTCGCCGGGGCAATGTTTATCGCATCGCCAAGCAGGCGGTTATGAAGGCGGGGCAGTATGCCTATCGCGACCGCCGCCAGCGCAAGCGCCAGTTCCGTTCGCTCTGGATCGTCCGCATCAACGCGGCGGCGCGCGAGCTGGGGCTGACCTATAGCGTCCTGATGAATGGCCTGAAGAAGGCCTCCATCGAGGTTGATCGCAAGGTGCTGGCTGATCTTGCAGTGTTTGACAAGCCTGCTTTCGCGCAGATTGCGAACCAGGCCAAGGCGAGCCTCTCCGCCTGAGCGCCAGCCACGTTGAAAAAGGAGGCCCCAAGCCTCCTTTTTTTACGTTTGAGCCATGAGTGACATCGAACAAATAGTCTCGCAGGCGACGGCCGAATTCGCTGGCATCGGCGACGCCGCTGCGCTGGAGCAGGCCAAGGCCCGCTACCTCGGCAAGAGCGGTTCGGTGACCGAACTGCTGAAAGGCCTGGGCAAGCTTGCCCCAGAGGAGCGCAAGAGCGCCGGGGCCGCCATTAACAGCATCAAGGAGCGGATCGAGGCGGCGCTCGATGCGCGACGCGAAGCATTGCGACATGCGGCGCTTGAGACGCAGCTCAAGGCCGAGGCGCTCGACATCACCTTACCCGGCCGGGGATTGCCCACAGGCGGCCTGCATCCGGTGACGCGCACCCTCGAACGCATCGAAGCGCTGTTCCGCTCCATCGGCTTCGATGTCGCCGACGGCCCCGAGATCGAGGACGACTTCCACAATTTCACCGCGCTCAACACGCCGGAGAATCATCCGGCGCGTTCGATGCACGATACCTTCTACCTTGAGAATGCGCCTGGATTGCTGCTACGCACGCATACCAGCCCGATTCAGGTGCGCTACATGGAGACGCACAAGCCGCCCATTCGCGTCATCGCGCCGGGGCGCGTCTATCGCGTCGATTCGGATGCCACGCATTCGCCCATGTTCCACCAGGTCGAAGGGCTTTGGATCGACGAGGACGTCAGCTTTGCCGATCTCAAGGGGGTGTTCACCGACTTCCTGCGCAATTTCTTCGAGAAGCCCGACCTGCGCACGCGCTTTCGGCCGTCGTTCTTTCCATTCACCGAGCCGTCGGCCGAGATCGACATGAGTTGCGTGTTCTGCGAGGGTAACGGCTGCCGCGTCTGCAGCCACACCGGCTGGCTGGAGATCGCCGGCAGCGGCATGGTGCACCCGAACGTGCTCAGGCATGTCGGCATCGATAGCGAGAAATACATCGGTTTCGCCTTTGGCATGGGACCGGATCGCCTGACCATGCTGCGCTATGGTGTCAACGATTTGCGCCTGTTTTTCGACGGCGATTTGCGTTTCCTGCAACAGTTCAAGTAACCATGCAATTCTCAGAACACTGGCTGCGAGAGTTTGTCGATCCGCCGCTCACCAGCGCCGAACTGGCGCACAGCCTCACCATGGCCGGCCTCGAGGTCGAGGCCCTGTCAAACGTCGCGCCGGCCTTCGGTGGCGTCGTGGTGGCGCAGGTTCTTGCCGTCGACAAGCACCCCGATGCCGACAAGCTGAAGCTGTGCCGGGTCGATGCCGGGCAGGGCGAGACCTTGCAGATCGTCTGCGGCGCTCCGAACGTCGCAGCGGGCATGAAGGTGCCCTGCGCCCTGGTCGGCGCGGAGTTGCAGGGGATCAGGATCAAGGCTGCCAAGATGCGCGGCGTCGAGTCCTCCGGCATGCTCTGCTCGGCGCGCGAACTCGGTTTGTCGGAGGATCACAGCGGCCTCATGGTACTGCCGGACGATGCACCGGTAGGCGAGGATATCCGCGCTTATCTGGCGCTCGACGACAAGCTGTTCACCCTGAAGCTCACGCCGAACCGCGCCGACTGCCTCAGCCTGAAGGGTGTGGCGCGCGAAGTGGGGGCGCTGACCGGCGTGCCCGTCACGCTGCCACCCGTTCGGGAAGTTGCCGTCACCAGCGACAGCCGCCGCGAGGTTGTGCTGGACGCTCCGGCCGCCTGCCCACGCTATTGCGGCCGGGTGGTGGATGGCATCGATGCCAAGGCGTCGACGCCGGACTGGATGAAGCGTCGCCTGGAACGCAGCGGCATCCGTTCCGTCAGCTCGGTGGTGGATATCACCAACTACGTCATGCTGGAGCTCGGACAGCCGCTGCACGCCTTCGACAACGCCCGGCTTGTCGGTGCCGTGCATGTACGCTATCCGACTGAGGGCGAGAAGCTGTTGTTGCTGAACGAGCAGACCGTCGAGCCTGCCGCCGACACGGCGCTGATCGCGGACGAGAAACGCGCGCTGGCGCTGGCCGGCATCATGGGCGGCGAGGAGAGTGGTATCTCGGACGCCACCACGGCACTTTTCCTGGAGAGCGCCTTCTTCGCGCCGGGCGCCGTCGCCGGCAAGGCGCGTACGCTAGGCTTCTCCTCCGACGCGTCCTATCGTTTCGAGCGCGGCGTCGATTTCGCCGCGACGCGCGAGACGTTGGAGCGGGCCACGCAGCTTGTCCTGGACATCTGCGGCGGCCAGGCCGGCCCGGTGACGGAAGCAATCGATCGTGGCCATTTGCCAAAGCGCGAAGCAGTACGGCTGCGCGTGCCGCGCGCCGAAAAAATTCTCGGCATACGGCTCGGCGCCGAGGTTGCGGTCCGGTTGTTCAAGGGGCTCGATTTTTCCTTTACGCACGAGGACGGCATCTTCACCGTGACGCCGCCCTCGCACCGCTTCGACATTGCCATCGAGGAGGATTTGGTCGAGGAACTGGCGCGCCTTCACGGTTACGACAACATTCCCGCGCGCCGGCCGCAAGGCTCGCTGGCCATCCTGCCGCTGAATGAGCAGGTACGCAGCGTCTGGCGTCTGCGGCGCCTGCTGGCTTCACGTGATTATCAGGAAGTGGTGAATTACAGTTTTGTGGACACCGGCTGGGAGCAGGACTTCTGCGCCAATGCGGATCCCGTGGTGCTCGCCAATCCCATCGCCAGCCAGATGGGCGTGATGCGTTCCAGCCTGATTGGCGGTCTGGTGGCGAACCTCGTCACAAACCTGAACAGGCGCGTGGAGCGCGTACGGGTGTTTGAAGTCGGCCGCTGTTTCCTGCGGGATGCCGGGGGAGACCAGATCGCAGGCTTTTTGCAGCCCAAGCGGATCGCCGCTCTGGCCGCGGGTCCGGCGGCGCCGGAACAGTGGGGATCGGCAACACGTCGAGTGGATTTTTTCGATGCCAAGGCAGATGTTGAGACCTTGCTGGCACCGCTGCAGGCGCAATTCGAGCGTATCGACCATCCGGCGCTGCATCCCGGCCGCGCCGCCACGGTCAGTGTCAAGGGCAAGGTGATCGGGTTGGTCGGCGAACTCCACCCGCGCTGGGTGCAGAAGTATGAACTCATTACGGCGCCGGTCGTGTTTGAGCTGGATATCGATGCCGTCTTGGAGCAGCCGCTGCCGGCATACCAGGAGGTTTCACGGTTTCCAGCCGTGGTGCGCGACCTTGCTCTGGTCGTGAATCAGGAGCAGCCGGCCCGGCCTTTGCTGGAAGGACTGATTGCCGCAGCCCCGGCCTTTGTCAGGGAGGTCGTCCTGTTCGATGTTTACCATGGCAAAGGAGTCGACACAGGGAAAAAAAGTCTTGCATTCCGGGTAGTTATGCAAGATACTGAGAAAACACTTGCGGATGGCGAGGTCGATGCGGCAATGGTCAAACTGATCGAAACAGCCGCCGAAAAATTCGCTGCCAAGCTGCGTTCCTAGGGAGCAGATATGACGTTAACAAAGGCGGAACTCGCCGATCTCCTGTTTGAAAAGGTCGGCCTGAACAAGCGCGAAGCGAAAGATATGGTCGAGGGTTTTTTCGAGGAAATCCGCACGGCGCTGGAGCGTGGCGAAAGCGTCAAGCTGTCCGGCTTCGGCAATTTTCAGCTGCGAGACAAGCCGCAGCGTCCCGGCCGGAACCCCAAGACCGGCGAGGAGATTCCGATTACCGCACGCCGCGTCGTCACCTTCCACGCCAGCCAGAAACTCAAGGCCTCGGTCGAGAAGCTGAGCAGCCATGGCAAACAAGGATGATCTGCCGCCCATTCCGGCCAAGCGTTACTTCACCATCGGCGAAGTAAGCGAGTTGTGCGGCGTCAAACCGCACGTGCTGCGTTACTGGGAGCAGGAATTCACCCAGCTGAAGCCGGTCAAGCGGCGCGGCAACCGCCGCTATTACCAGCATCATGAAGTATTGCTGGTGCGCCGCATCCGCGAGTTGCTGTATCGTGAAGGTTTTACCATCAGTGGTGCGCGCAACCGCCTCGAGGAAAGCGCCGGCAAGGGAGCGGCGAATCATGCATCCCCTTCGGCGGAACACTATGCGCCCGCCAATTCGCTGCGCGGCGAGATCGCCGGCATCGTCGCCTTGCTGCGTGCCTGAAATTCCCCATCGGCGCGTCGCACTTTCCCGCACTCTGATATAATTCGCCTCCAGTCGGGGCGTAGCGCAGCCTGGTAGCGCACTTGCATGGGGTGCAAGGGGTCGCGAGTTCGAATCCCGCCGCCCCGACCATTCTTTCCCTGAGGCAGCCATCGCCGCGCGGCATACCATGCGCATCCTCCTTTCCAATGACGACGGCTACTTTGCGCCTGGCATCGAGATCCTCGCCCGAACGCTTTCCGACCTTGCCGAGATTACCGTCGTCGCACCCGAGCGCGACCGCAGCGGCGCCAGCAACTCTCTTACATTGGACCGGCCGCTCATGCTGCGCCGTGCCGCCAACGGTTTCTATTTCGTCAACGGCACTCCGACGGATTGCGTGCATTTGGCCGTGACCGGCATGCTGGACCATCTGCCCGACATGGTGATTTCCGGCATCAATCGCGGCGCCAACATGGGCGACGACACCATCTATTCCGGCACGGTCGCTGCTGCGACTGAAGGTCATCTGCTGGGTGTTCCTTCTTTGGCGGTGTCGCTGACCAGCCACAAGGCGGCGCATTTCGAAACGGCCGCAATGGTGGCGCGACGCATGGTCGAGCGCTGCCTGTGCAATCCGTTGAGCGAGCCGATGCTGCTAAACATCAACGTTCCGGATGTACCGATCGAGATGCTCAAGGGGGTGCGGGTGACCCGGTTGGGCAAGCGGCACAAGGCCGAAGGCGTGGTCAAGCAGGTCAATCCGCGCGGCGATACGGTTTACTGGGTCGGTGCCGCAGGGTTGGCGCAGGACGCCGGTGAAGGGACGGATTTCCATGCCATCGAGAATGGCTATGCTTCGGTCACGCCCTTGCAGATCGACTTGACCCATGGGGCGCAGATCGGCGCCATCGGGAACTGGCTAGACGCATGAAGCGCGAGCTGTCTGGTATCGGCATGACGTCCCAGCGCACGCGGGCGCGGATGATCGAGCGTCTGCGTGCCGACGGCATACGGGATGAGCGGGTGCTGGCGGCGATGGCGGCCATCCCGCGCCACATCTTCGTCGAGGAGGCGCTCGCCTCGCGCGCCTATGAAGACATGGCCTTGCCGATCGGGCTGAAGCAGACGATTTCCCAGCCGTTCATCGTGGCGCGCATGATCGAGCTACTGGCTGCGGGGCGGGAGTTGGGCAAGACGCTGGAGATTGGCGCCGGCTGCGGCTATCAGGCGGCCGTCCTGGCGCAACTGGCGAAGGATGTCTATGCCGTCGAGCGCATCGCCCAACTGCTCGACAAGGCGCGTGCGAACTTGCGTCATTTACGCTTGCCTAATGTCAGGCTGAAACATGCGGACGGAAATTTGGGGCTGGCGGAGGCCGCGCCTTTCGATACAATCATCCTTGCCGCAGCAGCAGGGCGCGTACCGCAGGCCGTGCTCGGGCAACTCGCTGTGGGCGGACGCATGATTCTGCCGCTGGGTGGAGCCGAGCAGTCGCTTTGCCTGATCGAGCGCAATCTGCGTGGATATACCGAAACGCGCCTCGATGCGGTGCGTTTCGTGCCTCTCATAGCCGGAGTCGAATAAGCATGGCGAACCCTGTTTCCCGGTATGCGATTCTGCTCGTCGTACTCACAGCCATCCTGCTGGGCGGCTGTGCGTCCAGGACGCCCGCTCCGGTGATCGAGCGCGGTGCGGTACCGGCCAAAGGTCCGACGTCGGCGGCTCAGCCCGCCAGGCCGGGCGAATTCCACACGGTGAGGAAAGGTGACACGCTCTACAGCATTGCGCTGGAACATGGCCAGTCTTACCGCGACGTTGCAGCCTGGAACAATATCGACAATCCCAATGTAATCCGGGTCGGCCAGCAGTTACGCATTGCTGCCCCCGAGGGCGTGGCAGTAGTGAAGCCGATTGCCGGTCCGGCAGCGGTCGAAATACGTCCTATCGCCACAGGCGCGCCTTTGGACACCGACATCCTCAAGCGCGAGCCGAAGGGGGGCAAGCAGCCCTATACGGAACAAGCCATGGCGACGGTGCAGAAGCCCGATGAAGCGCATCCGCAGCAGCCCGCCGCGCCACCCAGAGCCGAACCCAGGCCGGAGGAACCCGTTGTCGGCAGCGAACTGAACTGGGCCTGGCCGAGCGGCGGCCGGGTGATATCGCCCTACGTGGAAGGCAGCGGCAAGGGCGTCGATATTGAAGGCCGGATCGGCGAGCCGGTGCATGCTGCAGAGGCGGGCAAGGTGACGTATGCCGGCAGCGGCATCCGCGGCTACGGCAACCTGCTCATCATCCAGCATGCCAACAGCCTGTCCAGCGTGTATGCCCACAACAGCAAGCTGCTGGCCAGGGAAGGCCAGCAGGTAGCCAGGGGGCAGAAGGTCGCCGAACTTGGCAACAGCGATGCAGATCAGGCCAAGCTTCATTTCGAGATTCGCCGCCAGGGCAAGCCCCTCGACCCCCTCAAGCTGCTGCCACCGAGATAGTCCATGCGCGACGAGAGCCTGCCGGAAGAAGGGGAGCTTTCCGAACCCGCGGTACTCGAGCCGGCGCCGGCCGCCGAGCCCGAATTTCTCAGCGATGTCACCCAGATATACCTCAATGAGATCGGCGCCAACCCCCTGCTGACTCCGGAGCAGGAACTGGTCTTTTCCCGGCTGGCCAAGCAGGGCGACGAGGCGGCGCGGCAGAAGATGATCGAGCACAATCTGCGCCTGGTGGTGAACATTGCCAAGCATTACCTCAATCGCGGCATGCCGCTGCTCGACCTGATCGAGGAAGGCAATCTCGGCCTGATCCACGCGCTGGACAAATTCGACCCGGAGCGCGGCTTTCGCTTTTCGACTTATGCTACGTGGTGGATCCGCCAGAACATCGAGCGGGCCATCATGAATCAGTCGCGCACGATCCGTCTGCCGGTGCATGTGGTGAAGGAACTCAACTCGGTGTTGCGTGCCATGCGCAATCTGGAGGCGTCCACTGCGCGCGAGACAGGGCTGGAGGAGATCGCCCAGTTGCTCGACAAGCCGGTCGAGGAGGTGCGTCAGGTGCTGGCGCTGAACGAGCATGTGGCGTCGCTGGACGCGCCCCTGGAGATCGATCCCAGCCTGTCCATCGGTGAGTCGCTGGCCGATGACGCGGCCGAAACCCCGGAGATGCAGATCCAGACAATTGAGGTGGAGTACCTGGTCGCCGAGTGGATCGGCATGCTCAGCGACAAGCAGCGCCAGGTCATCGAATACCGCTACGGGCTGAACGGCTGCGAGGAGGCGACGCTGGAAGACCTGGCCGAACGCTTGTCGCTGACGCGCGAGCGGGTGCGGCAGATCCAGATCGAGGCGCTGGCCCAGTTGCGGCGCATCCTCAAGCGGCGCGGCGTTTCGAAGGATGTTCTGCTGTAGCCGCTATCTCGCTGCCAGGCGCGCCGCGCGTTCCGACTTCAATTCCTGCGATAGCGCGTACACAGCCATCGCATAGAAGCTGGAGCGGTTGTAGCGTGTGATGACATAGAAGTTTCGATAGCCCAGCCAATATTCGGTCGCCTCGCCGGGGGTGACCAGGTCGATCAGGGCGCAGGGCAATTGTGGCGCATCCGCTGCGGGGCTGACGCCGAAGGCCGCCATTTCCGCAGGCGTGAAGCGGGGCAGGATGCCGGCGTCGATGAGTTCGCCGATGCGCTCGCCTGCCGCGCTGGCGGAGGCGACGACCGGGCTGCCGGTTTCCCAGCCGTGGCTGGCAAGAAAGTTGGCGACGCTGCCGATGGCGTCTGCGCTGCTTGCCGCCAGATCCACCTGCCCGTCCTCGTCGAAATCCACCCCCCAGTTGCGTATGCTGCTGGGCAGGAATTGCGGGATGCCCAGTGCCCCGGCATAGGAGCCCGAAAAGGCGATCGGGCTGCGGCGTGACTCGCGCGCAAGCAACAGCAGGGCTTCCAGCTCGCGGCGGAAAAGATCGGCCCGCGGCGGGTAGTCGAAGGCCAGCGTGGCGAGCGTGGCCAGCGCCGGATACTTGCCCATGTTGCGCCCGTAGATCGTTTCGATGCCGATGATGGCGACGAGGATTTCCTCCGGCACGCCGTAGGTGCGCCGCGCCGCTTCAAGCATGGCAGCGTTTGCTTCCCAGAAACGCAGCCCGCCTTCGATGCGGTTAGGTTCGACGAACCGGGCGCGGTAGGCCTGCCACGATCGCGCCGACGGATCCTTCGGTGGCAGGATGGCCTGGATCGCCTTGGGCTGCGGTTGTACCTGGCCGAACAGGCGCAGCAGGCGGCGGCGATCGAAGCCGTGTTTCTCGTGCATTTCCTCTATGAACTCCCGGACATCCTCGCGCTGGGCGAGGTCGCCCGCACTGGCGTTCGAGGCCATCGCCAGGGCAAGGGTGCAGAGGACGGCAACGGGCAGGATTCGGGTCATCGTTCGGTGGCGATCTTCAGCTCGGCAATCAACCCGCGCAATTTCTGCCTGGGTTCCTTGCCGCCCAGTTTGCCATAGCGTAGATCGATGTAGAGCGCAGTGATCGCGGATAGGGGCGCTGCCAGTTCCGGGTGGACTTGTGCAACGCGATGGGCGTAATCCGCCGGTCCTTCCCAGTCATTGCGCGCCAGGCCGATGCGCGCCAGTTTGCGGCTCAGCCGGTTCCAGTCGCGTACCGTCGGATCAAGCCGGACCCGCTTTTGCAGGGCCCAAACTGTCAGCCCCAGCAGCAGAAATCCGCACAACGCAGCCATGATCGCCGTCATGGCTTTCCAGTCCGGTTCGCGCATGCCGAGGCGCGACAGCACTTCGCGCTGGCGCAGCGGATCGTAGCCCAGCACCCACTGGTTCCAGGTATTGGTCACTGCCTCCCAGCGGAAGCGGATTTGCCGCAGCCAGGACAGGTCGGCACGCACCAGGAAGGGCAGCGGCTCGCCCGCTGGCACGGCGGAAGCCAGTCCGGCCTCGATGCGGCTCGGCGCGACGGCCGCCGTCGGATCGACGCGCACCCAGCCGCGGCCTTCCAGCCAGGCTTCTGCCCAGGCGTGGGCATCGGACTGGCGCACGATGAGGTAGCCGTCGACCGGGTTGCGCTCGCCGCCCTGGTAGCCGGTCACCACGCGTGCCGGGATGCCGGCCGCGCGCATGGCGAAGACGAAGGCCGAGGCATAGTGCTCGCAGAAGCCGCGCCGGGTCTCGAAGAGGAACTGGTCGATGCTGTTCTCACCCAGCAGCGGCGGGGTCAGGGTGTAAAAGAAATTTTCCTGGCGAAAGTGCTCCAGCATGCGGCGGATGACGGCTTCGTCGGATTCCGCTCCTCTGCGCCATTGCTCGGCCAGCGCCCGGGTGCGGGGGTTGTTGGCGGGCAGGTTGAGATGCGTGCGCAGGGTTGCATCGGATTCATCCGCACCCGGCACGAAACCGGGCCGGGACTGCATTTCGTAGCGAAGCCGGCTGCGCACCGGCGTCTTCGACAGCACTTGGTATTCGCGCGAAACGATGGCGCCGGGCGGCGGCACGGCCGGCATTTCCAGGGCGAACAGCCAGTGCTTGTTGTGCGGTTCGAGCGTGACCGCATAGCGGACGGTCTCGCCTGGCGCCGTGCCCGGGAGACTGACTTTTTCCTGCTGCGCGCCGGCGCGCCATGTGCGGCCGTCGAACAGTCGCAGTACCGGACCGCGCCAGTACAGCAGAGGCTTCGGCGGAATCTCGTCCTCGAAGCGGGCACGGAAAGCGATTTCGCCGGACAGGCTCAGGTTGCTGATGGAACCCGGCGACATGGAGTCCGAGAGGCCGCTCATGCCGCTGTAGGCGTCCGCCGGCATTCCCCAGAGCGGGCCCTGCACGCGTGGAAAGAGCAGGAACAGGACGAGCATGAAAGGGGCGGCCTGCGCCAGCATCAAGGCGGACAGGCGCAGGTAGGCGGTGACGGACTGGCCGGCGTGCGCCAGGTTGGCCAGCGCGGCCGTGATGACGACGAGGGCCGCCAGGGTCAGCCCGGCGACATCCAGTCCCTGCTCGTTGAGGAAGTGGGTGAGCAGCAGGAAATAGCACAGGAAGATGACGGCCAGGCCGTCGCGCACCCGGCGCATCTCGAGCAGCTTGAGGGCGAGGAAGAGGATCAGCAGCGCGATGCCCGGATCCTTGCCGAAGAACTGGCGGTAGGTGAGAAAGACCCCCACCGAGCCGGCGGCGACGAGAAAGCTCAGCAGCCAGCGTGGCGGCAGCGCGGCGCGGCGCCACCAGATCGCCGCCCGCCAGGCGAGCGCCAAGGCAGCGGCCGCAGTCAGCCAGGCCGGGGCATGCTCGACATCGGGCACCAGGGTCAGGACGGCGCAGGCGAGCAGCCACAATTCCTGTGCGCGGGCGAGGGCGGGGCTGGCGGGGCGCTTAGGTGCCATGCAAGGCCAGGGCCTCGAGACAATCCTGAAACTGCCGTGTGCCCTGATCCAGCGGTATCGTCCTGCCGGGCAGGCAAAGTCCATACGACAGGCCCTGGGCATGAGCGTCGAGGAGCCAGCGCGTCAGGCGCGACAGGCGGGCCTCGACCCCCAGATCGGGCGGCAATGCGTTCCAGTCGAGCCAGACCTGGACGGTGCTGGCACCGGTGAATTGCTTGGTGAGCAGGGGCTGCCCGCGCGCCACCGCCTTCCAGGCGACATGGCGCGGCGAGTCGGCGGGCTGGTGCGTGCGCAGGCCGGAGAAGTCCTCGGTGCCTTTTCCACTGCGAGATCCCCCCGCTTCGCCGGAAGCCGACAGCGGCGGGGGAGGCGCGGAGGCTTCGGGACGGGGATACACCAGGCAACGCATGTCCGGTTCGACATAGCTCCAGGCGCGGACAAGGCAAAGCGGGTAACGCGTTTGCAGCGTGACGCGTCCCGGGCGCAGCCAGCCGCGCTGGTGGGTTGACAGTGGCAGATTGACCGAAGTGACCGCATCGGCCGCCATGTCGGTCGATATTGCATCTCCTCCCACGAGATTCAGATTGATGGCGAAGCGGCCCTGTTTGCGCCGGTTGAGCAATTGCAGGCCGAAATGCGCGCTTTCTCCGGCGAAGACCGGCTCGGCGCGGCCGGGCGAGATCTCGATTTGCACCAGGTTGCGGAACGTATGGAGCAGGGCTGTCAGTCCGAGCCCCGCGAGCAGGAAAATCAGTGCGTAGCCCAGGCTCAGGTTGTAGTTGATGGCGCCGATCAGCATGAGGCCGAGTGCCGCGGCATAGGTCAGCCCCGCTCCGGTCGGCAGGACATAGACGCGACGCTGGGTGAGGACGATCGGCGCGGCTTCCGGGCCGTAAAGCCGGAACAGCCAGCGCTTGAACGACGCGACGGCTTGCATGTCCGGCCCTAGGGGATGGGTACGGCCCCGATGAGTGCCGCGGCGATGTCGGCAGAAGAGGCCGCCGGCTCGCCGCTGGCCGGATGCAGACGGTGCCCCGCCACGGCCGGCAGCACGGCCTGGATGTCCTCCGGCAGGACCATGTCGCGGTGATCGATCAGGGCCCAGGCGCGGGCGGCGCGCAGCAGGGCCAGCGCGGCGCGCGGACTGAGTCCGGTCTCGTAGTCCGGCGAGCGGCGGGTATGTTCCGCGAGGGCCTGAACGTAGGCGATGAGCGCCTCCGAGGCGTGCACTTCCCGGACCGCCCGCTGGAGTTCGGTCAGATCGCCCGGCTCCATGCAAGGGGCCAGGGTCGCCACCATGTCGCGGCGATCCGCCCCGGCGAGCAGCTCGCGTTCGGCGCTCTGGTTCGGATAGCCCATTTCTATGCGCATCAGGAAGCGGTCGAGCTGCGATTCCGGCAGCGGGAAGGTGCCGATCTGATGATAGGGGTTCTGCGTGGCAATGACGAAAAAGGGATCTGGCAGGGGACGCGTTTCACCTTCGCAGGTGACCTGATGTTCCTCCATCGCTTCCAGCAAGGCGCTCTGGGATTTCGGCGTGGCACGGTTGATTTCGTCGACCAGAATGACCTGGGCGAAGATCGGGCCGGGGTGGAACTGGAAGCCGCCTGTGTTGCGGTCGTAAATCGATACGCCGATGATGTCCGCCGGCAGCATGTCGGCGGTGCACTGGATGCGGTGAAAATTCAGGCCGAGCAGCCTGGCCAGGACATGGGCCAGGATGGTCTTGCCCACGCCGGGCATGTCCTCGATGAGGAGGTGGCCGCGCGCCAGCAGGCAGACGAGGGCGAGGCGTATCTGCCGTTCCTTGCCCAGCACGATGCGGCCGGCATGGCGGATGGCTTCGTCTATCGGGGAAGTTGGCATGACTTGAGGCAAATGCTGCAATCGGTGGATAATGGCGACTGTAGCGGGCATTCTATTGCAATTCCACCTTGAAGAGACCCGGCGATGACCGGGGCTTCACATGACCACCGCCTTCATTACCCACCGCGACTGCTGGCTCCACGACATGGGCGCGCATCATCCGGAGTGTCCGGAGCGCCTGTCCGCCATCAATGACCGGCTGATCGCCGCCGGGCTGGATTTGTATCTTTCCTTTCATGACGCTCCCGCCGCGACGCTGGAACAGATCGCGCGGGTGCATCCCATGGATTACGTGCGCAGCATCGCCGAGAGCGCGCCGCAGAGTGGCATTGTCCACCTTGATCCGGATACCGCAATGAGCGCCGGCACCTGGCAGGCGGCGCTGCGCGCGGCGGGCGCCGGCATTCTGGCGACGGACCTGGTCATGAGCGGCCAGACGGAGAACGCCTTTTGCAGCGTGCGTCCGCCGGGTCATCATGCCGAGCGCGCCAAGGCCATGGGTTTCTGCTTCTTCAACAATATCGCCATCGCCGCCATGCATGCGCTGGAAGCGCACGGACTCGAGCGGGTGGCGGTGGTCGATTTCGATGTCCATCACGGCAACGGCACCGAGGACATCTTTGCCGGCGATCCGCGCGTCCTCATGGTCAGCACCTTCCAGCACCCCTTCTATCCGTACAGCGGGATAGACGCGCCGGCGGCGAACATGGTCAATGTGCCCTTGTCGGCGGGTACGCGCAGCGACGGTTTCCGAGAGGTCGTGGCGGAGGCCTGGCTGCCGGCGCTGCGGCGTTTTGCGCCGGAGGCGATCTTCATTTCCGCCGGCTTCGATGCGCATTATGAGGATGACATGGCTTCGCTCGGCCTTGTCGAGGCCGACTATGCCTGGGTGACCCGGCAAATCAAGACAATCGCGGCCGAATCGGCGCAGGGCCGCATCGTTTCTATGCTGGAGGGCGGCTATGCCCTGTCCGCCCTGGGGCGCAGCGTGACGACCCACGTCAAGGAGCTGGCGGACTTGTAATCCGTCAGGGAACCGGTTCGCCGTGCCGGTGTCAACTTCACGCCAACTCGTTCATTTATTCTCAGAAGCAGCTTTCATCAAGTAAAATCCACCGTTTTCATGCAGGCGTGATCTCATGATTCAAGGCTCCATTGTCGCCATCGTCACTCCCATGCGGGAAGACGGCAGTCTGGATTACCCACGACTCAAATCCCTGGTGGATTTTCATGTTGCGGAGGGCACCGACGGTATTGTCATAGTCGGCACAACCGGCGAGTCGCCCACCGTCGATGTCGAAGAACATTGCGAACTGATTCGCGCGGCCGTCGAATACGCCGCCGGCCGCATTCCCGTCGTTGCCGGGACGGGGGGTAATTCGACCTCCGAGGCGATCGAGCTGACGGCCTACGCCAGGAGGGCCGGAGCAGCCGCGTCCCTCAATGTCGTGCCTTACTACAACAAGCCGACGCAGGAGGGCCTCTATCGCCATTTCAAGGCGATTGCCGAGGCGGTGGACCTGCCGATGATCCTCTACAACGTGCCCGGCCGCACGGTTGCCGACATGAGCAATGAAACGACGCTGCGCCTGGCGCAGGTGCCGGGCATTGTCGGCATCAAGGACGCCACCGGCAACATGGAGCGCGGCACGGATCTCATCAAGCGGGCGCCGCAGGGATTTGCCCTCTACTGCGGCGACGACGCCAGCGCGCTGGCCTTCATCCTGCTGGGCGGCCACGGCACGATTTCGGTGACCGCCAATGTGGCGCCGCGCCTGATGCACGAGATGTGTGCAGCCGCCCTTGCCGGAGACGTCACCAGGTCACGCGAGATCAATGCGCGCCTGCTCGGACTGCATCGCCATCTTTTTGTCGAGGCGAATCCCATTCCGGTGAAGTGGGCCGTATGCCGGATGGGCCTGATGGAAGAGGGCATTCGCCTGCCGTTGACGCCGCTGTCGCCCGAATATCACGAGCGTGTGCTGCAAGCCATGCGTGAAGCCGGCGTAGCCGTTTAATCCGAATCTACTGAAAGGCGCGGCATGATCCGCATGTGGTCCAGACCGTTTTTCCTGTTTGCCGTTTCCGTGGTGCTGGCGGGCTGTTCCAGCATGTCGATCGAGTCGAAAAAGATCGACTACAAGTCGGCGGGAAAACTGCCGCCGCTGGAGATACCGCCCGATCTGACCTCGCCCAGCCGCGACGAGCGCTATGCCGTGCCGGATATTTCCCCGCGCGGTTCAGCCACCTTCTCCGCCTACAGTTCCGAGCGCACCGGCACGAAGGACGCTGCCGCGCAGGAAGTGCTGCCGCAGATGGAGAAGATGCGTGTCGAACGTTCCGGCAGCCAGCGCTGGCTGGTGGTGGCAGGCACGCCGGACAAGATCTGGCCGACGCTCAAGGAGTTCTGGCAGGAACTGGGCTTCATCGTCAATCTGGAATTGCCGGATGCCGGCATTCTGGAAACCGACTGGGCCGAGAATCGGGCCAAGCTGCCGCAGGACATGATTCGCGCCACGCTGGGCAAGTTCCTCGACCAGATATATTCGACGCCGGAACGCGACAAGTTCCGCACGCGTCTGGAGAAGGGGGCGGAGGAAGGCACCACCGAAATCTATATCAGCCACCGCGGCATGTATGAGGTGTATGCCAGCGAGGGTCAGGACCGCACCGTGTGGCAACCCCGTCCAGCGGATCCCGAGCTTGAAGCGGAGATGCTGCGCCGGCTGATGGTGCGCCTCGGCACCGAGGAAAATCGCTCCAAGACGCTCATGGCCGTCGAGTCGCGGAAGGAAGAACGTGCCAAGATGGTGCGGGCTACGGGCGGCGTCGGTTCCCTGCAGCTTCTTGAAGCCTTCGATCGTTCCTGGCGTCGTGTCGGTCTGGCGCTGGACCGTGTCGGCTTTGCGGTAGAGGATCGGGATCGCACCAAGGGTCTTTACTTCGTCCGTTACATCGATCCGGAGTCCGGGGACACCAAGAAATCGGATGGCGGATTCCTCAGCAAGCTGAAATTCTGGGACAGCAGCAAACCGGCGGCCAACCAGCAGTTCCGCATCCTGGTGCAGGGAGATGGCGATGCGAGCACCGTCCAGATATTGACGCGCGAAGGTGGCGTGGACAACTCGGAATCCGCCAGGAAGATCCTTGGCCTGCTCTACGACCAGCTGAAGTAATGCGCTTTGCGTCGCTGGGCAGCGGCAGCCGCGGCAATGCCCTGCTCGTCGAGGCGGGCGCAACCCGCCTCCTGCTCGACTGCGGATTCGGCCCGCGCGAGACGGTCGCCAAGCTGGGTCGCCTGGGTCTGGCGCCGGAAGATCTGTCCGGCATCCTCGTCACCCATGAGCACAGCGATCACATCGGCGGCGCCTTCAAGCTGGCGACCCGTCATCGGCTGGCGGTCTGGATGACGCACGGCACTTTCGCGGCGGCGCCGCAGGGACGCAGCGGCATCCCGAGGGTCGAGCTGATCGACAGCCAGCAGTCATTCCAGGTCGGCGATCTGGAAATCCAGCCGTTTCCCGTACCCCATGATGCCCGCGAGCCTGTCCAGTTCGTTTTTTCCGATGGCAGGCATCGTCTCGGGGTGGTGACCGACCTGGGCAGTTCGACGCCACATGTACAGCGGATGCTGACAGGGTGCGACGCGCTGGTGCTGGAGTGCAACCACGACGAGGACATGCTCCAACGCGGAAACTATCCGCCGCATTTGAAGCGGCGCATTGCCGGCCGGTTCGGCCATCTCGACAATGCCGCCGCTGCCGCGCTTCTTTCCGCGCTGGACAATTGCAAACTGCAGCACCTCATTGCGGCTCACTTGAGCCAACAGAACAATACAGCGGACCTGGCGCGAAAAGCGCTTGCAGGCGTGTTGGGCTGCGCCGAGGCCTGGGTGGGCGTTGCGGACCAGGATGAAGGGTTTGGCTGGCGCGCCTTGTCCTTGTGTTAACTCCCAAATGACAGGCGAAAAAAAGCCGACCTCGGGTCGGCTTTTTTCTCGGAGTGAAGAAAAATTACTTCTTCGGCTCTTCCGGCTTGGCTTCCATTCCGGCAGGTTGAGCCGGAGCGGCAGCAGGGGCAGCAGCAGGTGCGGCCGTGCCTTCCATGCCCTTCGGGGCTTCCATGCCGGCGGGCTGGGCCGGGGCGGCAGCGGGAGCAGCAGCCGGGGCCGGAGCGGCGGCGGGAGCCGGAGCAGCGGCGGGCTTGGCTTCTTCTTTCTTGCCGCAGGCGGTCAGGGCCACGGCGACGATGGCAGCAACGAGGAGAGTGTGTTTCATTTGTGATTTCCCTTATCGATAAAAGAAAACGTTTTATTTACAACGACAACCAAAATTTTGGATTTGACCGGAACGGATTCAGATCAAGCAATCATTCTAGCAAAATTAAACAATAAATCCACCAGCCATTATTCTTGTGGGACGGAAACCCTTCCTGGGCTATAAACCGATATGGGTTGCCGGGGTGCCGGGTATCGACTCCCGCCATAGTTCCTCGAAGCGCTGCTGCCAGTCACTGATTTCCACCGGACGGTCCAGCAGCATCTTGCCGCGGAAGTGGTCGGCATGAAAGCGGATAACCCCGCTGGTCCCGTCGGCCAGAATGAAGGCGTCGGCAATGTTGCGCAGTGGCTCGGGGGTCTGGCGGATGGAAAAGCAGTGGTTGTAGCGCTTGAGCAGCGCCATCAGGCGCGGCGAGTAGCGGGTCAGGTGATCGAGGTCATGCAGGACGATGCGCAGGCTGCGATCCCGCCCGCCAGAGAGAAAGACGGCGATCGCATCCGCGCGCGCCCGCCGGTCGAGTTCGAGATCCTTGATGTCGGCGTCGAAGATGCAGAGCGCTTTCTTTGCCGCAGAAAAAACAGAGTCTATCGCCTGCTGATAGGCGGCGCGGGTATCGAATGCTGCAAGCGGGCTGTCCGGCATAGGGGCTCGGCACTGAATGGTTCGCCGTCATCCTAGGACAACGCCGGGATCGTTGCAAATTCCGCGGCCATGCATACAATTGCGCCTCCCGTTCCCCGACCTGCCGGAAATGCCCGTAGCCATCATCGAATCGCTTGACCACGAAGGCCGAGGGGTGGCCCGGCACGAGGGCAAGGCCATCTTCGTCGAAGGCGCCTTGCCGGGCGAGCGGGTGATCTTTGCCAGCTATCGCCGCAAACCGAACTACGAACTGGCTACGGCAAGCCAGGTTCTGACAGCCAGCGCACTGCGCGTCGCGCCGCGCTGCAGGCACTTCGGCATTTGCGGCGGATGCAGCATGCAGCATCTCGATGCTTCCGGACAAACGGCGGTCAAGCAGAGAGTGCTGGAGGATGCCTTCCGGCATATCGCGCGCCTGCGGCCGGAGGTGATTTACCCGGCCATCCATGGCCCGGGCTGGGGTTACCGCTCCCGCGCGCGGCTGTCGGTTCGCCTGGTTCCGAAGAAGGGCGGGGTGCTGGTGGGCTTCCACGAGAAGCGCAGCAGCTATATCGCCGACATGGACAGTTGCGAGGTGCTGCCGCCCGCGGTTTCCGCCCTGCTGCCCCTGCTTCGCCAACTGATCGGTGAACTGTCCATTCCCGACCGACTGCCGCAGATCGAGGTGGCGGTGGGCGATGCGGTGACGGTGCTGGTGCTGCGCATCCTGCAGGCATTGACGCCCGCGGACGAGGCGTTGCTGCGGGCTTTTGCCGACGCGCATGGCATCCAGTTCTGGCTGCAGCCGAGCGGTCCGGAGACGGCCCGGCCTTTTTATCCGCTCGAGGCGCCGCCGCTCGGCTATGCCTTGCCGGATTTCGGCTTGTGGCTGGAATTCCGCCCGAACGAGTTTACCCAGGTCAATCACGGCATCAACCGCATGCTGTTGCGCCGCGCCATGCATCTGTTGCAGCCGCAGCCGGGCGAGCGCATCGGCGATCTGTTCTGCGGATTGGGTAATTTCACCCTGCCCATCGCGTGCAGCGGCGCCTTTGCCTTCGGCGTGGAAGGCAGTCCGGTCCTGGTGCGCCGGGCGGGGGAGAATGCCGCCCTGAACGGATTGTCCGGCCTGACCTCGTTTGCCGTCGCCAACCTCTTCGAGGCGACGCCGGACCTCCTGGCCGGATGGGGGCGGCTGGACAAGTGGCTGGTCGACCCGCCGCGAGAGGGCGCCATCGAACTGGTCAAGGCGATCGGAGCGGACGGCCCGCGTCGCGTCGTCTACGTGTCCTGCAATCCGGCCACCCTGGCGCGCGACGCCGCCGTGCTGGTGAATGAAAAGGGTTTTCGGCTCTGCGGGGCCGGCATCGCCAACATGTTTCCGCAAACCTCCCACGTCGAATCCATCGCGCTGTTCGAGCGGGAATAAGCGGGCGTCCCGGCGACCGCCCAATTCTTTGCCTGCGGCGCGCCGTATAATGCGACTGTCGTTCCAGCGGGAGGGAGACCATGAATCGCTCCATCATCACGGGCCAGCGCCTGGCGGCGGTATTCCTGCTCGGCTGCGTGCTGTTCAACTACCCGCTAATAGCGCTTTTCAACAAGCCCAGTGAAATTGCCGACATCCCGCTGCTTTATTTTTTCCTGTTCGGCGCCTGGGCCCTGCTGATCGGGCTGATGGCCTGGACCATTGAGCGGAGCGGGGAGTAGTGCTCCAGGGCTGGGTCATCGCCAGCGTTTCCTTCGCCTATCTCGGCGTGCTCTTCGGCATTGCCTATTTCGGCGACAAGCGTGCCGATGCCGGCCGCTCGGTGATCGCCAACCCGACCATCTACGCCCTGTCGCTGGCGGTGTATTGCACGACGTGGACCTTCTACGGCAGCGTCGGCCGCGCCGCCTCGACCGGCATCGGCTTCCTGCCCATCTATCTCGGACCGACGCTGATGGCCGGACTGTGGTGGTACGTCATGCTGAAGATCATCCGCATCAGCAAGGCCAACCGCATCACCTCCATCGCCGACTTCGTTTCCTCGCGCTACGGCAAGAGCCAGCTGCTCGGCGGACTGGTGACGATCATTGCCGTCGTCGGCATCGTGCCCTACATCTCGCTGCAGCTGAAGGCGGTCTCCAACAGCTTCACCATTCTGCTGCACTATCCGGAGATCGTCATGCCGGCGAGGACAGGGGCGCAGCCGCTCCTGCAGGACAGCGCACTCTACATCGCCATGATCCTGGCGGCGTTTACGATTCTCTTCGGCACGCGGCATCTCGATGCCACGGAACGGCACGAGGGCATGGTGGCGGCCATTGCCTTCGAGTCGCTGGTCAAGCTGCTGGCTTTCGTTGCCGTCGGCATCTTCGTAACCTTCGGCATCTACAACGGCTTCGGCGACGTTTTCGACCGGGCTGAACTGGTGCCGAAGCTGAAAGCCCTGATGACGGTGGCGGACACCGGCGCCAGCTACGGCAGCTGGTGGTCGCTGACCTTCCTCTCCATGCTGTCCATCATGTTCCTGCCGCGGCAGTTCCAGATCGCCGTTGTGGAGAATGTGAACGAGCGGCACCTGGCGCGGGCAATCTGGCTGTTCCCTCTTTATCTCCTGATCATCAACATCTTCGTGCTGCCCATTGCCATCGGCGGCCTGCTGCATTTTCCGGACGGCGGCGTGGATGCCGACACTTTCGTGCTGACCCTGCCGATGGCCGAGCGGCAGGAGGCGCTGGCGCTGTTCGTCTTCATCGGCGGCCTGTCTGCCGCCACCGGCATGGTGATCGTCGAAACCATTGCCCTGTCGACCATGGTCTGCAACGACCTGGTGATGCCCGTGCTGCTGCGCTGGAAGGCACTGCGATTGCAGGAGGAGCATGATCTCTCGGGCCTGCTGCTGTCCATCCGCCGCTGGGCAATCGCCGCCATCCTGCTGCTGGGCTATATCTACTTCCGCGCGGCGGGCGAGGCCTATGCGCTGGTCGGCATCGGCCTGATTTCCTTTGCCGCCGTGGCGCAGTTCGCGCCGGCGATCATCGGCGGCATCTACTGGAAAGGCGGCACGCGGCAGGGCGCCATTGCCGGCCTGCTCGCCGGCTTTGCCGTGTGGATCTACACGCTGCTGCTGCCGTCCTTCGCCAAGTCCGGCTGGCTTTCGCTGGACTTCATCAGTGAGGGACTGTTCAGCATCGCCCTGCTCAGGCCGCAGCAGCTTTTCGGCCTCGCCGGGCTGGATGAAATTTCCCACAGCCTGTTCTGGAGCATGCTTGCCAACATCGGCTGTTATGTCGCGGTATCGCTGTACAGGCGGCCGGACGTGGTGGAAACCAGCCAGGGCACGTTGTTCGTCGACGTCTTCAGGCATACCGAAGGCGCGGAGCGCTCGCGCTTCTGGCGCGGCAGCGCCCAGGTGCAGGACCTGCTGCCGCTGATTGGCCGCTTTCTCGGTCCGGAGCGGGCGCGCGAGGCCTTTCTGGCCTATGCCCGGCGGCGCAGGCTGGCCTCGATAGATGAACTGCAAGCCGACGCCGACCTGGTGCATTACGCCGAAACCCTGCTGGCCGGCGCCATCGGCGGCGCTTCCGCCCGTGTGATGGTGGCGTCGGTGGTGAAAGAAGAGCCGCTCGGCATCGACGAGGTGATGAACATTCTCGACGAGGCTTCGCAGGTGCGCGCCTATTCACGCCAGATCGAGCAGAAGTCGCGCGAACTGGAGGCGGCCACTGCCGAGCTGCGTGCGGCGAACGAGCGGCTGAAGGAAGTCGACCGCATGAAGGACGATTTCATGTCAACGGTGACGCACGAGCTGCGCACTCCGCTGACTTCGATTCGCGCCTTCTCGGAAATCCTGCTGGAAGACCCGAAGACCAACCTGGCGAACCGCAAGAAGTTTCTCGCCATCATCGTCAAGGAGACCGAACGCCTGACGCGATTGATCAACCAGGTGCTCGACATGGCCAAGATCGAGTCGGGCAACGCGGAATGGCATACGGCAGAAATCGACCTGCACGAGGTCATCGAGGAATCCATCGCCGCCACCTCCTCGTTGTTCGGCGACAAGCGCATCGGCTTGTCCAAGGCATTGGCGGAAGTGGTGCCGGAGGTCAAGGCGGATCGTGATCGCTTGATCCAGGTCATGCTGAACCTCCTGTCGAATGCGGTCAAATTCTGCGAGGAGGACCGGGGACATGTCACGGTGCGGCTGTCGGTCGATGCCAATGCGGTGCGCGTCGATGTCGAGGACAACGGGCCGGGCATCAGCGAACAGGATCAACGCACCATCTTCGAGAAATTTCGCCAGGTTGGCGATACCATGACCGCCAAGCCGCAAGGCACCGGCCTGGGCCTGCCGATCAGCCGGCAGATCGTCGAGCATTTCGGCGGGCGATTGTGGGTGGAAAGCAGTCCGGGCGCGGGGGCGACATTCTCGTTTACCCTGCCCCTGAACAGAGTAGGCGGCATACGCCACGAGGAGAGAACGGAAAAATGAGCAAACGCATACTGATCGTCGACGACGAGCCGAACATCGTGGTTTCGCTCGAGTTCCTCATGAAACGCGAGGGTTTCGAGGTGGCTGTTGCCGCAGACGGGGAGGCGGCCCTGAGGTCGGTCGAGGAGAAGAAGCCCGACCTGGTGCTGCTCGACATCATGCTGCCGAAGAAGAACGGCTTCGAGGTTTGCCAGACGATCCGCGCCAATCCCGAATGGCAATCGATCAAGGTCGTGATGCTTACGGCCAAGGGACGCGACACCGAAGTGGCCAAAGGAACGGCCCTGGGCGCGGATGCCTACATGACCAAGCCGTTTTCCACCAAGGACCTGATTGCCCAGGTGCGGCAGATACTTGGCGTCGACTGATGGCCGGAAAATCCGGCAAGCTCAAGCTGGCGCTCACCCTGGGCGGGCTCTACATCCTGCTGGCGCTCCTGTTCGGCGCGCTGGGGACCGTGCTCTGGGCGGACATGAAGGAGGAGGAGCGGCTAGCCGTCCTGGCCATCCTGCAGCCGCGCATCGAGCTGTCGATCCTCATCATCCTCATGACCTGGGTGGTGCTCGGACTCATTGTGAGCGCCATGTACCGCGCCTACGTGCTGGCGCCGCTGGCGTTGCGCGAACAGGCGCTGGTCATGGTCAGCGCCAATCCCGGCCTGCGCCTGCAGGAAATCGGCGCGCCGGAAATCAGGACGCTGGCCCAGGTGGTCAATGCCCTGGCCGAGCAGCGCGAATCCCTGCAGCGGGACGTCGAGGAGCGGATTCGCGTGGCCAAGTCCTCCATCGAGGAGGAGAAGAACCGGCTGGCGGCCCTCATGTCGGAACTGACGCAGAGCGTCGTGGTATGCAACCTCGACGGCCGCATCCTGCTCTACAACAACCGCGCCCGCCTGCAGTTCAAGGCGCTGGCCGGCGAAAGTCAGTCTGCGCAGGACGGCGTCCTGATCGGGCTGGGGCGATCGATCTTTGCCATCCTTGAGCGCAACCTCATCACCCACGCCCTGGAGAACATCCAGCAGCGCCTGGCGCGCGGCAGCCAGCAGCCGACGGCCAACTTCGTCACGACCAGCCGCGCCAGCCAGCTGATCCGCGTGCAGATGGCGCCGGTCCTCGGGGCCGCACGGGACGGCGGAGCGGAGGGCGAGCGGGTCATTGCCGGCTACGTCCTCATGCTCGACAACATCACGCGCAATTTCGAGATGGAGGGCCGGCGCGACACCCTGCTGCAGTCCCTCACCGAGGGCAGTCGCGCCTCGCTCGGCAACATCCGCGCCGCCGTCGAGAACCTGCTCGATTACCCCGACATGGACGTCGAGCAGCGCGACCGCTTCGTCGGCATCGTCCGCGACGAGGTGGGGACGATGAGCCAGCGGCTCGACCAGACCGTCCACGAATTCTCCGATGCCCTCAAGGCGCGCTGGCCGCTCGAGGACATGCTCGGCGAAGAACTCATTGCCGCCGCGCGGCGGCGCATCGAGATGAAGCTGGCGCTGCCCACCAAATCCGAGGAGGTCGCCGAGGGCGTTTGGATCAAGGTGGACAGTTTTTCGCTGCTGCATGGCGTCACCTATCTCGCTTCGCGCCTGCGCGACGAATACGATATCCGCGAAATCCGCTTTCGCCTGACCCCGGCCGGGCGCCTGGTGCACCTCGACCTCGTCTGGAGCGGGGCGGTGATGAGCAGCCAGACGCTGCTGGCATGGGAGATCGACCCGATGAACGTGGCGGGAGAGAACAGTCCGCTGACCCTGCGCGAGGTGATCGAGCGCCACGGCGGCGAGATCTGGTTCGAGCGCGAGAAGGCCTCGCACCGCGCCTTCATCCGCATGCTCATTCCTTCCGCACTGCCGCAGGAAACCGTCGAACCGGTTTCGCTGCTGCATGCAGGCAGCCGGCCGGAGTACTATGATTTCAACCTCTTTCGCCAGACCGAGGAAAGCCGCGCCCTCGACGACCGCCGGCTGACGGAACTGACCTACACCGTTTTCGATACCGAGACGACCGGACTGGAACCCTCGGCCGGAGACGAAATCATCCAGATCGGCGCGACCCGCATCGTGAACGGCCGCCTGCTGCGAAGCGAATGCATCGACCAGATCATCGATCCGCGCCGCCCGCTGCGGCCCGAAGGCATTCCCATCCACGGCATCACCGAAGAGATGGTGGCCGGCCAGCCGACCATCGACCAGGTGCTGCCGACCTTTCATGCCTTCAGCGAGGACACCGTGCTGGTGGCGCACAATGCCGCCTTCGACATGCGTTTCCTGCAGCTCAAGGAGGAGGCGACCGGCATCTGCTTCCGCCAGCCGGTACTCGACACGCTGCTGCTCTCCGCCGTGATCCATCCCAACCAGGAGTCGCACAAGCTGGAGGCGATCTGTGCGCGGCTCGGCATCAACGTCATCGGCCGGCACACGGCCCTGGGCGACGCCATCGTCACCGGGGAAGTGTTCCTCAAGATGATTCCTCTCCTGGCCGAAATGGGCATCAACACGCTGCGCGAGGCGCGCGAGGCGGCCGAGCTCACCTACTACGCCAGGATCAAGTACTGATCTTCACGAGAAAGAATATGGAAGAACAAATCCGCCAGCCCGCCAAAGGCGAATTCCAGGCGATGTACAGCCCCCTGGGCAGCCTCATCCGGCGCCAGCCGGTGACGGTGCCGCTCGATGCCACGGTGCGCCAGGCCATCGGGATCATGGATGAGAAGCGCATCGGCTCGATCATCGTTGCCGACGCCGAAGGCAGGCTGCCGCTGGGCATCTTCACCCTGCGCGACCTGCTGCACCGGGTGGCGCTGCCCGGCTGCACGCTCGACCTGCCGATCGCCGCGGTCATGACGGCGGGGGTGATTACCGTCAAGCCGCAGACCACCGCCTACCAGGCCGCCCTCATCATGGGGCGTCGCGGCTTGCGCCACCTGCTGGTGGTCGACGATGCGGGCGGCCTGCTCGGCATCGTCTCCCAGAACGACCTGTTCGCCCTGCAGCGCACCGGGCTCAACGACGTCACCCACAACATCCGCGAGGCGAGAGACCTGGCCGCCCTGCAGGCCTGTTCGCAGGACATCCGGCGCATGGCCGACACCATGCTGGGGCAGGGCGTCTCGGCCGACCAGCTGACCCACCTGATTTCGACCCTGAACGACCTGCTCACCCTGCGCATCATCGAGCTGACCCACGACGAATTCGACCTGCCGCAGGTGAAGTGGTGCTGGCTCGCCCTCGGTTCGGAGGGACGCTACGAGCAGACGCTATCCACCGACCAGGATAACGGCATCATCTTCGAGGCCGACGGCCGGGAGGCGGAGCAGGTGCGCAAGAACCTGCTGCCCTTTGCCGACTCGGTCAACCGCAAGCTGGACGCCTGCGGCTTTCCCTTGTGCAAGGGCGGCATCATGGCGGGCAACCCGGAATGGTGCCTCTCGCTGGAGGAATGGCGAGGGAAGTTCGCCAAGTGGATCCTGTCGCCGGAGCCCAAGGCGCTGCTCAACGCTTCGATATTCTTCGACTTCCGGCCGCTGTATGGCGACGAGGAACTCTCGCACAGCCTGCGCGGATGGCTTCTGGAGGCCTCAGGCAAGGCCACATTGTTCCTGCGCCTGATGACCGAGAACGCGCTGCAGTGCCAGCCGCCGCTGGGCCTGATCCGGGATTTCACCTACGACAACAACAAGGACTTCCCGCACACCCTCGATCTCAAGATGTACGGCTCGCGGCCCTTCGTCGACGCCGCCCGCATCTTTTCCCTGACCAATGGCGTCGCGATGACCGGCACGGCGCAGCGACTGCGCGGTGCGGCGGAGGCCACCAATCTCGGCGCCGACGTCGAGGCGATCATCGACGGCTTCTATTTCATCCAGTTGCTGCGACTGCGCCATCAGCACGACCTTCAGGGAAACGAGGCCGGCGCCAACCGCGTCAACCCGGACACGCTGAACGAACTGGATAGGCACATCCTCAAGGAAGCCTTCAAGCAGGCGCGCAGGCTGCAGGACAAGCTGCGGCTGGATTACCGGCTGTAGGCGCGCAAAAGTCAGTCCCCCCGGTACGGCGAGGCGGGTTCAGAAGCTCCCGCCGGTCGCCGCGAAGAGCCGGTCGCGCAGCTGGATCAGGCGCGGGCCGAGCTCGTCGAAGATGCGCTGGCGCGTCATTTCGAAGGGCGGGCCGGCGCAGGTGAGGGCGAGGATCTTCGAGTGGTCGCGCGAGACCAGCGGCACGGCGACGGAGTACACGTCCTTGTTCCATTCGCCGAGCGAGACGCAGAAGCCGTGCTTCTGGTATTCGCGCACCGCCTTCTCGAAGCTGGCGCGAAACCCCTCCCAGTCCTCCTTGCGTCCCGTTTTGCGGTGCTCCTCGAGCATCGCCGCGCGCGCCGCTTCGGGCAATCCGCAATGGTAGGCGCGCCCAAGCGCCGTCATGCCGTATGGCACGCGCGCGCCGACCTCCAGGCGCATCTGGAAGGTCGGGTTGCCCTGGCAGACCTCCAGAAAGACCATGTGCGGCTGGTCGCGCGCCGCCAGGCATACGGCGGCGCGGGCGTAGTCGGCGAACTCCTGCATCAACGGCCGCGCAATGGCGCGGATGTCCTGGCTGGCGAGGAAGGAATAGCCGAGCGCCAGCACGCCCACCGAGAGGGAATACCTGCCCGACTCCGGCGAGTAGTTCAGGTAGCCGAGCTGGGTCAGCGTGTAGGTCAGGCGCGTGACGGTCGGCTTGGGCAGGTGCGCGCGCTGCGCGATCTCGCTGTTGCCCAGCACGGGATGGCGCGGCGTGAAGGCGCGCAGGATGTCCAGGCCGCGCGCCAGGGCTGTGACGAACTGGCGGTCCTTGGCGGGTTTGGCAACACGGGGTATTGCGACAGGCGTCATGCGGGTTGCGGTCTTGGCCATGCTTGTTCCCCTCAGGCTTCCGGCAGGATGACGACCTTGCCCAGCACCTGGCGATCCAGCAGCCGCTGGATCGCCTCCGGCGCCTGTGCCAGCGGGAACTGCTCGCTGACGACGGGAGCGATCTTCTTTTCGGCGAACCAGGCCATCAGCTGCTTCATGTTGCGGACGTGGCCGCGCGGGTCCTGGCGCACCGAGTCGCCCCAGTACACGCCGATCAGCGAACGCTCCTTGAGCAGCGCGAGATTGAGCGGGATCTTCGGGATCTCGCCGGCGGCGAAGCCGACGATGAGCAACCGCCCGTGCCAGGCCATCGCACGCAGCGCCGATTCGGTGTAGCTGCCGCCGACCGGGTCGTAGACGACATCCACGCCCTTGCCCTCGGTCAGCTCCAGCGTGCGTTTGCGCAGGTCCTCCGTCGTGTAGTCGATGGTTTCGTCGGCGCCGAGCCGCCGGCACAGCGCCAGCTTGTCCTCGCTCGAAGCGGCGGCGATGACGCGCGCGCCCATCGCCTTGCCGATCTCGACCGCCGCCGCGCCGACGCCGCCGGCAGCGCCGAGCACCAGAAGCGCCTCGCCCGCCTGCAGTTTGCCGCAGTCCTGCAACGCATGCAGCGAGGTGCCGTAGGTCAGCACCAGCGCCGCGCCGCTGGCGAAATCCATGTTCTCCGGCAGCGGCATGATCTTCTCGGCGGCCACCGTGCACTCCTCGGCGAAGCCGCCGGTGCCGGGAAAGCCGATGACGCGGTCGCCGGCCTTGAGGCCCTGCACGCCCGCGCCGACTTCCTTGATGAGGCCCGCCACCTCGGCGCCGGGCGAGAAGGGCAGCGGCGGCTTGACCTGGTAGAGGCCCTGCACCATCAGCGCGTCGGGGAAGTTGAGCGCTGCCGCCTTGACGTCGACCACTACCTGTCCGGGGCCGGCCTGGGGAGACGGGATGTCGCGCACGGCCAGCTTGTTCGGCGGGCCGTATTCGGAGCAGAGGAGGGCTTTCATGGGTCTCTCAGAGCGGGGTCGGATTGCGGTCCTCGAGGATGTCTTCCATCCTCAGGCGAACGGCCTGCTTGATGCGGCTGTGGGGAATGACGTAGAAGCGGTTCGCGGCGACCGCATCGAAGACGGCATTCGCCATGTCGTCCGCCGTCAGGCGGCCGGACTTCACCGCCTGGCTCATGCGCTCCTGGTAGGCGGCGGAGGCAGCCGAGGGCGGCGCGGCCTCGCCGAAGCGCTGCGGCCGGTTGCGCTCCGAGGTGTGGATGGCCGTCGGCACCCAGGCCGGGCACAGCACTGATACGCCGATCTTCGCTTTCTGTGCGGCAAGTTCCGTGTACAGCGTCTCCGACAGCGTGACGACGCCGTGCTTGCTGACGTTGTAGGCCGCCATGGCGGGGGTGGATAGCAGGCCGGCGACGGAGGCGGTGTTCACGATGTGGCTCTCGCCGTCCTGCGCCAGCATGCGCGGCACGAAGTGGCGGATGGCGTGCACCACGCTCCACAGGTTGACGCCGAGGATCCATTCCCAGTCGGCGGTCGTCAGTTCCCAGGCAAGCCGCGTCAGGCCGACGCCGGCGTTGTTGCACAGGAGGTGCACCGCGCCGAAGCGGCCGAAGGCTTCATCCGCCAGGGCGGCGATGTCCTCCTCGCGGCTGACGTCGACGCGGCGGGTGCACAGCGCGTCGGCCGGCACCGGCAGTGTCTTCGCCGCCTCGGCGAGCTTCGCCTCGTCGATGTCCGCCAGCATCAGGCGCATGCCCTCGCGCGCCGCCCGCTGCGCCAGGGCGAGGCCGATGCCGCTGGCCGCGCCGGTGATGACGGCCGTCCTGTCCTTGAATTCGCGCATGGTTATGTTCCAATGGAATGGCGGAGAAGATATCATGAAGGCGAATAAAACGAAATCATCGTTCGCATAGCGAAATCAACATGAAAAAGGGATTGGGGTGACGAAGAGGGGGGCGGCGTGAGCGGAATGGCGGGCGAGAGCGTTCCCGATTGCCTCGACTGCGGCGGCTGCTGCGCCTGGTCCGAAACCTGGCCGGTGCTGATGGGCCCACGCGACGGCGAGGGCATTCCCGACGACCTGATCGACTTCGACAACGGCCGCATGCAGTCCTGGGGCCACCGCTGCGCGGCGCTGGAAGGCGAACTCGGCGTGAAGGTGGGCTGCAGCGTCTACGCCAACCGCCCGCTCGTCTGCCGCGAGTTCCAGGCGGGGTCGGCGGACTGCCTGATGGTGCGGCGCAAGTTCGGCTTCGGAGCTGAATGAAATGGGCGCCTGGTACCTCTACATGATCGAATGCCGGGACGGCAGCATCTACACCGGCATCACCGTCGATGTCGCGGCGCGCTACGCAGCGCACGCCAGCGGCAAGGGCGCGCGCTATACCCGCTCGCATCCGCCGAAGCGCCTGCTGGCGAGCGTCGAGTACCCCGACCGCTCGTCGGCGCTGAAGGCCGAGTATGAAGTCAAATTGCTTTCCGCCGACGCCAAGCGCGCCTACGCCGACGAATTGGCATCCGCCGAACGCGCGCCCGGCAGCATGCTGAAAATTTCGGAAAGGGTGTCCATCCCGCTCGACGAGATCGAGCTGAATGCCATCCGCGCGCAGGGAGCGGGCGGCCAGAACGTCAACAAGGTTTCCAGTGCCATACACCTGCGCTTCGATGTCGGCGCCTCGTCGCTGCCCGATTTCTACAAGGAGCGGCTGCTCAAGCTGAGCGACCAGCGCATCAGCCGCGAAGGCGTGGTCGTCATCAAGGCGCAGCAGTCGCGCAGCCAGGAGAAGAACCGGGAAGAAGCGCTGAAGCGGCTGCAGGAACTCATTGCCGGTGTCGCCGCAACGCCACGGCCGCGCAAGCCGACCAGGCCGACGCGCAGCTCGCAGAAGAAACGTCTCGACAGCAAGACCCGGCGCGGCGCGGTCAAGGCCCTGCGCGGCAAGGTCAGCGACTGAGTTATAGGAATACAGGAGGGAGCCGATGGGAATGCTGGTGAATGTCGTCGTGGCCGATGCGGAGGATGCCGGGTCGATCATCGAATCGGAGAAGCCGGTCGAGGAATGGAAGGGCTTCGAGGCGAACGGACTCGACCAGGCCAAGTTCGCCATGCTCCACGCCCTGCTCTCCGGCGAGTTGTTCGACGAGGCGCTGGACGAATGCGGGCCGCTCTACGGTGCGTCCGACGAGGGCCCCTGGCTCATGAAGCTGCCCGACGATTCCGTGGCGCATCTTGCCGAACTCGACGAAGACGCCCTCGACCGGGTCGGCGAGGAGCTGGCCGCGACCGAGGAGTTCGAGGAAGACGGCTGGTCCGCCGACGAGGTCAAGGGATTCGTCATCCAAATGGCCGACCTGGCCGGCGTGGCGCGGGCGCAGGGCCGGGCGATGTTCGTCTGGATGATGCAGGGCGAGGCCGGCGCACTGTCTTGAACCTGATTACCAATGAATATCAGCAAACTGCACATGAAGTCGGATCACTCGGCACGAGCGCTGCTTAGAAGGTTTCCCCCTTTGCAAAAGGGGGAACAAGGGGGATTTCATGGCGGGTGTCTGCATACAGGCGGCTGCAAAATCCCCCCTGCCCCCCCTTTTGCAAAGGGGGGAAGAAACTTCTCGGAGGCCACCAACTGTGGCTGAGTTTCATTGGCAATCAATTTCTTGAAATCCCTCAGCGGACTCGACGGCAGCTTCCTGCATCTCGAAACGCCCGAGACGCCGATGCATGTCGGTTCCCTCCATCTGTTCGATCTGCCGCCCGACTACAAGAAGGATTTCTACACCGAAGTCAGGCGGCTGATCGAGCGCAGCCTCGACCTGGCGCCGCTCTACCGGCGCCGTCTGGCGGAGATGCCGCTGCATTTCGCCAACCCGGTCTGGACGGACGGCGGCGCGGTCGACCTCGATGACCACGTGCGCCGCCACAAACTGCCGCGGCCCGGCACGCGCCTGCAGCTCGAGCGCTGCACCGCACGCCTGCATGCCGAATTGATGGACCGCCGGCGGCCGCTGTGGGAAGTGCATGTCATCGAGGGCCTGCAGGGCGGGCAGAC
>Ga0172380_10001480_pt1 | contig 40256 bp, 51 predicted proteins | sample Leawe162metaG_FD_119747 | JGI IMG/M metagenome (GOLD analysis project Ga0172380, IMG submission 119747) | Leachate microbial communities from a municipal landfill in Southern Ontario, Canada - Leachate well 162 metaG | ecosystem: Engineered > Solid waste > Landfill > Unclassified | place...
ATTGACTCAAACAATGCTTCCGGGAATTCGCCCGGAGCAGCTTCACGATCCAACACCTTGGCAATGTCCGGCCAGTCAAGGCTATAGGTCTGAGTACGCAACCAGCGACGGTTTGAGAAGTGAAAGGCAACGCTATTGGATGTCACCTGCATTGACTCGGGTTCCTCGTTGATCCGCAACAATTCAGCAACTGCTGATTTCGGCACATTGATCTCCACCGGGAACGTATGGCCTAGCCAATGTTCTATGATGACCACATTGTTAGTGGCAAAGGCTGATTGTCCGCGAAACAGAATACCACGCGCCCACGGACGAGACGCATCCTCGGCAATGAATGGCGCTAGTTTCTTCAACACCTTGAGCAGCCCGCCGTCCAGCTTGATTGTGTCGCCCTCGGGCTGTATGTCAGGGAAATCCTCCTGTATGCAATCCACGAATGCTTTGAAGCGTCCGGACTTAATTGACAAGCGCCCGGTGTCGGTCACATGCAAGGCGATAGTGCCTTGGCAGGCTTGGATTGCTTTAATGAACGGCAACGCCTTTGGCGTAACTGCCAAGTCAAGATCAATAGGCCCGCACAGCGCAAGCGAGCCGTTAAACCCTTTGACCAGCCCGTCTTGAATGCGGAAATGTGACAGCGCAGGAACGAAATCTTTGCGAGCTACAGCGCCTTGCACAAAACGAAGTGACGATAGCATTAAACAAATAACTCCGGTTGAGGTCTGAAGAATTTGGTCATAGTCGAGAGTTTACCTTCTTCCTGAAATGACCAAGCGTTAAATGCCCAGCGACTACAATACTCGTCCGCCAAGCGGTCGGGATCAAAGCCAAGGGCTTTGATTTGGTCAATTATAGCTTGACGCTGTGGCGCGGTGTAGGTGTTTAGATGTTGCCCTTCAATCTTCCGGGATGATGACTTTGACGAGACATTGACCTGCCCGACACCCGGAACGAGAAGCATGCCATTGGCAGACCACATAACCCAAGTTGAAGAGTCGACCGAGTACCACGGATAACGCTTCATAAGCGGCAGCGATGTTAAGCCGAAGCCATGCACCTTCACACGAGGGTTGCCGCTGGCATCGCAGAGATGCCGTTCCCATAGACGGTCGAGCCAATGGATCAACTGAGGCGTTGAGATGGGCACCATGCCTCCGAGCGTTATGTACTCATAGTTGGCAATGTAATGCTCCAGATATCGCTCATCCTCGCCATAGTGAAAGCAGGGCAACGGGCGCACGCCATAACCCTCCATGATCGTTTGATTCTGGTATGTCTTGAGCGGGTCACCGATGCCGTCAAGTACCGAGGCACACAGCGAGCCTTCCACGTTCTCGATAATGTCAATGTTGCGGTGGATGTACTCACAGTAAGCCTTGACATCCACTTGAGCGCCTTTGGTGAAAGCCGAGAACGCGCCCGAGTCAAGGAACACCTGCTTGTTGTCCTGCCTCAATTTATCAACCGCGGATTGGCGATAGATGTAGTGGTAGGATTCCAAGTTGTGCTCAATGCTCAGGCGCGCCTCTCTTTCGCGCTCGTCAAGCTTCTTAAAGACGTTGCCTTCCAAATTGAAATTGGAAGCATAGAAGCCAGCCAAGTACAGTTTCATGCTTAACGCGCCAGATCTAGAAACTCAGCACGCGCTTCGGCACTTTCACGCATGACGCCGCGAAGCGCGCTGGTGATCGTGTGGTGCCCTTGTTGCTGGATACCTCGGGATTCCATGCACAAATGACGCGCTCGAATGACAACGCCAACGCCTTTCGGATGCAGGTTGGTTTGGATGGCATCGGCAATTTGATTGGTCAAACGTTCCTGCACCTGCAAACGTCTGGCAAAGGCATTGACCACACGAGGCAGCTTGCTCAGCCCGACAATGCGCCCGTCCGGGATATAGGCAATGGTTGCTGTGCCGAAGAACGGGGCCATGTGGTGCTCGCAATGGGTATAGAACGGGATGTCCTTGACCACCACCATCTCGTCGCAGCCATCGGCGCCATCTTCAAACGTCTTGAGCAGCGCCGGAATATCGACGCCGTAACCTGCTGACCAATCGCTCCATGCCTTCGCTACGCGCTTCGGCGTATCAAGAAGCCCGCCACGCTTCGGGTCTTCGCCAATGTATTGCAGCAGCCGGATTATGTTGTCTTCTATACCTTCAGTTTCCTTCTCGTCGCCGCGTTCCCACGGAAACACAATCCAGCCTTTAGCAAACTCGCTGCCGGTGTTGCCGGATTTGTCAATCAGGGCGATAAAAGGCTTCTCCGGGTATTTGTCGCACCAGCGTTGCATGGTCGTTCCTGAGTCAATCAGATCATCTATAAAGAAGTCAGCTTCAGCAGGATCATTGACAATCTCGAAGCGATAGTCCGCGGCTTTCAAAGCGTATGCCGCTGGCACGCCGCCGCGTGGAATCGGGAACATTTTTGGGCCGAGGCCTAGCACATTGGCACGAGTCGCCAAATCCTTTGCCAGCTCCAAAACTTGGGCGTTTGTCAAAACGATTTTCATCTTCTTATTCCTTGTTGTATGAGCAAGAACACTTGCGGGTTTCTTCAATGACCACACGGCGCAGGGTGCAACCGGTACCGGCGAGTTGCTTAGGCCCGACAACCTCAACCAAATACTTAGCCATGTTCTCAGCTGTAGGATTGAACGGCACCCACACAAGAGAACCAATGAGCATGTTATAGGCTTCGCCGTCGCCGAAGTCGGCACCTTGGGCAATGTGCAGCATGAAGCCGTCATCTTCCCACGCCAGAAACTTATGGTCCCAGTTGTCTTCCAGCCACATGCACAGATGAGACTTGATTACCGAGAAATCGAGCACGCGGCCAACAGCGTCAAGCTTCGGCGCTTCAACCTCAAAATGTACCCGGTAATTGTGGCCATGCAGGTGAGCGCATTTTGACTCATGCCCATGCACCCGGTGGCCGACTGAAATATCATGGTAGCGATTTGCGGTAATCATGCTGTTATCCTTTTTCCTCTGACGATAAACACCGAAGGGGTAAGAGAGAGAGCCTTTGAGAATTTCTCAATGTACTCGGTCACTTCTTTGACATAGTTGCCGCCTTTTAACTTTGGCGGAAAGACGCCTGCGGGGTGACTTGTGCGGCGCGGAATACGTTTTTTCATGCGATTCCCCTAGCGGCGCGGATGGCGTCATAGTTCGCGGTTTTGGGGAAGGACATCAAACCTTCTTCAACAGCTCGCACAACCAACGGATCAGGCAGCATCGCCTCAAAGAAGCCCTTGGCACGGAGTAGCGTTGCATGATCGTTCCAGACAGGCGGGTAGGCACCATCATATGCGGTATGACTGTGCGCCAACGCCTGCCAACATTTCGGCATGCTGTGTGCCAGCTCAACGCTTTGCGCTTTGGTCAAGTTCATGAGCGGAGTATGGATTGTCAGTGCCGAGAAAGGATCGTTGTCATCATAACCGAAGCCGAGACGGATTGCTTGCTGCGCCGCGTCAATAAACGTCTGCCGGCAATCAGGATAGCCGCCGAAGTCTTCTTGGCATACCCCGGTCACCAGATTGAAAACGCCGCGAGCATAAGCATGGTTGGCCGCGAGCGTCAGGAACAGTAAATTACGACCCGGGACAAAGGTCTTCTCCAAGCCGCCCGGCAAGCTGTGCATGTCGGCATATTGTTCAAGCTCGTTGCCGCTGACCAGCGGGGAGGAACCTTGCAAGATCGGGCCAACGTCAAGAATGCTGTGCTCATGCACCCAGCCTGCGATCTGGACAACCATTTTGGCCGCTTCGAGCTCACGCGCATGCCGTTGCCCATAGTTGTAGGTCACGGCATAAACTTCATCGAAACGCTCCAGCGCCCAAAATAGGCAAGTGGTGGAATCCTGCCCGCCGGACAGGATGACGAGGGCTTTGGTTTTCATGTTTTACTCCTTGTTGATAAGCTTGTGAATTTGAATGCCGAGGATGAAACCATTGTCCAAGCAGCTTTCGACCGCTTCGATTAGATTTGCTGCGTTCTTCGCCTCGTCCTTCTCGTCGGCGGGCTGCAAGAACAAATGCCCTTTAAACGAGGCAGGAGGGCGCGCAACCATCGGTGCCGCAGGGTGGGCAAGGCAAGTGCTCGGCAACCCGTCAGGGGCGCGGAAACCCGCCTGCAAAACGTATTTCATCGCATAGATAGCCCCTTTGTGCTCGGCAAGCGATTTATTGATAGAACCGGCCTTCGGGCTGATTACTGTGGCCACTCGGTCATACGGAAAGCCGGGAAGGTATAGCGTGCCGTTGCTTTCGACCTGCACTCGGAATCCTGCATTCAGCAACGCCTCAGCGACTGGCGTTATGTTTTGCCGGAACGGTTCGCCGCCAGTGATAACCACAAGGGTTGCCGCTTCGTTGACTTCCTTGACTAACTCGACCATGCCGAGCGGCCCGACAAGGCGACGCTGGCTGGTGTAGTCGGTATCGCAGAGCGGGCATTGCAGATTGCATCCCGACAAGCGAACAAACACAGCCGGCGCACCGGCAAACGGGCCTTCCCCTTGGATCGTGTAAAAAACGGAATGCACTTCAAGCATGCCATTAGCACGCAGATGCTGCTTCTCAATCGGTTGCTGGTTCATAAGTTCTCCTTTGTCAATACGCGCTGCCATTATAAGGCGACCAGTATTGAGAGCTCAACAGGGATTTAGATCACTTTGTAGGCGTAAAAAAGGCGAGGGGTTGAGTCCTCGCCTTTAACTTCAACAGCCAGAAGGAGCTTACTCGACAGCTGCAACAGGTGCGGCTGCTTCTTTCTTTGCCTTCGGCTCTTTGGGCGCCTTTTCAGCCTTGGGCTTGGCTTCCTTCGGCGCTTTCGGTTCGGCTTTCAGGCCGTTGAACTTGCGCCATTTGCCGTACTGGGTTGCCGCGGTCGCCTTGTTGATTCCCTCGGCTTCGGCTTGCTTCATAACGTCGCTACGCGGAGCCGGCGCTTTGAGCTGAGCAGACACGGTATCGGCAATTTCCCAAATGCGACCGGTGGCGGTGCCAACGCCCGGGCGGCTGACGTTGTTCTGTGTGATCTTGGCAGGCTTTTCGGCTACGGGTGCTTCGGCTTCGGTGTTCTTCTTGGACATGGTGATCTCCGGTTAATTTAAGGACTTCGGTTTGCGTGCTGAGCTTGAATAATAAGGCTCGCGGATGTTGGCGTCAAGCAGCCTTTGCCGCCAATTTAGCACCCTTCCATTTAGAATACTGGGTTGCTGCCGTCGCTGAGTTGATGCCTTCGGTTTCACAAGCGTCCATTACCCCGGCGCGAATGATCTTCCAATCAGCGGTCGAAGCGTCGCCGCTCGGGTGCAGGATACCGAATTGTTGATCCGCCAATTCCCACACCAACCCGGTCGTGCTGGTCGCCTTTGGACGCTCGGGCGTTTCACCCGCTGCGCGTGGCTCGCGTGCCTTCTTCTCAGCCTTCGGCTCGCCAGCAGGCTCGTCCGGACAAAGGCGGGCGACCTCGGCTTCCAATGTGGCAATCGGCGTCTGATCGACCGGAAGCTGTTTGGCAATAACCAGCAGCGCGGCACCGAGTTCGGCAAACTCAGTCGGAGGCGTTTGCTGTGTCAGGTTCCAATACAGGTATTGCATTTGCTCGGTGCTGAGCTTGCCGAAGCCGCGACCCTCAAGCGGCGGAGCGATGATCTCGCGGCCCTTCGCTTTGAACAGCTTGGCAATGAGCGGCGCTTCGTGGGTATTGGCGACCATGACGATATTGGTTTCCGCCAAGCTGGTCACGTCAATTAGCATGTAGGGCATGACTTTTCTCCTGCTGGTTTCGTGTGGAAGGGGTAGCGGCCAATGCTGGTCGCCAAAGGTTTCGCCGGTCGGGTCAGCAGGGTGTCTTCCCCTGCCGCCCAGATCGCCCGGCCGAAGCCGGGGCTGCTCGGTTTTACTTGGCCGTGCCATTCTTGATGCTCAGCCAAAGCTGGTACTGAGTGCGCGCCGTGTAGAAGGCGACGCCGCGAGCAACGCAAACAGCCAGAACATCCTTGCGACGCGCACCAACCATTTCGTCGGCGATATGCCAAACCAGTTTGCAGGGGCGCTCAACGGTCGATTCTCGGACGATCTCGCCGCGGTGCTCGGCGTGCTCAGCTTCGGAGACATTGTGGAATTCTTCTTGCTTCTTCGGTGCAGGAGCTTGTTTCTTCTCAACTGCAACAGGCTTGGTTGCCTTCGGCGCGTCATACGTTTCTTGCTTGGCGTTGTCTGCTTTTTCTTGGATCGCTTCGGCCTTTTCAAGGATGAACTCAAAGCGGCCGTCCTCGTTGATCGTTACCAGCTTGTCATACGCTTGCAGGGCGGCAATACCGATTGCCTTGAGTGCGCGCTTGGCGTGGCTCGTTGTTCCGAAGGACTTAACAGTTTTGATGATCTTGGTCATGGTGTTGCTCCTATAAAGTTTGGCTGTTGGTTAGGACGCTGTGTTCTGCATCCATGACTGAATTATAGGGTTCCCCGTTTAAGGATGGCACCACCTTTTTGCAAATAATTCTAGATCCTTTTCAAACCGTTGTTCTAGAAGGGAATTTCTTGCTGCCAAGCATCGCATCCGAGCACCAAAACAAGGGCCGGAGGCCTTTGCCCGGGCGCAAGGCGGCATTCTTCTTTGCGCTTCTCGGCATTAACGACATTGCCTTCCCAGTGTTCGCAGTTGATACAGGTGCGAATTAAGCCGCGGCGAATGGCACGCAATTGCCACAGGGGCATTGCCCGTTCTTCAAGTTTTTGCTGCTTGTTGGCCGAAGCCGCTGCCGGTGAAGTCATATGCTTTTACCTCAGGATGTTGTCGATTGATCCAGACGCGGATATGCGTCGGCTGTTTAAGCTCATTGACTTGAGTCATGGCGTCAGCTGTTGCCTCGGGCACTTCATCCCATGAGCGATCCTTCCACCACTCATGCGCCAGATGCTTAGGAAATCCCGGATGCTCGAAGCATATCCATTCCCGGAACATTCTGAGCCCGCAATAATAAGACACCTGCATACTAGTCGGTCGTCCGGGTTTCGAGTGCTCGGCGTAGGTGACGCGGTCGACTTTGAATACCTCAATAACTGGAAGTTCCTCGCCGCGTGCCGAGTCAGCGATTAGCGCGTCTGTTCCCGCCTTGCCTTTGAACTTGTATTCCAGGGTGAATTCCGCGCCGCAATGCTCGCAGAAGCGCACGCTGGCATGGTTATATGTGCCGCAGGCTTCGCAGACTTTAATTGGTGCTTCACCCTTCGGGCCTTTGCCCTTTGCCCTTGGCAAAACCGGGTCATTGATAGGACCGAGGCGGCGAGCGTTGCCGGCGAAGTCGAGCACAAGACAATTCTGCTTCCAGCTGTTCGCCATGGCGGCAAGCCGCCCGTCCGCGGTCGTCAGATCGTACCCGGGCATATACACCGGGCGAGTGCCGCGACCAAGCATTTGCACCCATAGGCTAGCCGATTGGGTGGCGCGCAGCATGCCGATTAAGTCAATATTCGGGTCATCATATCCTGTGGTCAAGATGCCGTTATTGACCATCGCTTTGAACTCGCCTGCCTTGAAGCGCGAAATGTTGCTATCCCGCTCGCCGTCCGACATCTTGGAATGAACAAAGGTAGTTGAGACGCCCATGCTGTCCAGCATCGCAGCCACATGAGTCGCATGCTCAACGCCGCAGGCGAACACCAGCCAATGATGGCGGGCGCTGCCTTTGGCAACCAACTCTTTGCAAGCAGCATAAGTAATTTGATCCTGATCCACCGCCGCCTGCAACTCGTTCTGCTTGTACTCGCCGCCGGACATATGCACGCCCGACAGATCAAACTCTGAGTAGGTCGGCTGAGGCACAAGGCGCGCCAAATAACCCTCAGTCAAAAACCAATTGAAAGCATCCAAGCGTGTCATGTCAAAGCAGACATCCGTGAATAGCCCGCCTTCGTCGGTGAGCATGCCTTGACCGAGTCGATAGTGTGTAGCAGTGAAGCCGATCACCTTTAGATGCGGATTGATTTCCTTTAGCACACTAATAATGACTTGGTACATGGTGCTGTCTTTCGGCGACAGCAGGTGGCATTCGTCAATTAGCAACAAGTCAATGCGTCCGAAGATTTCCGGCTTCGCCTTGGCGACGGTCGCAACGCCTCCAAACACAATCGGGAAGCCGGCATCCTTGCGACCGAGGCCGGACGAGAACACGCCAGCAGGGGCATGCGGCCATACAGCCAAAAGCTTCTCAAGGTTTTGCTGGATCAATTCCTTGACGTGGGTCAGCTTCATAACCCGTGTTGAAGGATAGACGGACATGGCGCGCTTTATGAATGCACCGATGACCACAGATTTACCGGTGCCTGTTGGCAACGCTACGACCGGATTGCCTGTGCCGCCATTCTCAAAGTAGGCAAAGATGCTTTCAACCGCAGCGTCCTGATAATCTCGAAGAATCATTACTTGGCCTTTATGCCGGGATGTTGAGCGTACTCCTCACAGCCGGCGAATTGTTGTTCCTTGGTCAATTGTGCATCATTCAAGGAACAAATCCAAGTTCCACCGGCAACTGGCACACTGTTGGCGCATGTCCGGCAATTGCGCGCCGGCAGGGCATCGCCGTGGCATACCGGATGATGGTCGCAGAACTTGCACTCGTACCAGCCCGGGCTAGCGTTGATGCGTGCTGGTGGGTCGCGTGCCTCAATTATGGTGACCGAGCGGCTGCGGTAGCGTTCATATTGCGCAGGATCAAACGCTATGACCTCGGCATGGATTTCATCGTTGTTCTTATTTGTCGCCATGTAGAGCGACCAGTTGAGTTTATAGTAGCCCATGTATTGCTGCATCTGGACAAAGTGCTCCCACTTCGCCGACATAACGCCATCCGAAAGCAGCTTGGCAAAGGACTTGTCATTGTGCGTCTTGAACTCACCGAGTACCGGCTCGGCCGGGATGTCAGGGCAATTCTCAACGACCGCATCCAACGAGCCACCATAGTGCCCCATGTGGCCAGCGATTCGGAATTGCTTGCCGTTGGCGTCATATTGATGCACCTTGCAACCGATCATCTGAAGCAGGGCGACAAAGCGCGGCTCTTCCAAATGCCCTCGGTTGAACAGGCGAAGCATGCGACCGTCAAAATTCTTGAGTGTTGTCCAGTGAAAGGAATACCAGAGCTCGCGGTTGCATTTGCGGCCGATCAGCGACGCCCCTAAATGTGCCCGGAAAGGGGCTTCATCCTCGCTATACGCGTCTTCCGCAAGCGGCATGGCATGACGTAGCAACCCGCGGTACTTCGCCCCTTGATCGGCGCGCATTGCAAGATCAATGGCTTCTAATGTTTTTGTTGCTATGCGCATAGCGCCTCCAAAGAGAACAACGGCCGACCCATCAAGGCATCGGCCGTTTGATTGACGCTTAAATTACTTGATCCACGGCGGGGTTGCTGGTGCTGCCGGTGCAGGAGCAGGCGCAACCGGGGCCGCGGCGGGAGCAGCTTGAGCACCCGCCCACGGAGGGGCAGCAGGCGCGGGAGCAGGTGCTGCTGTCGGCGCGGCTGGCGGGGTCCATGTGGGAGCCTCAGGGGCAACCGGTGCAGCAGGAGGCGTCCAAGCTGCGGCAGGTGCAGGAGCAGCAACAGGCGACGCTTTGGCTATCGGCGCAACCGGGGCCGCGGTAGGTGCAGCTTGACCGATGCCCTTATAGCCTTTAACCTCGTTGCTAGCTTCATAATGCTGCCCATCTTTGCCCGGGCCAGCGGCGCGAAGAGAGACTTTGCATTGCAGCGGGCGGTTGTGCAGCTGCGCGCTATCGGCTACCTGAATGACGCCGGTGGCATGACAGATCGCGGAAAGCGTCTTGTAAGCAATCTCAGTGGCAACCGGATTCGGGTTATGCAGATTGAGGCGGTCAAACACCTTGCGACCGGCATAAGCACCATCTAGCACTTCCATTTCGAGCTCAAGGTAAAAGCCGGTGCCTGCGCCGGTCGGCTTGGCTTCGGAGTCGGTAATATGCACGTTGTACCATCCGGCAGGGATGGGATCGAGTGCGGCGGACGGGGCGACGGTTGAGGCGTCAAAGTTCAATTGTGCGGACATTTGCTTCTCCTGTGGTTAAAAAGTGCTGCTGTTAATCGCGGTTGTAAAAGTCAAGACCGCAGGCTTGATAAATCTCATGAGCTAAATAATTCCAGCCCTTCTCACGCGGGATAGCAATGTCACTGGCTACACCGTAGCGATTGCCTGCAACATAACCCGGGGTACGGTTCAAGGCTAGTACCCGTCCCTTGTTGGCGCTAATTGCTTTGTTGAGCGTCTTGCCTTCGGTGACGTAGAGTGGTTCGTGCAGAAACCCGACGAGGTCTGCCCATTGTGTGAGCATCTCGCGCTTGCCGTAGGACTTTTGGTTCTTCGGCGAGTGTAGCAGTAGGTCCCATGTGTCATACTCGCCGGCTGTTGGATCGACAACCTTAGCCGCGAAAACGTGGCAGGTGAGAATGATATTGACGGCATGATTTACCGCCAAATAGTCGCAACGTTGCAGGAACTGGTTAAACAACTCATTGGCATATTGATACGCCTTGCCGTAGCCGCCAAGCGCCGCTTCCATAGTCAATGCCTTTTTGTTGCCCTTGACAAATTGAGGGTCAGAACGGAGCACAGCATCATGGATCAGGCGTTCCAAAGCGGTGGCGCTATCGAATGCCAGCGTCTGGTACGGGAATTGCTTTTGCTGGCATTTGGCAATGATCTCATCCAGCAGCGTCAGAACGTCGCTGAACGCTTCGAGCATGGGCGTTTTGTTAATCGACACCCCGGCAAAACCTTGCTCAAGCGGCACCAACAAGGCACGCGGCGCGCTGCATGCCAAGGTGGTTTTGCCGACCTTCTCGACCCCGGAAACAACAGCACGGATGCCGGTGCGCTGGGACGAGTGATTGACATAGTCTAGGATGCCCATTGGATTCCCTTCGTTGAATTTGTCATTATATCAGTACGCCTTCCCGCCTTCGGCCTTGCGGTTCTCAATTTTATGGTCAGGCCGGTGCTTGTTGTACTCAAGTTTTTCCTTGATCGCTCCGCCAAGGTCAAGGTCAAGCGCGCCGGCTAGATCACAGATGCGGATAACCGCGTCGGCTAGCTCGACCTCAATCATGGAACGGTGTGGCAGCTTGTCATCCTTCAAACCTTTGCGGTGGCCTTCCATGGCTTCGGCAATCTCAGAGACGACCAGCATAAGCTTCTCGCCGACAACATGAGGACGATCCAAAATGCTTTGCCCGGTGTGCAGATCACGCCACCAGCCGGCATTCATGCTCGCGCCATGGCAAGCGATAACCAACATATTGCCAGCTTGAGCGATGGCGGAGTTTAAGGGTTTGGGATTCATTTTATTCCTCCAAGATCATACGGATAATTTCTGCTTGTTTTTGCCGTGCCTTTTCTCGGGCGGCGGCGTCGTAGGCGTCGGCGGCGTAGGCGGCGTAGGCGTAGGCGGCGGCGTCGGCGGCGTAGGCGTAGGCGGCGGCGTAGGCGGCGTAGGCGGCGTAGGCGTAGGCGGCGGCGTCGGCGGCGTAGGCGGCGTCGGCGGCGTAGGCGCGTGCTTTGCGCAACGCTTCAAGATCAATCTTGCCGTCTAAGTAGTCGCGTGCTGCCTGAATTGCTTGCCGTGGGCGCAGGTCATTTGGACACCGTTTTTCAAAGATCGGCAAAGCCTGTTCGGCGAATTCAATGGCGAGCTGTGAAGCTATACGTTTTGAGTCCTGCTCAGTAGCGCGAAGGGTCCAAAGCATGTCTGGCACGCCGTTGGATTCCAGAATGGTAAGCAAGTTTATTTCAGCGTCATCCGCTTCCGTTTTGCCAAGGTGAGCCAACAGCTTGCGCCAGCCTTCGATGCAGGGTGAGCAAGCGCGGATCTTGTTAAGCGTAGTTGTCAGCTTCATGCTTTCACCTTCGGAGCAACGAGTTCAATAGTGGGAAGGCCGGGCTTGATTGTTAGCGCGGCATCAAATACATGGCGGACGTTCTCAGGAAGCGCCTTGTAGTCGCGCAACGCCAATTCCGGTTTGTATTTGACCAGCGGATCCGGGTTGAAGTTCATACCGCGTACCGCCTCCATGACAGCCGGCAGCGCAGCTTCGTCCAGTGTGCGGTTGATCTTGAGCACGCCTTTAAGCTTCCAGCCTTCGGGCAGGTCGATATTGTTGGTGCCCTCGGCAGGTGCAGGGAACGCCACCGAGAAAAGCTCCTCACGCAAGCGGCGCTCCGTTGCGGTGAGTTGTTCGGCTTGCGCCTTTGTTTGTTGCCAGAGCGTCAGCTTGGCGAGGTAGTCGGGATCGTTAATCATGTTGCCTCCTGTGGTTAAAACTTGACGATGACCGAATCATAGCGACGGCAAAGCCAACAGACAACCGATTAGTAGAACCCTTAAAGGTGTTTGCAGGATAGGGTCGTTTATTGTTATGATGCGTCAGTAATTTAACGCCGAATTCAGCGGCGCCGATAGGCGTCCGCTGGAATGACTAGTTGGGCGTTTTGGCGCCCAAGAAGGAGAAAACGATGTTTGACCCTGACGATTACGAACTGCACGAAGCCCAGAAGCACGCATGCCGAATGGCAAAGGAGCGCGACGAGGCCCGTGTGATGGCGGACAAGCTGACTGCCGAACTTGCCGCGTGCGCGGCGGCGCTGTCTGGGGTGTACTACATGGACCCACCGGACGGCGGCGACGTGCCGGTGAGCGAACAACTGCGGCGCATGGCGAAAGACGCGGAGCGCTACCGTCTACTGCGACGGAAGTTTGCCATCATTTCCGACGGTGAGGGCCACGCGGAGTTTTGCGCGATCAACCTGCCACGCCCGACCTACATCGCGCCGAGTTCTGCTATCGAGCTTGACACTGCGCTCGATAGAGAGCGCCTCGGACTCGATGGGGCGAGGCCATCAACGCCTGTCGGATGGAGCGATACCGACTGGATCAAGCACCTGCAAGATCAGGAGCCGCACCCGCTGGCAGGACTGCACATCAACCAGGGCAGCATGAATGCGGCTGCGGACGCCTACGAGGCCGAATACAACGCGGCGCAAGAGGCGCGCCGAGCGGAGCACGACGCGGAAATGCGGGCCGATGCTTTCGGGCCGAAGCACGGATGACGCCCAACGCCGGAGTTAAGGCGGCTGCCGAAGGCAGTCCGGCGACCGAAGACGAAGAGGAAAGACAGCAATGAGCGAGAACGGAATTACCCACTACTGCCTCGGCAACGGCGAGTTGAAGTGTGATGGCTGCAAGCAAGAGAAGAATTGGCAGACGCTGAACCAGATGCCCGACGCGCTGCGGAAGACGCTGCAAGCGCAGGCGCAACGGATCGACGACACCGACTGCATCCTATCCGGGCGACCGTGGTATGTGGGCGCATAACAAGGCTTCTTTTACCTAAAGGAATCGAAATGAAAAAAGATCAGCACGATATGCCCGGGTCGTTGATGACTCGCACCCGCGAGCTTCTAAAGACCAGCGAACAAGGCTTCTTGGAAATTTACAGCGAAACCGGATTGCCGTTCTATTGGCTGCGAAAGTTCAGCAACGGCGAGTTCCGTAATCCCTCAGTCAATCGAGTGCAGTTTCTTTATGAGCATTTGACAGGCAAACCGCTCGCCATCAAATAATAACCACAGGAGAACAGGATGCTAGAGAACATACCGGGAGAAATGCGCTCGCTTGCTCAATGGGTGGCAGCTGGGCCAAGCAAGCTACCAATCAACCCGAGAACAGGGCAAGCCGCAAGCGTTACTGATCCTGCAACATGGGGCACCTTTGAAGAAGCAGTCCGCGCTGGGTTAAAGCATGTTGGCTTCGTGCTCGCGCCGTGGGATCCATATAGCATCATCGACCTTGACGCTCCGCGAGACGAAAACGACTACAAGCGCCACGAGTCAATTCTTCAGGCGTTCAATTCCTACACTGAGCGCAGCCAATCAGGCAACGGCTACCATATCATCGTCCGCGGCGCTGTACCGGCTGGGGCTCGGCGTGATAAGGTCGAAGTGTATTCCAGCCAGCGGTACATGATATGCACCGGCAACGTTGTCAATCCCTTGCCGATCACTGAGCGCCAAGCATTGTTGGATCAGCTGTTCGCCGAGATGCAACCGGTTGCCAGCACGGAATTGGTGGATCGTGCTGCAGTCATGGAGGACATGGAATTGGTCGAAATGGCCATGGCGGCAAGCAACGGCGAGAAGTTCAATTCATTGTGTCGCGGCGAGATGTCAGAATACCCGAGTCAATCAGAAGCTGATTTTGCCCTATTGTCCATCATTGCCTTCTACACTCAGGACAACGAGCAGGTGCGGCGGGTATTCAGAATGACCGCGCTAGGCAAACGCGACAAGGCGAACCGGGACAATAAATACCTGAACCGAGCTTTGGAAAAGATCAGGGCACAGCAGCCCGAGCCGGTGAATTTTGACCAGCTGATCGCCAACGCCGCGGCTTTGACAAAGGTTAGCGAAGTTATCGAGCCTGCAATAGATCACGGTAACCTTAATATACCCGCTGCAAGCCCTCTACAAGCGCCCACAACGGGCGCAAGGCTCAATGCTCATACAACCCCGCCACCCGGGCTCATTGGCGAGCTTGCGGCGTATTTTTATCAAGCTGCAATCCGTCCGGTGCCTGAGATTGCCATGGCCGCGGCGGTCGCTATTGTCGCCGGGGTCGTTGCGCGTTCCTACAACATCAGCGGGTCAGGGCTCAATCAATATTTGATCCTGCTTGCCAAGACCGGTAGCGGCAAAGAAGGCGCATTGTCCGGCATCGAGAATCTAATCTCAGCTATTCGCCCTCAAGTGCCGATGGCGAGTCAATTTCTCGGGCCGGCGACATTCGCCAGCGGTCAAGCGTTGGTCAAGGTGTTGAATGATCGCCCGTGCTTTGTCTCGGTGCTAGGTGAGTTCGGATTGACCCTGCAACAGCTGAGCGACCATCGTGCCAACAGCGCACAGCTCATGCTTCGCAAAGTGTTGCTTGACCTATATGCCAAGTCAGGATGGAACCGCACCCTGCAAAGCAGCGTCTATTCGGACATTGAAAAGAACACCAAAATCATACAAGCACCGAACGTTACTATACTTGGCGAAAGCACACCGGAGACGTTCTTTGACGGATTGGACGCCAGCCACATTGCCGAAGGTTTAATTCCGCGCTTCACGGTGATTGAGTACAACGGCGACCGACCATCACGCAATAGGAATGCCAACGTCCCGCCAACGCCTGAGCTAGCGCAACGCTTTGCCGATCTGATAGCAATAGCGATGACCACAACTAACAACCATACTTGCTGCCCGGTGCAGCTTGACGCCGAAGCCCTCAAGATGTTGGACGACTTCGACACCGAGGCCGACCACATTATGAACAGCAGCAAGCATGATGTAGAGATGCAGCTATGGAACCGGGCGCACCTGAAGGCGTTAAAGCTCGCGGCACTCGTCGCCGTAGGCATTAACCCGCATTCACCGGTCGTTACAGGCGATGCCGCACGCTGGGCAATAGCATTCACGCGGCAGGACGTGGAAGGCGTTGCAAAGCGATTTAAGGACGGTGACGTAGGGCAGGGCGACAGCAAACAGTATCACGACATGAAGCGAGTAGTGGAACATTATTTCCGCACACCCGCCAAAGACGTTGATGCTAAGTTGCACGCCGATAAGTTAGTTCCTTATCGCTATATCGGGCAACGCTGCGGCAATATCGCATCGTTCCGGAATGATCGTCTCGGCTCAACATTTGCGGTTAAACGAACCATTCAGCATTTGGTCGAATCCAATATGCTTGTTCTGATTCCTGCGGCGACATTGCAGAAAAACTACGGATACAACGGCACAGCTTATGGAATCGGTAGTTCATGGGCATGACTGCATTTTACGGTAAATCGCCCTGTAATTGAGGTAACTCGTTGATTATGATAGGTTTACTTGCGTTTTGCGTTTTATGGGGACACATTAACAGGAAAACGGAAAGTCACGCGGACAGGAAATAAATAATATGTATTGTAAAAAATATAAAACGTAAAACATATATATAAATACATAAAGAAATGATGAAGTTACAAGCGATTCTTCGTTTTATCGGATTACCAAACAGTAACAAACACGGAAAGGAAACGGAAATGGCAGCAGGTGGATTTAGCAGGGAGAAGGGGAAGCGCGCCGAGCGTCAGGTGGTGCAGATGTTGCAACCTGTGGTCAATGAGGTCTATGGCGCGCTGGGATGTCCTCAGGATCAGATACCGCTATTGCAGCGGAACACGATCCAAGCGCATAAGGGCGGTTATGACATTGTTGGATTAGATTGGTTGGCGTTGGAGGTGAAGCATCAAGAGACGCTAAAGGTGGATGATTGGTGGGAACAGACAGTGAGACAAGCGCAAGGTGGAAAGGAACCGATCTTGTTCTATAAGCGCAATAGTCAGCGGTGGCGGATACAGATGTATGGACAGATAGAGATCTATGGAACAATCAGCGAAAAGGACGAGGGCAGGCCAAGGCGAGTTAGAACGCCAGTCGATATATCCGCCGACGTGTTTCTAATCTACTTCCGAGAGCGACTCCTTGCCGAGCTCGGCTACAAGAAAGGAATGCCGAATGGAACTTGATGCTGCTTATGCTCGGCTCGGCAAAAACTATGTTCCGGTGAACTATCGCCGCACGATTGAGCTGCTAGACAAAGGCCCGCAAAAGATTGCACCAATTGCAAAGCATCTCGGCATGACGATTGGTTCTACTTACAAGCTGATTGACATTCTAAAAGCCGCCAAGGTTGTCGCTGTAGTGGGTTATGCTTGGGATAATGCAGGGCGACGAGTCAATCTCTATGGGCTAGGCTCACGCGATAAACTAATTCCAAAGAAGACGCCTGCTCAACGATCTAAGGATTGGCGTGAGCGTCAGAAGTTCAAGAACGGTTTGCCAGCGTCACCGTTTGCTATTGCTATAGCTAACATTTCAGGGAGAGTTATATGAAATACATCCGCCACGATAGACTTGGATATGTTAGCAGCAAGAAGCGACGATGCCGAGGCGCTACAGCGACAGCTGGAGGTGACTTGATACTGTGGTCATCGCTACTGTGAAACGCTTAGCTAAATGGATTAGATGCAGGTATTGGTGCAGTCACGTTGGTCGCTAACAATGGAATCACTCGCCGAACAGTTCAGCGGGAACAATCCAAGGAGATCAAAATGGCTTCCATCAATCGAGTCGAAAAGGCTAAGCAAGTGCTGGTCAATGCAATCGAGCACAAGGTTCCGGTATGCGATGCGCTACGCTACGTCACAGCGCATTACCGTTCCCTGACCCGGGCCGATATGCTCGCCATTGCGCAGCATGCCGGTGTGAATGCGCACACCGCGAGCACGCAGTATTACAAGACGCGGCATGGCCTCGTTGTAGCGCCGCGCAGCCTGAAGCACTGAGTGTAGCAACAGCGCCGGAGATCGCCCGGCGCTGGCTTCTATTTGTCGTCTTGACAGTTCGCTTGACGTTCGCCTATCCTCGGGCGAATCAATCAACTTTCAAGCATCTACCATGAGCGAAGAGAAGAAAAAGCGGCGACAACGGCAGCGCAACGAGATACTGCCCGAGACCGCGGACAAGATCGCCGAGGCCATACGCCTCCAGCGTGACTATGGCTACAGCAAGGAGAAGGTCGCCGAAGTCATGGGCATCTCAAACGTCTATGCTGGTAGGCTAATCAAGCGCGGCATTCGTGAGATATTCCGAGACGAGACCGAGGACATGGTTACCATGGCGCTGGCTCGATTGGATGAGCAGTACCGCATTGCCTTAGGCATTCTGCAATCGACCCACATGCTGGTTAATGCCGGTGAAGTGGTGCAGGACTACATCCGCGGCGATGATGGTCAGCCGCTTGAGTTTGACGGTGCAAGGATTCGAGTGCCGCTCAAGGACAACGGCCCGGCGCTTGCCGCATTGGATCGCCTGCTCAAGATTGAAGAGTCGAAGCGCAAGCTGCTCGGCCTTGACAAGCCGACAAAGGTGGCGCCGACTACACCGGACGGCAAGGACTCGATTAGCTTTGTAGTTGTGGCGTCGCCGCTAGATGAGCAGTTGTAATGCTAAAGGTAGTCGAGTTCCCGAATCGACCAGCGTGCCAGAGCATTCCTGAAGCACTGCGCGAGCTAGCGCAGACGATTGAGGACGGCGGTTATGAGGACGCCCACAACCTAGTGTGGGCGATTGACTGCGGCGATGGTAGGGTAGAGGTAGGGTTGCTCGGGAAAGCCCCGGAGCCGGCGATTACGGCCTATTTCCTGCTCGGTTTGGCGAAGCGACGACTGGAGGATGTATGACCAAACTATGGCACGTTTATCCGGTCGGCGATCTGCGCGAGCATGAGCTAAAGCAAGATTGCTGGTGTCATCCTGAGGTAGATTTGGATGACGGCGTGGTGGTGCATAACGCGCTTGACGGCCGCGAAGAAGCGATGCTCCAATGAGCTTCAAGCTGACCGACAAGCAGAACGCCGCGCTAGCTGTGCTTGCTGGCGTTGCGACTCACTGTATGTTGTTCGGCGGCTCGCGCTCAGGCAAGACGTTCCTCCATGTTCGCAATGTGGTCATGCGAGCACTCAAGGCACCGAAGTCGCGGCACTGCATTCTGCGGTTCCGCTTCAACCATATCAAGTCCTCCATCATCTTCGACACCTTTCCGAAGGTCATGGAGATAGCATTCCCGGGCGTGGTATGGAAGCTGAGCAAGTCGGATTGGTTCATTACGTTTGAGAACGGCAGCGAGATATGGTTTGGCGGCTTGGACGACAAAGAGCGCACCGAGAAGATTCTCGGCAACGAGTACGCCACTATCTACTTGAACGAGTGCAGCCAAATTCCGTGGAACGGCCGCAACATGGTGGTTACTCGATTGGCACAGCTGGCGCAGACAATGATCCAAGGGCGCGAGCCAACGCCGTTAAAGCCGCGCATGTACTACGACTGCAACCCGCCGAACAAATCACACTGGACCTACCTGCTATTTGTCAAGAAGATTGATCCTGAGACAAAGCAGCCGCTACCGCGACCGGAAGACTTCGCCAGCTTCCAAATGAATCCGCAGGACAACGCCGAGAACTTGAGCGCGGGTTATCTTGACACGTTGGCATCTCTGAGCCCGCGTCTGCGCAAGCGATTCCTGGCCGGTGAGTTCGCCGACGCCAACCCGAATGCTCTATTCCCGGACGAAGTTATCGACCGCTGGCGGCATGAGGGCTCGGTGCCTGAGATGGTGCGGGTCGTGGTCGCGGTCGATCCCTCCGGTAGTGACGATGCCGACAACGCCGACAATGACGAGATTGGCATCTTTGTCGCCGGTCTCGGAGTCGATGGCAACTGCTATGTGCTAGAGGATTGCACCGTCAAAGCTGGACCGGCCACATGGGGTAGGGTGGCGACCTCAGCATTCGACCGTCATGCTGCGGATATGGTCGTTGGTGAGACTAACTACGGCGGCGCAATGGTCAAGCATGTCATCCAGACGTCTCGCCCTCGGACGCCGTTCCAAGCTGTGACCGCATCTCGCGGCAAAGCTGTGCGAGCCGAACCGATCAGCGCGCTATATGAAGAAGGCAAAGTGCGACACGTTGGCATCTTCAGGGAGCTAGAAGACGAGTTGTCTGCTTTCTCAACCGTGGGATACTTGGGCGACAAGAGCCCGAACCGCGCAGACGCTTTGATATGGGCGCTAACGGCATTATTCCCGGGCACCGTCAGATCGACTAAAGTACCTGTGGTTATGCCGATACCATCACTCAATCATTTTGGAAGGAAATAACATGGCACGCCAAACCAAAGAAGAACGCCTTGCTGGAATTCATGCCGAGGCGTTGCGAGAGTTTGACGATATCCAGTCGGCATTGCGGGATGAACGCCTGCAATGCTTGAAGGATCGCCGCTTCTATTCCATCCCGGGTGCGCAATGGGAAGGCCCGCTCGGCGACCAGTTCGAGAACAAGCCTAAGTTTGAAGTAAATAAGATTCACCTTGCGGTCATTCGGATCATTAACGAATACCGCAACAATCGGATCACTGTTGATTTTATCCCGAAAGAAGGCGCTGAGTATGACAAGCTCGCGGACATCTGCGACGGCCTTTATCGCGCTGACGAGCAGGACAGCGTAGCAGAAGAAGCCTATGACAATGCTTTTGAAGAAGCGGTTGGCGGCGGCTTCGGGGCATGGCGCTTGCGCGCTGATTATGAGGACGACGAAGACCCGGAAGACGAGCGCCAGCGCATTCGCATTGAACCAATCTTTGATGCTGACAGCTCGGTATTCTTCGACCTGAATGCCAAGCGGCAGGACAAGTCGGATGCCAAGCGTTGTTTCGTACTCACCAGCTTGACGCCATCGGCGTATAAGGAAGAGTGGGGCGATGACCCGGCATCGTGGAACAAAACCATCCACCAATGTGAATTCGATTGGATGACTCCGGACGTCATTTTTGTTGCCGAGTATTACCGTCTTGAGGAAAAGACCGAAGCGGTGCAAATCTGGCAAGCATTGGACGGCGAGGAAACCCGCTATCGCCAAGCCGACTTTGATGCCGACGAAGCATTGGAGGAACGCCTTTTCGCCACAGGTAGCAAACTGATCCGCGAGAAGAAGATTAAGATACGCAAGGTGCATAAGTATTTCCTGAGCGGTAGTCGAGTGCTTGAGGACTGCGGTTATATTGCCGGCACCTGCATTCCGATTGTGCCCATGTACGGCAAGCGGTGGTTTGTCGATAACGTGGAACGCTGCATGGGTCACGTCCGCCTGGCCACAGACACCCAGCGTCTTAAGAATATGCAACTGTCAAAGCTCGGTGAGATTAGCGCGCTATCTACCGTTGAGAAGCCTATCGTGACCCCGGAACAGATCGCCGGTCACCAAATTATGTGGGCAGAGGACAACGTCAAGAACTACCCGTACCTGCTAATCAATCCCGTCACTGACGCCAGCGGGCAGCAAGTCGCTAGCGGCCCTGTTGCCTACACCCGGGCACCGCAAATCCCACCAGCTATGGCGGCGCTGTTGCAGATCACCGAGCAGGACATGCGCGACCTTCTCGGCAATCAGGAACAAGGCGAGCAAATCCAATCCAACATTAGTGGCAAGGCGGTTGAGCTGATCCAGAACAAGTTGGATATGCAGACGTTTATCTACATGAGTAACATGGCCAAAGCTGTCAAGCGCAGCGGGGAAATCTGGTTGAGCATGGCCAAGGATATTTTCGTTGAGCAAGGCCGCAAGATGAAGACCATCGGCGCGCAAGGGGAAATCGGTTCAATTGAGTTACTGCGCCCGTCCGTCAATCCCGACACCGGCGAGACGGAAGAAGACAACGACTTGTCCAACGTCAAGATGGACGTAGCGGTTGAAGTCGGGCCATCGAGCAGCAGCAAGCGTGCCGCAACGGTTCGCGCATTGACCGGCATGGCGAGCATCACCGATGACCCTGAGACGAAGCAAGTGCTTGGTGCTATGGCGATGATGAACATGGAAGGCGAGGGCATCAGTGAGGTGCGTGACTTCTTCCGCCTCAAGCTGCTCAAGATGGGAGTAGTCAAGCCGAGCGAGGACGAAGCAAAGGAACTGAGCGAAGCCGCTGCTAATACTCAACCGGATGCCAACACCAAATACTTGGAAGCCGCGGCAACAGCTGAGGAAGCGCGAGCAGTCAAGGCGCGGGCTGACACGGTACTTACTGTGGCCAAAGCAGAAGAGACAAAGGCCAACACCATGAAAATAGCATCCGAGATTGACCAAGCGGAAGCTGCTCAGGCTTTGGAAGTAATCCGAACTTTTGGCAATGCGTCACCGCCTGCGCAGTAAAAGGCGCTAAATACTTCTTGGCGGTTGCATTTTGCAAGCGCCATAATATCTGCATGGTTTCCGCCGAGCCAAGTAATCGGTGAGTTTAGAAGGGGTCAAAATGAAAAAGGCAGAACAAGGTAGCGAACAGCAACCGAACAACGAAGAGCAAACCGAAGAGCAAACCGAAGGCGAGCAGCAGCAGCAACAAACTGCCGACGAAGGCGAGCAGCAAACCGAGGAAAGCGCCGTTGAAGAAGTGGTTGTCACTATCGGGGAGGAATCGCCACCTCCTGAGGAAGACGAGAAACAAGCGCCGGAATGGGTACGCGAACTGCGCAAGAATCACCGCGAGCTGGTCCGCGAGAATCGGGAACTGAAAGAAAAGGTAGCCGCAACAACCACGACTGAGACAAAGCCGGTCACGGTTGGCGCAAAGCCGAAGCTGGACGATTTCGATTATGACACGGAGAAGTTCGAGCACGAGTTGGCGGCATGGTACGACCGGAAACGGGAAGCCGACGCCAAAGCTGCCGAAGTAGAAGCCGCTCAAAAAGAGCAGCAGAAAGCTTGGCAGGCAAAGCTGGATGGCTACGGCAAGGCGAAAGCTGAACTAAAGGTCAAAGATTTTGAGGATGCAGAAGCTACGGTTTTTGAGTCACTCAACGTCACCCAGCAGGGCATCATCGTGCAAGGGGCGGATAACTCCGCTCTGGTGATTTATGCGCTGGGCAAGAACCCAAAGAAGGCAAAGGAACTCGCCTCAATCACCGACCCCGTAAAGTTTGCCTTTGCGGTAGCTAAACTGGAGACTCAATTGAAAGTGACCAATCGCAAGGCAGCACCGCCTCCGGAAAAGACCGTGAGCGGTTCCGCGCCTAAATCAGGCTCGGTAGACTCATCCCTTGATCGGCTACGCGCCGAAGCTGAGAAGACGGGCGACTATACAAAAGTTACCGCGTACAAACGGCAACAGCGCAAAGCCTCCTAAACTCGAATTACAGGAGCAATAAACCATGGCTAATGAATTTAACAAAGAAGAGCGCGTCGCCTTTGAGGATATGCTGGAAGGCTTCCACGATGCGCTTGTCCTGTCCAATAACGTCTCGATCTACAACACCGACCAGACGATGATGGAACGCACCAGCGATGTTATCTGGCGTCCGCAACCCTACATTGCGCAGACGTTTGATGGCACCGACCAGACCGCCAACTTCCAGAACATGACGCAATTGTCCGTTCCGGCAACCATCGGTTATGCCAAGTCGTCCCCTTGGACGATGAATGCCACCGAGCTCCGCGATGCCCTGCAAGAAGGTCGCCTTGGCAACGCTGCCAAGCAGAAGCTGGCGTCAGATATCAACGTTGCGGTTATGAACGTTGCGGCCCAGCAAGGTACACTTGTGGTCAAACGCACCGCAGCTGCCACCGGCTTTGACGATGTTGCCCAGTGTGAGGCGATCTTTAACGAGCAAGGCGTCCAAGCCTTTGAGCGTTATCTGGCCCTGAGCACCCGCGACTACAACGGCATGGCAAGCAACTTGGCCTCGCGTCAGACGATGAACGGCAAGCCGGTCACCGCTTACGAGAAAGCTTATGTTGGCACTGTGGCGTCTTTCGAGACCTACAAGCTCGACTATGCCAATCGTCTGGCGGCTGCTGCTGGCGGCGCTGGCATCACCATGAGCACGCTGGACGGCGGTGGCAACTTCTACACTCCGGTCGCTACCCGTACTGCGACCACCGGCGAGCGTAGCAACGTTGATAACCGCTACCAGACGATTACCGTTCTAACTACTGCAAATGTTGCAGCTGGCGATTGCTTTACAGTAGCTACTCTCAATGCTGTGCACCACATCACCAAAGGCGACACCGGCCAGCTCAAGACGTTCCGCGTGATCTCGGTTGATTCCGGCACGACCATGACCATCAGCCCACCGATGATTACCGGTCAAGGCGGCACCGATGCCGAGCTGCAATACCAAAACTGCGTTATCAACACCAAGGCCGCTAACTCGGCGCTGGTGTTCCTTAACACGGTGGCGGCTGCGGTCAATCCGTTCTGGCAAAAAGATGCCATCGAAATTCTGCCCGGCCGCTACGCCGTGCCGACCGACGGTGGTCCTGCTGTTATGCGTGCCAGCACCGATCAGGGCTTGGAACTCGTGTGGCAGAAGTTCTACGACATTAACACGATGACTACCAAGTACCGGCTTGACACTCGCTTCGGCGTGTGCTGCAAGCAGCCGGAAATGGCTGGCATTATGTTGTTCTCGCAGACCTAAACGTGAGTTGACAGGGACTTCGGTCACTGTCTCTCGCTAACAACATTCTGAAAAAGGAAATCATCATGAGCACGAAAGTTTATCCGAACGGGAATTCCGGCGAAGTCGCCGTACCGGCCAATGACAAGATCGCCGTCTTCAGCAACTCCGAGTATCAGGTATTCCAACTAGTTGGCTACCCGAATCTGCCTTCCACCTGGAACCTCATCAAGTCCGGTGCAGCCGGTGAGACCTACACCTCTGCCGCTTTTGCTGCCGCGGCCACAGTGCGAGTCGACGCCGGTCCGTCCGACGCCTTCTATGAAGTCGGTACCGCGCCGGTCGTTGCCGAACCGATGGCCGATCAGGAGTTCGCCGATGCAACAGGCGTGATTGCTGGTCTGGCTGCGGCGCAAGGTGGTTCCGCCACGATCAAAGGCGGCACGTCCTCGACCGCTGGCAATGCGGGCGGCGTTGCGGCGCTGCTCGGCGGCCAGCCTGGATCAACCGGTGCCGGTGGCGCTGCGACGGTTACTGGGGGCGCCGGCGGCGCTACTTCCGGCAAGGGTGGCGCGGCTACTGTTACTGGCGGCGCAGGCACAGCGGGCAATGCGGACGGCGGTTCTGTTCTGCTTACCCCCGGGGCGAAACACGGAATAGGCCTTGATGGCGGTGTGTTCAACCGTGGGACATACCAATTCCGAAAGCAGGCTGCGCAAATCGACAAGGCGGACGGCGATCAGTCTGTTACTGGCGCGCAGATCATCGGCGGAATTTGTGTGCATACGGTCACGACCGGCCGCACGCTGACCACGCCGACCGGTGCGCTGATTACTGCCGCATGTCCTTCCGATCTGGCTGTCGGAGACTCGTTCGACTTTACGCTGATCACGATTGGCGCCGGGGCCGACGATATTTCCACGCTGACTGCTGGTGATGGTGACGTGACCATTGTCGGAGAGCCAACTGTCGGACCGTCCGGCTCCACGTTCAACAACTACGGCAGATTCCAGTTCCGCTATTCGGGCGCAAATGCTTGGATTGCGTACCGTATTGGCTGATCATTCAATAACCCATCCGGGCCGCAAGTCGGCCCGGAGTAACCAAGGATGCCGATAATGGAATTTCCACGTTTAGTTTATCGTTCTGCGTCGGATCATATTGTGGTCAAAGATGAAGAACAACACGCCGCCGCCTTGAAAGACGGTTGGTTTGCGTCAGTGCCTGACGCCGAAGCGAAAAAGAACGCGATTGCGCCGGCGGAAACCGCCCCTGCGCCCGTTTCCGCGCCGAAGGCGACCGCAGGTAAGGGCAAGCAAGCAATCACCGCCCCTGCGCCCGTTTCCGCGCCTTGGGCACAGGAGTAAATCATGGGCTGGTCTAAGCGTCAGTTCGTTGTCCAAGCCTTTGAGGAAATTGGATTGGCGTCTTATGTCTTTGACCTCAGCCCTGAGCAAATGGAATCAGCGTTGCGTAGGCTCGATTCCATGATGGCCACATGGAACAGCAAAGGCATTCGTCTCGGTTATCCGATTCCGTCAAGCCCTCAAGATAGCGATCTCGATGCTGAAACGGGCGTTCCGGATTCAGCCAACGAAGCAATTTATCTAAACCTCGGCATTCGCCTTGCGCCGAGCTTCGGTAAAACTGTTTCAGGTGACACCAAAGCCACCGCCAAGGTGGCTTATGACAACCTGCTATCTCGCGCAGCAATGCCGATGGAGCAGCAAATGCCCGCCCACATGCCAGCCGGTGCAGGCAACAAGCCTTGGCGCAACACTGACAACCCGTTCTTGACGCCTCCAGTTGATCCGTTGCTGGCAGGTCAAGATGGTCCGATTGAATTTGACTAAGGAACCGTCATGCCGCAAATAAACCAACTCTCCGCAGTCGACCAATTGGCCGCTGGCGACAGCTTCCCGATCTTCGACACCAGCAACGGCGATGCTCGCAAGGTTTCTGCCAGTGCCTTGCTGGCCTACATGCAGGCGAACTTGGTATTTCCGGACGTAACCGGCGTGCCTCAGTTTGAGACGCAATATTCCGCACCGTCAGCAAGCGGCTTCAGCGTCACCATTGCGCCGACGACCGCGGGAGATAACGTTCATCTGATTCTGACGCCGACCGCGGGTTACGCTGCTGGGACGATTGTTTTGCCACCTGTGGCTAACGCAATCGACAAGCAAGAAGTGTTAGTCAATTGCACTCAGCAAGTCACCGCGCTAACTGTCAATGGCAATGGCGCGGTAGCAGTGACCGGCGAGCCTACTTCGCTCGGTGCCGACGACTTTTTCCGTCTCAAATATGACTCAATCATGCAGACGTGGTATCGCGTCGGCTAATTCAAGGAGAACAATCATGCGCCAAAACGTGCAGAACGACAATTGGTCCGAATCGGTTGCCATCGTGCCGCCAATCGCAAATGTATATGATGCCACCGCCAACGACAGTGACAAAACCTTTACTGCGCCGACCAACGAGCTCTGGAAGGTGTGCCATGCTCATGTGACACTGATTTCTTCAGCGGACGCTGGCAATCGTCAAATGTCGCTGGAAGTGAGTGACGCAGACGGTAATACCATCACCCATTTGCTAGCCGGCGCTGTTCAAGCCGCCTCATTGACTCGGCACTATGGATTCTTGCAAGGCATCTTTCGTGAGACGGCTTTCGTCGCTAACGAACTGCAAGTGCCGCTACCGATTGACCTTTATATTCCGCCCGGTGGCACCATTCGCATTTATGACTCAGCCGCAATTGCAGCAGGGGCGGATGATATGACGGTCGCTTTCCAGTACATGAAGTTCACCGTCTAACGCCATGCAAGTTCCAGTTCTCAATGGCGTCTATACCGATGGCATGGCGGACTTTCGCACGTCATACCCGGTCAATATGGTGCCGGTGCCAAAGGAACAAGGTATCAGCAAGGGTTACTTGCGCCCTGCTGACGGCTTGATTGCCAATGGCACAGGCCCGGGTGCTACGAGAGGCGGGATAAATTGGAATGGCATCTGTTATCGTGTAATGGGCACGAAGCTGGTCAGTGTCTCGGCCAGTGGGGCAATCTCTATTCTTGGCGACGTGGGCGGCGGCGGTCAAGTTGTTTTTGACTACTCATTTGACCGTCTAGCCATTGCTTCTGGTGGTCGTCTTTATTACTGGGATGGAATCGCGCTGACTCAGGTCACGGACCCAGACCTAGGCACCGTCGTAGATTTTTGCTGGGTTGATGGCTATTTTTTGACCACAGATGGCGAGTTTTTGATAGTGACTGAGCTCAACGATCCGACACAAATAAATCCGTTGAAGTATGGCAGTTCAGAAGCTGATCCTGATCCGATCAATGCTGTGTTAAAGTTGCGCAACGAAGTCTATGCCATCAATCGCTACACTATTGAGGTATTCGACAACGTCGGTGGTGAGTTCTTCCCATTCCAGCGCATCGACGGTGCCCAGATCCAGAAGGGCGCACTCGGCACCTTCTGCTCCTGTGTGTTTGTTGAAACCATTGCCTTCCTTGGCAGCGGGCGCAACGAATCGCCGAGCATCTACTTGGCGGCCAATGCATCTACTGTCAAGATCAGCACAAGGGAAATAGATGAAATTCTCACCAGCTATTCGGAGAGCGAACTTGCTGGCGTCATCTTCGAGACGCGCAACGATAAAGCGCACCAGCATTTGTGGGTGCGGTTGCCTGACCAGACGCTTGTCTATGACGCCGCCGCGTCTCAAGTATTGGGCGAGCCAGTCTGGTTCCACCTGACCAGCACGATCCAAGGCTTCTCGGAATATCGTGCTAAGGATTTGGTGTGGTGCTATGACCAATGGCTGATCGGCGATCCAACAAGTTCGAGCGTTGGTTACCTGACGGACGCCGTGTCGTCTCACTTTGACGAGATTGTGCGCTGGGAGTTTGGCACGTTGATTGTTTACAACGAGGGCCGCGGCGCCATTTTCCATGAGCTCGAATTGGTATGCTTGACCGGCAGAACTGCACTCGGTCTCGACCCACAAATCAGTACGTCCTACTCGGTTGATGGTGAGACATGGAGTCAAGATAAGTACGTCAAGGTCGGCAAGCAGGGCGACCGTGCCAAGCGCATTGTTTGGTTGCAGCAGGGCGCCATGCGCAACTGGCGGATGCAGCGATTCCGCGGCGACAGTCAGGCATTTATCTCGGCGGCACGTCTTGAAGCGCGACTAGAAGCGTTGGCGGTGTAATTGTGGCCAACGGACGCCTTAATCTAACGCGCGACCAGCTGGCGGCCTTTCTAAAGGACCACCAGTCAATCAAGCAATTCGAACTGCTGTTCTCGACGGTCGATGCCATTGCGCCTGACTTTGTCAATGAGATAAACATAGCAGCAGAGAATGCTGGAAGTAAAGCACAGCAGGCATTGGACACGTTGCAGCGCATTGCCGACGCCTTGGAACTGCTTGCCTTGTCGCCGACTACTTTAGCGTCTTTGGAAGAAGCAATTGGCATGCCAACGGTCGAGTTGCTGCAACCTGATAATTTAGCTCCGCCTATTCAAGTCGGCACGCTAGGGCAACAGCAAGCCGACCGCGTTTCAATATCAGGAGGCACGGTTGCCGCTCAACTCAAGAACAACCAAACGATTTTGCTTGAGACGACCGCCGCGCTTGCAGATGGTGCTGCTGTTGCTGCTGGCACACTGCTAAACGCCCCTGCTGCTGGCAATCCAACAAAATGGGTTGCTATAAATGACAACGGCACCACCCGCTACATCCCCACCTGGTAAGGAGAACACCATGACCGTCACCGTCAAGAACATCATTCCGCGCAAGCAAGCCGAGAACGCACAGACGACACAATACACCGCAACCAACTGCAAAACCATCATTGACAAGTTCACGGTTACCAACACCACAGCGGGCGCGGTGACGTTCGCCGTTAATCTTGTGGCCAGCGCAGGTGCAGCAGGCGCAGGCAACCTAATCATAGATGACAAGTCAATTGCTGCCGGCGAGTGCTATACCTGCCCGGAACTGGTGGGGCAAACCCTTGAGTCCGGTGGCTTCATTTCCACGCTAGCTGGCGCTGCGGCGTCGCTGACAATTAGCGCCTCTGGTCGTGAAATAACCTAAGGCGCTATATTTAAGGTGCTCGGCATGATTGTCGGCGCTTATGATGCAACTTGACGCTGAGAACAAAGAGCCGCCAGCAGCTCACAAGTCCCTGCCAAGGAGCGAAGTGATGTCTGTTGAAGCGGTGGTTTATGAAGTCATAAAGAACAGGCTCCCGCCTGGTATCGGATTCTTAGACTTCCTACGTTCAGCAGAAAAGTTCACCTTCTTCCCTGTCATCTCAAACGGCGCCATTGTGGGTGCTTACTTTAATCGCGGCAACGAAGTACATGCTGCGGTCATTCCTGAAGCTCGCGGCAAGTGGTTTTCCAAGCGAGTTGTGAGATGGATAAATTCCTTGCTGATTGAGTACGGGGCTTTGACCACAAAAGTCATGGCTGACCACATTCCCGGTCATGAGTTTGCCAAGCGCCTTGGATTTGTCAAAACCGGCCAGACCGGTCAAATTGTTTATTACAAGAAGGAGTCGTCATGCGCTTAACACGAAGCCAATGCCGCGCCTTGCAAAACGAGTACCCGATTGGTAATCCATTCGGCGGTCCTGCATACGGCGAAAAGCGCGACTTTGTTGGAGATATTGTCGGCGACGTTTTTGGCGGCATAACTGGAGCCAGTCAGCAGGCAAAAGCCGCTGGCGAAGCGTCACAAATTCAAGCCGGATTGTCTCGGGAAGGCATCGCAGAACAGCGGAGACAATTTGATAAGCTGGTCGAACTGATGGCACCTTATGTCACAGCAGGAACAGGTGCCATCGGACAGCAACAGGCAATAACCGGCTTGAGCGGCGCAACAGCGCAGCAACAGGCAACCGCAGGCTTTGAGCAATCTCCATTGTTCCAATCACTCACGCAACAAGGCGAGAACGCGATACTCCAAAATGCCTCAGCTACTGGAGGTCTGCGCGGCGGCAACATCCAAGCAGCATTGTCCCAGTTTCGCCCACAATTGTTAAACCAATTTATTGAGCAGCAATATGGACGCCTCGGCGGGTTGTCGCAGCTCGGACAAGCAGCTGCTGCCGGCCAAGCGTCGCAGGGTATGCAATCTGCCAACAGCATTGCTAATTTGCTCGGGCAACAAGGCGCAGCATTAGCAGGCGGGCAACTGGCGCAGGGCAGCGTAGTCGGTAACACCTTCGGCACGCTGGCAAACCTTGGCGGCGCGTTTATCGGGGCTGGCGGGTTCCCGGGCATCTCCAAAGTATTTTCCTTCTAAGAGACTGAACATGCCAGATCCAATCAACTATTTAGCAATGCTGCCGAAGCCTGACATTGCCGGGCAATTCACCAGCGGGTTGAAGCTCGGTTCCGGCATTCGTGAAATGGCCGACAAGCGCGAAGCAGCAACCCGCGCCGAGCAGCTGCGCCTACAGTACGCCGCTGATCTTCAGTCCTCATTGACTAAGCCGACCGCGGAAGCTTTTGCCGCATTGAGCGCCAAATACCCGCAACAGCGCGAAGCCTTCAAACAGTCATGGGACATGATGAAAGAAGGGCAGCGCGACCAAGAATTCTTGGCAGGCGTGCAAGCGTTCGGCGCTATCAATGCAGGCTCGCCGCAAGTGGCTGCGACCATGTTGGATGAGCGCATTGCCGCCAAAGAGAACAGCGGGCAGGATGCGTCCAAACTCAAGCTAATGCGTTCCGCATTGGATCAAAACCCGCAAGCAGTTGCCGGTCAGCTCGGGCTGGTGTTGTCGTCCATTGATCCAGACAAATGGTCAAAGATGACGACCGAATTACGCGCAGCCCAAAAGGCACCGGCTGAACTCACTGAGGCACAAGCCAAAGCCCAAAAGGCCGCGGTGGATGCCAAGTTCGCCGAATCCAATGCCGTTACCGACTTGCAGAAAAAAGGCTGGGACATCACCAAGATTCAAGAGGACATCAAGATTGCCAAAGAGAACAGTCGCATTGCAGCCATGAATGCCGCCATAGCACGCGAAGGCAATAAGCTCAAGAAAGTTGAATTGGCAACCAAGCTGCAAGAAGCCAAAGACAAGCGGGACGAAGCTGTACGTACTAAGGCAGCGGACGTTGAGTCGGCACGCGGCAACATGGACAACATGCTAAACACGGCCGACCGCATTTTAAAGACGCCAATGGGCGTGGTCGGCGCTGCTGCTGGCCCGGTGTCGTCTCGCATACTAACGACAAGTCAAGACACCGCGGACTTTGAGGCGCTGGTGGAGACGCTCAGCAGCCAATCGTTCCTTGCTCAGATTCCAAACATCAAAGGCATGGGCGCCTTGTCGAATGCAGAAGGCGAAAAGCTTCAAGCTGCTTTACAGAACTTCAGCTTGAAGCAATCACCGCAGCGCCTGCTTGAAAACGTCCGCGAAGCTCAACGGTTGATCCTCAAGGGTCGCGCCAACTTGTCCAAGAAATATGGTATTCCAGACGTGATCCCGGACACGCCTGCCGCTGCGCCCTCGGCCAATGAAGTAGATGCCCTGTTGAAGAAATACGGAGCGCAATAATGGCGACGCTTCAACAACTAGAAGCCGCATTAAAAAACGCCGATGCTGCCGGCGATATGGACGCCGCTCGGAAGTTGTCCGTTGCTGTGGTCAATGCTCGCAAAGACATGGCAAACCAAATTCCCGACACTCAAGTGCCCGGAACGATTGTGCAACCGCCTGAGCCTACACTTGCCGAACAAGCGGTCGGCGTTGGCGAGACTGGGTTGGCATTGGCCACAGGCGCAACCAGTGGAATGGTCGGCATGATTGGCGGCACGTTGAAAGGCTTGGCCGAGCAAATTCTCGCCGGGCAATTCGGCACGCAACAGGCGGCAAACCTCGTTGAGCAATCCGCCATGGAAGGTGCGCAGGCATTGACGTATGCGCCGCGCACACCGGCTGGACAGGAGATGACTGAGGCGACAGGCAAGGCATTGGCTCAGGTTTTGCCGGTAACGCCCCTGACCGCGGAATTAGGGGCAATTACAGCGGGTGCGCGTGCTGCTCGACCTGCGATGCAGGCAACAGCGCAACGAGTCGCCGCACCGGTTCAAGCTGCTGCAACAAAGGTGGTTGATACCGTCAAGCAAGCTATGCCCGGTGCTACACAACCGCGTCCGACACCCGGCACAATGGGAAGCGGTGGAGCTGCTGCTGTGGATATCGCAACCCTGCGCCAAGCCAAGGCCGACGAGTTGCCCGTACCAATCCGGCTCACTGAAGGCCAAAAGACCCGTGCCTTTGAGCAGCAACGCTTTGAGCGCGAGACGGCAAAACTGCCTGAAGTTGGCGAGCCCTTGCGGGAACGCTTTGCACAGCAAAACCGCCAGTTACAACAGAACATGGACGCCTTTATTGATATGACTGGTGCTGAAGCGCCCGACTTGCGTTCCGTGGGTTTGTCGGTAGATAAGGCTTTGCGCGAGCGTGCAGCACGCGACAAGGTTAAGATTCGCACGCTTTACAAAGACGCCGAGAAAGCAGGTGAATTGGAACAGCCGGTGACGCTCGGAAACGTGGTGCAACATCTGGTCGAAAATGCTCCAGAGGCTGAAGTCGCCAACGTGCTCAAGGCAACCCGCGCCAAAGCATTGCAACTCGGAGTCGCTGTTGAAGATGCCTCCGGCAATTTAGTGCCGCAGCCGGTGACATTGAAAACCGCTGAGCTGTTCCGTCGCTCAATCAACGGCGCTACCAATGCCGAGCCCACCAACATTCGCCAAGCAGCTATCATGAAGCAACTGGTGGATGGCGACACCGAAAGCGCAGGCGGTACCCTTTACAAGCAAGCTCGCCGTGCTCGCAGTGAGTACGCCAACAACTACGAGAACATCGGTTTGGTTAAGCAGTTGCTTGGTTTGAAGCGTGGAAGCAGCGACCGCTCTATTGCTTTGGAAGATGTATTGCGGCGCTCAATCATTGACCCTTCCACATCTTTGGACACAGTTCGGCAAGTTCGCCGCTTGCTTCAAACTGGCGGGGAAAACGGTGCTCAGGCTTGGAAGGAATTGCAGGGCGGCACGCTGCGGCACATCAAAGACGAGGCATTGAAGAATGTTGCTCCGGATCAGATGGGTAACCGTGTCATGTCGCCAGCGCAACTTGACCGCGTCATAATGCAACTAGACAAGAACGGAAAGCTGGATTATGTCTTTGGCAAGAAGGGCGCTGAACAGCTGCGCACCATAAACGACGTTGCCAAGGACGTACTGACCGCGCCAGCCGGGGCTGTGAATACTAGCAACACTGCAACCGTGCTGGCAGGTTTGATGGACGTTGCTATCAGCGGTACCAGCGGCGTGCCTGCACCAATCATGACCAGTTTCCGCGTTATGACCAACAGCATAAAAGATGCCCGCCTTAAAGCCAAAGTTCGCAAAACATTAGGAGAATAGCATGTCTGCACTTTCACTCGCCAGCCCGTTTCCGATCTTCACCGACATCGATGGCGATCCGCTTGAGTCGGGGTACTTATATATCGGGGCCGCAGGGCTCAATGCTGAAACTAACCCAATCTCGGTTTATTGGGATGCGGCATTGACTGTACCGGCTGCGCAGCCAATTAGAACAATAAACGGGTATCCGTCTCGCAACGGGGCACCGGCCGTAATCTACACGAGTGTCGATTGCTCAGTGTTGGTTAAGAACAAAAACGGAAGCTTAATTTTCTCCGCCTTGAACCAAACAAGCCGACTACCCGCGTCGTTAATTTCTTATCCTCCTTCTCGCACGCTTGGGGACAAGATTCTTGAGAACGGTATCTCAGTAAAAGACTACGGGGCGCTTGGTACAGGTACAGATGACCGCGCCGCTATTTTACTTGCTCGTGCTGCTGCTGCCGCTGCCGGTGTTCCGTTAATATTCCCGTCAGGCGTGTATGGTATTTCAGACGGGTTATCGCTAACCGAAAACGGACTAACCGATGTTTGGTTCGAGCCGGGAGCGACGTTAAAACTCTTAGGTAATACTGCAAGCGGTGGAATGGCCTCCGTGTGGGATGGCGTAGCTACTACAGTTCCTGTGCGTATTTATAACGCGAGCTTTGATGCTGACGAGTGGCCCGGCGAGAACGCAATAAGCGGTGTTCATCCTGTGGGAGTTACATTCTACAATCTTACAGTACGTAATTGTAAGCATGATGCTATTCAGCCTTGGTTTGGCGGTAAAGCTATTCAGTGGGAAGGTGCAGGAGAAACCCGGAATGCCCAAGTATTTGGATTCATTGCTGAGAATTGCACAGTTGGTATTGACGTAGGTGCACCGACCGGTGCCACTTTCGGATTTACTCACATTGGTTTCTTTGGCGTATCTATGCGCAATGTGGATATTCCAATCCATCTCAACGATACCACCGGCAATTCAGTACCGGACAGTTCAGATCAGGTTGAACTATTTGTAGATGGAATTCAGTGCCGGAACTGCGGCAAGCTGACCTACCCGACATCTACATCTACTGGCGGTGGCATCATCGTCATGGAACGTGGAGTCAAAGCCACTGTCCGTAATATGCAAGTAGTTAATGACCAAGGCACTTATGGTACTACAGATTATGGTGGCATTGGTGCTCTTGTTCGCGGTCAGGGTAAGGGACTGGTGCTGGAAAACGTGCTCGTAAGTGCATCTTCAATAGCAGCGGTTTTCGACTTTAATCCAGCGTCCTTCCAATCCCCGTACACCGGGGACGTTGCCTCGTATGTCTTGGCTGACAATATCCGTGTGTACGCAAATGTGGATTACATTGTTAAGTGCCTCCCCGGTGGCGGGAAGCTCGGCGCTGGGTTAATGCGGGGAATTGAGATTGGCGGAACCGAGGCGGCACTGGCTGGAATTGTGGACGCAAACGCTGCTGCATATACCAATACTTATTTAGAAGTAATTGATAGAGAGAATAATTTTGTCAGTACAGGGTTGCTGTACTTACAGCAAATTGACGCATTTGGAAACCAACTCCAAGGCGGAAGCGCAATAGTTGGAATCTCTGACTTAGTTCTCCGAGAAGGAAATTGGGTTCCAATTGATGCAAGCGGGGCAGGTCTTATATTTACTGGCGTCACTGGCTACTGGCAGCGCATCGGTAAGATGGTCACATGCTGGTGCACACTCACATTCCCCGCAACAGCCGATGCGTCGTTTGCTTTGATAGGGGGACTCCCTTTCACCATAGCAAACGTCGCAGTTATGCGAGCATCTGGAATAGTGACATTTAGCAACAATTCCGGGGTCGCGTACGTGTACCCGGTGAATAACAGCACAACATTTCCTTTGAACGCTCCCGACGGTTCCGGGGTAACTAATGCGACTGCCTCAGGTAGTCAGTTTGGCTTCGTGATTACATACCTGCCATCTGTTTGAAAGTAGCCCTGCATGATTACTCAACTCATCAAATCGCGCACCATCCTGTTCGGCCTGTTGCTTGCTGTGGCTAGCGCGCTTCAGATATTCGTCCCGTTCCTGCCGCCTGAGTATGTCGGGCCGGTCGGTGCAGGTATCGGCGCTGCCGTTATCCTGTTGCGCTTTTTGACCACTGTGCCACTTTCGGAGAAGTAGCTCATGTTCGATGGCATCCCACCGGAGCAGAAGGGCAGCGCCATCGCTGGACTCGGCCTGCTTGGCATCATGTTCCTGCGCTGGATCGGCCTTCGTGTCTCCAAGGATGCTATTACGCTAAAGGCAGATGCCGCCGACCGTGACTCCTTCAACCGCCTGCAAAAGCGGGTGGAGGATCTTGACGGCCGGTTGAGTGAGGTCGAGACGGCGCGCAATCATCTTTTTGGCTTTATCACCAAGTGCATGGCTTACATTTCACAATGTCAATGTGAGGACATCATGCCGCCGACCAAGGAGGAGCTCCAGCACGACTACTACAAGTTGCTCCATGATCTAGCAGCGCACTTCAACACCGAGCAAAAAAATGACTGAGGCTTTGCCGCTTGCCCTCCTGCAAAGATTCGAGTACGGCGACCAAGGTACATTCGGTCGAATTATTTGCCCGGGAGGACTTGTGCTTTTCACCGGCGAGCTGCCTTGGCGCAACAATGCTGCGTCCATCTCGTGTCTGCCGCCCGGAAAGTATCTTACTGGCATGACTTGGTCGCCGCGGTTTAAGCGCCAAATGTACCTGCTAGATGGCACCACGCCTCGCGCTGGCATTCGTGTTCATTCGGCCAACTTCATGGGCGACAAGTCGCTTGGCTTCAAGATGCAACTAAACGGCTGCATTGCCTTGGGCGAGCGCCTCGGCGTCATGGATGGGCAGAAAGCGTTACTGCTTTCAGCACCGGCAGTTCGCCGCTTTGAAGCGTACATGAACCGAGCACCTTTTATTCTGGAGATAAGACAAAATGCTTGAACTATTCGGAACCCTTTTCTCGTCCATCTTTGCAGGCGGCGCAACCGGTTTGCTCGGCGTGCTAGTTCAGCGATATTTTGACCACAAGAACCGCGAGCTTGACAAACAGCTAGAGGCCCAGCGCCAAACTCATGAGTTGAGCATGCGCGACAAGGACGCGGCTATCATGGCGCAGGAATGGGCCGGGCGTACTCAGGTCGCCGACATTGAAGCAGCGGCAACCGTCAATGCCGCGGACGCCGTAGCCTTCGGCGAATCGTTCAAGCTGGAACCGAAGCAATACTCAAGCAATGTGGTCAAACCCACAAAGGGGCAGTCATGGGTGCTGGTGTTAGTTGATGCGCTCCGCGGCATCGTTCGCCCGGGCCTGACTGTGTATCTGTGCGCCATCACCACATTGATTTATTCTGACGCTCAATTGCTGCTCAACAAGGCGCAAGGCATGACGGCAACCGAGGCGCTCGACTTGACCAAGATGGTTGTCAGCACCGTTTTGTATTTGACTACCACTTGCGTCCTCTGGTGGTTCGGCACGCGCAATAAGCAATCCGCGCCGCAGATCGCAAAGTAAAGAACAGCGCAAGCTGTCCGGAGGCCGACCTCCCCTCCGGCTTTGAGCAAGGGCGATTTCCTGCCCTTGCTATTTTTACGCCCTGCCTGCCCCTTGCCCGACATTGCGGAAACGCCGTCACCGCGAAGTGTAAAGGGCGCACAAAGGCGGTTTAACGGCGATTTGCGGGGTTTTCGCGGGCTTGCCCTTGCGACCCTATTGGCAGGCGGTCCTCTGCGTCGCGTGCCTGCATCCAAGCGATTAGGAACAGGAACGCCAGCAGGTAGAGCGCGTCTTTAAGATATGGCATAGTTGAGCTTATTCTGATAGGCGACCCATTGCGGGACAAGGTAGTCGAAGCTGTACGCGCTCGGCGTGTTTCGTTCTTCGAGAATATGCACCTTGGCGATAATGACATCCCGACTCCTAAGCATTCGATCTACCGCCTTGATCGTTACCGAGCGGCTGGTTTTCTTAGTGCAGGCGCCGGTTATCCAAACAGGGCGATCTTTGTCCAAGCTCATTTGCAGGCCTCGTCTTCCAGCATGGCAACCAAGCCGTCAAAATCTTCACTTGGGCCAAGCAAGTCAGCAATCGGGCGGACAACCTGCTCAAGGTCGAGCCCGTAATCCTCAGCCAGGCAGGACAAATAATCCTCCCGATCACTGTAACCGTTTTCCTTATACACACTCATAGTTTGCCTCCTGTTGTTGAACTATGACTCCATTATCTCTGGTTCAACTTCAGGCGCACTAACTTTTTGGAAGCCCGGGCAAGCAAGATCGTCCAGCATTGAGTACGCCTCTTGCTCATACCAAGCATAGTCGATGTCCTCAGGCAGCAGCGGCGGCAAATCCATGAGCGGCTTGGCGTTGTCGGTGCGAGGCACCTTGTTGCCGTTCTTGGCGTAAATGATTTCCCCGCCTTCGCCAATAGCATAGTACCAGCGAATCGACTTGCCAAGGTAGATGCCATCCTTGACCGCGCCACCGGTTACGCTGCGCACAACCACAAAGCGCGACACGTCGCGGCATGCGCGGATTGTTTCAGGCACCGGCCTACCTGTGGTCAAAAAGGTGAGCACCGCGTCTGTGCATATCAATGCCGTTGGATTCTTTGATAGCACGCTATTACCGGCTGAGCCGCGCTCGCAGTATGCGCCCTTCGCTTTAACGCCGAGGCGTTCATCCAAGTATTTCTTTTTCGGATTGCCACCCTCGTTCTTGATGGCAATATAGTTATTGACGTCCCGCGAGAATACCGCCCTGTATTGCGTTTCCTCGGTCTGGAAGGACGTGTCCTTCTCCCATTGACGGACAACCGCGTCCATGTCGGTTTGGCGCGTTTTGGGGCATTTTATAATTAGGCCGTCAGTGTTCGCGCTGACCACAGGAATACCCGCTGCCTCCATGCGCTCAATCAACATGAGCAGGCAAAGCTGCCCGGTAATCGTTACTTGGATAAGCAGGTGCGGGGAATAGAGAATCGAGTACGGCGAACCGAACTTGCCGAAGCCGCCGTTAATCGTAATCTTGATACTGTCAGCCGTGACCTTGTCGCCAGTGTTCTTGGCATGCAACCGGCGGGTCACCAGCTGGCGATAGACATGCAGGAACGCAACACCGAGATGCTGCGGGAATAGCCCTTGGTTGAGAATGATGCTAGGGTAATACGATGCCACGTCCCGATCTGCAAGAATCGTGCCTTCGTCGGCAAAGTGTGCCGCCTTTTGTTCCGAGCTGTGCAGCCCGCCAATGCCCATGCGGTACAAACCCTGACCGATTGGAATAGCAAGATCCTTTAGCTCAGGAGGCATCCCGACTTCGCCAGACTCGGACACAATGAAATCCACATTCCGCACCAGCTCAAGCACCCAGCGCATAGCATCGCTGCTGTATTGCACAAAGCTTGGAATGTTGTACTTGAAGCGCGTACCGGGCGGAATCTCAGGTCGCTTGGATCGTGAGCCGTTGAGCTTGGCGACCTCATGCGAAATGACCGTCTCGGCAATCTGCGCGTCCGAGCGTGACCGAAGATCGACACCGTATTCCTTGCCGAGCGTCTCGCGCAGCTTTATTTGGTCCTCAAGCTCATGGTACAGCAGCGCGGTATTGTTCAAGTCGTTGCAACAATACCAGCGCACAATCGCCGCCTGCTCGAATGACAGAACGGTGCCCGGCAAGAACGGCAAGTCTTGCATTCTCGGGCAATGCAGGCGTCCGGAATAAATCTTCAACGAGGCGCGCAACGGGGCGACCTCAATCAGGTCAATATGGTTCGACTTTAGCGCCTTTGTTTTATACATCTTGAGCACGTCAGCCGGACGCGCATTGCGGAGAATGATTTCTTCGGTGGCATGTTGCAACTGTGAATTGGTTTTGCCAGCTAGGGCAAGCGCAGCAATCGGCATATCGTAGTTGTAGCCGTTGAAACTGACAACGCACAGATGCTCCATGACCCAGCGCAATTTCTCAACATGCAACGCAATGCCGGGCGCAAGCTCAAAATAAATGATCTTGTCGGTTATGACCGACTGGAAGGCGATCAGGAAATAGTTTGGATAGCATTCAATGTCGAAAACAAACCGCTCCCCGGTTTGAGCGGCAACCATCAACTCATGGTCGCTGACCAGTTCGACATTGAATGCCAACGCCTCGGCGAGGTTTGGCAGATAATCAGGCGCCTCCCATGTACGCGGCGGCGGGGTGCGCTTTGGCTTTTCTTTGGGCGGCGGCTTTGGCGGCGGGGTATCGTTCCAGAAAAACCCGTCAATGTCATTCCGCGCCATTAAACGCTCCGCATGCCGACGATAGCGCCGCGTACCTTGTCACCGAAGAACAAAGACGGCGCAGGGAATGAGCTCAAGTCGATGCGCTCGGCGACGCCATCAAGCAGCATAAATTGCTCGGCGTTGTATTTGCCGGTAGCACGGAAGGGATCGAATTGAATTGCCGCGCCAACGCCTTCGGCATGACTTGTGGCTATCGAGCCGTCATCCCTGAAATAAATGCCGCCGTCTTCTTCCAGAAAAGGGATTAGGCAGTCGTGAATTGACTCAAACAATGCTTCCGGGAATTCGCCCGGAGCAGCTTCACGATCCAACACCTTGGCAATGTCCGGCCAGTCAAGGCTATAGGTCTGAGTACGCAACCAGCGACGGTTTGAGAAGTGA